>Ga0326728_10025479_pt1 | contig 10582 bp, 9 predicted proteins | sample MB3enrmetagenome_FD_207602 | JGI IMG/M metagenome (GOLD analysis project Ga0326728, IMG submission 207602) | Lab enriched peat soil microbial communities from McLean, Ithaca, NY, United States - MB31MN | ecosystem: Environmental > Terrestrial > Soil > Wetlands > Peat | place: USA: New York...
CCGCGCCGCCAAAGCCGCGCATCACCACTTCGGGCTGCTGCTCCACCTTGCCGGTGCGCTTGTTGATGGCCAGCAAGGCGATCACGATGCCGTCTTCAGAGAGAATGCGGCGGTCGCGCAGGACCAGATCCTCAACCACATCGCTGAAGGAGCCGGAGTCGATGAGGACGCGCCCGGTGGTGACTTTGTCAGTCTTGCGAATATCCTTCGAGTCCAGCTCCAGCACGTCGCCGTCTTCAAGCACAACGGCGTGTTCCACGGCGCCGGTCTCCATGGCGATGCGGGAGTGCTTGTGCAGGTTGCCGTAGTTGCCGTGAACGGGGATGAAGTATTTGGGGCGGACGAGATTGATGAGCAGGCGCATCTCCTCCTGCGAGCCGTGGCCGCTGACGTGAATCAGGCCATTGGAACCGTTGTCGTAGATGACGTTGGCGTCGCGGCGATAGAGGTGGTCGATGACGCGGAAGATGCTCTTCTCGTTGCCGGGAATAATGCGCGAGCTGAGGACGACGGTGTCTCCCGGCTCGATGCGGGCGTGCTTGTGGTTGTCCACGGCGGCGCGGCTCAGCGCGCTCATGGGCTCGCCCTGGGTGCCGCTGATGAGCAGCATCAATTGCTCGGGCGGATAGTCGCGCATCTGGCCGGGATTAATGATGAGCCCCTGGGGAACTTCGATGTGGCCCAGGTCCTGCGCGATCTCCGTTGACTCCATCATGGAGCGGCCGATGACGGCCACTTTGCGGCCATGCTGGCGGGCCAGATCGAGGGCGATGCGGATGCGGTAGATGGACGAGGAGAAGCAGGTGAAGAAGAGCTTCTTCTTGGTGCGCGAAAAAATCTCGTCGAGGCGGGGAATGACGGCCGACTCCGAGGGCGTGTAACCGGAGCGGTCCACATTGGTCGAGTCCTGCAGCAGGGCCAGCACGCCGCGCTTGCCGTACTCGGCAAAGGTGTGCAGGTCAAAGAGGTTGCCGTCCAGGGGCGCGAGATCGATCTTGAAGTCGCCGGTGTGAATGATGATGCCGACCGGCGTTTCGATGGCCAGCGAAACAGCGTCCACCAGGGAGTGAGTCACGTGGATCGGCTCGATGGTGAAGGGGCCGATAGTGAACTTTTCCCGGGGCGTGATCTCGATCAGCGTGGTCTCGTCGAGCAACTGGTTTTCTTCCAGGTTGCCCTCGACGTAGGCCAGGGTGAACTCGGTAGCATAGACGGGCACCTTGATCTCGTTCAGGATCCAGGCCAGGCCGCCAATGTGGTCCATGTGGCCGTGGGTAAGGATGATGGCGCGGACATGCGCCTTGTTTTCCACCAGGTAGGTGATGTCGGGAACCACGACATCCACGCCCAGCAACTCCGACTCGGGGAACATCAGCCCGGCGTCGATCACGATAATGTCGTCTTCCCAACGGAGCGCAAGGCAGTTCATGCCGAACTCACCGAGTCCGCCCAGGGGAATGATTTTCAGCTTTTTCGTTTGCATCTGTCAGATTCGATGCTAACACTCATTGGCTTGGGGAGGCTTGCTTGAACTGCGCGACGGGAGGATTCGAGGCCTGAATCGGGATGGGTCGCGCGAGCCGGGAAGATGGCCGGCCAGCTATTCCGGTTCTTTCCACCCGGCCAGGATGGAATCAACTTCCGTGGCTTTGAGATGCGCCACAAAATCCTTATCGGCTCCCTGCGTGTGCTTAAACAGCCAGTCCTTAAGCTGATCCAGCACTTCAAGATAATCGGCAGATTCAGATGCGCATTGGAAGCGCGCTTGCATGATCAGGACCTGGTCTGCTTTCTGTTCATGTTCTTTCTTGTGCGCGGGAGCGCCGCTGTAGCCCGCTTCGGCAAGGAGTTGATCTTCATGGGCAAAATGGAGACGGGAGCAGGCGACAAGCTCATCAAAGATGCGTTCGAGCGCCGTTCTGTCGCGGCCGGCCATCAGTGCTTCGTGCAAGTCGTTGATCAGGATCGCCAGTTTTTTATGGTCGTTATCCAGCAACTTTACGCCCACACTCATATCGCTTGTCCAGACAATAAAAGGCATACTCGATGGGCCTTTCCTGCCAGGTTCTTCTGCCCTGGGGGGCGGGCGCGAAGCATTTTACCGGGCACGGTCACACACAAGCCAATACACGTATTCAATAAGATCGGACAGATGACTGGCAAGCGCGGCAGAGTGGGGGAAGCAAAGTTGCCAATAACCAGGCCTGATGACATGAACAGGGAGGATGGCGATCCACTTCATCATGCAAAGACCGCGCTCCGGGAACCCTACCTGATTCTATAATAGGCGTTCAATGATAGTCAGCCCCCGCCGGCCAGCTATGCCGGCCACGTCCCTTGCACCACTCTGGGTGCAAACGTCATTCTTTCCCGTATAAGCTCGAACGGGCCTTGCCGCGGGGCTAAATTAAAACCCGTATTTTTCACCTTGAGATAGGGCACGTATTTCTGATCGGAGCTTTGAATGTGACCGAAGAGCCAGCCCTTGAGCAGGTTCATGATCTCCAGAAGGCCGGCTAATTCCGTTTCGCGTTTAAAGCGCGCCCGCAGATCCCTGATCCGGTCCGTCAGGATGTCATGCTGTTGTGCGTGAATCGCGGCGCCGGGGTATCTGAATTCGGCAAAGAGCTGCTCTTCACGAGCAAAGTGGTCGCGGATTTGCCCGGCCAATGTTTCAAAATCGCGTACGAGCAACAGCTTAGCGCGGCCAGTCGTAACTCCGGCATATAGATCGTTGGTCAAAATCGCCAATCTCTTATGGTCGTTGTCCAGCAGTTTCACATCCACGCGCATTTGTTCCGTCCAGGCGATGAACGGCAATTGCAGCAGGTTATTTCCGGCTTCTTTCCTGTATCCAGGATTGAAATGAGTGTTGAACATGGGGAAGTACCTCACCTTTTTGGCAGATCTGGTTGTTTCATACAATCATGCAACCCAGCTTAAGCCAGGACTGACGATGGGTAGCAAAGTTGTCGCTGACTGGGCGCGCCGTGGTCCCATGGATCAAGGCGCGCCCGGTGGTCGGGGAGCCGCATTCGTACAATCCGTGAAGGGAGGGCAAGCAGTTAAAACAGGGCCAGATACCAAGTGGAATCTGATGTTTTCATTCCCTCTCTATAAGGACTTCTTTCCGGCCCTCCACTTGAGACGGCGGGAAACAGAAGAAATATGCCTCAAATATCTTTCGCATGGAAATGGCCGGCTGCGGGCCTCTGTGGGAAGATGGAATAAATTCGAAGAAAATGATAGACTGATTGCAGAATTCCCCCCTTGATTCGACCCAATTGGGTCGACATGAACAAAGGTAGAAGGCGACAGGAACAGCAAGGTCCTGCAACGCTGTTTGGCGTATAAATGCGCCATGCTAAGCTCAGAACGACAGGTTCTGTTGTGGATCATAGCTTTTAGGCCTGATTCCTTTTATCCCGGCGCCCCGTAATTCCTTTCAGGCCCAATTCATCACGTCAACAATGAACAATGTGCCGCGCGCACGGAGGCGGTTTTGCAGCCAGCCAAGGGTGAAATCACGATACTGTTGGCGAAGTGGAAGGACGGCGAGCCTTCGGCCTTCGAGGAGCTGATGCCGCTGGTCTACTCCCACCTGCGGGAGGTGGCTGCGTCCTATATTCGCCGGGAGCGGAATCCCGACATCATGCAGGCGACGGTGCTGGTCCACGAGCTGTATCTCCGCCTGCTGAACCAGAGAAAGGCGGGGTGGGAGGATCGCCGGCACTTCTACACCTTCGCGGCCAAGGTGATGCGCATGATCCTGATTGATCACGCGCGCGAAAACCAGGCGCAAAGGCGGGGCGGCGGCTGCGAACGCGTCCCTCTTTGCGACGACCTGGCCTGGGTCAATATCGACAGCCCGGATCTGCTGGACCTGAACCGCGCGCTGGACGAATTGGGCAAGCTGGATGCCGGTAAGGTTCAACTGGTCGAACTGCGCTACTTTCTCGGCTGCACGGCTGAGGAGACGGCGGAGCTGATGCAAATCTCTAAATCCACCGTGGATCGTGAGCTGAAATTCATCAAAAGCTGGCTCTACCGGCGTATCCACCCCGATATCATCGGGAAAACATCCGGTCAGTGACACATTTTATCTTCGCTTTCCGCAATCTAACTTAAGCCACAAACGGGGTTTTCGCATCCATGGTCGAAACGACGAAAGACCTTCTGCAGGTTGAGGCGATTTTCCATGAGGCGCTGGCATCTCCCGCGGAAGCGCGGGCGGGAGTCATCGAGAACCTGTGCAAGGGGAACCAGGAGTTGGCCGCCGAGGCGCTTTCTCTGCTTGAAGCTTACGAGGCGCAAGAGCGCCAAGCGGCCGCCTGCCGGGTGGAACCGGGAACCGGCCGGGAGACGCAGGCCGAATCCCGGCAGATCGGCCCTTACCTGCTGGATCGCCTTTTGGGACGCGGCGGCATGGGCGCAGTGTACCTGGCGCATCGCGTTGACGGTCAATTCGAGCAACAGGTGGCCGTCAAACTCATTGACCTGCCCCTGGCGACAGAGATTTTTCAGAAGAGATTTCGCCAGGAACGGCAGATACTTGCCGGACTTCAGCACCCTTATATTGCCCGGCTGATGGATGGCGGCGTTACTGCCGGCGGCGAGTTGTATCTGGTGATGGAGTATGTGAATGGAACGCCCATTCATCGTTACTGCGAGGAGCATGGCCTCACCGTAGCGCAACGGCTTGCATTGTTCGTGCGCGTTTGCGAGGCGGTGCAGTTTGCACACCAGAACTTTATTGTTCATCGCGACCTGAAGCCGGACAACATTCTGGTGCTGGAAGACGGAATGCCCCGGCTGCTGGACTTTGGAACCGCCAAGCTGCTCTCTCCGTCTGACGCTTCGGCGGGAGACGAGCAGACCCGCGAGGGATACCACGCCTATACTCCGCAGTATGCCAGCCCGGAGCAAGTGCTGGGCAATCCCATTACCACCGCCTCGGACACATACTCGCTGGGCGTTTTGTTGTATCTGCTGCTGACCGGAACGCGGCCCTACGAGTTAAAGGAACTCACGACCGGCGAGATGCTGCGCGTCATCTGCGAGCAGGCTCCGATCAAACCCTCTGAGGCAACCGGCTCCGGCAAGCGGCTGGACGCTGACCTGGAAGCGATTCTCGAAAAGGCCTTGCGCAAGGAAGCCAAGGATCGCTATCTGACTGCCGAGCAGTTCGCCGGCGATGTTCGCGCATTTCTTGCGGGACAGCCGGTAGGAGCGCGGCAAGGCACGCTGCGCTATCTGGCCTGCAGGTTTGTTCACCGCCACAGGCTCGCGCTGGCCAGCGCGGCGCTTCTCCTAGTGACGTTGTTGGCGGGCCTGGTGGGCGTGCTGTGGCAGGCCAAAGTGGCCAACGAGGAGCGGCGCAAAGCGGAGGCGCGCTCGGCTGATTTGCGGCAACTGAGCAACAGCCTGCTGTCAGAGCTGGATGAAGCCATCAAAGAGCTTCCCGGATCCACCGGCGCGCAGAAGCTGCTGGTTACGCGCGTGCTGGAGCACTTGGACCGCATGGCCAAAGACACGCAGGGCGACCGGCAAACACAATTGGACCTGGTGGACGCTTACACCCGGCTGGGAAACATCCAGGGCAACCTCTATTATCAAAATCTGGGAGATCGATCGGGCGCGCTTGTCAGTCTTGATAAGGCGCTGGCCCTGGCCGCGCCGCTGGCGCGCGCCGGCTCCAGTGATCAACAGGCGCTCAGGGCGCTGGCGCTGGCGCAGGTCTCGCACAGCGAGGTTTTCTTTGGGCCGGGAAACACTCAAGAGGCCATCGCTCCCATGCAGGAAGCTGTGCAAACCTACGACCGCCTGACGGCGCTTCCCGAAGTCACGCCGACAGAACTATGCGAGGCGGCCAGCGCCTACGGAGTGTTGGGCGATGGACTGGTGCAGGCCGGCGCCTCCGGCCTGGCGGACAACTCCGCCGCGTTGAAGGCATATCGCAAGGTCATTGCGCTGAATGAGCGCGCCCTCATTCTTGATCCCCACTTAATACGCGCCAAGCGCGGCCTCTCGATTGCTCAGTGGAAGATCGGCAAGGTCGAAATGGAGATCGATCCGGCTTTGGCGCTCAAGGACTTCCAAGCCGGCTTGGAGCGCATCGAAACCCTGACCCAGGCCGAACAGGAGAGCCTGCACGCCGTGCGCTTGCGCAACATGCTACTGCTCGATGAGGCCAATGCCCTGGTGGAGTTAGGCGAATACTCCGAGGCCAACACGCGCTACACGGAAGTATTGCAGAAGTTTCAGAGCATCTCAAAAGCAGATCCGCAGGATATGCGCTCCCTGGGAGACCTGGAAATTGTTCTGAACCGGCAGGCTCTTGGTTTCGAGTACGCTGCCCTGGCCGCCGCGGGCAGCGACCGGCGGAAGAACCTGGCCGCGGCGGAGAGACTCTGGATTCAGACCAACGCGGTGATCGACAATACGGTCAAGCATCATCCAACCGATGAGGACTGGCTGGAGACCCAGGCGGACGCCCAGGTGCATCTGGGCACGATTCAGTCGATTCTCCATGCCGCTGGAGGCGGGGGATCGATGGCGAAAAGTGGCGTGGCAGGCCTGAAGGATTTGACCGGCAAGACCGGTGTATCTTCGGTATTTTTAGATATGGCGGCGAGCGATCTGTTGATGGTTGAGCCGGCTTCGCTGCGCGATCCGAAATTTGCCGTGGCCTGCGCCGAGCGTGCCGTCGCGCTGAGCCACCGGCGGATACCCTCGATACTGCTGACGCTGGCCCAGGCCTATCGCGCCTCCGGCCAGGCGGAGAAGAGCCGGGAGACGGCTAAAGAAGGCCTGGCGCTTTTACCTGCGCCGCAGCCGGGAAGCGTGAAGCCGCGCATCCGCAAGCAGCTGGAAGCGCAGGCAGAGATTGGTAATTAGAACAAAATCAGAATCTTCGAGGATGATGAGAGGCCGCTCGCAGGCCAGTTATGACGGCCGCGACCCTTGCGTCACTTTGGGCCGATCATCCGGTTTTTCCTGTATAACCCCAATCGGTGTTTCCCACGAGGTCAGTATCGAATTGACTCCTTTGGCTTCGAGATACGGCGCATAATCCTGGTCGGCGCCATACATATGGCTGAAGAGCCAACTCTTGAGCAATTCCACTCCGTCCATATGCATGGCCATGGGCGCGCCACTCCTGAAGCGCGCTTGTAAAGCCAATATCTTCTGGATCATCGATTCATGTTCTTGTTTGTGCGCCGCTGCTGCGGGGTAACCGGTTTCAAATAGGAGTTGCTCTTCATGGGCAAAGTGGACGCGGGTGAACCTGACCAGGTTCTCGAAAACGCTGTCGAGCGCCTGCTTGTCGCGGTTATTCACAATTCCTTCATGCAATTCGTTGATCAGAAGCACAAGTTTCTTATGGTCGTTATCCAGCAGCTTCACGCCCACGCACATCTGATCCGTCCAGGCAATTAGCGGCATAATGCTCAACATCCTTTCTGACCGTTTCCGGTTCACAAAGTTCGCGCACATAGAATCTTAGTATTATGTGCAGTTCATTACAAGAACGTTTCACGCCTATCGAACAGGTGATTAGCAAGAGCGGCGGGCTGGGGAAACAAAGTTGCCAATAATGAATCAGCGCAGCAGGTCTTCCAGCGAAGTGCTCAGATCAGTCTTGTCGTCGCGATACTTTACGATCACCGGGGCGTAGAGGCTCAGGCCCCACTCCCGGCCTTTTCCTTTGTTGATGGCGCGGGAGCCGGGGACGACCACCGCATTCTCGGGGATGATGAGCGGCAGCTCCTCGCTGGCGCGCAGGATTTCATCTTTAACCAGATCGAAAACCGGAGTTCCGCGGGTGAGGATGGTTCCGGCGGCCAACACCGCTCCCCGGCGCACGATGCAGCCCTCGTAGACGCCCGAGTTTCCGCCCACCAGCACATCGTCCTCGATGATGACCGGGTTGGCGTTGACCGGCTCCAGCACCCCGCCGATCTGCGCGGCGGCGCTCAGATGGACGCGCTTGCCGATCTGGGCGCAGGAGCCGACCAGGGCATGCGAATCGATCATCGTGCCCTCGTCCACACAGGCCCCGGCGTTGATGTACATGGGCGGCATGCAGACTACGCTGCGGGCCACGAATGCCCCGGAGCGCACCGCGGAGCCGCCGGGAACGATGCGCACGCCATCGCCCGAGCCAAAATGGCGCACCGGAAATGTGCTCTTATCCACAAACGAAAGGCTGCCGGCGGGAAACTCCTTCAGGACCCCCAGGCGAAAGCCCAGCAGTATGCCCTTCTTGACCCACGCGTTGACGCGCCAGCCGGTGGGCTCGCCTTTGTCGGGCGAGGCGGCGCGCACCTCGCCGCTTTCCAGAGCCGCCCTGAACACTAGAAATACCCTCAAGGCGGACTCGTCCCCGATGGCGCCGGGGCCCGCGGCAAAGTGGCGCTCAATCGCGTTCTGCAGTTGGGTAAGAGTCATTCCAATATGAGTCTATCAAGGAACAGGGATGAGAGATGAGCAAGCAGAGGGGCAGCCTGCATCGCAGACCAGCGCGGCGCGTTTTTAGGGCCTGTTAACACTGCCTCACGTGGCGGCGACGGGAGCCAATTTTTCTCAGTTCGAGGCGCGAGGAGCGAACTGTAGCCAGTTACTGGAGCGACAAGCAACAAAGAAATGGGGAAAATTGGCCCCGTCCCTTCGGGTTGCGGCGAAAAACCGCCCATACGTTGTTGTCGTCCTTGAGCTTGGAACCACCAACCCCTGCGGACTCCGCCTCGTCTGGACGGTTTTTCGCACGCAACGCCATCCGCCTGAGGTAGTGTTAACAGGCCCTAGTTCAATCTGCGGCCATAGGAGGCGCCTTGGCGCGGGCATGCCCGTTCGGGCGGACCGGTTGCAGCCGGAAGGAGTTCTCTCCCTCTGGAATCATCGCCAGCAGAATGGGCGCTCGATCCGGGTGTGTGTGCATATGACGCGTCTCCAGCCAGGCGCACAACCGGGGGTCGAAGATCTCCGGCTCGCCTCGCCAGAAATTGGGCTTCAGGCCGCACTGAATCTGAAGATGATCCAATTGCAACTCGATGCTAGAAACGTTTTTAGGAAAATAGCGCCGAACATTGCTCACGCCCACATGCAGCCCGGTAACACCGAGCCCTTTGCTTTGTGTCTTGACGACCATATATGCCTGCCGTACAACGCGGGATGAGGTCAGTTTAGGGAGTTATGGCAGGGAAAACAGGCGGAGATTCGGGAAATCCACTCTATGAATTCCATGTTTGCAACAGGCTGGCCAGTAAGCCATTTCGGGAAAGGCGTAGATGTATATTATGCTGCCGGGCTCATGTGTTTTTGCCCCCGCACGGGAGAGAAAACGCCCGGCAGAGCCGAGACAAAAGGCAATACAACCCTTCCAGCACTCAGGTCTCTGTTTTTTCGGGCGTTGCGGGCGGCGTAGCATGCGGAGCCGTGGGTTGGGGCTGCGCCGGAATGGCTGGCGCCACGGCCGGCGGTGCTACCGATGAACTCATGGACAGCACCGGCAGAGTGAGCGCCTGCACCGTAGCAGGGTCGTCGCGCAGCTTCAGGTAGAGCACGCCGTTGGACGGATGGGGAACGCTCAACTGAGTTCCGGTAAACTCCGCCGACGGCAGGTTGGTGGCCCCGCGCAGGAAAGCCACGATCAGCACAAAGTGGGCTGACTGGCTCCCGGGCAGATCAGGGTGAATCCAAAGCCGGTCTCCGGGCAGCAGGTTGGGGGTCTCGCCAATGGGCAGCGTGACCTCTCCCCGCTTGACGCGCACATCCACCTTCGGCCCGGTCAGGTCAAAGGGTTGGGCCGGATCAACGGCATACGCTACGGCTGAAACCAGCCACCAGAAAAATAATAGTTGCAAACCACGGCGCATATCTACTATTGTACGAAGTAGGCCGCACGCGTAATATTTTGGCGGCAGTGATAGTTTTTCCCATCTGCGGGCTTTACAGTAGCTGAATAGCGCACAGCATGATTCAACCCGGCCCAACGAGGCCGCTTAATCGGGTACACTGAAAGCTGAATAGCTTCAATCAGAGGAATTAGCTAGAGTATTTCTCGAATCCAAAAGCGACGGAAGAAAGATAGACACAGCAAATCCTCTGTAACCAGCAGTGATTTTTTAAAACTAGGGCTGCTCCCTTTTACCCCTTCGCGTCCAATCTCCGGAATCAGGCCATGATGCCTGCCGGAGACGCGGATTACCGGCAGGCGTGGGGAGCGGCATAAGGAGATGAAAAAATGAAATCTTCAAAAGCTGACTCAAACAGCGTAGATGTGAGCAACCTGAGCATTCCAGACGCGGAAGAGATGATTGAAGAAGCCCTGAACGAGCTGTCGTTCAGCTCAGACCCCGGCATGGCGCGAGCCCTGCATTTTCTGGCGCCGGCAGGCTACCAGGCAATTGTGGAGCTATGCGGGGAAAACGGCCGCAGCAAGCGCCGCAATGCCATGGCGGACACATGGACGCCGGAAGAGGACGAAGTGCGCGTATATTTTGAGCGCATCGACGACGCCGAGGCCCCGCCGCGCCCGGCGCGGACACTACGCCCCTTTGCCGAGCAAGCCTTCGATGAG
>Ga0326728_10025481_pt1 | contig 10580 bp, 3 predicted proteins | sample MB3enrmetagenome_FD_207602 | JGI IMG/M metagenome (GOLD analysis project Ga0326728, IMG submission 207602) | Lab enriched peat soil microbial communities from McLean, Ithaca, NY, United States - MB31MN | ecosystem: Environmental > Terrestrial > Soil > Wetlands > Peat | place: USA: New York...
GAGCATGAGGTACGCTTCCCCACGCAAATAAGCGGGGCACAGGTAAATCGCGAGGCTCGCTGGTTCGCTAAGTTCGACCGCGCTCGCCGCCTTCAATTGTTCGATTGCCCGGCTCGGGTCTTGGCGTCCCAGGGCGAGCGCCGCCCGGATCGTGGGCAGCCAATACCTCTGGACCAGCGTGTCCAGCGGGAAGGTCTTGTCGAGTTCTGTTGCCAGCTTCTCCGCCCCTGCCGTATCGCCTGCCCGCGCCAGGGCTAGCGCCGCTATGGCCCGCACATCGCGGTTCGGGGCCAGCTTCACCGCCGCATTGGCCTCGCCATGCGCCTGCTCCCGGTTTCCCGCTTCCACCTCGCGCAGCGTGGCCTCTGCCTGATAGACTGCCGCACTCTCCTTGGCGTCGTTGCGCTGGGCTGAATCCATCGCCCGCCCGGTCAGCTCGTGCGCGTTCTTCAGCTTGCCGTACCAACCTTCCGTGTCCGCTTGGATGGCCAGCGACCAGTCTTCAAAGCCCGGCTTGCCCATGGCCGCTGAGACTAATTGTGCCATCCGCGGCGCACCGCCCTTCAGAAACGCCACCCTGTAGCGGCTCGCGAGCAGAATCGGGCTCTCCAGCTTGCGCTCTTCCGCCTGCTTGAACACTGCCTCCGCTTCATCCAGCCGGTTGAAGGCCGTGTAGGCGAGGCCGAGGTCGATATAGTTGCCCACATTACTTGGCTCCAGGCGCAGCGCCTCTCGCCACTCCTCCAATGCCTTCTCCCAGTTTCCAAGAACGGCGGAATCGAATCCCAGCTCCATGTAAGGCACGTCGTCTCTTGCGTAGGTCTGCTGCCACAGTTCGTAGGTCTCCGCAGCCTTTTCCAGCTCTCCCGTCGCAGACTCATAGTAGTTCCCCTCGATCCAGAACCGCTCCCGTTCGCTTACCTTGCCCCGCAGCTCGTAAGCCTTGCGTGCATTTTCGGCCGCCCGCCCCATTTCGTTGAGGCTCCAGTAGACACTCGACATCCAGGCGTAGGGCATGGCAAAATTCGGGTCAAGCTCCACCGCCCGTTTCAAGAAGGGCAGCGCGGCCGGGCCCCATTTCGTATAGACCGTCTTTAGTCCCAGGCTGTACGCTTTCAGCGCCTCCAGGGATGGCGTGGTCGCTTCCTCGACCGGCGTGGCGTACCTCTCCACCGAGCTGAGCGACTCGCCCAGCTTGCTCCGCAAGCTGACCGCAGCGGAGTCCAGAGCCTTGAGCACAGCTTCCTTGCCTGCCGCCTGCTCCTGCGCTTCCGCCAGCACATCCCCCGTGTTGCAGTTCACTGCCTTCAAGCCAATCACGTACTGGCTGCCCAGTCCGGCAATCGAGCCGGTCAGCATCGTCGTGCTGCCCGTACGCTCGCAGACTTCTCGTGTGACCTGCGGCGTCAGCCGGTCACCGGCGGGACGACCCATCAGCTTCAGTGTCTCATTCACCTTGCGGTCGGAAACCAGGGCGAGAAAGGGCGATTGCTCAAGCTGTACAGACAGTCCTTGCTTCAGCGTGTCGTCAAATACCGCATCGCCCGTCTTGTTGTCGAAATCGGAGAGGACGATGGTGTCCTTGTCGGTTAGGCGGGTCGGGGCCTGACGCGAGCGGAAATAAAACGTTCCCCCGACGCCAGCGGCGATAAGGATCACAGCAGCAGGAACCAGAACCTTCCACCGCCGGCTGTAGCGGCGGTCTGTGACCGCCGTCTCGCTTGGCGATGGGGGCATCAGCGCTACCGCAACCGCCGGCGGGAACACCGGCGCTACAGTGGGTGCACTGCTTCGCGCCCCCGCAGTTTCCACCGGCGCGATAAAGCGATAACCGTAGCGCGGCAAGGTTTCGATGAAACGTGGCGCAGCCGCATCGTCCCCTAAGGCCTCGCGCACCCTCTTGATCGAGTTGTTGACGCTGTGTTCGAAATCAATGAAGGTATCCCCCGGCCAGAGCTTCTCTCGAATCTCTTCGCGGGTCACCAGCTCGCCCGGACGCTCCAGCAGCATGGCGAGGATTTGAAAGGGCTGGCCGTGTAGGTTGACCTTCAGTCCCTGCCTGTGCAGCTCCCCGGTGCGAAGGTCAACTTCGAAAACACCGAAGCGCAACAGGCGTAGTCGGGCGTCACTGTCATTCACTGGGGTTGCTTTCCCCCTCTTGATGGAAAGTGTATCACTGCACGAGTTCCCTTGAAAGGCGAACCACCAAAAGTATATTGGAGGACAACCCACTTCTTCTTAGCGGGTTAGCCACATATAAACATTATACCTCGTTGCTACCCACAGAGTATTGACGCCTGCACGTGGCTGCCGGAAATTGTTCGCGGAAATAGAGCTCTTCATGTTGAGAACGATTCACCGAATCCGATTTCTAGCTACGCAAATTGTGGCAGATATAAGCCAAAAGGAGATGAGTCATGAAATCCACGATATTGAGGTGCATTGCCGCGATGGCATTATTTGCTGTGCTGCTGGTCCCGGCTCGGCTTGCTGCGCAGGAACAGAAGCAAGATCTTCCTCGCTACACCGTCACCGACCTCGGCACGTTGGGAGGCACGTTTAGCCTGGCCGGGGGCATTAGCAACAGCGGCTGGGTGTCGGGCCAGTCGACCTTGCCCGACGGGTACCAACACCCGGCTGTTTGGCACAACGGCGTGATCACCGACCTCGGCACACTCGGAGGGCTGAACGGTTGGGCTGGTTGGCAACCCAGCGATAGCGGTGAGGCCGGGGGTGCCGCGGAGACTTCCACTCCAGATCCAAATGGGGAAGACTATTGCGGTTTCGGTACCTACCTTGAATGTCACCCCTTTATTTGGCGAGACGGCGCGATGACTGCGCTCCCTATGCTTGGCGGCAACAACGGTGAGGCTGCCGGGTTCAACAACCTAGGCCAGGTTGTGGGCGGGGTGGAGAACACCACGATCGATCCAACCTGCGTAGGGCCCCAAGGCTTCTACCAAATCAAGGCTGTCATGTGGGAGAACGGGAAGATCCGAGAACTCCCTACATTGTATGGCGACTCGCACTCATGGGGCCTGGGGATAAACGACAGGGGCCAAATGGCTGGCGTGTCGGGCAATTGCACCACATTCAATATTCACGCCTTGCTCTGGCAAGACGGCAGGGTTGTTGACCTCGGCAACCTCGGGGGCAAGATTAACAACGTGGCCTATGACATCAACAACCTAGGTCAAGTGGTCGGTTACTCCGACCTGCCTGGCGATACCACCATGCACAGCTACCTCTGGCAGAAAAGCACTGGGATGAAAGACCTTGGCACGCTGCCTGGCGACGTCGGGAGCGATGCCGACGGCATTAACAATCTAGGCCAGGTGGTGGGCGGGTCGTGGGACGCAGAAGGCAACGAGCGTGCCATCCTTTGGCAGAACGGCGTGATGACGGACCTCAACACCCTGATTCCCGCTGACTCCCCCTTGCATCTGATCGAGGCAACGGGCACCATCAATGATTATGGACAGATCGCCGGCATTGCCTTGCAGATCAGCACGGGGGAGACGCATGCCTTCTTGGCGACCCCTACAATGGAGCGCTGGCCCATCAGCGAAAGCCAGAAGGTCGTTCTCCCGGACAATGTTCGCAACCTGCTTCAGCAGCATCGGCGCTTCGGCCGACCCGGAGGTGGGTTTATGGGACCGCAATGACCGTTACAAGGAAAGGAGCAGACTGCCAAGGTGAAAAACCAGCCGGGTTGACTCAAAATAGTTCGGCGCCGGGCGGGCCATTCCACCCGTTGAAGAGGCCTTTCTGAGCCGCATCGTTGGCTTGGTTCTTCCGTTGGCGTTATTGGCCCTATGTCTCGCGTCCCTTTCAAGAACTGGGGCCTGCAACCAACGCAAGTCTAAAACACGCGTTTCACGGGACGCGCTACACTGTACTCTTGACCAGACCCGGGACCAACGCTGCTGCGAAAGCGCCCTCTCCGAAGGTCGATACAAAGCCTGCGCCAACTGAGGTCGAGCAGTAGTTTAGATATGTGGGAAATTATACGGGAGGCAGCACAGGGTGCATACAAAATGGATTGGGCCTGATAAGTCGGATTCCCGTCGACTATCCCAGCGCGTGGCAGGTTTCGGGCGTGGGAAGGGCGTATCCATTTCAACTAGCGGCTAGGCCTCCGATTGCCCCTCTCCCGCGCTCGCAGGTCCTCCGGATCCGCACGAAATCCGTAGTGCAGATCCGTATTGACTCAGCCATGCCGGCGGCCTAAGATGAGTGCCCAAGGCGGGTGGCCATGCCATGACCGGCCAAACTGTTTCCCACTATCGCATTATCGAGAAGCTCGGTGGCGGGGGCATGGGCGTGGTATACAAGGCCGAGGACACCACGTTGCGCCGCTGCGTGGCGCTCAAGTTCCTGCCCGACCAACTGCTCCAAGATAAGCAAGCCTACGAGCGCTTCCTGCGTGAGGCTCGCGCCGCTGCCGCCCTGAATCACCCCAACATTTGCACGGTCTACGAAATTGGCGAACGTGAGGGCAAGCCCTTCATCGCCATGGAGCTTCTCAAGGGGCAGACGCTGAAGGATTGGATCGGCGTAGGGGCGGTTCGCGAACCGCCCCTAAAGTTGCTCACGCTGCTGGACCTGGCGATCCAGATTGCCGATGCCCTGGACGCGGCTCATGCGAAGGGCATCGTGCACCGCGACATCAAGCCGGCGAACATCTTCGTAACGCAGCGTGGGCAGGCGAAGATTTTGGATTTCGGGCTGGCGAAATTGACCGTAGGGGCGACCCGGTGGGTCGCCCAGGAGGGGCGAGGCGACGCCTCGTCCCTACAGGACACGCCGACGGCTTCTCTCGAACCCGATCACTTAACCAGTCCGGGCGTGGCGATGGGCACGGTAGCGTACATGTCGCCCGAGCAAGCGAGGGGCGAAGAACTCGACGCCCGCACCGACCTGTTCAGCTTCGGCGTGGTGCTCTACGAGATGGCCACGGGACATCCGGCCTTCTCCGGAACGACTTCCGCTCTCATCTTCGACGCGATCCTCCACAGAACTCCGACCTCGCCGGTGCGCCTGAATCCGGAAGTGCCGCTGAAGCTGGAAGAGATTATTAACAAGGCGCTGGAGAAAGACCGCGACCTGCGCTGCCAGACCGCCGCAGAACTGCGTGCCGACCTGAAGCGCCTGAAGCGCGACACGGAATCGGGGCGTAACTCGGCCGTCTCGGCCGCGGTCGCGGGAGCGTCACGCTCCCGCCAGGAAGACGAGCACGGGCGGGATGCCCGTGCGACAGCGGGCGAGACGGTCGCGTTACCGCGCGAAGCCGGTCTGGAGCCGACGTCGGATTCCGTCATCATCGCCGGCCTCCTCAGGCGGCACAGAACGGCTGTGATCGGAACTGTAGTCGTGCTGGCGGGGATCGTGGCGGGACTGGCGGCGGCCTGGTTCTTGGCTCACCGTCCCGCCCAGCCTCCCGCCGAATTGACGCAGAAACAGTTGACCTTCAACTCCAGCGACAACTCTGTCGTTGGGGGTGTGCTTTCTCCCGATGGCCAGTACCTTGCCTACTTCGACGCGGCCGGAATTCACGTCAAGCTGCTTGCGAGCGGCGAAGAGCGCGTGATCCCCAAGCCTGCCGGGGTACCCGCTAACGCCTATTGGGGTCCGTCATCCTGGTTTCCCAACGGCACGCAATTGCTTGCCTTTACCTACGAACAGGGCGGCCACCGCGCAAGCATGTGGACGGTCTCGGTGCTGGGGCAATCGGCACATGAGCTTCGCGAAGGCGCAGGAGGTGTGGCCGTCTCGCCGGATGGGACACGCATCGCCTTCTTTCCACAACCGGGGGGCACGGCCCAGGATCGGGAGCTCTGGGTGATGGGCAGCCAGGGAGAAAATCCACAAAAGGTGCTGGCGTTCGGAGAAAAGGAGTGGATCAACGGCGACGCTAACATATTCTGGTCGCCGGATGGGCACCGGCTGGCCTACATCAGGGTGGAGCGCACTCCGGAGAAACAGCAGTCGTCGATCGAAACCTGCGATCTGAAGGGTGCGAACCGTACGGTGGTGGTGTCGGAAGCGGACGATTCGTTAACGGATTTTTGCTGGCTTCCCGGCGGGCGAATCGTCTACTCGCGGCGGGAAACGCAGTTCTCGAATGACTGCAACCTTTGGCAGATCGGCGTCGATCGTCGCGGCATGCCTACCGGCAAGGCACAGCGGATCACCCAATGGGTGGGATCTATACTGTATGGACTCAGTGTGAGTGCGGATGGAAAGCGGCTAGGCCTGGGAAAGGGGACGTGGCAGAGCCAGGTTTACCTGGGCGAACTCACCGCCGGCGGCACGCGCATGAATCCCCCTCGCCGCCTGACCCATGACGAATCCAACGACTTTCCTACCGCCTGGACAGCGGACAGCAAAACACTGCTGCTGACCTCCGATCGTAGCGGCGAATTCGGTCTGTTCAAGCAGGTCATCGGCCAGGACACCGTCGAGCCGGTGGTCGCCGGCTCACAGCACAAGGCCGGCGGCGGGAAACTCAGTGCCGACGGCGCCTGGATACTCTATAGGGAAGTCCCCAAAGTAATTCAACCCTCCACTCCGCTTCCGCTCATGCGCATCCCGCTGGGCGGCGGCGTGCCGCAGCTTGTGCTGGAGTCGCGGAATTCCCATGGCTTTTGGTGCGCTCGTGCCCCCGCCAGTCTCTGCGCGGTCCTCGAGGCGAGCCCCGACCAAAAGCTGTTCACGCTCACCGCCTTTGACCCGCTGAAAGGCAGAGGGAAGGTCCTCACGACGTTTGAGAAAGACCCCTCGCATGACTACGCTGCGGCGTTGTCTCCCGATGGGTCAACCTTTGCCATTTCGAGAACTAGAGAGGCCGAGATTCACATTCGCTTGCTTTCGCTGTCCGGCGGGTCTGACGGGGAATTCACCGTGAAGGGTTGGCCGAACCTCGCCGACTCCCTTGAGTGGTCCCCTTATGGCAAGGGGCTTTACTGCGTCTCTCGCTCGCCCCAAGGTGACACACTGCTTTACGTGGATCTGAAGGGGATTGCCCGGCCGGTGTGGCAGCACAAGGGATGGGCGGGTGAAACCTGGGCCGTCCCTTCACCCGACGGCCGCTACCTCGCGATCGGCAGCGGCGTCCTCACTAACAACGTGTGGATGCTGGAAGGTTTCTGAAAAAGGAGGAAGTTCAACTATTACTGGAGATGACTCATCTCAATCGGCTTCTCGGAATGTACCGGGATGTGGCGTCGGCCCACAGCGCCTTGGCCGAGTTACCGTCGGCACGGGCGGCGTAAACAGGCTGCGAAAAAAAGGGACGTACCCGCGGCTTTACGCCGCTATCCGACCTTCAAGACTGAACGGATGGCGGGGTAAACCCGCCGCTACATGCTGCCGAGCAAGAAAAAGATCATTTTCTTCGCCAGGAGCGGAATCCCATGCTGATGACTCGTTGCGCACAGTGCGGCGAAGAGATGGCTGAAGGGGCGCGATTCTGCGCGTCCTGCGGCAAGCCCGCGACCCCGTTCACGGAACTGCCCACCGAAGCACCAAACCACCAGACGCCGCAGCGGGCGGGCTCGCCATCGCCGGGCAGGCCACGCTCCGGCTCGGGCCCCGTGACGGACACCGGCCGCTTTGCGCCCGGCCAAATGCTGGGCGAGCGTTATCGAATTATCGGCTTGCTGGGCCGCGGCGGCATGGGCGAGGTCTATCGCGCCGACGACCTGAAGCTGGGGCAAGGGGTAGCCCTCAAGTTTCTTCCCGAAAGTCCGGCGGGGCCGGGCCAGTCGGACGCCGACACCACCGCGATGGCAGACCGCTTCCGCGCCGAGGTGCGCAATGCGCGCCAGGTTTCGCATCCCAACGTCTGCCGCGTTTACGACATCGGTGAGGTCGAGGGCAGGCTGTTCCTTTCCATGGAATACGTGGATGGCGAGGACCTGGCCACGCTTCTGAAGCGCATCGGACGGCTGCCGCCGGCCAAGGCGCTCGAAATCGCCCGCCAGCTCTGCGCCGGGCTCGCCGCCGCGCACGACAAAGGCGTGTTGCACCGCGACCTGAAGCCCTCAAACATCATGCTGGACGGCCAGGGCCGCGCCCGCATCACCGATTTCGGACTCGCCGTGCGCAGCGATGAGCCGGGAGAAGGAAAAATTATCGGCACGCCCGCCTACATGTCGTCCGAACAGTTGGACGGGCGGGCCGCCACGGCCAAAAGCGATCTCTATGCGCTGGGCCTGGTGCTTTACGAGATTTTCACCGGCAAGAAGGCTTTCGAGGCGGCGACGCTGGCGGAGTTGAAACGCAAGCACGCGCAAGAAACCCCCACCGCGCCCTCCAGCCACATCGCGGACGTTGACCCGGCGGTCGAGCGGGTGATCCTGCGCTGTCTGGAAAAAGACCCGCGCCAGCGGCCGGCATCGGCGCTGGCCGTGGCCGCGGCGCTGCCGGGCGGAGACCCGCTGGCAGCGGCGCTGGTGGCGGGCGAAACACCGTCGCCTGAACTTGTTGCAGCAGCGGGCGAAACCGAAGGCCTGAAGCCCCGCGTCGCCGTGGCGTGGCTTGCTTCCGTCTTTATCATGCTCGTCCCCTTCTGCGTGCTGAGCGACAAGGTCTACATGACCGGGGTGGTGCCCCTGCCAAATCCTCCCGACGCTCTGGCCGCGAAGGCGCACGAACTGCTCCAGCAATTCGGCTATACCGCGGCTCCGGTGGACTCGGCTTCCGGCTTCTTTGAGGACGACGACTATCTGCGATACATCGAAGAGCACGACAAGACCCTCAATCGCTGGGAACAACTGAAGTCGGGCAATCCTTCGGCGATGGTGTACTGGTATCGCGAGAGCCCGCGTTATCTCCTGCCGCTATCGCTTTTCAGTGTCGGGTCTGTCGGGCCCATCGATCCGCCGCGAAGTAATTCCGGGATGACTTACGAGCTGCTCGACCCGAGCGGAAGGCTGGAGGAATTCTCGGCTGTGCCTCCCCAACTCGATCCGGCAAAAGGATCGGCCCCAGCGCCCGACTGGCCGATGCTGTTCAAGGCCGCCGGACTGGACATCGCGCAGTTCAAGCCCGCTGACTCTGAGTGGACGCCGCCCGTGTGGAGCGATACGCGGGCAGCCTGGACGGGCGTAGCGCCCGGGCGGCCCGGCGTGCCGCTGCGCGTGGAAGCGGCAGCTTACCGAGGCAAGCCAGTTTATTTCCTGTTGGTCCGGCCGTGGTCACATCCCTGGCGAATGCAAGAGTATCACTACACGGCGCAGGAAAAGGCCAGCGGAGCAATCATGCTGGCGCTGTTCCTGGCAGTGTTGGTGGGGGCCGTTCTCCTGGCTCGACGGAATCTGCGGCTGGGGCGTGGCGACCGTCGCGGCGCTTTTCGCCTGGCCGTTTTCGTTCTGGTGATTCTCGCGCTCGCCTGGGGGATTGATGCCCACCATCTTCCCAACAGCCAAGAGTTTGGGTTGTTTGTAGTCATCACCAGCGTCGCGCTTTTCTTCGCCGCTTTTGTCTGGCTGCTCTACATCGGCCTCGAACCTTTCGCGCGGCGCCGCTGGCCCAACGCGCTCATCTCCTGGAACCGCGTGTTGGCTGGGCAGTTCCGTGATCCCCTGGTCGGGAGCAACGTTCTTATGGGAGTCGCGCTGGGTGTCGCTGGCGCGTGCCTCTTCTACATTCTTCGACATTTTGCCGAAGGCTGGTTTGGAAGGCTCCCGCCCCAACCGATAACGACCAGTCTCGAGCCGCTGCTCGGAGCGCGCGGAATGATTGCGCAATTATTGGAGATTATCCCTATCGATCTCGGCCTTACCCTCGCCTTTATCTTTTTGTTTGTCCTGCTTCGCCTGTTGCTTCGCAAGGACTGGGTGGCGGCGATGGTCTGGGTCCTCATCCTTACCGCCACGTTCGCCTTGCCTCAAGGATATCTGCCCGTGGACGCCGTGGTCAACGCGGTATTTTGGGGGATTACGATATTCATCCTGATGCGCTTCGGGCTTTTTTGCCTGATGGTATTATTCACGACTTACGACGTCCTGCATTATTTCGTCCACACCATACAACTCTCCCACTGGAATGCCGCCCCAACGATTCTCGGCGTTCTGGTTGTTCTCGCTTTGGCGGTTTACGGCTTCCGCGTCTCCCTTGCCGGCCGGCCGGTTTTCTCGGGCGCCGCGCTGGATGAGTGATGGAGGGACGGGAGCTGCAGGTCCCCGTTTTGGGCGTTTCAGGAACTTGCCCAGGCCCTTCGCCGGATGGGGACTAGAATTCAGGCGCGATTACCCGCGATCAACGGCCTAGTGGTTACCGACGGTATCCACCGTCGATTCCTGGCGGGAAGTCCCCATTCCACCAGTGATTTTCAGGTGATCGATATAGCCGGGAGCGGATTGGGAATGAAAAGTCGGATTCCCATCGACAATCCTGCCTTTGGCTGAGTTCCGGCGTGGGAAGGGCGTTCCCAGGCACAATCTTGCAGAGGTGGTCAGAAGGGCTGTTCTCCCTTGTTGTCACGGCTGTCAGTCGATTCCGCAACTGCGCATGTGCGGAACGGAATCGCATCGGGGACGCACGTTAGAAAGGGGGAGCCAAAAGACGCGGGCGAC
>Ga0326728_10025482_pt1 | contig 10580 bp, 9 predicted proteins | sample MB3enrmetagenome_FD_207602 | JGI IMG/M metagenome (GOLD analysis project Ga0326728, IMG submission 207602) | Lab enriched peat soil microbial communities from McLean, Ithaca, NY, United States - MB31MN | ecosystem: Environmental > Terrestrial > Soil > Wetlands > Peat | place: USA: New York...
AAGGCATATGCTTGATCTGATCCCCAATCCCCAAAACCGTTCAACAAATTCTCAAGATTTCTGCGGTTTTGCAAAAGGCTCTGCTGTGTCGCAGGTTTCCAAACCTGCGGGGCGCCAGCAACCTCCGGCGGCCCGCCGATTTGGAAATCGGCGATACAGCAGGCTTGGAAGCCTGCGCTACGCTCCGCTGATTCGCAACGAGTTACAGCGACCTTGTCCTTGGCCCCTGGCCCTCGCCCGTTGCCCCCCGCCCCGCCCCTTGACCCGGCTCCAATTCGGGCTATAGTTGAACGCCGGAATCCTCTGCGCGCGAGGCCAAAACCGAGGAAACGGAGATGAGCAACGCCTTTCCCTCTCCTTCCGCGGTTTGCCCCGTTGACGTATCGGTGCGCGCAGCATTCCGTCGCCGTGCATGGTATGTCTGTGAATTGACGATGAGCGCCGCCGCTGGGCCAGTGTCGTGATCCGCTTATCCGCATCGAGAATTTGTCGCGCGGGGGCGGCCTGCGGGTTGCTCGCCGCCCTGGCGGCCGCGCCGCCCTTCCCGGCCGGGGCTCGCCGCGCCCTCCCGCCGGCCCCCGCCCCGCCCGCCGGACCTGCCGAACCCGCCAGCAGCAGCGCAAAGCTGGCGGAGCCGCCCGCCCTGCCGAGCCCTCCGCCGCTCAGGCCCGCGCCCGCCCGCCCCCATGAGCTGGCCGCTGTCTTCAGTAAGCCCGTGCCTGCCTCCCTCGCCGACCTGTGGGCTATCCAAGAGCAGGTCGAAAAACTCGTTCCCCAAGTGTCTCCCGCCGTGGTCGCCGTCGAGGTGGGCTACGGCAGCGGCAGCGGCGTCGTCATTTCGGCCGATGGCCTGGTGCTCACCGCCGGGCATGTCTGCGGCCGGCCCCACCGGGACGTCGTCTTCACCTTTCCAGATGGCCGGACGGCCCACGGCAGGACGATGGGAATTGATCGCGAAGCCGATACCGGCCTGATGCGCATTACCGACGCCGGACCGTGGCCGTACGTGGAAGTGGGGGACCTCCATGGGGCGCGGCTCGGAGATTGGGCGTTGGCACTGGGCCATCCCGGCGGCTTCGACCTCAAGCGGTCGCTCGTCGTGCGCCTGGGCCGGGTGATCCGCGCCGCCCCAGGCATCCTCCAGACCGATTGCACGATCAGCCCGGGCGACTCCGGCGGACCCCTGTTCGACATGCATGGCCGCGTCATCGGCATCCACAGTGCCATCAGCAGTTCGCTCGCCGAGAACTTCCATGTCCCCATCACCGAGTTCTTCGATACCTGGAGCACACTGGCCAACAGCCAGAACGGCAGCACCTTGGCCGAGCACCCCCGCGCCTACGTCGGCGCCAGCGCCACGGACGACCCCGCCGGCTGTAGGCTCAGCACCGTCGAAAAAAACGGCCCCGCCTTCAATGCCGGCTTGCGTCCCGGCGACCTCGTCCTCAAGGTGGAAGGCAGGGACATCCCGGTCTCGGCGCTCTTCCGGCGCTGGATCGCCGAGGCCCAGCCCGGCGAAACCTTGAGCCTGCAAATCAAACGCGGCGACAAGGTCCTCTCCCTGCAAGTGAAACTTCAAACACCCCCGGAGGGAAAGTGAGTGACGAGGGGCGAGTGACGAGGGACGAGGGGCGAGGGGCGAGGGGCGAGGGGCGAGGGACGAGGGACGAGGGGTGCAGCCGGACACTGCCCCCGAAAACCGCCTCTCCCGTGAGGAGGGCGGCGCTTTTTTGCCTCGGCGGGGCGGCGGTCCGCCTTTTGGCGCTCTGCGCTTTGGCCATCATTCTCGCCAACGGGACTCGGCCTTCACCCGCGCAGGACACCCTCGCCACGCCCCTGGTCCTGGCCCGAAGCTACTTCCGCAGCGGCGAGGAGACCTTGCGCGCCTTCGCGCCCGTCTCCAAGGCGACCCGTTATTCCATCGTGAAGCTGGACGTGGACGGCGAAACCGTGGCCCTGGGCACCGTTGTGGACACCGGCGGCTTGGTGCTGACCAAGGCCAGCGAGATCAAGCCCGGCAAACTCACTTGCTGGCTGGCCTCGGACAAAGAGGTCCAAGCTGAATTGCTCGCCAGCGACGAGGACGAAGACCTGGCCCTGGTGCGAGTGCGGGCTTCGGGCCTCAAGCCCATCACCTGGGCGACCGGCGGCGTGGCCGAAGGCCAATGGGCCATCACCCCAGGGATAGCGGAGACGCCCCATGCCGTCGGCATCGTCAGCGCCTTGCCGCGCCGCATCCGGCCTGAGCGCGCCTTTATCGGCGTCCAATTCGACCTCGAAACCCAACTGCCCAAGATCGGCGCCCTGCTCCCCGGCATGAGCGCCGAAAAGGCCGGAATCAAACCCGGCGACCTCATTGCCGCCGTCAACGGCACCTGGGTCACCAATCGCGACCAGGTCCGGGAAATCCTGGGCGACTTCCGCGAGGGCCAGACGGTCACCGTCCGCGTCCGCCGCGCCGCCCAGGAGTTCGATGCCGTCTTGAAAATGACCGTGCCCCGGCTAGGCGAGGCCGGCGCCGGCTTTTACGCTCCGCGCCCCGGCGGCAACTTCGGCGCCGACGTCAGCCGGCGCGCCCTGGGCTTTGAACGCGCCATCGAACACGATACGGTCTTGCAGCCCTGGCTTTGCGGCGGCCCCCTGGTCAACCTCGACGGCCAGGCCATCGGCCTGAACATCGCCCGCGCCAGCCGCGTCACCACCTACGCCCTGCCCGCCGCCCTGGTCCAACGCATCCTGGCCAACCTCAAATCCCGCCGCCCGCTTGGGGACCTCACCCCGACTCTGAACGCCCCTGCATCAAAGTAACCAGCCGGGAAGCGCAGCCGGGCCGTTTGAAGGCCCAGAGGCTGCCTTCCAGCAAGGGGCCGAGGTGTGCTTTTGGGCGCAGGCTCGTCTTGCGCGCCCGGGGATGCCGGTACTGCCAGCTCAGGGTGCCTGGCCGCATCGGGCCCAAGGCCGCCGAGCGCGTGGCCAGCAAGGCGGCCTTTGGCGGGGGCAAGGACAAGGAAAAGCGCGTGCGGGCTGCCGTCGGCGACTATGTCTATGATTAATATGCATTACACTGTTTAATCTACCGGCCATGCAACTTTCCAGAATCGGGGGTTTTCGGCCAGGCACTATTTATGCTCATGCCTGAACCGCCACCAAGCTTCTTCCTGGCCGGACCCCTACCGCCAATATCCGCCGATCCAGACGTAGTGCCACCTACGCCACACCCAGTGTCCAGGCACCCAGATGGCGCCGGGGTAGGGCCGGATGATCCAACCCCCGCCGACCCAAACCCAGCCGCCATTCCAAGCCCAGTAGCCGGGCGACCACACATAATCCGGGCCTGGGGCGGCCGGCGCGACCTCAGCCCCCGGGGAAGGCGGGGGCACCTGGCTGGTGAAGGCCGGATTGCCGGGGGCCGCCGCCTGCGGGGCGGGGGCTGTTGCCCCGGGCGCCGGGGCGGCGGTCGAGGGCGCATTCGTCTGTTCCACACCGGCCGCGGGCGGAGGAGGGGTCTGAGGCTGGGACGCGTACGCCGGCGCTGGCGGGTACACAGGCGGAGCCTGGTAAACCGGCACGTAGATCACGCGCCGCTCCACGCACCCCGTCATCAGGGCTGCCAGCCCCGTGAGCGCCAGGGCGGCAGCCAAGACCTTGCTCATTCTCATCGGTTGATGTTTCATTGCGTTCTCCAAAGCTTGACGTTTTCCATGGCGATGCCCTGCTGGCGAGCACCCGCCATCACTATCACTCAGACGCTGGGAAAACGCGTTCATTCAGAGGGGCGTGACTTGGACCCATTCCTCGGCTATCCTCCTGGTCGATGAGTCAAAGCTCTGTGGATTCCGCGCCGATGCTGGGCGGGGGCGTGGCGGAGGTGGCGCCAAGCCAGCGCGTGGGCCTGGCGGCCCCAAGCGCCAAGCGGGGGCCGTGGCGCTTTTCGAGCTTCTGGTGGCTGGTGACGGCGTTTTGGCTTTTCATTGCCCTGGCTTCGGCGCTGGAGATGGCCCTATTGCAGGCCGCGAACATTGGCCAGGCGCTCGTGGTGGCCCTGGTGCGGCTGGTGCCGTGGGTCTTCCTGACGCCCCTGGTGGTATGGGTCTCCTCGGTTTATACGCTCGAGCGTTCCACGTGGAAGCGCTCGGTATGGGTACACCTGGCGGTCTGCGCGGTGAGCCTCGGGGTGGTCGGTTTCTTCGCCTATTTGAGCCCGCCCTCGCCGCCGCTGGCCCGGCCGGACCCGGCGGAACTCAAGCGGCTGGAGCGGGAGCCGCGAGAAACCGCGTTTGTCATCCTGAGACGGATCACCTACCAGTTGCCGATCTTCTGGGGGTTGGTGGGCGTGGCGCACGCGCTGCGCTTTTACGAGCACAGCAAGGCCCGCGAACGGCGCGAGGCCGAGCTGGAATCGCGGCTGGCCCAGGCGCGTCTCCAGGCCCTGCGCATGCAGCTCAATCCGCATTTTCTGTTCAACACCCTCAATTCCATCGCCTCGCTGGTGCAGGACCAACCCCAGGCGGAGGAAATGATCGAGGCCTTGAGCGACCTGTTGCGGCTCACCCTGACGGCCCCGGACCGCGCCGAGGTGACGCTCCGCGAGGAGCTTCACCTGCTGGACCGCTACCTGTTGATCGAGCAAATCCGCTTTGGCCAGCGGTTGCGCGTGCAGAAACAGATCGATGCCGCCGCCCTGGATGCGGTGGTGCCGATACTGGTGCTGCAGCCGCTGGTGGAAAACGCCGTCAAGCACGGCATCGAAACGCAAATCGCCCCGGGACTCATCCGCATCGAGGCCGAGCGGGTGGGCGGCACTTTGCGCCTGGAGGTCAGCGACAATGGGCCGGGCCTGGCGGCGGCGGGAGGCGGGAGCTTCAAGGAAGGAGTTGGTTTGACCAACACGCGGCTGCGCCTCAAGGAGCTGCACGGCGAAAACGCCTCGCTGACCTTGGGCCCGGGCAAGCCGGGAGGCCTGGCCGCCGAGGTCCGGCTCCCGTGGCGCGCCGCCGCTTATGAGCATCCGCGTGTTGATTGTCGATGACGAGCCGCTGGCGCGGGCGCGCCTCCGCCGCTTGCTGGCGCGCGAGCCGGACCTCGAGGTCCTGGGCGAGTGCGCCAATGGCCTCGAGGCCATCGCCTTCATTCGGCAACACCGGCCGGACCTGGCGTTTCTGGACGTGCAGATGCCCGAGGTCAGCGGCTTTGACGTGTTGCGGGCGTTGCCGGCCGACACCTGGCCGGCGGTGGTGTTTGTGACCGCGCACGACCAGCACGCCCTCGAGGCCTTCGAGGTCCAAGCCTTGGATTACCTGCTCAAGCCTTTTACCCGGGCCAGGCTCTTGTCCGCGGTGCAGCGCGCCCGCCTGCACATTCAGGCGCGGGACCTGGGCCCGCTGAACCGGCAACTGGCCCAATGGCTCAAGGCCACCACCGCCGGGCCCGCCTGCTTGAGCCGCATCGCCGTCAAGGCCGGCGCTCAGACCCTCTTTGTGAAAGTGGAGGATATCGATTACATCGAGTCGGCCGCCAACTACGCGGTGCTCCAGACCCGCGCCGGCAATCACGTCCTGCGCCAGACCCTCAACGAGCTGGAAGCCAAGCTGCCGCCCCGGCGGTTCCTGCGCATCAGCCGCTCGATCATCGTCAACCTCGAGCGCGTCAAGGGAATGCAATCCGCCGCCGCGGGCGAGTGCCTGCTCATCCTCGAGGATGGCCGGCAACTGCTGATGACGCGCGGCATCCGGGAGGCGCGGGAACGCTTGCAGTATCCCGGCAATCCCGGAAGCGAGTCGGGGCGCTGAGAAGCCGCGTCTGGCCCACGTCCGGGGCAGGTTCGGGAGCCAGGACGGCAGCCGCCTCCCTGCGGAGCAAGGACAGGCACCTCACATCTCGGAACTGGCCCCGCCAAAAGCCCCACTCTCGCAGGATGCCTTCCTCCTGGAAGCCGGCGTGGCGCAAGACCCGGACCGAGCCGGGATTGTCCACGACGGTAATGGCCGTAATCCGGTTGAGCCAGGCCTGGCCAAAGGCGTAGCCGACCACGGCCTTGACGGCCTCGGTCATGATTCCCTGGTTCCAGAATTGCTGGTTCAGGTCGTAGCTCAGCAGGGCGGAGGAATTGTGGCGGTGCCAGCCCAAGCCGCAGAGGCCGATCATGCCGGGGAAACCCTGGCGGGTGATGGCCCAGCGGGCGCCGGCATCCTTTTCCCAATCGGCCTGCAAGACGCGGATGATCTCCCCCGCCTGCAACGGATCGGTCAGCGTGGCCATGTCGCAGGTCCGCGTGACCTCGGGGTTAGAGTAAATCGAGAAGACCTCCGCGCGGTCCTCGGCCCTGAGGTCGCGCAAGACCAGGCGGGCGGTCCTGAGTATGGGGAAAGGTTTCACTCAAGCCTGCGCGTCCAGGATTGGGCTCACGTTCGAGGCCGAAGCCGTCGAGTCGGAGCCGCTGCCGGGGTTCTGCGTGCTGTTGACGCTATCGGCCTCGCGATGGTGGTGATGAGGGCGATGGACCTCGGTGGGCGCCGCCCCGCTGGGCGCGTCCTGGACTGGGTTGGTGTACTGGCTCGCGGCCGGCGATACGTCGGTGACGTTCATGGGTTCTCGGCTTTAGTTCTTGCCTGTTCAGTCCGCTAGCGAGGGTATCGGCTGGAAGCGGGAAGACTTTAGTTCCCACTCGGCCAAATCTCGCGAGATAACTCTCTCACCCTGCGGCCGGAGGTTCCACCTGCCTTCGGCTGGATAGCGGGGAGGCTCAAGGGCCAGCGGGAAGCACGCGCTCCAGCAGGCGATAGACGCGCGTTCCGGCCTGCTCGGGCCACTGCCCCAGCGGGTCATCGGGCGCCGTCTCGAGTGCCCTTGCCCGCCGAATGGCGTCGGGGATGCGCGCTAGTGGAAACTGTCCCGGCTTAATGGAGGTCTTGTTGTATTGGCCAAGGGCGGCTCGAATCTGGCGGCCAACTTCCTCGCACTTCGCGAAAACAGTCCCAGGAAGAACGTCTGCGTGGTGGAGCAGCAGCCAGAGATCGAAACAAGGGTTGCTGATTGCGAGTTCGAAACCGGCCTGGCGGGCGGTGCGCAGGGCATCCATCGTCCGGTGCAGCTTGTTGTCCGTAAGGGAGCGGTCGGTGTCCAGGAACACCCAGAATTCATCCCCGGATTGGACCTGCCCCCGCTGGCTGACATCCCGGAAGGCTTCCTTGAGCCTCTCGACGACATGCCTGGGCGCCGAGAGGCCGGAGTCCACAGGCGTGGGCAGCACAAAAACCTTCACCCTGCGGAAAGGAAGATGCTCGAAGTACTGGGCCGGGGCGTAGGTGTCGTCTGTGGCCACCACGAAAACGCGGTCGTCGCGCATCCCGCGCTCCGCTCGTCCGATGGATAGAGGTTTACGGTTGAGCAGGCTCACGTCAGGTTGCAGCCTCGACTGGAGATTTGGGTTTGAGCTCGTCCATGACCTGGCGCACCCAGTCTGGCAGCTCCGCCTCAACGGGCGGAATCGCCTCGAAACGGCCCTCGAGATATGCCTTGTCGATCTTGAGATCGGTGCGGACCCTGTAGTCGGCCAGGGAGTACAGCTCGGTCGCCCCAGCGGGCTCCCTTTTATTGGCGAACCAGATCTCATCCCGGCGGAGCAGTTCCAGATCGAGGAAGCTCGTGTCGTGGGTCGTAAAAATCAACTGGCTGCCCTTTCCAGCGCAGGTCTTGAGGAACGCGCGAACGAATCCCTTGGCCAGCAATGGGTGCAGGCTGCGGTCGATCTCGTCGATGACGAACAGGGCCGAGCCTCGGCAAATGCAATGGAGGGCCGGCAGGAGGTGGGTCAACCTTTGGGTGCCATCCGACTCCTCGGAGAACGGCAGCGTGACCCGGGACCCGTCCGCGGCCACGTGCTCAGCCTTGATGGTGCGAAGCTGCACCTTGGTCCCCTCCCCTTTTTGGACAATCAGCTCGGTGCCATCTGGCATCTCGAACAAGGCCGTCCCCCCAACTGGTGTGTCGCGGACGACATCCTGCAACATGCTACCGAAGGAGGTTAACGCCCCTTGCCCCATTTCAGCCGTGTCCACGTGTAACCTGTCAACCCCAGTCGCAACCTTTCTGAGGAAATCCCCCGCGAACTCGGCGAAAGCCTCGTCCTTGACGACCAGATCGGCGAGACAGGAGAAGCTGCCTGTGGGGCGAATTATCCAGAGCCGCTCGTGGAACCAGCGCAGCGCTCCGCCAAGGATCGGGCCCTGATCCTGCTCCCTGAGGCTCTTGCGCACGGCGTGCAAAAAGAGCTGATTGGGCAACACACCGACCTTCGTGAGGGCCAATGCCTTGGTGTGGTCGCCCCAGGTGCTTTCTTTGAGCACAGGGCCAGCCTCGATGACAACTTCCCCTCCACGGTTCGTGACCCGCTCATAAACCGGGGTTTCCCTCCCACCGCGCAGCAGGCTGAGCCATTCAGCGTCCACTGCCCGGTCGCTGACTTCGCACCCAAAGGCATAGGCTCGCCCACCCTCGGCGAACTGTACCGTCAACTCGGTCGGGTGGGCGACGCTCTCCTTGTCCAGGAGAAAAGCCTCGCGCGAGATCGCCTTCTCTGGTTCTGTGCCCTCCAGGACTAAGCGCTCGAGAAAGGCGAGCGCCTTGACCAAATTGGACTTGCCGGCGCCATTGGCGCCGTAGATCACGGCCACAGGGAGCGCCTTGTTCTTGTCGTCTGGGATTTCGGCCAGGTGCTCTGAGTGGTCGAGTTGACGGCTGCTGGCGACCATGGACAGCGTTTGCGGCTCCCCGAAGGAACGGAAATTCTTGACGGTGAAAGACAGCAGCATAGCTAGTGTGATAATGTCACATCTCGACGCTGTTTTGCAAGGACATTTCGGCTCAATGCAGCATCTCGTGTGATCTAGTCGCCGCTCCATGATCTTGGCCTCGTTCCGTCCCAGGAATCGGCCCCCCACTTTGCTGTCGAGGCGGCCTGGAACTGCGCGGTGTCACCGTCCGATGGCAGGCGGCGCGTTGGTGCGGGCGGAGGCGGGCTCTTCGGGAACGAGCCCTTTGAGGGTCCGCAACGGGTGGAGGGGCAGGAGGAGGATTTTGGGCAGGAGATAGAGCGGTTCGGTCTTGGGCTGGTCCAGGGAACCGGTGACTTTGTATTCGAAGAGCTTGGACACGGGCCAGAAGGCGAGGCTGACCAGGGGGCCGAACAGTGGCATGTCGCGCAGGACCCTGGCCTCGACGCGGGCATTGAGGCGGCCTTGGAGGTCGGCAGAGCCGCGGTAAAGCAGGCGCACCGGAGGGGAGTGGATTTCGAGGTCGTCGGAGCGGACGACGCCATTGGTGATGGTGAATCGGCAGGAGCCGCGGCTGGCGCGGCTGCTGCCCAGGCCGGGGGCGAGGGCATCCAGGACAGGAGAGAACACGCCGAACAGCGGGATGTCCCAGAGGAGCCCGTCGCGCAGTTGGACGTTGCCGTAGCCTTGGGTTTGACGCCAATCGGCGGAGTTGGCGCCGGTGATGACCAGGTTGCCGGTGAGCAGGCCCTCGAGGTGATTGGTAGGGGTGGACAAATCGGCCATGAGATGGTGCAAGAGCGTGCCCGAAGTTCTCAAGGCGAACTGGCAATCGGTGCCGGGGTGCCGGGAGTCGAAATCAAACGAGGCCGAGCCCTCGGCGTTGCCGCCGTAAAACCCCAGGCTCACATTCGTCAGGAAGAGTTCGAGGCCGGCCCAGTGCAGGTCGGCGGCGACGTGCGGGACAGTGAAGGTCAGCCAGTGAAAAGGGCCGGCTTGGACGCCGAAGAACAGGTCAGCTTCCTCGCCGTGCATCGGGGCGATGCCGTGCACGCGCACGGCCGGTGGCTCAAGGAAGTGGAACGGCTCGAGGGCCTGGGCGGTTGGCGGGCCGATGGCGCGCGCCACGACCATGGGGTCGGCAGTGCTCAAGCCGTTCGTGATATAGACTTTCTGGGCGTTGAAATCGGCGACGACGCTGTCGGCGGTGAGTTGCCCGTCCGCGCGCAGCAGGCGGGGAGCATCGAGCCGCAAGACCTGGTTCGAATAAGCGAAGCCCGTTTGAAGACTGCTGGCGGACTCGCCGCGAAAGGTGAAATTGGTCAGGGCCGCACGCCCCCAGATGCCGAGCAGTCTTGCGTCCGCACCCACGCCGCAGACCTCAGCCTCGATGACGGGCGGCTGGGTGAAGGTGAAGAAATCCAGGCCGCCGCGTTCCTCGGGGCCCAGCAGGGGACGGACCGCACCGGGGTCGAGGTTGCCCGCCAGGCGCCAGCGGAATTGTCTGGTAAGCGCGTCCTCGGAGTACGAGGCGACTACCTTCTGGCCCTTGGGGCGGGTGATGAGCAGTTGCGCCAGTTGCCAGCATTGATTGGAGTAGCTGAAATGGCATTGGGCCCGGCTAACGGACACCTCCTTGTAAGCGCCACCGGCGGGGGCTTCGAGTTCGCCCTCGACGCGGAGGGAGGGTTGGATTTCCGCCTGCCAGTCCGGCTGCCGATTGGTCCAGGCCGGCAGGACCAACGCCACCTTGGCGGCGAGGCTGGGCGGCTGGTTCCAGGCCAATGCCGCGGCCCAGTGGGCGGCGCT
>Ga0326728_10025483_pt1 | contig 10580 bp, 8 predicted proteins | sample MB3enrmetagenome_FD_207602 | JGI IMG/M metagenome (GOLD analysis project Ga0326728, IMG submission 207602) | Lab enriched peat soil microbial communities from McLean, Ithaca, NY, United States - MB31MN | ecosystem: Environmental > Terrestrial > Soil > Wetlands > Peat | place: USA: New York...
GTAGTCGCTCTCGTATTGGCTATCCGTGATCTGCTCCACCACGGGGCTGCGGTGTATATCGACCGTGGCGTCGAGGGGGTAGATTCCTTCGATTTCGGGCAGGGCGGCCGGCCGGAACGCAAAGTCCTGCCCCTTTTCGAGCTTGACCGAAATAATCGCTTCGGGCGGAGCCTGGAAATAAATCGTGACCCCTACCGGCTCGAGCGGCGTGGCGTGGGGTTGCGGCCTCTCGCGCGGATTCATCCCTTGCGCAAAGGGAGTCCACGGGTGCGTGGCACAAACCCAGGAGCTGCCTTCAATCTTGCACTGCTCCGTGAAGTGGTACCCGGCGATCCGCTCAATCCGGCCGGACGAGATGCTGGCGGAGCCGTCCCAACTCGCCGGCGCGGCATCCTTTTCTCCGAACACGAGGGTAACGGCTTGGAGATCGGCCGCGGGCGCGGGCCGGGGAACCGAGAATATGATCAGCAAAAATGCCACTGCTGCCAACCAACGATTGGTTCTCATCTTGACCTCTTTTCGGATAGGGGCCAGGGGCCGGGGGCCAGGGGCCGGGGGCCGGGGGCCAGGAGCCAGGGGCCGGGGTCCAGGGTCCAGGGGCCAGGGGCCAGGGGCCAGGGGCCAGGAGCCAGGAGCCAGGGGCCAGGGGGCCAGGGGCCAGGGGCCAGGAGCCAGGAGACAGGGGCCAGGGGGCCAGGGGCCAGGGGCCAGGGGCCGGGGAGCGAGGGGCCGGGGAGCCAGGGGCCAGGAGCCAGGAGCCAGGTCCCGGGGGGGCTCAGGGCCAGGGGCCCGGCGGTCCTCCACCGGGCTTGCTGGGCCGGTTGACGCGCTATGGCTTCGAGCAGACGAAGTTCGCCGCATCGTCCGTGCTTCCGGAGCCCTTGTATTTGGCCACTTGGGGATAAGGGCACCAGGGACGCGTGCGGTCGACCTGCGTGCCGGTCCGGTGTGAGGCGACCACGCGCTCAGGCGCCTTGTGGTCCTCGACCCACTGCTCCAAAGGCGTGAGCATGTCAAAGGCGTTGGGGCCATCGCCGCCACTGCAATGGCCCATTCCCGGGGCCATGAACAGGCGAACCGATTGCTCGGTCTTGGCGAGGCCGCCCAGTTTCGGCACGACACTGTTGAAGTAGTTGATGCTGTTCAGCGGCGCGATCAGGTTGTCGCTCCAGCCGTGGTAAAGGATCAGCTTGCCGCCGTGGGAAACGAATTTCCGGAGATCGGGATCGACCGCTTTGAGGACGTTATCGTGATCGAGCTTTTCGGCGAGGGCGACGTCGCGGTCGGCGTCGAAGGTGCGGAAATCCCAATTGGGATTCTGGCGGACTACGTATCGGAAATAATCGTTGGAAATGGCAAACGGATTGGTCCCGGCAAAGGCAATCCAACCGAGCTCGCTGCCCGGCTCCAGACCGGGATAGATGGTCTTGTGAGTGCGCGGATTGGTGAAGGGACCATAGACGGTCTTGGCCGCCTGCACTTGTGCGGCCGTCAGGCACGTTTCCGTTTCCGGTCCCTGGCACAACAGGACCGCGGGATCGAAACGGCACTTGGTGGGATCGTCGATGAGACCGTCTTTGACGCCGTCCAGCGCGTCGCACGCCTCGACCGCCCGTTTGTGGAGGATCTCGAGCTTGGGGGGCGGAATACGGCTGGCGGGATCTTTGAGCATGGCCACACTGTTCATCATGTCGGAAGAGATCAGAGCGACCCAGTTATTGGCGGGAGCGCCGGCAATGATCCCGTCAAAATCCTCGGGATATTTCTGCGCCTCCTTGAGGCCTTGTTTGCCGCCCGAGGAACAGCCATTCCAGTAGGAGAGCTTGGGACCGCTGCCGTAGAAGGCGGCGATGAGGGCCTTGGCTTTGACGGTCATCTCATGCTCGGAGCGGTAGGCGAAGTCGATCAGCTTTTCGGGATGACCCAAGGCAAATTCGGCGCTGCCGCCCGCGTGGCCCGTGTCCGTGGAGGCGGAAGCGTAGCCGCGGGTAATGCCGCTGGCCAGGGCGCCGTAGCCGATGTTGCCGCTCCAGCCCCCGTTGCCCACGGCCTCGAATTTCCCGTTCCAGCCGGATGCGGGCATCCAGACTTCAATCTTGATGTCGGAATCCTGGCTCGGAGCGAGCGTTGCGGCGACGCGGCAAAAGGCGGGGAGATTGCGGATGGGCTGAGGGGCTCCCGGCGGGGTGAAATCCCCGGCCGCAACGGATTGGGCGGAGGTGATCCTGGTTTCGGGGAGCGACAGCGAAGCGAGGCTCTCGCAAGAAGCAGCCGCGGCGGCGGACGGCAGAAGCGCGGCAAAGGCAGATACCGCAAGGAGAGAATGGAAGTAGCTCATAGGACCTGGTAATCCGTGAGGACAGTGTACCCTGATTCGCAGCGCGCCTGTCAATCATGGGAGGCCCGACCGGGGGGTCGGGCCGCGGGCGAGGGCGCCAGGCGAGGGCCCCCCGCCCCACAAAAGGCTACCAGCATTTGCAGGGGACAGGACGCTAGCGGGTTTTCCAGTACTCCAGCGCCGGGCCCTTGATTACATCGAACTGATCGAGCCCGGCACGGGTCTCCAATGCCCTCCTCTCGTCATCGGTGAGCGGGGTGAAATTCTGCGCCGTTCTCACATCGTCTTCCAGTTGGCCAATGGTGTTGAACCCCAGCGGGCAAGCCGTCACCGGCAGGCTCAGAGAATACCTGAGGCAGTTGGGGGCGCTGAACGTGCGCAAGAGAAAGGCGTTGCCGAAGACCTTGATCCCGAAGATGCCGACCCCCCGCTCCACGGCCGCCGGAAGGGCCGTCTTCACGAAGCTCATGTCGGGCGAATTGGAATACGAAGTGTCCGCCACGTGCAGCGGCATCAATGCCGTGTCGAACCTTTCGGCGTGCTTGAGCATGGCCACATGGACTTGAGGATCGCGGCAGTTCGAGTAGCCGATGAAGCGGCACTTGCCCGCTTTTTTCGCCGCCTCGAAGGCTTCGATGGCGCCGCCCGGAGCGAATATCTGCTGGACGTCGGACATGCGGTTCACGCCGTGCATCTGCCACAGATCCACGTGGTCCGTCTTCATGGTTTTGAGCGAGAGGTTCAGTTCCGCTTCGGCCTCTTTGGCGGTCCGCTTCCCGCTCTTGGTGGTAAGGAAAATATCTTTACGGAACGGCGGGATGGCGTTGCCGTAGACCGACTCGGCATACCCATCGGCATAGCTGCGCGCCATGTCGAAGTAATTGATCCCCAGGTCATAGGCACGGCGGACGACGGCGATGCCTTCCTGCATGGAAATCAAATGGAACCGGGCGCCTCCCATGCCGATACAGGTGAGCTTCACCCCGGTCCTGCCGAGAAGGCGCATCGGGATGTCGCCCGCCTTCGCCTTGGCGGGTTTCGCGGCGGCAGCGCCGCCCAGTCCCGCCAATGCGGCCCCAAAAAACTTTCGTCTCTGCATCGCGCGTCTCCTTTTCCGTGTCCCAGGTCTTATTATCCTCCTTACGTGGCACAGGCATTCCTGCCTGTGTTCTCTCGCTATTTCGCTTACACTTGCTGTAATGAACCGAAGAGACTTTCTCCGCGCCTCGGCCGGCGTTTCGGCCGGCCTGGCGCTGGCCAGGCCCGCTTTGCCTGCCGACCCCGCGCCCATCCGAATCACCGAGCTGAAATTCCTCCACCTGCGCTATCCGGCCATGATGCCGCGGAAGCGCAACGGTACCATCGCGAGCGGCGGCGGCCCCGCGGGGATGACGCAACTCGAGCTCTACACGGACGCAGGCATCGTGGGCCGCAGCATCTACGGCGGTGGCCGCGAGATCCTGACCGGCGAGCTGATGCCGCGCATCGCCGGGATGAACCCGTTCCACATCGAAGCCATTTGGGACCGCATGTATCGCTACAACCGCAAGCCGGTGGCCAAAGGTCCGTACATTTCGGCCATGGGCGCCATCGATATTGCCGTGTGGGACATCATCGGGAAAGCCCTGAACCGCCCGGTGTGCGAGGTGCTCGGCGTATTCTCCGACCGCATTCGGGTGTATGCGGCGGGCGGCTATTACGAGGAAGGCAAGGGCGTCCGGGAACTGGTGAAGGAGATGGAGGATTACGTATCCGAGGGCTTTCGCGCCGTGAAGATGAAAATCGGCGGCGAATCGATGGAGGTGGATGCCGAGCGCGTGCGGGCCGTTCGCGAGGCCATCGGCGCCGATATCGACCTGATGATCGACGCCAACAACCGCTGGACCGCGCCGGAAGCGATCCGCTTCGGCCACCTGGTGGAGAAGTACAATCCGTTCTGGTTCGAGGAACCCGTGGAAGCCGACGATTTCGCGGGATGCGTGGAGGTCAGAAAAAAGCTGAGCATCCCGATTGCAGCGGGGGAGAACGAATTCACCCGCTGGGGCGCGCGCGATCTGATCGCGGCTAACGCGGTGGACATCGTGCAGTGCGACACCGTACTGGCCGGCGGCATCTCGGAAGGCCGCAAGATTGCAGCTCTGGCCTCGGCGTTCCACCTTCGGATGTCGCCGCACGGCGATCCGCACATGGCCGTGCACCTGATGGCATCCCTGCCGAACGCCTTAATTATGGAGACCTATCCGGCCGTGGAAAGCCAGTATAACCTGGCCCTGCCGCTTTTCCCGGTCAAAGACGGGTATATCGAAGTGCCGAAAAAGCCGGGCTTGGGGATTGACCCGGATCCCGACATGGTGAAGAGGTATCGCGTCAGTTGATGGGCTGCCCCAAACCGGTACTTGGTACCGGTTTTTTACGGGGAATCAGTAACTTACGAGGCGAAAACGGGTACTCAGTACCCGTTTAGGCAGGCGAATCGGCTTAAGTGAGGTATGCGTTTCGCGAACAAGATTGCGATCGTAACCGGGGCGGCCCAAGGCATCGGCCGCGAGATTGCTTTCGGGCTGAGCCGGGAAGGCGCGTCGGTCGTGGTGGCCGATATCGACTTGCCCGCGGCGGAAGCATGCGTTCGGTCTCTCGTCGCGGAGGGCGGCAAGGGCTCGGCTTGCCATGTCGATATCAGCGATCCCGTTCAAGTAAATCGCATGGTCGAGAGCGTGGTCGAGCGGTTTGGACGAATTGACGTGCTGGTGAACAATGCCGGGATCGGGCATGCCAAACCGGTGCTCGAAACCACTCTCGAAGAGTGGAACCACGTCCTCGCCGTCAATCTGACGGGCCAGTTTCTATGTGCGCAAGCCGTGGCGCGCGTGATGCTGCGGCAGGGCGGCGGGAGAATCGTGAACGTGGCGTCCATATCCGGCGAACGTGGCGGCAGCGGGCGGGCCGCCTATGGCGCGGCGAAGGCGGGAGTGATCCTGTTGACCAAAGTCATGGCCGCGGAACTGGCCGATCAGGGAATCGCCGTGAACGCCATTTCGCCCGGCCCGACGGAAACCGAGCAAGTCCGGCAGTTCCACGATGCGGCCACACGCAACGCGTACCGGCGGCTGTTGCCCATGAAGCGCTACGCCGCGCCCCGCGAGATCGCCCAGGCGGCGCTGTTCCTGGCATCCGACGAAGCCAGCTTCGTTTGCGGTCACGTGCTGAATGTGGACGGCGGGTTTGGGGCCGCCGGTTTGATTACCGAATAGTTCAGAACAGGGCGATGGGATTGATCGGCGATCCCGTTCCGCCCGGGACGGGCTCGGGAGCGGCCACCAGGAGGAACTCCCATCGGTGCAGCCGCGCGGCGGTTTCGCTCAAGGCTTCCAGGTCGCAGTTATCCAGGATGGGCATGCCCATGGCTACCAGCGCCAGTTGATGAATCGGCATGTTCACGCCGTCCACGCCGGAGGGCATCACATCGGAGGCGAAGTCGCTGCCGAGAATCGCCGCGTCGCGGGCATGCAGCCACGGCGCGCAACTGGCGTAGAGTCCCGCTGCTTGTTTGCCGATGTCCCACGCGCCCAGTTTCGCCCGGCGCGCCCAGCGGCCGGTGCGAATCAGGACCACATCGCCCGGCCCGACCTCGATCCCCGCTCGCTTGAGCCAGGCGTCCAGGTCCTGCGGGTAGATGGGAGTGCCTGGTTCCAGGTACGGGAGCCCGCGGAGTCTCGGGATATCCATGAGGACCCCGCGCGCGAAGATCCCTTCCTTGAAATTCAGGACATCCAGGCGGGCTGCGCCGGCCTGGGTGACCGAATTGCGGGGAACGCCATTGAAGAGGGTGGCGCCGAAAAACATGTGGGCCAGGGCATCCAGGTGGGTGATGCCGGAACCGTGGTACGCCTGGGTGTAGCGGTCCATGGCAAATTGCGCCGCGGGGTCGGCGCCGGTCGTCAGCATGGCGTGGCCGAACGCGGGCTTGTTATCGGGAGCGTCCTCGGTGGAATCGTTGCGCGCCAGCGAAACCGGCACACCCTGGCGAACCAGCGCAGCCGCGCGCAGGCGGACGGCGGGCGTAATCAGGTTGAAGGTCCCCTTCTGGTCGTCTTTCCCCCAGCGGCCCCAATTGGAGAGTTCCTTCATCCACCGGTTTACGTCCGCGCCGGTAACCCGGCCGGCATCCGCGCCGGGCAGCATGGCGCAGGCGGCCAAACACAGCGCCGCCGCGGCCACGCGAGCGATCTGCCTGATTTCCATGCCATCCGATTATAGAGCCGTTGGCGCGTGTTAGCATACGACCATCGAGGCGCCGCTATGAAGCAAGCCATCATTACATCTTTTTTGGGAAAGCTGCGAGACCGCTTCTGCGAGTACCAGGAGCCGCTCGCGATCGAGCAGAAACTCGAGCGCATGACCAGGATACCGGGTGTGAGTGGAGCCGAGGTGGTCCATCCGTATGAAGTCGATGCGGTCGAGGTCATGCGGTCCCATCTCCGGCGGCTCAACCTCGAGGTTTCGGCCATCAACGTGAACATCAAGGCCGACCCGGCGTTTGCCAACGGCTCGCTCACTTCCCCGGATCCGCTGGTGCGGCGCAAGGCCTGCGACATGATCAAAGCCGCCAAGGATTACGCCCTGGCGGTGGGCGCGGACAAAGTGACCTGCTGCCCGCTCAGCGACGGGTACGATTACCCGTTCCACACGGATTATGGGAAGGCCTGGAGCCGCATGGTGGAAGTGGTCCGCGAGGCTGCCGCTTACCTGCCCGAAATCCCGCTCTTCATGGAATACAAGCCTTCGGAAACGCGCGTGCATTCGACGCTCGACTCGGCCGCCAAGACTATCCTGCTTTGCCAGGCTGTGGGCAACCCGTCCCTCGGCGTCACCATCGATATCGGCCATTCCATTTACGGAGGCGAGACTCCCGCCGAGGCGCTGGCGCATGTCGCCTTGAGCGGGTTCCCCTACTACGTGCACATCAACGACAACAACGGGAAATGGGACTGGGACCTGATGGCCGGCACCTGCAACCTGTGGGCGTACGTCGAGTTCCTGTATTACCTGAAGGAACTGGGCTACGACGGCTGGATCACTTCGGACAGCTCGCCGGTGCGCCAGGATGCGCTCGAAATGTTCGCCTTCAATGTGAGGAGCACCAATCGCATCTGGGCCTGGCTGGACGAAGTGGACCGCGAGACGATCCGCTATCATCTGGACCGCCACGAGTTTATGCCGGTCTTGAAGCTGCTGGAGCCCTGGTTCTTTGCCAATGCCAGCGTAACCTCCGCGGTCTGAGGCTTCCATGGCCAACGCAGGCGAAGCCGCCGGCGCCTGGGCGAAGCGCGTGCCCGCGCGGCGCTGGGCCGTGATGGCGGGGCTCTTCTCGCTTTCCATGTTGACCATCGTCGACCGCGTGGCCATCTCCGCCGCCAAAACCGATATGGCCCGCGACCTGGGGCTGACCGATGTCACCTTTGGATTGGTTTTCGGCGCGTTCGCCCTGGGTTATGCGCTCTTTCAAATTCCCGCCGGCTATTTCGCCGACCGCTTCGGCCCGCGCCGCGTGGTGGCGGCAGTGGTAGGCGGCTGGTCGCTGCTCACGGCGATGACCGCGATGGTGAGCGGCGCGGCAGTGCTCGTCGGCGTGCGCTTCCTGTTCGGGGCCGCCGAAGCGGGGGCGTTTCCGGCTTCCGCCCGGGCCATTCGATCCTGGCTCCCGACCCGCGAAACCGGGATCGCGCAGGGTGTGCTCTTCAGCGGATCGCGGCTGGGCGCCGCAATCGGCCTCACCATGGTCTCGTCGCTGATCGCCGTGCTGAACTGGCGGGCACCGTTCTTCATCCTGGGGGCCCTGGGAATCGCGTGGATCACGGCCTGGCTGTTCTGGTTTCGCGACACGCCGGAGGAAAGCCGGTCCGTTTCCAAGGAAGAGTGCGCCTACATTCAGGCCGGCCGGGCCAAGCCTTCAGGAGAACCTGCCGCGGGCTGGCAGAGCGCTTTCGCGCACCGCGAGACCCTGCCGCTGCTGCTCCAGTACTTCGCTTCGAATTTCACCTTCTTCCTCTGCTTTAGCTGGCTGCTCCCGTACCTTCACGACCGTTACCATCTGAGCCTGGCGTCAGCGGGCCTCTATTCGGCGGTTCCCCTTTACTGCGGTGCCCTCGCGCACTGGACCAGCGGGGCGGTCGTGGATGCGACCTACCGCCGGGGATGGGGGTGTCAATCCAGGGTGTGCCCGGCCATCGCCGGGTTCCTGCTGGCTACCGCTGCCCTCCTGGCTGCCGTACACGCCACCACCGCAACGCAGGCGGTCGCGTGTTTCGCCGTGGCCACGTTCGGCGTGGACCTCACGCTCAGCCCAAGCTGGACATTGTGCATTGACGTGGCGCCCGACCGCGCCGGCACCTTGAGCGGCGCCATGAACATGTTCGGGAATATCGGCTCGTTCATCAGCTCGATAGCCTTCCCGCTATTGCTGCGGTTCGCCGGCACGCCGGATGCGTACTTTTATTCCGCGGCCGCCATCAACCTCCTGGCTGCGCTGCTCTGGGCCGGGATGCGCCAGGGAGACTCACCGGCATGAAGCTCCCGGTTGGCGCCACCAGCTACGTTTACCGCTATCTCCTGAGCGATGAGGCGAGCGCCCCGCCTCTCGCCGGGTTGATCCGGCTGGCGCGCCGCGCGGGTCTCGACCGGCTCCAGATTTGCGAGAACGCGCGCCCGCTGGCGCTCGCCCCCTCGGGATGGAAAGAGCTGCAGCGCGAGGCCGCGGACATTGGTCTCGAAATCAGTCTCGGCTGCATGACCCTCGACCCTGCCGTGGTCTCCCATTATCTGGACCGCACGGAGGCGCTCGGCGGTTGCGACTTGCGGATCGTGCTGGAAAGCGAAACCGGCAGTCCGCTTTCCGTCCGCCGGATCCGCGCTTTTCTCGACGAACTACTGCCGCGGCTCGAATCGCGCAGCATCCGGCTGGCCATCGAGAACCACTTCGCCATTCCATCGAAGACGCTGGCCGAAGCGGTGGCGCCCTATCCGGCTGGCGCCCTCGGATTCTGCCTGGATGTGGCGAATTCGCTGCGCAATTTCGAGGACTGGGAGAGAGTCTTCGAGTTTTTGGGAGATCGCGCTTTTTGCTATCACTTGAAGGACTACCGGATTTCCGGTTCCAATGTAGGTTTTTCGGTCAGTGGCGCTCCATTTGGTGAAGGGCAGATTCCGGCGCGGGCCATCTTGGCGCGCATTCTGGCGACAAACCCGGACCCGAGGATCTATCTCGAAGCCTGGACACCCTCGACCGGCGACCGGCAAACAGATATCGAGACCGACGCCCGCTGGCTGGACACGTCGATTGCGAATTTTCGGAACCTGGTGTCCGGCATCCAGTAAGCGGTCGATGAGAAAAAAACCTAGAGCGTGTCTAAAAAGCGCCCTACCGTTCCTTGACGGTCGCAGTTCTGCGACGAAACCCGCCAGTTTGCCAGTGTTTCCGAGCCGCGCGCGTCAGCAAGCGGGGGCTTTCCAGACACGCTCTTAGCCGCCGATGAACGCGGATAAACGCCGATCAAGAAAGGGGGGGTATCGGCGTTGATCGGCGGCTCAAAATGATTCTTTCAAGGCTTGTCACGGTCGCGGTTCCGATGGCCGTTCAGGCCCTATTCGAGGGCGGCCTCAAACATGGCGACGACGTTCTCGGGCGGGACCTCGCCCTGGATATTGTGAACCGCGGCCAGCACGTAGCCGCCGTCGCCCGCGAAATCGTCGATCCTGCGCCGGACCTCGCGGCGGACGTCCTCGACCGTCCCACGCGACAGGACCACTTGCGTGTCCACGCCGCCCCAGAACGTGAGCCGCGATCCGAATTCGCGTTTCAGCCGCGCCGTGTCCATGCCGGCGGCCGAGACCTGCACCGGATTGAGTGCGTCGATGCCCAGATCGACCAGGTCCGGAAGGAACGGATAGACCGCGCCGCAGGAATGATAGATCAGAGGTTTTCCAAACCGTTTGACGGCGTCTACCATCCGCCGGTGACGCGGTTTGATCGTGCGGCGGTACAGATCCGGGCGCACCAGCGGACGCTGCTGCGTGCCGATGTCGTCGCCGAAGCAGACCGCGTCCACAAACGGCGCGGCCTCATTCAGGGCGCGGGTGGTGACTTCGATATGGAAATTGGCGGCAACATCCAGCAGGGCTTCGGCAAACGCCGGGCGCTCGATGAGGTCCATCAGCCATTCGCCGTAGCCGCGCAGGTATTGGC
>Ga0326728_10025484_pt1 | contig 10580 bp, 6 predicted proteins | sample MB3enrmetagenome_FD_207602 | JGI IMG/M metagenome (GOLD analysis project Ga0326728, IMG submission 207602) | Lab enriched peat soil microbial communities from McLean, Ithaca, NY, United States - MB31MN | ecosystem: Environmental > Terrestrial > Soil > Wetlands > Peat | place: USA: New York...
AAATGTATACACCTCCGGTCTTTGGCCAGCCCGTCGCGAGCTCCGCGGACACTAGGGATAGGGGTATGAAGAATATCACCGCATCTAGTATCCAGAAGAATGCGGAGGAGAATCCTAGCGGTGCCATTCCAGGCCAAGCGCGCAGGCTGAGTATGGCCGAGACGTTGATCATCGTAAGCAGAAAGACGCCCAGAACCTTGCGTTGCGCGGGCCTTTCACCTGATCTCGAGGCGGAAACCTCAGGTGTCTCGCCGCCAGGTTTCCTCCCCGTCTTGGAAGAAGAATCCGAATGATTCAACAATCCAATCCTCTATCGATAAGTGATTACAGCTATTTAACTTGAAATAATCATACGCATACATACGTCGAAGAATAGTCCCGAAGATCCTGCAGTCAGCGAATGTTCGGTTAGCTGCAACGGAACCATTCAGCGTGGGTTCTCGAACAATTTGGACGGTCGCGTTAATTCTGTGCTAGTGAACCCATTGGGTCCCAAAAAGGTAAGAATATCGGCTCAGTGAAGTATTTTCAGAAGTTCTGGAGGTAGGTATTCTTTCCTCACAACGACCTCGTAGAGGTATTCGTCGAACCATTCATCCATCATCTACATGTATCCTTTATTCCCTATGGCGGCGCCCCAGCTGTTTTCAACTCGCCATTTCCTCGAGTTCCCTAGGTCATCGAGGTCAACGCCGGTAATCACCATGGCGTGAGTCATCTCACTATCTCCTTAATCCAATCTAGCAGCTTTGTCAAGGTCGAACTTCGCACCATAGACTAATTCGTAGTCCTAGATGCTTAGGTCCATTGCGCCCATCTTCGTCTGCAGCATCTTTCCAACGTCGCATCCGAAAGACAACAAATAAAACCACGCCGGCCAAGCAGGATCGTGCAGGGGGACCGGTTTGAGTAGCATCTCGCCCTCTGAGGAGAAGGATCTTCCTGTCGCAGAGTTGCTCAAGAGACTTACGACGACCGAAAAGGGGCTCTCCTCCTCAGAAGCAACCAAGAGACTCCAGCAATATGGAGCGAACGAGATAGTCGAGAAGAAGCGCTCCGCGCTAATCGCTTTCCTCCGCTATTTTTGGGGACCCATCCCCGGGATGATAGAAGCGGCCGCGATCATCTCCGCATTCCTACAGAACTGGGATGACCTCGTCATCATCACCGCGCTCTTAGTGGTAAATGTCATCGTGAGGTCATGGCAGGAGAACAAGGCGAGCAACGAGATTGAGCTACTGAAAAAGAAGCTGGCACTGACTGCGAAAGTACTGCGAGACGGGAAGTGGGCTGACCTGCCTGCAAAAGAACTCGTTCCCGGAGACATCGTCCGCCTCCGCCTCGGGAACATCGTTCCCGCAGATACAAAGCTTGTCGACGGCGCATACCTCCAGATCGACGAATCAGCGCTAACCGGGGAATCGCTGCCCGTGGAGAAGCATCCGGGCGATGTCACCTTCTCCTCCTCGATTGTTCGACAGGGCGAGATGAACGCGCTCGTGGTTACGACGGGGATGAACACCTTCTATGGGCGCACCACGAAACTGGTTGAGGAGGCGCACACCCGGAGCCATTTCCAGGGCGCGGTGGTCAAGATCGGCGATTATCTCATCGTACTCGCCGTGGCCATGGTAACGGCTACGTCAATCGCCGGTCTCTTCCGCCATCAGGCGCCCCTTGAACTCCTCGAGTTCGGACTGGTGCTGATCGTCGCAGCAATCCCGGCGGCGATGCCGGCCGTCCTCTCCATCTGCATGACCGTAGGAGCTTCGGCGCTGGCGAAGAAGGAAGCCATAGTCAGCAAGCTAGTTGCCATTGATGAGATGGCTGGCGTGGATATTCTGTGCGCGGACAAGACGGGCACGATCACGAAGAACCAGCTGACCGTCGGCGAAGTGAAGACCTTCGGGAAATACACGGAGAATGATGTCCTGCTCTACGCAACCCTCGCCTCGAAGGAGGAAGACAAGGATCCGATCGACGACACAATCATATCGAAAGCCAAGAGCTTGGATGAGATGCCTGCCTCGATATCAAGTTACAAAATCGCATCCTTCAAGCCATTCGACCCCGTCTCAAAACGAACCGAGGCCACGGTAGAAGACAAAAACGGCCATGGCTTTCAAGTTACGAAGGGAGCACCGCAGGTGATCTTGTCTCTCGTCCACGACAAGAGCGTCGAGGGAGTCGTGAACGGGGATGTCAACAGCTTCGCCGCGAAAGGGTACCGCGCCCTGGGTGTAGCCAGAACCGACGGCGGGAAGACCTGGCAGTATGTCGGCCTCATAGCGCTCTCCGACCCGCCACGAGAAGACTCGGCCGCAACGATCAAGGCCGCAGAGTCCATGGGGATAGCTGTGAAGATGGTCACCGGCGACCACGTGGCCATAGCCAAGGAAGTTTGTCGGGAGGTGGGACTGGGTACGAACATAGTTACCTCGTCATCCATCCTCGGCAAGTCAGACAACGAAGCACAATCGGTAGTAGAGAAAGCTGATGGTTTCGCCGAGGTGTTCCCGGAGCACAAATACAAGATTGTCGACCTCCTGCAGAAGAAAGGCCACATCCTCTGCATGACCGGCGATGGAGTCAACGATGCCCCGGCGCTGAAGAAAGCTGATTGCGGGATAGCAGTAGCAGGCGCAACGGACGCTGCGAAGTCTGCCGCCGCCGTAGTCTTGACGAAACTTGGCCTCTCGGTGATCATCGATGCTGTGACTGAGAGCCGGAAGATATTCCAGCGCATGACTAACTACGCAATCTATCGCATCAGCGAGACATTCCGAGTGCTGTTCTTCATTTCGTTCTCAATCATCGTGTTTCAACTCTATCCGGTCACTGCGTTGATGATAGTTCTGCTGGCTCTCCTCAACGACATGCCTATCATGACCATAGCCTACGACAATGTCAAGATCTCCCAGAAGCCCGAGAAGTGGAACATGCGGACGCTCTTGGGAGTTTCATCATTCCTGGGCAGTGTGGGGACCGTATCGTCCTTCGTAATACTCATCATCGGACTGCAAGTCTTGCACCTGAACCCGCTGATTCTCCAGTCGTTCATTTATCTGAAGCTGTCCGTGGCGGGGCACCTTAATCTCTTTGTAGCCCGCACGAAGGGATCATTCTGGTCGGTGAGGCCTGCGAAGCCGTTGTTCCTTGCGGTCATTTTGACCCAGCTGACAGCCACGATTATCACCGTTTACGGTATCCTGCTACCCGCCATGGGGTGGACGTTAGCAGCGCTTGTCTGGGGATACGCACTGGCAGCCTTTGTCGTTACAGACTTCCTCAAGGTCGGATTCTACAGGCTACAGGACCGCAGGGCTGGTAAGAGCGTCGGAAGAGAAGAGGCAGCCAGCGTGCTCAGAACGGTAGCGCCCGACAAGGCGTTTACTTTCTATAGGGATTAGGGAGAACCTCTCGGCGTTACTTCAAGAAGCTTGGACGAACTTGCCGCCAGCGTCGGGATTAGTGTGGCTTTTGGATGGGCCGATCTCGGCTATTCTCACCTTTCACTAATGGACGCATAAACTTCATCGGCTGCTGACCAACAGTAGGTCTTCTCGGTTGATTCGAGTTTGGGCTCGTAGCTCGAATAACCACACGGCAAGCTACTGTACACGGCGAAGATTGTACTCACAAAAACGGCAGATTTCATTCGATTTTTTACAGCATTGACTCGACTTCAAGAGCCTTGCGGCGGCCTTTCAATTCCTCGAAATGAGACGCAAGACTACATCATCGAGGCGCTAAAAAAAGATAAAGTATGCATAGACGTTATGCTATCGTGAGGCTATGATGTGTTCTCGAAGATCTTGGTTCCTGTTGACGGATCAATCCAAGCCGAAAGAGCTTTGGACTATGCTATATTCCTGGCAAAAAACTGTGAAGCATCACTGGGAACAATTCACGTGGCTCAGGTTCCGACGGATTGGTCTCTTCCCACGATCTCTTCTCATTCTACTCGCATAGACGACGATCGTCAAACGTATCGCAGGATGATTGAGGTGATTGAAGCTAATGAAAATGACATACTAGCAAAGGCAGAGGCGAAAGCCAAAGCCGCTGGATTAACAGTGAAAAAGATCAAAGAATCAGGCCATCCGGCAGATCGTATAGTGAACGTCGCGAGCGAAAACGGATACGACCTCATTGTAATTGGAAGCCGGGGAAATAGCAGCATAAAAGAAGCGCTGCTTGGAAGCGTAAGCCACCACGTATGCCAACACGCGAAATGCTCAGTTCTCATAGCCCGCTAAATTGTCCATGTAGTGATTAGGTTGATAGAAGTCGAGCTGGACGGCGTTAAGAAGGTCGAGAAAGAACTTGCTGACTTGCTAAGGCAGAGACTGAAAACGGACGTGGCGATGAAAGGCGGAAAGCTCTTTCTCGATCAAATCAATGGAGATGTAAACCCTAAGGACGCGAAGTTACAAGTGAAGCATGCGCTCCGTCACTTGGGTCTCGCAGAAGGATATCGAGTACTCACTGAGCACCACATTATCCGGATCGAAAAGTTAGCTGAGAGAAGAAGACACAAATTCAGAAAGGAAGGAGAGGCCCCAGCACCTTCTCAGACGATGCCTTATTTCTTTCCGTGAAGAAGTGCGCACCATTAGGACCACGCAGACAATTTCTGACGCTACCGAAGACGAAAGAAAACTTAGCGCATGAACACTCTAGCAGAATCCGGCTTACAGGCAGCATAGGTCCGAAAACGAGCTTCTCTAATGATCTAAGTTTCTGACCGACCGCGCCAGATCAAGTATCGCGTAAGTACTTGTGAGATCACCCAGAGTGGAGCGTAGACCGCAACAAAGAATAAGACTATGCTAGACAGATTCTGCGTTAGCATTACCTGTAGATGTAAGTATAGAATCGGTATCCAAATTACTATCCAGCCGATAATGCCGCTGTGAGGACCATTGTTCCTAGAAACCCAACATGTTCGGGTCCGAAAAGCGGTTTCTTCGTCAACCTACACTGCTCCAGGGAGCGTGCGAACTAACATGCTCATCAAGTATCGACCCAGCTTGAGACAAGGGACTCCCTCTGACGCTTGCAAACCTAGTTTTCAATCGAACTATTCTCGACGACCGCATAATTATCGGACACCTTCCACTAGATATCTCCTAGATGGAATGTGCCTAGCGCCCCTGACAAAGTTTGCCGTTGCGGATAAATCTTGAGTTCGCAAGATCGACCACCAAGGACCATGATGATTCGGTTTGTCTAATGAATCCCTGAAACCCTTGCCAAGATGAGTCATTCGAAGCTGGCAAACTGAGGTCGAACTGGTTTGGAGCTGCTAGTTTCCAACGTCCAAACTCAACTCGAATCTAGATACGCCCATGATCTTTCTGAGACTAATTGACGTGGCCGGTCTCGTTGTGATACGTTCATTTTGTTAGGATTGTTGCATGCTTTGTAGGGCTAACTTGGGCTGAAGATTAAATTTCAATCCTCTGTGGTTCAATAAACGATATCCTAGGAATTTCGGATAGTCCGTGTGCTGAGTCGTTCCTTCTCGAGTGCCGAGAGGATGTCAGTCTCTGACACAATACCTACGATGCGCTTCGGTTTTGACCTGTCGACTATTGGAACCCTAGGAACTGCGGCTCCGTGCATAATGTCCAAAACCTGCTGTACCGGCGTGTCTGGATACGCTGAGTGAACATCCTTGCTGCAGACATCAATGACCTTAGTTTCGTATCTTTTTTCTTGCGGTATACCACTGATTTCGTTAACCGATATCATTCCCACTAATCCGTCCTTGTCCACAACGGGGAACGTTCTCAGTCTATATTGAAACAGGTATTCCTCAATGAAATCTAGGACTGAGATTTCCGCTGGCACCGCGATCACTTTCTCGGTCATGACATCCTTTGCCGGCAGATGAGCGATTTGAGTGATGTCTATTTCAGCTCGGAGTTTCTGATATTCTGAAACTGAGGCTTCCCCTGAGACCGCGTAGGCTACTGCGGCGGCCACGAGGCTGGGTATCAGGTAGCTCGGACCGAAGGTGGTCTCGGCTACGAAAGCCACAGCAGCAAGAGGCGTCTTATAGCCCGCGGCTAGGAATGACGCCATCCCCACCGCAACAAACAAGTCAACCCTTGAGGGTGAAAACACTTCCCCGAAGAGCCCACCCAGCGACGCCCCCATGACAATTTGCGGAATGAAGATGCCCCCTACGCCAGTGCTTCCCAATGTGAATGACGTAGCGAGCATCTTCATCACAAACAGTGACGAGAGAGCGACCGGTGAGATCCCGGAGGTTTGTGCCAGTTGGACCAAGTCATACGAAATTCCCAGCGGGTAAGGATGATGGAACATTAACACGCTTACGATTCCTATCACCGACACCACAGCGGCGCCAACTAATGCTCTGTAGTAGAACTTACCGCTCAGCCTAGAAACGGCCCGACTCACGTTCCTGTAAACCGCGATGAAAACCAAGGCAGCCACTCCACAAATCAACCCTAACACGGCTGATGCTCCTATGTCCACGAAACCCAGAGAAGCAATCCCAGGAAAACGAAATAGAGGCTCAGAACCATCAATTCCCACTAGAGTCAAGTATGACACGACAGCCGAAAGGAGCGACGGAACCAGCGCATCGTGTGCAAGATCGTCCTTGAATGGAACTTCAAGCGCAAAAATGATTCCTGTCAACGGAGCCTTGAAAACTGCGCCGATGCCAGCAGCTGCACCCGCTAGAATCAATATGCGCCTGTCATCGGACGTCAGACCAACACGACGTAGTCTGCCCCAAATCCACGACCCTATGACGCCACCAGCATATACCGACGGACCTTCCTGCCCAGCGCTACCTCCCAGACCAATTGTGAGAACTGCGGCGACCATCTTTTTCGGGAAAGAGCGCTCATCAATTTTCTCCTCGGGCCGATTATAGGCCTTAATCATTTCCTCAGTGCCTGAGCCGAGATGGTTAGAGGATTTTGTCAACAAGTATCCGCTGACAATGAAGGCGATCGTAGAGAGAGGAATTATGAGGTACGGATTCTCCGAGAGTAGAGCTGAAAAGTATGTCCAAAGCTTGAGATTGGTGACATAGTCGAAGAGTGCGACCACAAATCCAGTTAGCAATCCCAGTACTGAAGACACGACTAGCCACTTCTCGATGTAGCGAACGAATGACTCACGCGTTCGGAGTCGGGGCGCCTTCAGATATTTTGTCAGTAGCCTCATTGCGCCGCCAAACTCCTGTTTAAGGCGCTTACCTCAATACGCGCAGGACCGAAGTGCGGCAATGAATTCATTTTGATTTATCTCATACGACTAAGTTCATTGGAAACCACATATTTTCGTTATCCTGAAAGAGTGACGTGCACACGCCGTTGTCGGATGTAACCGACGGACGAATATTGCGAAGGAAGGCACCTCCCCTTAAGACGTTTCGTATCCCGAAACGACTATACACAGAAATTCAAACTCAAGCCAAAACAAGGAGCTAAGTCCCAACGCAGCATATACAGACCGATAGGGTTTACAAAAAGAAATCATTCCTCCGCTATCTTGGGCGAGGAAAGGGTTGACTTCTGCTTGCGTATCCATCGGTCGTTTGCAGTTTCTTGTAGATCGGCAGGAGGTCTGCTGTTTGGGTGAGGTCTTTCAGGATTAGCTTCTCCAGGATCTCGTCTAGGGATTTGCTTTCTCGAATTAATTTCTGTAAATCCTGATCATAGTCTGTAGAATTCTTCCGAGGTCCTTTGGGTGAAGTAGCGCTCATAGAGTGAGACGTGCTGATCCTCCAAGTTCATTAGGAACTCGTGTACTCGCTGTGCGGCTTCTCTTCCATGCCCCATCGCCGTGACCACCAGGGTCTCCCCTGTGATAACGTCGCCTGCGGCAAAGACTCCTGCCATTGAAGTCTGGTACCGGTCGTCTACGAGGATGGAGTTCTTCTTGCCCATCTTCAAGCCAGCAAGTCTTTGGAGGAAGGAGTTCGGTCCTCTGCCGATAGCCAGCAGCACAGTATCGCACTTCATCTCGAACTCCTGCCCCGGAATGGGGTGCGGGCTTCTGCGACCCGTCTCGTCAGGTGCACCGAGCTGCATCGCTGACATTGTAACGCTCATCAACCTTCCATCCGATTCATTATATTTCTTTGGATTGGTGAGGAACTTGAACTTGACACCCTCCTCCTTGGCTTCGTCTATGATGAACGGGTCTGACGGCATCTCGGTCTCTGTTCTTCTATACACTATCGTCACGTTGCCCTGCGTCAATCTGAGCGCGGTCCTCGCGCAGTCGAGCGCGCTGTCTCCTCCGCCTATCACAAGGATATCTTTGCCGAGGTCGTAGGCAGGTTTCTTGAGATATTCATCGACTCCGTTGACAAAGACCTTCTCCAAGAATTCGTATCCATCCAGTACACCTTGCAGGTCACTCCCGGGTGTGTCGAGTTTGATCACGTCTTTTGAGCCCGTGGCGATGATGATGGCATCGAATTCGGAAAGGAGATCCGAGAGCGCAATGTCCTTTCCGACCCTGACTCCGCACTTTATCTCGACCCCCTGCTCCTTAATCCGCTTGATTTCGTATTCAAGAACGTCCTTCGGGAGGTGGTAGTCAGGTATGCCGTACCATGCGGTTCCGCCGAGCGTCGCTAGTTCTTCGTATATGGTTACGGAGTGGCCATACCTCCTGAGCAATTCGCCCGCTGCTAGTCCTGCGGGCCCTGCCCCTATGATCGAAACATGCTTTAGGGTCTCTTTCTCCCTTTCCGGATCCGGCTGCCTTGAGTCGTTCTGCTCCCAATCAGCGACGAACCTCTGAATCATCCCAATTGAGATTGGCTGTCCCCCGTAGCGCATAACGCACGCATCTTCACACAACCCCTGCATTTGAGGGCAACACCTTGCGGTCACTCCCAGCAGGCTGTTGGTCTCCCTGATCCTGTGGTACGCTGCCTCAAAGTCGCCCCTCGCAACGTCATCGCACATCCCACGGACGTCCATGTGTACAGGACATATGTCAATGCAGACTGGGTTGCCGCATCTCACGCATCTGTCCGATTCGAGCATCACCTGTTCCTTTGTGTAGGGTTGCTCAACCTTCGAGAAGTCTTTCTTTCTGATTTCAGCGTCCGATTTCGGGAAGGGAAACGGTCCCACGCGGTTTGGCTTTGCTAGGGTCATCTGTCGTTCTCTGCTCAAGCCGTGGAGTATAGCAGATAGCAGGCTGCAGCCAATGGCATACCGATGTCCTCGAGCTCCTCAGAGAGTCTCACGTGATGACCTTCTGTCCCGATGCCGTCCATTTCCCCAGCCGGCACGCCCCTGAACCTCCGCAGGCTGCTCCGAGTCTCGTGGTCCATTTCCGCGAGTCTGGAGGATGGAAAGTTGTCCAGCCTGCAGATGTATCTCTTGCCGAGAAGGAACTCGCGCAACGGTCTCCCTTGTGGAGAATTTGTGAGCATGTAGATTTTGCCGTGATGCTCGAAAAGATGATCTCTGATTGTGAAAGCCGTTATTCCGCCCTCACCACCCTGAGCCTCACCACTCTTGAGGACCGTCATCTCCAATGAAAAAGGCTTGATCTCTCCGTTCACTGTCCGAGACAGAATCAAGGTCTCCCCACCTTTCGTCTTCATAACGGAGGTCGGACCTTCACCCTTTTGAATCTCGGCGACCTCCTCTCCTGATTCGAATACCTTTGCGTCCCATGACCTGCCTGGTCTCGTTACAAGATATTCGGCAGCGAAAGTACTTCTCTGGCTCTTCATATACTATCATACGTGTCTGAATCATATTTGTCTTATGATTCGATTCGCAGGTTTCGTAATCCCTTTCTATGAATGCTTCAGTTAGCTGATTCAGAGCCATTGAGCAGTGATGAGAGGATGGAAGCGAAGCCAGTCAGATAGCCAACAACCGCGCCGCGGTGTTTCATTCTTGTATGTGTGCTAGAACTCGATTCTTCAGTTGGGTAATTTTCACTTTCTTTCCCAAGAGTTCTCCGAATATAATTCTCTCTCATTCCAACCGCACAGAACGAGGCAAAGGAATAAAGACTAACGCTTGCCACATACTAGTTCAATAAGGCCCTCGCTTGACGCAAGCTACGCCAGACTAATATGCAGCCGCTTGTACCCGCCCTTCACACACAGTGCGACTTGAATTCATTTCAGATTGCGCGGCGTACGGGTTCTTTCGTGGAGATTCATTCCGCTATTGTGGGTTTGTCGGCGCGAGAGTTTCTGTATGACGGCTGTGAAAATGCAAGAATAGAAGGACGAGCATCGGAATCAGCAAAAGAGAGATCCAGGCGCCACCAGAGAATTTTGTGAATCCAACTATAACGAAAGTGATCCCAGTCGCCAGAGCTCCAACGCCATTCAAGACCGCCTTAAGTCTCCATTTTCTACCGCGATTACGTCGCCAGTGCAGCACCATACCCGTCTGGGAAAGTGTGTAAGCAAGAAACACACCTACCGCAAACAGAGGGATTAACGCATGGCTGCTGCCAGAGAACGCTACAATCAAGAATCCCGCCGCCGATGCCAAGAGCATGATACCGTAAGGGAATACTCCTCGAGAGTTGACCTTGTTCAT
>Ga0326728_10025485_pt1 | contig 10580 bp, 9 predicted proteins | sample MB3enrmetagenome_FD_207602 | JGI IMG/M metagenome (GOLD analysis project Ga0326728, IMG submission 207602) | Lab enriched peat soil microbial communities from McLean, Ithaca, NY, United States - MB31MN | ecosystem: Environmental > Terrestrial > Soil > Wetlands > Peat | place: USA: New York...
TCAAACACAAAATTCACACTCGTGCTTTTTCCCTGATATTGGTTGCCCGCACTAGTGGGAAAGGTAACAGTCAAAGTGTAGCTGGCGTCCTTTCCTGCCTGTAGACTCCCAAGATGCAAGTTTATCAGACCGCTCAGGGCACCGCTATAGAGGGTCCTGTTATGCGAGTCCTGTATCTGCAAAAGCAAAACCTTTGCTAAATCCGCACTTCCTGAAACCATGGTGCCTACCGTATAAGCGAAATTCTGACTCCCAGTATTCAGCACCTCAAGCTGTGTACTATCGGTATAGCCGGGCGCCATATTAACGGCCTGAAAAATGTTGTGTGCCGGTTGAACCTGGATCCCTAGCCCCCCCTGGCATTCGATGCTACAGGCAAAGGTATAGGTTGGCCTAATTAATACATAACCCACAAAAATAAATAAAATCGCTAAAGAAATTGATACACCCCAGATAATGCCTTTTATCTTCTTCATTCCCTTACCCTTCAGATTTAAATTGGGCCGCAGTCATGCGCCTGCGACCCGAATACTTCTTAAGATGTCTGCCCAACGTAAAAGTAGAAATTAACGATTGGAGTTACCCCCTGCAGGTCGTTCCTGGCATCTTTCGAAAGTGAAACGGTAAAGGCAAGATCCAGTACACCGCCGGGGGCGTATATCTTTGGCTGAGGCGCTGCTGTAACCCTGGGTGAAGATGGAACTCCACCGGAAGCAAGCATATTTGCCAGAGTACCACTCCAGAGAGGACCATTGATATTGGCAACTGTCACGTTCAGATACTTGGCAAAATCTGCACTTGCCCCAGGGTCTGAAATTCCTGACAACGTAGCCGAGAATCCATTTAATTTGCAGTTGAACGTTCCCTCGTTAGTAATGTTGACAGTTCTGAGGACTGGATAGTTTGAATCTCCAGGCAGACCCATCCCCGGATACCAGAGACCAGTCGGGAAAACCCCGCCACTTCCAGTATCTGAGCCAACCCCGGTGTAAAACATCGGGCCTGGCAGCGGCTCTCCATTATCTCTCACGGCGTCAACCGCTACTGTCCCTGCCTTGAAGGTGTTGTTGCTGTTGGTAACACTCGATGTAAAATACGCATAAGTGCCACCAGCCGCCAGAACCGCTACTAGGATTACCGTTGCAACTGCAACAAGCATCTTTTTCTTCATAGGAACCCCCCTTGAGGGGGTGGAAGGGTTGCCCCTTCCACCAGATTAGCTGTCGTTGTTTTCTTTAGTTGTGCAGCGAAATCATGCCAGCAGTCGGCGAGTTCTGGTCGACACGGGATGTAAAGTCAAAACCGCAGGTATGACCCTGGTAGGTATTATCGGTATTAGGATCGAACTCGAGTGTCATGATGAAGTCGTAGTCCTGATGATTTCCCGCCATCAGGGTTGGGCCTCCCAGGGGATTCCAGGTGTAGTAGCCATAGCCGTTCGGCATAAAATTATAGAGGTCGGCAAGGCAAAGCTTGCCATCTGGCCTGGCCAGATGGCCTCCATTACTGATGATCGAAGCTGTGAGTGATGCAACCTCGTCCGGCTCATTATAGCTCCCAAACCGCTCGGTCAAACCCGTGACGAGGATATCGTTCATCATGCTGAGATCGCCAGTGCCATTTCCAAACATGAAGTAGACATGGTTGGCATCGATAGTGCCGGTGTTGGTCAGGGATACTTTTGCGTTTACTGACTGACCAGGGACCCAGTATTCGGGGCTGGACCAGATACCGGAAGCGCTGCTGCCCCAAGCTCCGTTGTTATCGATCTGCGCAGTTAGGGTGCCTGCCGTGAAGGTATTGGCGGAGTTTGTCACCTGACTGCTGAAATAGGCATAGGTGCCTCCGCCGATCATGGCCGCAATCAGCACCACACCCAAGATCATCACCAAGAGCTTTTTCTTCATTGCGCTGTCCTCCTCGTTATTTTAGGATTTTCAAGAACCCCATCCGCAAGGCGCAAGGTCTCCTCTCACGGCCTCAGTCTTGGGAGCCTTAATACTTTAAAGCAGAGTACACCTGCACGTTTTACTGATTTGCAGTGAAGGTGAAGGCTACGCTGTCACTGGAACCTTGGTAGGCGTTGTCTTCGGTCGTATTGCTGTTGGGAGTACCATTATCCTTGAATGTCCAGGCAACTGTGAAGGTCTCGGTTCCACCAGCAGCAATTCCGGCAAGGGTTGGAGCCGACGCTGCAAACTGAGTTAAGGTTTCAGGCGTTGCATTGATTGGTGTACCATTGACAGAAACCGTAACATAGAGATCGTTGGCGAGGTCGCCTTTATTTGGCCCAACTGTAGGAGTGATGGCTGTACTGAGGGCGACATTACTGGCGGCAATTGTGCCACTATTGGTCAACGTCAGAGTAGCTGAGCCACTATCGCCTGGTTTCATTCCACTCGTGCCACCAATGTTGAAAAATGCTGATGTGGGTGTGTTTGTTTTAATGTCCAGTGTTCCGGCAGTGAAGGTATTCCCCGTATTGGTCACCACGCTCGTGAAGTAGGCAAAGGTGCCGCCGGCTACCAGCGCAGCAACAAGACCGATGAGCAAGAGGCTGACTAACATCTTCTTCTTCATTGCTTTTGTCCTCCTTGTTTTTTCCTTTCGGAATTTTGAGTGCCGCCTTGCCGAAACGGTAACCATCTTCGGGCCAACTGCCTAGCCCGATCTATGCTTCATCTAGCCACCTCCCGTTGGGGTATTATCGTATTTAAGCTGTCCGGGTTGCCCCGGCCAACCTTTTTAAGCCGAGGTCTTGGCATCGATTGGAGCGTCCAGCCTCTTCTTTTTCTCCTCATCTTCCCACGCCTGCGCATACCGGAAGAGGTTAACAATCTCCATCGCGATGATCAGGACTCCCGGGATCACGATCAGACAGAACAGTCCCTGTTTGCTTCTGGCAAAGTTGAAAAAATAGCCTACATCTGGCACCCAGTAGGTCGCCTGACCAATCACATTTTCCGGTGGCACGGGTGTGGCGTCTTTGACGTTGTTGGCATCGCCCTTGGTGACATATTTAATGAAACCCTGGTACTTCTGAATGCCAACCACACGGTGGGTAACTATCATGTCCGTCTTATCGGGATCCTTGAAGGTGATGATGCTGCCGATGGGGATCTTACTGGTGTCGACATCTTTGACCGCCACCATGCTGCCCGGATCGAACACCGGGTGCATACTGCCGCTGAGGACGATGTAGAGCTTGTAGCCGGCCACCTCCGGCACTCCGCCGTCGATCTTGCTCTTGACGGTGAAGAAGACCAGCACGATCACCAGCACAAGCAGCAGATAGAACACCGCATTGCCACCAATTTGCCAGATTTTCTTGAGCATTTGTGCGCTTCCTTCCTCTGCATGTGAGTTGTTTTATTCCTGCATTAAAACAATAGCAAAAAGACTTGTTTACTTTCATCCCTCGGAAGGCTGATATTATTGATTACTTTTTTAATCTGAGTATTAATCTTTTTAGACTTAAACTGAGATAATCTAAAATATCTTAAATCGTGCTAATCTTTTCAGCCGCTGGACATCAATCGAATGATCATCGGTCTAGTCTGATTAGTCCCTGATTAAAGAAAAATGGGGATAGCACAAAAAGGGCCGGCGCTGATGCACCGGCATGTTATCGGTGCGCCCGTCATGGGCGCCGCCTGTAATGAATTTTTGGCAAGGGGATGAGGAATAGCGTGAGCTTCAGAGAGAGTTGCACCGTAGGGCTAGCCCGAAGGAGTTACATCATTTTATCGGAGGAGGCCGCTCCATATTGCTGCACCATCGTGATTGCCTGCATCCTGTTCTTGGCTCCCAGCTTGTGCATGATATTTCTGACGTGGGTCTTTACCGTAGATTCAGACAGGAACAGGCACCCGGCTATTTCCTGGTTGGAGAGGTTCTTGGAAAGGTAGACGAGAATTTCCTGCTCCCGGTTGGTGAGTTTATCGAGACGGTCAATCTGGGCATGCGGCTTGGAGTAATTCGACAGATCTCTTGGTCTGGGGAAGCAGGCAATGTCGGTGATGATCATCTGTTCCACGACCGTTACAATCTGCTTCGGCAGCAACGTGGCGGGCAGGCAGCCCCGCACCCCCAATCTCAACAATTCTGCCATATCTAGTTTATCAGGATGCTTCGTGATCACCACAGTCTTGATAAAGGGCAGGCTGTTGCCGATCTGCTCGATCATCAGGAAGGGATCCCGCTTTTCGATCTGCATGACCAACACTTCCACGCTCAGAGAAGAAATGGATTTCAAGAGATCTCCGTTCGTCTCTGCGACGACTTCAAAACTCTGGTGCTGTGAAAATGATTGAGCCAATGCCTCACCCCATTGAGGGGATTCGGCATGGATCAAGATTTTGTATCGATCCATTTAAAACACCTTCTCGGCCACTGAGCGGCAATTCCTACCGTAGATCCAACGAGGCGGCTTTATGCAGCGGGCCTTCAGGCACCGTCATTATCCTGGGGAAAAAGCTTGACAGAAGTTTGCATAATTCTGGAGCATAACCATCTGGAACTGAAGATACCCTGAAACTATGGTTACCTTCAGGCCAAAAATCCTCATGCTCCGCCTAAATAGTTTCTAGGCTGCTTAAATTATTTCCTGCCTGAAACTATTTTTTATTTTCGATGTATTACGACAAATATCAACATTTATAGCTCTTACTATCCCGTCTTCACCGGAAGTACAGGCATCAATTCCCACGTGTTTTTTAGGGGCTTTTAAATCGCCAACCATTTAAATTTCAAGATACCTCCTGATTGTTAAGAAGAAATAAAGCCCGTGTAAACATGATGTTAAAAGTATGCATACTTGAGCATTATTATACGAATTAACATTTTTTGTGCTGACCTGCATAATCTTGCCCGGCGGAACATTATGACGGTCAGCATAGTGGCATAACAAGTAATATCTTCCAGGGCAGAGAGCTGAGCGGCCTTCGGTCCGCCGCATTGCGGGATCGAGAGCTTCGACGGCCGAGAGATAACAGCGCTCCCATACCCATAAAACAATCTGTTCAATCGTATATTTAAGGTAACCTATGGCGTTGTATGTATTGCCATTCCGTTCCAAGAATTAGGGCAGCCGGCCGCTGGCAAGCGAATATCTCATAGAGGGAGGAGGCCTAGAGAGATGATTTCTGCAGAAAATATAGGCGACCTGACACCCGGAGCGCTGATCCCCGAGCAGGAGCTAGAACTCCGGATCTGTATTCCCGTTTTCTTTCTGTCTTTTGAGGAGCTAATATCTAAAATCAAGCAGGTAGTCGGCCACAGTTGGTTTTTTTCCAACGGCGTCCTGAGCTACTTCACCTTTCATAATATCAGTGAAGAGAGCCTCAAGGAGATGATGCAGTATATGGAGGCCAATCAGGTGCCCTATGACATCGTGAAAGTGTTTTCATACCGTCCCCGGATTGGCAATGCTCTCACCCTGATGTCCCAGTCCCAATCGCGCAAGGTGCTCCAGGCGCCTCGAACCACCTGATCGTCCTGGACCGGGAGAGTCCTGCGGCTGCGCTTACCGGGCTTCGCACGATCAGCTATTGATGTTCGCCGCAGCCTTATCGGTCAATAGCACCTCTTTACAGCACGGCCCGGTTCACTCCGTTTCGGGCAAGGTGATAATCCTGGCCTTGGCGTAGGTGCGGAAGACCTTGGTGATCTCCACGTAGGCCGGCCGGCCCACCTGGGCGCCGCCATCCTCCACATCGATCACGAAACCCTGGACGCGGCCGATGCCGTTGGCCGGGTGCGAACTGTGGGCCTCCTCGATCTTCACCTTCAGGATCTGCTCCGGATGCACCGGGGCTGACAGGTTGGCGATCTCCTCCTGGCTGTGCAGCGGGAGCATCTGCACATCCTCCAGGTGGGCAGCCTCGCTCCCCTTCACGACGATCTGCTTGCCGATCTCCTGCTCCAGCGACCGGAGGTGACTGCCACCGCCGCCGATCAGGAAGGCAGCCACACCGGGGTTGACTTCCACCATCACCGCCGGGGCAGTATTGGTACGGGCAAACCCACGCAGATCCTGGCAGGTTTTCAGCCCCACAGTCTCTTCCGACAGCACTCGTCCCTTGCCCTCACAGTAGGGGCACAGCCTTTCCAACAGGCTGCTGAGGCTGGGCCTCACCTTCTTGCGCGTCATTTCCACCAGGCCGAGGTGGGTCAAACCCAGAACATAAGTTCTGGTCTTGTCCCGCTTCAGATCCTCGTCCAGTCGCCTGAGGACTTCAGCCCGGTGCTCCAGGACTTCCATATCGATAAAATCAACGATAATAATACCGCCCAGGTTCCGTAACCGCACTTGGCGGACGATCTCCGGGATCGCCTCCAGATTGGTGCGAAAAACCGTATCGGCAAAATTCTTGCTCCCCGTGTACTTTCCGGTATTGACGTCGATCACCGTCAGGGCTTCGGTCTCGTCGATCACCAGGTAGCCCCCGCTGCGCAGCCAGACCTTGGGCCGCAGCGCCCTGGCCACTTCCTGATCGATTCCGTAATCCTCCCAGAGGTCGGACTCCACCAGTTGCACCTTCCGGCTAAAGCTGTGGGCGTCGGACCCAAGCAGCTCCAGGATCCTGTCATAGGTTTCCGGTTCGTTGACCACCAGGCGGTCGATCTCTTCCCCCACCAGGTCCCGCAACACCCAGGAAACCAGTTCCAGGTCCTGATACAACATGGCCGGGGCGGAACACCGGGTCGATTTCTCCTTGGTCCGTTTCCACAACTCATAGAGAGCGGCCACATCATCCGCCAATTCATCCCGGCTGACCCCTTCGGCCACTGTTCGCACGATCAGGCCGCTGCCGGCAATACGCACTTCTTCGGCCAGGCTTTTCAGGCGTTCCCGCTCGCGCTCCTGCGTAATGCGGCGGGAAACACCGATGCAGGCCAGATCCGGCAACAGCACCACGTACCGGCCCGGCAGCGTCAGTTGGGTTGTCACCCGGGCCCCCTTGGTGCCGAAGGGCTCTTTGACTACCTGGACCAGGATCTCCTCTCCCTCTCGGAGCATGCTCTGGATCGGGAGGTTCTCGCGTTTGCCAGGAGACGTATGCACATCTTCAACATATAGAAAGGCGTTGCGCTCCAGGCCAATGTTCACGAAGGCCGCCTGCATACCCGGCAGAACATTCTCGATCCGCCCCTTGTAGATATTGCCGGCCAGGCGCATCTGAAAAGAACGCTCCAGGTAGACCTCCACCAGGCGCCGCTTCTCCAGTACCGCTACCTTCGTCTCTTCTTTGGTCACCTGAATCAAAATTTCTTTTAGCATAGATCTTCTTCCTTCGCAGTTTATAGTAAACTTGGCTTGCGCCAGCCATGGACGAAGGCGAAGCCCCGGTATTTCCCAGAACTCAAGTCTCCCAGAGCTGCTTCCGCTCGCCAAGAGGATTGACCAGGCCACCGTTTTGGCGCAGCAGAGCCATCCGGGTAACCCGGGCCGGTTCATAGCAGCCGGCCGTTTCAGCCAATAGCAGCAACGTTTCCACAATGCCGCGCAGGGGTGCGGCAGCCTCCCCGAAATCCACCAGCAGGTCTAAAAAAGCTGGCTCTTCTCCAATTGAACCCCGCCCACAAGTGGGCGCCGCGCTCGAAGAGCTGGCCTCTGACCTGCCACCAACCCCCATTAATCGGCAGGCCGTCAACCCGGACCTGACGTCAAACAGCTTGCCATCCTTGGGACGCTTGTAGTACAGAGGATCGGATCTGTCGACCAGACGTTCGACAGCCTGCTGCCAGGCGTCGACACTCTGCTCCGGCGGCAGGGTCAGCCGGTACCAGGCGCAGTTCACCGCCTTGCCGATACCAGGCGCTGCCGGCGGCAACTCCAGCAGGCACCGGATCTCCAGTCCTGGAGGAAGCTGCCGTCCTACAGCCTCCATGCCCTCAGGCAGGGGCGCGGCAGCAGCCAGATCCAGATCCAGGTACTCCCGCAGCCCGGCAACTCCAACCCCCAGGGAGGGGCCGTAGGACAGCCTGGGGTGAGGGTTGAACCCCTGGCTGAAGACCAGCGGCAACCCGGACCGGCGCAGCGCCCGGATAAAGGTGCGAATCAGCTCCAGGTGCGACAGCCACCGGGCTCTACCGTTTTTGGAATACTCAATTCTGTACTCTACCATTAATCTCCCTGACCATTATTCTAATCATGAATTCTCACATTTAAGGAGGGAACTTCCGCTTTGGCCAATCGGGGTTCCACCCCGAAGGAAGGGCAGACCCCGCACCCTTCGCAGGCGCCCGGGCGGCAATCGGCAGTGGTCTCTCCGGCCAATGACCGCCGGTGCTCCCGGACCAGGAAATCCCGGTCGATACCAACGTCGATCAGGTCCCAGGGGAGGACCTCGTCGTAGGACAACCGCCGTTCGGCATAGAACTGCGGATCCAGCCCGGCGGCTCGAAAACTGTCCTGCCACAGGTCAAAGTTAAAGTGTTCCGTCCAGCCGTCAAGCCGGCATCCCCGGCGCCAGGCTTCAAGCAGCACCTCAGCCAGGCGGCGGTCCCCCCGGGCCAGCGACGCCTCCAGAAAACTTGTTTTGATGTCGTGCCAATGGTAATCGGCGCCACTGTTTTTAACCAGATCTCTCAGAAAGGCATGCCGCTCCGTCAACTGCTGCCGGGGCAGTTGGCCCTCCCACTGGAAGGGCGTATGCGCCTTGGGCACGAAAGAGGAGGCACTGACCGAAAAGCGCAGCTTTTTTCCGCCCCGGGCACTGCGCCCCGCCCCTTGCGCCTTTCGCACCAGATCGCCGATCCCCTCCAGGTCGGCCTGCGTCTCGGTGGGCAACCCGACCATGAAGTAGAGCTTGATCGCCGACCATCCGGCCGCCGCTGCAGCGCTTACGGCTTGCAAGAGATCGGCCTCGGTAACCCCCTTGTTGATCACATCACGCAGGCGCTGGGTACCCGCTTCCGGCGCCAGGGTCAGGCTCGTCCGCCGGCCCCCGGGCAGCTTCCGGGCAATACCCACGCTAAAAGAGTCAACCCTCAGGGACGGCAGGGAAATTCCCGTCCGGGAAAGAGTGCACTGCTCCCCCAAAGCCGGCAGCAAACCGTCCAGATCGCTGTAATCCAGGCTGCTCAAAGAAACAAGTGAAATATCCTCGTAGCCGGTCTTGTCGATAATCTCCCGGGCCTGTCGCAGCAGAACCCGGGAGTCACGCTCCCGCACCGGGCGGTAGATCATCCCCGCCTGGCAGAACCGGCAGCCCCTGGTGCAGCCACGGAAGACTTCCAGCATCCCCCGCTCGTGGACCGCCTCCGCCAGGGGCACCACAGGCGCCGTGGGAAAGAAGAGATCGTTCAAATCCGGCGCCAGGCGCCGCCGCACACGGCTCTGCAGCTCGGGACGGAGGGCGGTCAAGCCCTGAACCCTCCCATCCTCAGTATATTCTACGCAGTAGAATGCGGGGATGTAGACACCGGGGATCCCGGCCAGTTGCTCCAACAAGCGCCGGCGCGACCACCGCGCTGCCCCGGGTGGCCTCCGGGCGAGGTACCCGGCACTCGGGGTATCGGTGCCCACCTTGGCCTGCCGAATCACTGACAGCACTTCCGGCAGGAGATCCTCCCCATCACCGATCAGGAAGGCGTCGATGAAGGGCGTCAGTGGCTCCGGGTTGGCGGCCACGGGGCCGCCGGCGATCACCAGCGGGTCGTCATCACCACGCTCGCAGCTCTTTAGCGGGATCCCGGCCAGATCGATCATGTTCAGGATGTTGGTAAAGGTCAACTCATACTGCAGCGTGAACCCCAACAGGTCAAAATCCCTGAGCGGGCGGTGGGACTCCAGGCTGAACAGCGGCATCCCGCTCCGCCTGAGTTCGGCTTCCAGGTCCGGAGCCGGGGCAAAGACCCGCTCCATCAGACAGTCCGGATGAGCGTTGACCAGTCCGTAGAGGATCTGCAGACCAAGGTGGGACATCCCCACCTCATAGAGGTCGGGGAAGGCAAAGGCCATCCTCACCGCAGTTTGGTCCCAGCCCTTGTGTACAGCGTTCCATTCACTGCCCAGGTAGCGGGCCGGTTTTTCCAGGCGCTTCAGCAGTTCGTCCAGGTCATGCTGATCCATCAAGATGCTCCTTCAATATCTATCTGCCGGCATCGTTGCAGCAAAAAGCTGCTGCAAGGCATTCAAATTTAGACCGTGTTACTATTTTACCATTCCTGGCAGGAACATATCACCTCGTTAGGCAAGGAATCTCTAAAACCTGTGGTAAATTGTTGATCCCGGAAAGCGATAAACGTAAAAAGAGCGCTGAAAATCACTCTCTAAGCGCTCTTTGACAAAATCATCTCAATCTGCCTCAGGATTGATTCTGCTTTAGGTGCTGTACCGGATCGATCAACTGATCGCCGTCGCGCATCTCGAAGTGCAGGAAAGCGCCGGCCACCGTGCCGAGCACCTGCCCCTGGTCCACCTGTTGACCTTTCTGAACCTCCACGCTGTCCAGCCGTCCGTACAGGGTGGCCAGTTGATCGCTGTGGTCGACCACCACCACCGTGCCCAGGTTCGTGTCCTTGAACACCCGGTCGACCGTTCCGGGCAACACCGCCCGCACCGAAGCGCCACT
>Ga0326728_10025486_pt1 | contig 10580 bp, 5 predicted proteins | sample MB3enrmetagenome_FD_207602 | JGI IMG/M metagenome (GOLD analysis project Ga0326728, IMG submission 207602) | Lab enriched peat soil microbial communities from McLean, Ithaca, NY, United States - MB31MN | ecosystem: Environmental > Terrestrial > Soil > Wetlands > Peat | place: USA: New York...
CGCCTCGGCCCTCACGGGCGAGTCGCTGCCGCGCCGAGTCGAGCCCGGATCGGAGGTGCTCGCGGGCTGCGTGGCGCTCGACGGCGCTCTCACTGCGAGGGCGCTGCGCGAGGCCGGAGAGTCGGCCGCGGCCAGGGTCCTCCGCCTCGTCGAGGAGGCCGCCCGCTCGAAGTCCCGGGCCGCCCGCCTGGTGACGAGCTTCGCGCGGGTCTACACGCCGATCGTCGTGGCCGCGGCGGCCCTCCTCGCCTTCGGCCCCCCTCTGCTCTTCGCGGGGCAGCGCCTCGAGGACTGGGCCTACCGGGCCTTGGCCCTCCTCGTGATTTCCTGCCCCTGCGCCCTCGTCATCAGCGTCCCCCTGGCTTACTTCTGCGGGATGGGCGCCGCCGCGCGCGGCGGCATCCTCGCGAAGGGCGCGGAGGTCCTCGACGGCCTCGCGAAGGCCCGGACGATCGTCTTCGACAAGACCGGGACCCTCACCGAGGGAGGGTTCACGCTCAGGCGCGTGGAGCGCGAGGAGGGCTTCGAGGAGGACGAAGTCCTCGCCTTGGCCGCGGCCGCCGAGTCGCGCTCGCGGCATCCGATCGCCGCGGCCATCCGCGCGGCGGCCGCGGCCCGCGGCCTCTCGGCCGGCACCGAGGACGAGGCCTCCTCCGTGAGCGAGCGTCCGGGCGCGGGGCTCGTAGCGACCGTGGGCAGGCGCCGCGTCCTCGTGGGGAACGACCGGCTCCTCCACCTCGAGGCCGTGCCCCACGGCTCCTGCCTCGCCGAGGGTACGGCGGTGAACGTCGCCGTGGACGGCCTCCTCGCCGGCCGCGTGATCGTCGGCAACGAGATCAGGCCGGACGCCGCCGCCGCCCTCCGCGGACTGGCCGCGCTGGGGGCCTCGAGGACGATCATGCTAACGGGAGACTCGGAGGCCTCCGCCCGCCCCGTCGCCGAGGCCCTGGGCATCCGCGAGTTCGCGGCCGAGCTCCTGCCCGGCGACAAGCTCGAGCGACTCGGGCGGGCGGCGACGGAGACGGCCGCCTCGGGCGGGACCACCCTCTTCGTCGGCGACGGAGTCAACGACGCGCCCGCGCTCGCCAGGGCGGACGTGGGCGTCGCCATGGGAGCGGGATCGGACGCGGCAATCGAGCGAGCCGACCTCGTCCTCCTGAGCGACGAGATGAGCCGGCTCCCCGAAGCGATCCGGAGGGCGAGACGCACGAGGCTGGTAGTCGCTCAGGGCATCGTCCTCTGCCTCGCGGTGAAGGCGGTCTTCCTCTGCCTCGGGGCCCTCGGGCTCGCCGGGATGCGGGAAGCCGTGATAGCCGACGTCGGCGTCGCCCTCCTTGCGATCCTCAACGCGCTCAGGGCCGCGCGCTGAAAGGCGCGAAGCCGCGCGCAACGAGTCTCGAGAAGGAACTTTAGCGATCGCGAAGCGCATCTGCGATTCAAAGTTGCGCTATCCACAGGTTGCGCATATACTTATTCTTCGTGAACCCGAGCGAGGAGCCGACTGGCGAAGCGAAGAGACAGCCAGGCGAGGGCCCCAAATCGGGGCTCTTTTTCGGCGTTCTCGGCCTCGGGCTCCTCTCCTGTATCTTGATTATCGGACTCATCGTATTGCAGTCCTTCAGGGACAGGGAGGAGCTCGTCAAACGCGAGAAGGACGAGCTCGCGCGCATGGCCGAATCCGTTGCGACGGACACGGTCAACATGTTCGGCCGTATCCGCTTCTTCCTGGAGACGGCCGACTACTGGCTGAGCCAGAATCCGGAGGCCGACCCCCGATTCGACCCGGCGTTCATCAAGTTAGTCGACGCTTTTCGCGAATCGATGAGAGACCGCGTGGACATCCGACTCGTATCGCGGAACGGCGGCCTCTTCCATATCCCTTCGGAGGCGCGCAATGCCTTAGCCGACGTGAGCGACCGCGACTACTACAAAGCGCAGCTCCTCGCATCGACGAGAGGCTTCCATATCTCCGACCCGGTGCTGAGCCGGATTACTAATAGGTGGGGAATACCGATCTCCTATCCCCTCTCGAGTCGCAACGGCGGCATGAGCGTAATCTTCGCCGTCATCGATATGCCCATCCTCGATGAGCCCTACGAGAAGATCCGGCCTAAGCCGAACGGCTCCATCATCCTCATCCGAGACGACGGTCTCATCTTGGAGCGAACGCCTTTCGTCCAGAATGTGCTCGGCACTCGCATCGCCTCGGACATGGCGGCCTGGTGGTCCCATCTCAGGGAAACTCCCGACGGGATATGGACGCTTCACGCTCTCACCGACAACGAAGACCGCATCGTGGCGTCGAAGATAATCGACGATCCGCGGCTCGTCGTCTCGGTGTCGGCTCGGCTCGGCGACGTACTCGCGCCCTGGTTCGCGATCCTCTGGCGGCGCATCCTCATCGCCGTTCTCATGGTCGCCGCGATCTCGGCGATCTCGTCGAAACTGTTCTTCGCGCTCCACAGTCTCGAACTCGCCCAAACCGAGCTCCGCAGCAATATGGAGCGCCTGGCGCGAAGCGACGCCATGAAGGACAAGCTCTTCTCGGTGATCGCCCACGATCTCCGCGGGCCGATAGGCGGGATGGCCAGCCTCTTGGACACTATATCGACGGACAGGGAGGGCATGAGTCCCGAGGAGCTCGGAGAGCTCCTCGAAGCCCTGAGGGCGGCTTCGCAGAATACGACCCAACTCCTCGAGAACCTCCTCGATTGGTCGCTCAGTCAGCGCGGGGAGCTGCCATTCTCGCCCGCGCACGTGCTCGTCTACCCCATCGCCGAAGAATGCGCGGGCGTCTTCGGACTGAGCGCCTCGGGAAAGGGCATAACCGTGGAACTCGCGATCGAGAACGGCCTCGAAGCGCGCGCCGATTCCGAGCTGCTCAAGATCATCTTCCGAAACCTCCTGTCCAATGCGGTGAAATTTTCCGTCCGCGGCGATCGCGTCCTCGTCTCGGCCTCGAAGGCCGAGGGCGGTGCGCGCATCGAGGTGCGGGACGAAGGTCTCGGAATGGAGCGGTCGCAGATCGAGGCGCTCTACGGCTCCGGCGCCGTAAGCAGCCGCAGGGGCACCGCGAACGAACGCGGTTCGGGCCTCGGATTCGTCCTCTGCAAGGAGATGGTCGAGCTCCACGGCGGGCGAATCGAAGTGGAGAGCGAGACCGGCAAGGGGAGCGCCATCTCGGTCTTCCTCCCTGACTGAGTATACATCTCCGGCCGGCGTCCGTCGGCCGCTCAGGAACCGAGGGCTCGGTCCAGGGCGTCGATGGCGGCCCCGCAGTTCGTCAGCACGCGCTCGGCCCGACAGGCGACGATGGAGCGGTCCTCCCCCGGGAAGGCGATGGCGAGCCTCCTGAGGGCCGCCGCGTTCCGCTCGTCGCCGAGGCGCGCGAAAAGGGCCCCGAGCGACCGGGCGGAAGACTTGAGCGCATCGGCGTCCTCCGCCTCGATCGCGGAGCCGAGCTTGGCCCAGAGACCGGGCGCCTCGGCCCGGGCGGCCGCGAGCGCCCGGGCCCCCTCGCCAGGCGCGGACTTCCAATACGCGGCCAGGGCCTCCGCCGAGGGAGCCTCTCGCCGGTCCACCGCGCTGTCCAGGAAGGAGAGCAGCTTGGGAACGTCGACCGGCTTGTCGAAGATGCCGTCGAAGTCGACGCCCGAGCGGCGGACTTCCTCTGCGTCGAAGGCCGTGAGGGCGATGAGGGGCAGGGAGGGATCGTAGCGGCCGCCGCTGTAGCCGCGGATTTTTCGGCCGAGCTCTATTCCGCTCATGCCCGGCATCTGGATATCGAGGATCGCCGCGTCGGGCAGGGATTCCTCGATGACGCGCAGGCCCTCCGCCCCGCTGGAGGCGGTGACGGCGCGATGCCCGGCGTTCGCGAGGATGGTCGCCATGTACTCGAGGTTCACTTCATTGTCGTCCACGACGAGGAGGCGGTAGCTCCGCTTAGCGGCTGGCGCCGAGGGAAGCGCAGCCTCCGGCCCGCCCGCGGGCACGAGGAGGGAGAAGACCGAGCCGCGGCCGACCTCGCTCTGGAGCCTGACCTCGCCCCCGAGCGCGCGCACGATGTTGCGCGCGAGCGAAAGCCCGATGCCGGCCCCGCTCCGCTTGGTGAAGGGCGACGCGAGCTGGGTGAAGGGCGAGAAGATCCTGCCCTGATCCTCAGGCGGGATGCCGGGGCCCGAATCGGCGATCGAGATGGCCAGGTGGGGCACGTTGCCCTCTCTCCGCTCGATCTCGACCTCCACCCTGACCTTGCCCGACTCGGTGAAGAGGACGGCGTTGTCCAGCACCGCCGAGAAGGCCCGGGCCAGGCGATCGGGATCGGAATCGATGGTCTCGTCCGGCACGGGGCCGACCTCGAAGGCGAGGCCCTTGGCCTCGGCCCGCTTGCGGTAGGGATCGCAAGCCCGCGCGATAAAGCCCGGCAAGGGAAAGGCGTACTTGCGCAGCGAGGCCGATCCCGACTCGAAGCGGACGAAGTCCAGGATGTCGCCGAGCATGCCGAGCAGGCCCTCGGCGCTCGAGATTATCGAGGCCGCGCGCCGCTCCGGCTCCGGGCCGCCCATCTCGATGAGCCTGGCGGCCGCCAGGATGCTCGCCACGGGACTCTTGAGCTCGTGACTCATGGAGGCGAGGAAGTCTCCCTTCGCGGCGTCCGCCCGCTCGGCTTCCTCGCGGGCGAGAATCACGAGCTCCTCCATGGCCTTCCGTCGGCTTATGTCTTCGCAGATGAGCGTCGCGTGCGTGACCGTGCCGGAGGGCGCGCGCACGGGAGAGGCGAGCAGCGAGGTCCAGGGCCCCTTGGAGCCCTCGCCCTCCGCCCCCTCTCCCGACCGCCTCGCCAGGCGGGCCTCGGCGCTCGCGTCGAAGCCCTCGAGGACGAGCGAGCGCAGCTCCTCGACCTTGGCCGGGGCGAACTCGAAGAAGGAGAAGAGGTCGGCGCCGATGACGTCCTGCGGCGAGAGGCCCGATATCCGGAAAAAGCCCGGGTTCACGTACTCGATGCGGAAGGAGCGATCGGCGATGAGGATGCCCGTGGAGAGCTGGTCGACCGCCTGATAGAGCTTGCGGAGCATCTCCTCGGACTTGCGCCTGAGCGTGATGTCCCTGATCACGCCGACGGAGCCCATGAAGTCCATGCCGCTGGACCGAGGAGCGTACTCGCCTACCGCCGTCACTTCCCCGTAGGAGATGACGGTCACTATCATGTCGCCCTCTTCGCGGCTGCCCGGCTTGCGCTTAAGCCTCACCTCGAGGTTCTCGGTCTTGCGGTCGACGCTGCGCCTCTCGTTGAACAACTTAGGGCTGAGGGCCGGGCCCGTGGCGACGCCCCTGAAGCTCTTTAGGACTTGATCCCTGTCCACGGCCTCCGCGTCCTCTTCGTAGAGGAGCACGGAGAAGTGCTTGCCGAGGAGGTCCGAGGTATCGTAGCCCAGGAGACGGATGGAGTTGTTGATGAAGGTGAAACGCCCCTCGGAATCCAGCTCGTACACGATGTCCGGCAGAGAGTGCACGAGATCCTCGTAGCGCCGCTCCAAGAGGGACAGATTGCCGGCGAAGCGCTTGCTGAGGGCGGCGAGCGCCTTGAAATAGGCGGCGGTCCGCTCGGCCCATCCCGGCTCGGGACCGACGACATAATCGAAAGCGCCCTGTCCGAAGAAGCCCGCCGCGACGGCTTCTCTCCCCGGGCGCACGAGGACGACGACGAGCCGGGAGGGAGAAACCGAGGCCCCTCTCGCGGGCTTCCAGCGGGCCTCGTCGATGAGGGCGAAGTTCCGCTCGGAGCCGAGGAGCCCTTCGTCCGGGACCGAGGGGGGCTCGGCCGCGGCCAAGCCCAGGGCCGCGAGGGCCGAGGCGAGCTCCGTCCTCGCGGGATCCGGCAGATCGAGGACTACGGTTTCCGATTCGCCGTCGCGCATGGGCCCTATTGTGACAGAAACTCCCGGATAATCAAGGCGATTCTCGCCGCGGACCGGCGCTAGCGGATGGCTCCCACCCGCGACGGCGGCCAGATCCGGAACAGGGCGTAGCCTTCGATGAAGCGCAGGTCGAGGGCGAAGGGGTCGACGTTCGAGTAGTACAGCACCGAGCAGGGATCGGCCGGATCGAGGCCCTTGACCGAGAAGTTGCCGGTCCGATAGCGGAAGTCCAGGGAGTTGTAGCGGTTGTCGCCCATCGCGAAGTACTGGCGATCGCCGAGGTACTCGTCGCCCGCCGGGAACTGGGGGAAGTTGCGCGAATCGTAGAGGCCGACGTAGGGGCCGTTGAGGTAGTAGTCGAGCTCGACGCCGGACTTCATGAGGGCGCCCAGCGCCGGGTCGCCGGGAATGTCCTCGTAGCTCCTCCCGGCCGCCACGAGCTCGGCCTCCCTCGCCGCGCGGGCGAGAATGTTCTCCTTGATGAGGAGATTGAGGACGCGCCCGCCGCGCGCGTAGGCGTCGGAGGGAGGGACGGACGCGGCGGGGCAGGCGGCGTACTCGGCGAGTGTCGCGCGCATCCCGGCGGAGCCCGCGACCGCGAGGGCCAGGGAGAGGTCGTCGACCTTGGTGCCCGCCTGGGCTATCGGGTTCCCCGCCGCGGGGTCGGCCTTCGCGAAGGAGAGCACGTCGGCGGCGACGCCCTTATAGACATCGGGCTTGGACTTCTCGAGGGCCGCCATGAAGGACGTCGCGCGGGAGGCCGAGACCCGCGTGGCCAGGTCGCGCGCCTTGGCGGCTATCGAGGAGGCGAGAGCGGCCGGGTCGGACTCGCGCCTGGCGCGGTCCCATTTCTCGAGGATGGCGCGGTGCCTCGCGTCCATCGGCATGTCCTTGATCTGCGAGGCGAGCTCGGGCGCTTCCTTCCAGAGGTCGGAGCGCGCCCACTTCTTGTCGTCCTCCAACGGGGAGAAGGCGGCGTCGCCCTTCCGCTTCGCGTAGAGGACGTCGTCGATCATCATGAGCTTCTCGCCGGGCAGGCCGACCACGCGCTTGACGAGGGGGTCGGCCTTTACCGAGCCGTCGGGGAGGTATTTATCGACGTTGACGGCCGTGAAGGTGACCATCGAGACGAATTGGGCGAGATACTTCTTGAGGTTGACGCTCTGGTTCTCGGGGTAGCGCGGGTTGGCCAGGGTGATGATGTCCCCGCGCCTGGGGAGCCTGAGCCAGGGCAGGCGCCAGTCGGTGAGCGGCACTCGAGGAGCGGCGCTGAGCTTCACGGTGAAGGGTCTGTCCTTGATGAGGAAGGCGGGCACCATCGACTCCGAGGGGATCTCGTAGAGCTGGAAGACGAAGGTCTGGATGAGGATGACGAGGATGGCCGCGAAGCCGAGGGCGTCGATCCACTCGAGCGCGCCGCGGAGGAAGCCCTTCTTCCTGTTCTCGGCCGCGCGCTTCTTGCGGAGATCCTTGTCCTTCACCTCCTCGTCGGAGATGAGGCCGAGGGCGGCGAAGGCCGCCGGCCCCGCAGCCAGGCAGGCCAACGCGAGGACGAACAGGAAGGCGACGCGGCCTTCCCCGATGAGCCCCTCGCTCGCCCAATCGACCCGGGGCAGGGCCGCCGCCGCGTAATGGACCACGAGCCCGTAGCCGAGGAATTTCTTGAAGGCCGGATGCAGCTCGGTCCGGCCCCTGCGGTAGATCGCGTCCAGGAAGAGGAGCGCGCCGGCCGAGAGCCCTGCGGCGACGAGGAGGTAGACGGCGTAGTAGGCCGTGAAGCGCGGGCAGAGCGCGGCCGCGGCGGTCGCGACCATGAGGCCGACCCAGGCCAGGGCCATGAAGGGCAGGGGGCGGGAGGCGTAGGCGCTCGGCCTCGGTCCCTGCTTGGGATTCGGCTTCGAGGCGGACTTGGCGTTCTTGTGCTTGCTCATCGGGGCAAGTATCCCCGCGGACGGCTCGCGCGGTCAAGCCGTTGACGGCCCGGGACTCGCGGCGAGGCCGGCTAGAGCGTGAAGCTGCGGCCTTCGCGGGCCATCTCGATCTCGAGGCTCGAGCGGCCCCGGAGCCTCTCCTGGTAGAAGAGCTCGAGCTCCTGGAGCTCCGCGTCGGTTCGGTTCGGGTCGTGGTGGAACATCACGAGCCGTTTTACCCTGGCCCGATGGCAGGCGTTGATCGCGTACTCGTAGGAGCTGTGCCCGAAGCCCACCTTGCCCTTGTTGTATTCCTTGGCGCTGTACTGGGTATCGTGCACGAGGAGGTCGGCGCCCATGGAGAAGCGGAGGACCTTCTCGTTCTCCTCGGCGGCCGCCGCGTCGCCCTCCCGGGCGGCCTCCTCGTCGTAGTTCGGATCCGCGGGGTCGGTCGGGAAGACGTTGCGGAAGGGCTCGTTGTCGTAGATCGTGACGAAGGACTTGCCCTCGTACTCGATGCGGTAGCCCAGGCAGAGTATGGGATGGTTAAGGTACTTCGTCGTGACGAAGATGCCGTCGCCGAGGTCGATCGTCGTCTCCTTGATCTGCTCGTAGCTGATCTCGGCGGCGAGCTCGTCCTGCCGGACGGGCCAGTAGCGGTAGGAGAGCTGGGTGCCGATGACCTTCTCGAGGCTGTCGTCCTCGTAGCTGATGGGGCCGCGGATGCGCAGCTTGGTGCCGGGTATGTAGATGGGATTGAACATGGGAAAGCCCATGATGTGATCCCAATGCGTATGCGTGATGAAGAGGTCGACCGAGATCGGGCCCCTCTTCAGGTCCTCGCGGATGAGCTTCTCGCCGAGGGGCCTGATGCCGGAGCCCGCGTCGATGACGATGAGCCTGTCACCGCAGCGCACTTCGATGCAGGCGGTGTTGCCGCCGAAGAGGGCCGTGTCGGGCCCCGGAGTGGGCATCGAGCCCCGGTCGCCCCAGATCGTCGCGGTGAGCATCCTAGCCTCCGAGCTTGAGGAAGACCTTGGCCTTCTCGATCTCCGCGTTCACGGGCTCCTCGAGCTCCTCGAGGAGGGACTTCTGTATATCGAGGAGACCGAAGATCTCGGGAGAGACCTTGTCGGGATAGCGGTTGCCGGAGAAGCCGATGCCCTCGCGGTTGGCGAAGTAGTCGGCGACCGAGACCGTCCTGAGCACGTCGGCGTTCTCGCCCGAGTAGCCCGCGAGATCGTGGTGCCAGCGGACGGTGTCGGCTATCGCGCCGGTGAGCCTCCAGTTCTCGGAGACCAGGCCGCCGGCCTCGCAGTGGTCGAGCTGTAGGACTTCCCGCTCGGCCGCGACCAGGGAGATTCGCTCCCGGTCCGCCGTCGACATCGTGGCGACGTACTGGTCGGCGAGGGCGTTGTTGAGCGGTATCTTGCCTATGTCGTGGAGGAGGCCGGCCGCGAAGTATTCCTCGAGCCCTTTGGGATCGATCCCCCGCGTCTTGGCGATGAGCTTGGCGGTGACGCCGACGCAGAGCGAGTGCCGCCAGAAGGCGTCCATGTTGAGCGCCCGGAAGTCCTTCTTGCTCGACACTCGGTCGAGGACGGCGCTGGAGAGCGCGAGGTTCTTGACCGTGTTGACGCCGAGCATGATGATCGCGCGCACTATGCTCGTGACCTGTGTCCCGAGGCCGTAGTAGGCCGAATTGATGAGCTTGAGCACGCGGCCCATGAGGACGGGGTCGAGCTGGATGACGCGGTCCAGGTCTATGGGGCTCGCCTTGGGATTGTTGCAGACCTCGAGTATCTTCGCGACCGTCGTGGGCAGGCTCGGCATCCCGCCCACGTACTCGCGCACGCGCCGCGCGCCCTCGCCTTCAAGCATTGTCCTTGCCTTTCTCTTGCCGCATGATACGAATGAGCTTGGCCATGCGGGGCGAGATGGTCAAGCCCGCTATCTCGGTCGGCGTGCCGTCGGGCGCGACCACCACGGGGGCCGCCTCGGGAGTGATGGGTTCGCTCAGGTCGATCTCTGGCACGGGCCCTCGCCGCTCGGAGCTGCGCCTGTCCCCAGTGGCTCGCCGCTCGGCGGAGGCCCGCCGGTCGCTCCGTTCCGAGCGCCTGTCCGCGGCATGGCGCCGCTCGACGCCTGAGCGCCTGCCCAAAGCGGCGCGCCGCGGGTCCTTTGCCTCGAAGGACTCGGCCGCGCGCATGGCTTCTCCGGCCATGAGGAGGCCGACGCCGCTCTCGTGCGGCTCCGGCTCGGCGGTCCGCTCGGCCTCGCGCTTGATCTTATCGATGAGGTCGTCGATCTTGTCCTTGAGCCCATCGACGTCGAACTCTTCCTTCTTATCGGGCGGAAGCTCGTCCGTCAGGCCCTTAAGGTATTCGAGGAGCTCGGCGGTAGGCTCGCCGAGGAGAGCTTCCACCCTCTCGGTCTCCGACTCCTCCGCCGGGGCGGAGGACTCTTCGGGACTCTCGGCCGCGTCCGGAGTAGACGCTTCTTCTTCGGCCGGCGCCCCCGCGCGCGGCTGCTCTACGGGCGCCTGCTCGTCGGGCGGTTCCTGCTCGGACGACGCTTCCTCGAAGGACGGCGGCTCATCGAGCGGCTCCTCCTCGAGGGAAAGCGGCTCGTCGAGCGGCTCCTCAGCGAAGGAAGGCTCCTCCTCGAAGGAGAGCGGCTCATCGCCGAGGCTCGGCTCCTCTTCGGCATCGAGGCCCGTGGACTCCGGCGCCTCGTCCTCGGCTTCGACTTC
>Ga0326728_10025488_pt1 | contig 10579 bp, 9 predicted proteins | sample MB3enrmetagenome_FD_207602 | JGI IMG/M metagenome (GOLD analysis project Ga0326728, IMG submission 207602) | Lab enriched peat soil microbial communities from McLean, Ithaca, NY, United States - MB31MN | ecosystem: Environmental > Terrestrial > Soil > Wetlands > Peat | place: USA: New York...
GATTCAACCGCCGGAGCTGGGGTCGGTCGTTGAACTGCCGGAGGTCGGCGGACTGCATCACCGCTACGAACGGCGGGCGGCTTGAAGGATCTTTCTCGGGCTGAGGAAGGATGCTTTCCGACCGAGGTTGACCGAGGTCCGCGAAGACTCCGGCCCCTGGGAAGAGGATCTTCGCCGAGTTCCCGCCGCCATGAAATCTGTAGCGCGCACCTGCTCAGCAACTCCCTCGACTCTTTGACGCCCCTGTGAATTGGCCGCTCTTTGTGGTCGATCGAGTTTTTGGCAGGGACAGGTGTGGCGCGGGCAATGCGGGACAAACAGTTCGGGAAGGAGCCCGATGAGGACTATTGGAATCTCCCCAGGAGTATCATGGCGAAGATCTGCACGCCGATGCCACCGAGCAATAGACCGACCGGGAGTCCGGATACCTCCTTCCACTCACCGGTGAGCCAGCCCCAAAGGTTACTCGCCAAAATCATCGCCGACATGTAGATGGGCCAGCCGATCACTGCTCCGAGGGTCCCCAGGATCCGGACGGAAGAACCATACAACACAGTGCCGGAGATCCACATCGCACCCATGAAAACGCACAGCGCAGCGTTAATGAAGGCGGGACCCTCGCCATAACCTTGCCAGCCTCGTGCACGATTGATCTTACCTACGGCGAGAACGATGCTGGGGAGCGCGCCCACGCTAATAGCGAGGCTCCATATGCCATTCGAGGCGTAAAGTGGGTGGGCGCCCATTTTCTCTGCCATCCTGGCAATGGGCGCGCCAACCACCAAAGCTAAGTTAAAAAAGGTCGACAGAACGCCGGCGACGAAGCAAATCACGAGGCCCTTGCGGAATCTCGGGTCCCGCGCCCGTCCCATGGCGTTGGACTGAATTCTTTCACGCATGTCGCCCGCGAATGCGCATATCAGAACCCCTACGACCATGATGCCGTCTGCCGCCGCGATCTCCAAGGAACTCGTCAGACCTCGTCGCGCGGCCGGAACGAACATCAGCGGCAGCAGCGATCCGAGCGCCACCGACGAGCCGTAAATGATTCCGGCGGTGAGCGATAAGCCCACGATGTCAAAAGCCATCCCGTAGCAGGCCAAGGAGAATCCCCAAAGCAAGCCAAACAGGGCAGTGGAGATCACAATCTTCCAGCCCGTGGCCGGATAGACCATGAGCAGGCTCGGGACCGTGAGGAAAGCGACCAGCCAGGGAAATGCAATATAGGCATTGGTAACGTAGAACAACCAGGTCTGGTCCCATTTCCAGGTGCGCACCAACTTCATTGGCGCCAAAACGGTGCCGCCGAGGAATCCGGCAAAAAGGACAAGCGCGAGGCCTCGCAGAGGTGTGGTCATTTCGGTACGAGATTCGTGAAAGTCATGCGTTTTCGGACTTGGTTGACGGCGGTCATTATGGGTGCTACAAGCGGGCGCGTCAAGGGCAAATTGGGACTCGCAAGTCACCACCGATGGTTGGCCAGAGAAAAGCAGGGCCGCGGTAGCACCCCGCCAAGCCGCTTTGAGCTGCTCACAACTTGAGGCACCCGGCAAAGCCGGGCGGATACTTACAAAGCAATCCTTAAATAAACGCTTATAATGAACCTCTCACATTGGTCCGACACGAGGAGAGGACAAGAGAAAAGTTGGGCTTGCATCTTGTTGCAAATTAGCGCAAGTTCCCCTTTGGCTCATCGGTAACATCACGGCACAAGAGAAAGTTCCATGGACTCTGGATTCATCCCTCACGCTCCAGACTATCCCTGCACGTTGGGCAAGCAGAATTTCAAAGGCTGGCCGGTGCACCATCTCTCCAACGGAATGGTACAACTTTTCTTCGTGCCGGAAATCGGCGGGCGAATTATCCAGGCGCAACTTGGCCCACATTCCTTTCTCTATGTTAATCCCCTCCTGCGCGGCTTAATGTTCCCTCCCGAGCAGAACGGATTCTCCGCAGGCTGGAAGAACTAAGGAGTTGCAAGGTGTGGCCTGCCCCGCAGGGGTGGTCGACCGACCGCGGGTGGCCGGGCCCGCCCGATCCGTTCCTCGATGGTGGACCTTACGATTGCGAGATTGTGCAAGATTTGCTGGAGTCTGTGGCGCTTCGTCTAAGGAGCAAGCCCGATGAGTACACCGGTCTGACTTTGTCGCGGGAAATCCGCATCTTTTGCGACTCGGCTACAGTCCGAATCTCTGACACAATGAACAACACTTCTCGGCGTCCGGGACGCTGGTCGATTTGGCAGGTCACCCAGCAGAGTGCCGATAATCACCTGTCCATGTATGGGACCTATCGCCAAATGTTGGGCGATCAAATCCACACTGGCCTAAGTCTCAATCCGCAAAAGACCATCCGGAGGATCCCGTTCCACGATCAAGTGGCAAAGTTCGCAGTGATGCCGGAAGGAGGTTGGCAGGCCTCGCTCAATACCCAAAATCACAGCGCACTCTCGGAGACGTTTGGAATGTTTCGTGACGCAACCTACCCAGACGGCGCGCGCGCAGAGTTCTGGATCAACGGACACGGTACCTTCACGACTCATCGCGACCGCTACGAAGGCGGGGGGCGCCAGGTGGGTGCGACCCCTTCGTTGAGACTTAGATCCTGAGTTCGTTGGTCGGCCTTTCTCCCGGCGATGTTTATTCATTCTCTAAATAATTGACCTTCATAGTAATTAATATGATTTCTATAATTAATCTGAACAGGCGCGCAGCCATCAGGCTCCGCCTGTGTGCTTCCCGAACCGGGAGGCAATTACAAGTCACAGCGTCGTTCGGAGTTTTTCACATCGGAAACCTGGAACTGGTCTCGATCTGTCGGAGCGGCAGAGCCTATTCCGTTCGCTCCTCATGAAACGTAGCCCTCTCGCGCCCTGTATCGTGGACGCATCGCTTGAGGACGATAAAGAAATATAGAGAATCAGCCTACGCTTAAGAACTTTCAGCGGAGCTCTGCTCGGGACAGTTGATGAAACGAACATCCCCCAGCTCCTCTAGTCACACAAGTGTGCCTCAACTCTAGCAGGCAAGCGATTGTGGTTGGACCTGCTAACACCCGAAAGCACTAAGAAAGACAAAAAAGACAAGACAAAAAAGTCCCTTGCAAACGTTTCGCTTTCCGAGTAGCATCCTTCTTCAAGATAATGGTACGACCTGGTCGGTCCTAATGCAGCAGCGTGCGACCTGACCCGCGAGCATGTTTACGGAGGCTTCAACTTGGGCTGGGTGGCACCCGTAGTTTGGGCTCGCGCCGGGCCGAGCAATTCCTTCGTACCCCTAAAGCGCTTAACGCGTGACAAGGGGACGGGGACTTGGCGGTTTAGGGGGCATGCATAGTGGGAGTCACAAAACATGGCCATTGCAATTGCATCAGTAATACAGGAGAGCAACACCTTCTCACCAGTGATGACTCGGTACGAGAACTTCACCCCTGTCTTCGGGGCGGCGGCTCTGGAGCAACATCGCGGCAAGCTGACAGAGATGGGCGGCTTCATTGATGTCCTGACGAAGGTGAAGAAGCGGATCGTGCCTGTCTGTGCGGCGTGGGCGATAACCGCGGGCCGGTTGGTGGGAGCGGATTTCGCCCGTCTGACGGACGAGTTCGCGACGCACCTTGCGTCGGCCGGGAAGCTGGAAGGGCTGTTGCTCGCGATGCACGGGGCGCAGACAGCGGAGGGTGTCGATGACGTCGAGGGCTACGTGCTCGGGCGGGCCCGCGAGATTCTCGGGCCCGACGTTCCTATCGTGCTGACCCTTGACTTGCATGCCAACATCACCCGCTGCATGGTGGAGTGCGCGACTGCCATCATCGGCTATCAAACTTACCCGCATGTTGATATGTATGAGGTTGGGCAGAAGGCGGGGAGGCTGATGTTAAAGACGCTCTCCGGCAAGGCAAGGCCGGTGATGGCTTGGCGGAAGTTGCCGTTGCTGGTAAACGCGGAGAATCAACAAACCTCGCATGGCCCGGCGCGACGGCTGATGGCGCGGGCCCAAGCACTTGAGCGAAACCTCAAGGCAGAATCTATTTCAATCTTTTTCGTACAACCGTGGATGGACATCGACGAGATGGGAGCGGCGGTGGTGACCGTGACCAACTACAATGCCCGGGCCGCGGAACGAATGGCGGCGTCCATCGCGCAGAAATTCTGGGACACGCGGCGGGAGTTTGAAGTCAAGCTCACTCCGGTGGACGAAGCGATCCGCCTGGCGCTTGCAACAAAAGGTGGGCCGGTGGTGCTGGCGGAGTCATCTGACAGCACAGGATCCGGGTCTCCCGGAGACAGCACCGGGGTTTTGAAGCATCTGTTAAAGGCGCCCCTGACTGAACCGGCGGCGATTTTCCTGGTTGATCCCGAGGCTGCGGCGAGGTTGAAGGAGGCGGGAGTCGGCAGCACGGTGACGCTGCTGATCGGCGGGAAACTCGACCGGCAGCATTCCGAGCCGGTAAGTGTCACAGGTCGGGTGCGCCTGATCTCAGATGGCCGCTGGATCTCTCGCGCGCGCGGATACAATACGGGCATCGAGAATTGCATGGGAACGAGTGCGGTATTGGAAGTTGGCTGGGTACACATCCTGATTGCGGAGCGTTCGGCGATGACAGTCGATCCGGCTTTGTACCGCAGCCACGGGATCGAGCCGACGCACTACAAGATCGTTGTGGTGAAGTCCCCGAATGGGTTTCGGGCCGAGTATGAACCGATCGCCGCGCGTATACTTATTGTAGACACCCCGGGGCTGAGTACGGCGAAGCTTGAGAACATGCCCTGGCAGCGGATAAGCCGGCCGATCTATCCGCTCGATCGGGACGTTAAATACAAAGCCTAGAGTTCGTAGTCAATGCGTAGGTCTGCGAAGTCCCATTTCTATAGAAGGGAGTGTCGAGGATGCCGAAGGGTCTCATAAATAAAATCGGACGCAGGGAGTTCATAGGAAGCGCGGTGGGTGCCTTCGGCCGGAGCCAGAGGCGGATTAGTTGTGTTAATCCCCTCGCGGCAAGGAGGAAGTCGAGGTGCAAGGGTTAATCTTCCTTTGGCGGGAGTCATCTCGTTGGAAGGGTAGACCTCAAAATCGGGAGGAGGAAAACAAATGGGCGTCCTGGGTAACCGCGTCGCGATTGTTACTGGAGGGGGCAATGGCATTGGCGAAGGTATAGCCTTGGAATTCGCTGCCGAAGGTGCCAAGGTTGTCGTAGTTGACATCGATTTTGAAGGGGCGAAGCGAGTGGTCGCTCGCATCGAGGGGTCGGGTGCGACAGCCCTAGCTGTCCAGGCCGATGTTTCGAATGAAGCGTCGGTGGCATCGATGGTCAGCACGGTAGCGGAGCGTTTCGGTGGAATAAACATTCTGGCTAATAATGCCGGCCAAGACCCACGCTATGTTTGGCATATGATGTCGGTTGAGCAATGGGATCATATCCAGGCCGTTAATTTGCGGAGTTGTTTTCTTTGCGCCCGTGGGGTTTTTCCTTATTTCAAAAAGCAAGGATCCGGCAAGATCATCAACATATCATCCGTCACGTTTTGGCGTGGCCGTCCGCAGAACCTGGTCCATTACATCGCCTCGAAGGGGGGAGTGATCGGTTTTACGCGAGCGCTCGCCTGCGACGTAGGAGAATTCAACATTCAGGTAAATGCCATCACGCCGGGCGGAGTCGAGACCGAGAAAGAGAAAAAATATGCGACACCGGAGATGCTCGCGGCGTTTGTGGCCCTGCAGGCACTCCCGCGGCGTGTATTGCCTAAGGACATTGCGCGCGCGGCGGTATTCTTAGCATCCGCGGACAGCGATGTCATTACGGGCCAGACCCTTAATGTCGATGCTGGTTTGGCCATGCATTGATGGGAATCCTTTGGAGGAGTCGACCTTCGTGGGGGTTTCGTTTCCGACTTGATCGCCCGCGGGGGGGGTACCGAGTGCGACCAGACAGTGAAGGAGATCGACGCCGAACACCTGATGGCGACTCGGGTAAACAACAGTTGCAACGAAACGGTGGGCGGGGCGACTCGGGCATCCATTCTGTTTGGAGTTGAGTGGGTGAGATTCCAGGAAGCTCCTGCGGAGGGTGCCTGTATGCAAGATAAAGAGCATGCTTTGAGTGATAAGTGGCAGAAGTCACATGCATTATTCGCACGTGCGCAACACTCGCTGGCGGGCGGTGTGAGCAGCCCCTTTCGGACGAGATTCCCCGTGCCACTCTACCTCGCCGACGGCTGTGGGTGCCGTTTGCGAGACGTGGACGGCAACGAATACATCGATTACGCCCTGGCCTGGGGCCCTGCCATTCTTGGGTACCGTCATCCCAAATTGGTCGCCGCCGTTGCACAGGCGGCGGCCGGGGCGCTTATCTACGGCGAGGAACATGAACTCGAGATTCTCGTAGCCGAGAAGATCCAATCCCTCGTGCCATGCGCTGAGCGGGTAGCCTTCACTTCGAGCGGAAGCGAAGCGGTTCAGCTCATGATGCGCCTGGCCCGTGCCTTCACCAATCGGCCGCTCATTTTGAAATTCGAAGGCCACTACCACGGCTGGATGGACACGGCGCTTTGGAGCTATCACCCGAAGCGCGAGGACCTTGGCCCGAGGTCCGGGACGCATCCGGTGTCGGATTGCCCTGGGCAGATTCCTGCTGCGGCCGAGAGCATCGTGGTCAAACCATGGAACGATGCCGCGTTGGTCGAACAAGCTTTCGCGCAGAGCGCCGGTCGCATCGCCGGGGTCATCATGGAACCCGTGCTTTGCAACAGCGGCTGCATTCTTCCGCAACCCGGATACCTCGCGCAGGTCCGCGAAATCTGCACGCGCCATGGCGCCTTGCTGCTGTTTGACGAGATCATCACCGGCTTCCGCATCGCCCCGGGTGGCGCGCAAAGCTTTTACGAAGTCATCCCTGACTTGGCTACGTTCGGCAAAGCGGTCGGCGGGGGCGTGACCTTGAGCGTGATCACAGGGCGGCACCAGATTATGGAATTGCCCTACACCAACGGCGTCGCTTTCGGCGGTACCTTCAACGGCAACCCTCTCTCACTCGCCGGCGCTCTCGCCGCACTCGAAGAAATCAGCCGTGACGACGGCGCTGCCCTGCGCCGGGCGAACGAAACGGGCGTAGCTCTCATGGAGGGCATCCGCCGGATCGCGCAGGAGCGAGGCCTGCCCCTGCTCGTCAGCGGTTTCGGGGCGGCGTTCGCCATCCATTTCACCCCCCGTAGTGAACTTCGGGAGTATCGGGATGTCCTGGATGACGACGGCGACGCCCTGCGAAGATTCCTGCGGCGCCTTCTGGCCGAAGGCATCCACTGTCTTCCCGACGGCCGCTTCTACGTGTCAGCGGTGCACGGCTTGCGGGAGGTCGAAGCGACCCTGCAGGCCATAGCGCGGGTCCTGTAAACTTATGACGTTAATTGAATTGGGGCGTCCGTATCGAACCGTCCGTGCTTTGATTACAAACCACCTGCATCGCAGGGATGTCTGGAGGAGAACACATGGATACTTCGAGAAGAGTACGAGTTGCGTTGGTGATGTTGGCAGGCGCTGTCCTACTCCTACCAAGTTCATCGCGAGCCCAAGCGCGCACCATTGAAGTCGATTTTTCGAAGATCGTCGGAACCATCAAACCGCTCAACGGCGTCAACGGTGGTCCTATCGTGACCCGGGGAGCGTGGGATTTATCGTCGAGCTTTTCCGAGCTGGGAATTAAACATATCCGCTTGCACGACGTGCCCTGGATGTATGAAAACGCGGTCGACATCAACTATGTTTTCCCACGCTTTGAGGCGGATGTGAACAATCCGGAAAGCTACGACTTTTTCCTGACCGATTACTACCTCAAGTCGATCCTTTCCCTAGGGGCAGAGGTGACCTTCCGTCTAGGCTACAGTGCGGAATGGCCCGGTCATCCTCCCCTCCATAACGTTCCCCCTAAAGATTTCGGAAAGTGGGCAGCCATCTGTGCTCATATCGTCCAGCATTACAACGGTGGCTGGGCCGACGGTTTCCATTACAACATCAGGTACTGGGAGATTTGGAACGAGCCGGACGGCCGGGATTTTTGGACAGGAACGCCGGAGGAGTACTACAAGCTTTACGATGTGACTGCCAAAGCCATCCGGCGCGTTGACCCCAACCTGAAGGTCGGCGGGCCGACCCTGGCAGGACATTTGGACTTCCTCGAGGGATTCCTGAAGTACTGCGCGGATCACAGAGATCCTCTGGATTTTGCCTCTTGGCATATCTATTCACATCAGCCCTACGATGTGTTTTCAATGGCGGCGAAGGTTCAGGATCTCCTCAATACGTATGGCTATTCCAAGGCGGAAAGCGTCCTAGACGAGTGGAACTATTACCCGGCGGAAAGTCATTGCGAACAGGAGTGGCGGGGTGAACGTATGACTCAGGATGATGCGCGCCACTGCGAGGACTTCTTTGCGAAACAGCAGGGAGGCCCCGCAGGAGCGGCTTTTGACGCCTCGGTCTTAATCTACCTTCAGGATAGTACCGTGGCTATCGCCGATTTCTACCAGGGGACCAACCTCTTCTGGGGAGCACTTTACGACGAATACGGCGTCCCCCTTCAACCCTTTTTCACATTTAAGGCTTTCAGGTTTCTTCTCGACACCCCAGATCGCGTAAGCGTCGCCGGCTCCGACCACAGCGGATTCGCTGTCATCGCAGGATTGTCGAAGGATAAATCGGCGGCAACGATCATAATCAGCAACTTCGGAACCCTGGACCATCGCTATAACTTATCGTTTCGTGGGCTGCCGTGGAACAAAGCTTTCGTCTACGAGAAGAGCATGATTGATAGCTATCACCACCTCGAACTCACTGATTCTGAGCACCTCAGTTCTAAAACCGGAACACTCACCACGCCGGAGGATGTTGAAGCGCCGTCGGTTTGCTTAGTTCGTCTGAGAGTTGGTCCTTAGAATCCGCGGGAGCCTTCGGGGAAACGAAGGACAAAGCTGGCGGCGAACATATCGAGGGCCTAAAGCGAGCCCCGAATACCCATTTCTATGTCTGCATTACTGCGACCCCTCGGCTTGCAACTTTGGTTATTTCACCCGCAAAGACACGTCCACATTCGGCTCAATTTTTGCGGGGGGGCGCCGTCGTGGCCCGTACGATAAGTTCCACAGGCAGCATGATACCCACCTCGGCGTTCTGGCGTCGGGCTGGATCAAACAACGTTCGAACCGCAATCCGTCCCAGTTCTACAATGTCCGCCCTCACAGACGTCAGACTTACCGCAGGCGGCGCAAAGTCGTCAAATGATATCACGCTCATTTGACTGGGAACCCGGATCCCCGCAACTGACAGGGCATCGAGGGCACCGAGTGCCACGTAGTCGTTCGTAATAAGCACCGCCGTCGGCAGACGACTGGCGCTGATAAGCTTCTGCATGCTCTGATAGCCCGCTATGATCCCGGGGGACAGTGACGTCGGCTCCAGAAACTGCACATGCCGTGGCTGATATCGAAGCCCCCGTGCTTCCAGCGTTTCCCAATACACATTGTACTTCTTCGAATTCGCAAACCCAATAAATCCCACCTCCTGGTGCCCGAGTTCGAGGAGGTGATCCATGGCCAGCCGTGCTCCCCTCTCATAATCGATCCCCACGGACTGGACAACGTCACCGGGGAAAAGCAGATCTACCGTCGCTAAAGGAACCTCTTGCGCCTTCAGACGCTCCAACACTGCTGAGCTCACTCCACCCAGCACAATATTCGCGGCCACGTTCGCCAAGGCTGCTTTGTCACTAACTAACTGCTCGACCGACTGCCGTTGCTCATCCACCCAGTGGAGTTGCAGGGTGTACCCCAGCTCGCGGGACTGCTCGGCAATGCCTGCCAGTGTCTGCCGGTACCCGGGCTCCGCGAAGTGGAAAATTCTCTCACTCGTCCAAAAACCGATGTGCGAGACTCGGTTGGGGTCCCGCATTTTCCGCTCCCCGGGTCCGGCAATAAAGGTCCCTCTCCCCACGGTTCGGAACAACACCCCCTCGTTCAATAATCCGGCAATAGCTTCGCGAACTGAGGACCGAGAAATCTGGTAAACTTCAGCCAAGCTACGCTCGGAAGGAATCCTCTGCCCAACTTTGTAAACCTCCTCTTCGATCTCCCGCATCAGGATGGTCCGCAACTGCTGAGCGATGGGGACGGGGCTCTCCGCGTCAATTCTTCTCTGGGTCATCTTAGTGCTTGGCTTCCTTGAATCTTGGCTAAGCCTTGGTTCGACGCCATCCGGCCATATCGACCCAACCTCACCCCTCTTACCGGAGCTCGGTCCGCCAGAAGCCGAGGCAGAACTATCAGCTTATAATTTGCGCCCAAGCCCCTCAGATTGTCAACCGATTGCGAGATGCCCCCAATCCGTTGATAACGACGCAGAGTGGTTCACTTGACGGCAATTCCCGTTGTTTGCGGGAGCGTGGGCTAGAGTGAAGCGTCTCCATGGTGCTTCGGCGGGTTGGTTATGGTGCTCGGCTCAGTGGAATACTCCTTACAGTTTTTGCACCGCGCAAAAGCGAGACACGCGGAGAGGGTTTTGGAAAAGTGGCTTGCAAATCCTTTGATAACTCGGCC
>Ga0326728_10025489_pt1 | contig 10579 bp, 7 predicted proteins | sample MB3enrmetagenome_FD_207602 | JGI IMG/M metagenome (GOLD analysis project Ga0326728, IMG submission 207602) | Lab enriched peat soil microbial communities from McLean, Ithaca, NY, United States - MB31MN | ecosystem: Environmental > Terrestrial > Soil > Wetlands > Peat | place: USA: New York...
GCGAGGATCGTTGACGTCGGAGTCGAACGTCGTGCCGCCATTGAAAAACCACCAGTGTTCCGCGCGGTGCGAGGAAGCTCCAAAATGCAGTCCTTGTTTACGCACGCCCGCGGCCAACTCGCCCACCACGTCACGCTTCGGGCCCATCTTCGCCGCGCACCATTCCGTAAGGTCGGAGGCGTACATCGGGAAACCATCGTGATGCTCGGCGACCGGCACCACGTACTTTGCCCCGGCCTTCTTGAACAATTCCGCCCATTGATCGGCGTTGAACTTTTCGGCTTTGAACATGGGGATGAAGTCCTTGTAGCCGAACTTGGACTGTGGGCCGTAAGTCTCCAGGTGATATTTGAATACACGATTATCTTGCATGTACATATCACGGGGATACCACTCATTATCGAAGGCCGGGACGCAATAGACGCCCCAATGGATGAAGATTCCAAACTTGGCGTCTTCGTACCACTTCGGAACCTTGAATCTTTCCAGAGAATCCCAAGAAGCACTATAAGGACCCTGAGCGACAACGCCCTCAATCCTCTTGATGGATTCATCCACCTTCTTGTCTTCGCACATTGCCGAGGCACTCAGTGTCAACATGAGCAGAGCCGAAAGTGCGAGGGCAGCCTTCTGGTCCCTCGAGCCCGCTCTCGGCGTCTGCGCTGGAATGATTGTAACGGAAGCAGTAAGGAGGTTCTTCATCTTTGCCCACCTCGTATTTAGTTTGTCTCATATCCATGATTCGTTTCTGCTCCGCCTGCGCCCACGTGCTCGGCCGGGGTTTCGGCGGAGCTCAGGAACGAAATCTTAGCAGGATGTTCAAAAGACGGAAGCCCTTTTTCGCAGGGGCGGCCGACATGCCGTATTCTATGAAACTCTTGGACGCACGTCCCAGATGAAAACTTCTCATGTTGCTGCGACAAAACGTCGCGGGACTTGTGCGCAGGGCCTTTCTCCTATACAACTATTATTTGTGTGGACGCACCCAAATGAAGTAGTCCTTCACCTGGAGGTTTCGTCAAGAGGAAGCAGATCATGAACCGCAGAACATTTCTGAAGAGTGTGGCGGGTGTGGGCCTTGCGTCCAGCGCCTGGCCGGGCCTTGGCCTGTTTGGGCGTGGCGGCGCCGCTCCCGCTTATTTCGGGCTTCATCCATTCATTGAGGCGCACCCGGAGGCGGTCTTCATCCGCCAGACCCACGTCTCCGCACGAGGCGATTCGGAGGCCAAGCGGAGGGAGGCGTTCGAATTAGCTCAGCGAATCTTTTGCCGTCGCGATTCACCCGGCCAGAGTCTTACCGATAAATTTGCCATTAAGCCCAACCTCACCGCGACTCAGGGCAGAGGGCTCGATTTTGCTGTCGTCACTGACCCCTATGTTGTGGAAGGCCTCATTGATGGCCTGCGCCAGACGGGCGTCGGGGCCGGGAACATCTATGCTCGCGATGGTCTGTATTTGGACCAGCCCGGCATTGGCTATCGTGAAATGTCCCAGCGCTCCGGCGTGCACTACAGCGACGATGATTGCCGCTCGCCCGTGGTCAAGGAGTGCCCGGATGGGGTGGTGTTCCGCCGCACGAAATACCTCGGTCCGTTCAACTATCAGGACACTCACCTCATTAGTGTCGCGAAACTGAAGAGCCACGGGATGGGCCTAACGCTCTGCGTCAAGAACCTGCAAGGCACCAATATCCAGCCCTATATCCGGTTTTGCGGCGGTTTTCAGAAGACGATTGGGCAGGACTTCCAGCCTGGCGCTCAAGGTCACGTCGACGACCTTCAGGACCAGCACCAGCGGGCGGGGATTCCGCGCTGGGACACGCCCAAGGCCGGTTATATGGAAATGTGGATTCAGCGCACCATTGATTCCTACACGCTTGTGCGCCGCTCCATCCTGCTGAATATTATCGAGGGCGTCTATGGCCAGAACGGCGACGGGTTCGCCCGCGGACCCGGACAGGGCGGAGTGCCGGAAATCTTCATGACCAATGTACTGATTTTCGGCAAGGATGCTTTCCGAGTCGATATCATCGGGCATTGGCTGGGAGGGCACGAGCCCGGCAATTTCGGCCTCTTTCACATCGGCAAAGAACGGGGCGTCTCCACCGCTCTCAATCCTCACAACATTCCGCTTTATCGCTGGGAAGACGCCGGGCCAAAGCTTGTCCCTCTCGATAAGCTGGCGCGCACGCCGCTTGCGACGCCCTACTTACCGAGAGAAGGCGAACCGCTCTATCACCTCTGCAATGAACCTTACGCCTATCCGTCCGAACCGCAGGCCGCCTGCCTTGAAGGCGGCGAGTCGCAAGGGCTGCGAGTGTTGGGCCAATCACAACCTGGGAACCGGGCCGCATCGCTCACGCTGGAGTTCAACTTGCCGCGAGGCACCGACGCGCGACTGGAAATGTATAATGCGTTTGGCGAACGGGTGGGAGTGCTGGCCGAGGGTTTCATCCGCCGTGGCGTGCACGCAGTGGATTGGATCGCTCAGCAGCGACCTTCCGGCCTGTACACTTGCCGCCTGTGGGCGGATGGCGGTCAGAGTACTACGAGCGTCTTTCTCACGAACCGGGGATAAGGGCGCGCAAATTGTCACCCCTGCGCAAGCGGCGTCCATATCAGTCCAGAAAGACTGGATTCCCGTCGCCTGACGGGAATGAGGGGGATGGGGTGTTTTCACGAGAGCGAAACGAGGAGAGTGGTTCCGGTTGCTTGCAAGAATCTGCGGCGCGAAAAAATCGCTGGATTAATACGTCCTCGGGCACTATGATATGGCCCTTTTTGAGGTTTAGCAATCATCAAGGGATAGAGTGGAGGCACAGGCAGAATGACTACTCGTCGAGATTTCTTATCCGCAGGGCTTCTTACCTCCGTGGCGGGTTTCGCTGCTGCTCCCAGCGCCTGGGCGCAGGCGGAAGCGCACTCCGCCAAGGGACTCAGCTACCGCGTATTGGGGAAAACCGGTTTCAAAGTGACTAGCGTAGGTTTTGGGTGCATGGTTACCTCCGACGCCAGCGTGATCGAGCATGCGGCGGACGTGGGCATCAATTACTTTGACACCTGCCGCAGCTACCAACACGGAAACAACGAGCGGCTGGTGGCCGCAGGTCTTAAAGGGAAGCGGCAGAATATTTATCTTTCCAGTAAGACCGATGGCGAAACCAAGCAAGCTGCGCTGGCAGAGCTTGACACCTCGCTGCGAGAACTTGCGACCGACCATCTGGACATTTGGTATCTGCACATGAAGGACAATCCCAATGCTTTGCTCGACGAACTTTTTGAGGCGCAGCAGATCGCCCGGCAGCAAGGCAAGATTCGCTTTACTGGTGTGAGCACCCACAACGCTAAGGATATTGTTCCTGTCCTGGTGAAAAAGGGTGCGACGGATGTGGTGCTGGCGGCTTTCAACTTCACCATGGAAGAAAACGTTGTGGATGCCATGGCGCAGGCCAACGCGGCGGGCATGGGTGTGGTGGCCATGAAGGTGATGGCGGGCGGGTTCCGCCGAATGAGGCCAAACGATCCGGCTGGTCCCAAGCTGAAGCGCGAAGGCGCCATGCTGGCGGCGCTCAAATGGGTGCTGAAGGACGCTTCCGTGCACACCACTATTCCGGGCATCACCGACATGGATCAGCTCCAGGAGAACCTGAAGGCCATGACGGAGCCTTACTCGCCCCGCGAAGAGAAGCTCCTGGCCCAGCAATTGGAGTTCATCACGCCGCTCTATTGCCGCATGTGCGGGGAGTGCGATGGCCATTGTGCTAAGGGATTGCCTGTGGCGGACATGCTCCGCTACGTAATGTACGCTGACGGCTATGGCCAGTTCGAATTGGGCCGCGACCACTTCAAGCGGTTGCCGACGGAATTGGCCTCCGTGCGCTGTGGCGACTGCCCGACCTGCACGGTGAAGTGCCGTTTTGGCGTGAAGGTTCCAGAGCGCCTCAGTCGGGCGCAGGAAATGTTTGCGTAGTATGAAAACTCCTCGTTTCGCATACCTGCTGCTTGTTTGCGCCGTAGTCGTAACACCTCCCGCCCCGGCTAAGGAAGCAACCGATTGTTCGCTTGTCCCCGGCTGGCGACAAGAGGGCTCATTGCGTCACTTCACTCCCGACAACCTCTACGAATACATGGACGGCAACGCGGAAAGCTACTTGGCTTACGGATTCGTCCAAATGCAGGGAGTGACGTGCAAATCTGGCGAGATTACATTCGTAATCGACATTTCGGAAATGGTTGATGCTGATGCCTCCTACGGCATTTTCAGCGGCAATCGCGACCCCGGTCATCCCATCGAGAAGATCGGCATGGGGGGGCAGGTCCTGCCGCGCCGGGGCACCTTCACGAAGGGGAATTATTACGTCGAGATCGCCGCCACTCCCGATATCGATCACACTCCCGCGCTGACCGCCTTCATCACGGCCATGGAGAAGCTCCTGGAGGGGCGGAGCACGCCTCCGGATGCAATCGCATGGTTTTTGCCGGAAAAGCAGGTGAGTGCTCGCATGATTCCAGAAAGCGTGCTGGGCATCCGCCTGCTCAAGCGCGGCTACGTAGCACAGTATGAACAGGGGAAGGCTTTTCTGGTGCTCGAAACATCCCCCCAGTCCGCCGGCGCGGTCATGACCAAACTTCGCCAGCGCTTTCCGAGCGCCCAGTCTGCGCAGGTCGGGGACGAAGCCCTCCAGTTGCAGGACAAGTACCTGAGCGGGGTCTGCTTTTTCCGCAAGGGAAAGTACCTCGGGGGGTACGCAAATATGCCCGACGGCGCGACGGCCACCGCCGCGTCTGCGACCCTAGCGGCAAGGGTGCCCTGAATCATACCCACCTCTAACCCAAGCTCACATTGAATGGGGGTGGGCACTTTCCTGCGTGAAACATGACTTCTTGTCTGTTAAGATAAACTGGAAAGTTAAGAACACACAGCTAAAAAAACTGCAAGAAAACCCCAAAAAAACACTTGACAAGGCAGAAGGCGCCCTTTATATTTTGGTGGAATAAAGTGGTTGAGAGTGGTGGAAAGTGTTTTACCAGGTGGGCTTTCCACAAGTTGAAATAGATTTCGGGGTTTCAGATGCTGCGTGGCAACTGCCCGGCGACCGTGGATGTCAAAGGCCGGATAAAGATCCCGGCTGCCTTCAAGGCCTATCTGGATGAGAACTACGGCGCGGACTTCTATGTGACTAGCCTCGATGGATTGTCCGTGCGCATTTACCCATTTCCGGTGTGGCGCGAGATCGAGGAGAAGTTGAAGGCGCAGCCTTCCATGAACAAATCCGTGAAGAAGTTTCTCGACCGCACTAACTACTTTGGTCAGATGGGCCGCGCTGACGGCCAGGGAAGACTCTTGATTCCCTCCGTGTTGCGCGAATCGGCGGCAATGCACGGTGAGGTGGCAGTACTCGGTTACCTGAAGTATCTCGATGTTTGGAACAACCAGCGTTATCTCGAGCACCTGGAGCGCGAACCATTCACCGAAGAGGATCAGAAGGCGCTGAGTGATTTAGGGATCTAGCAATCTGGAATTTTGAATCTGGGATCTGAGATTCCAGATGAGAAATCAACAGCGGTGGGGTTGGGATTGTGAGACGTGACCCTAGATGCGGTCGGCCAAAACGAAACACGAGGCCAGAATCCCGAACCCTGGCATGCGCATGTGCCGGTGCTATGGCGTGAGGCCATCCAGTTCCTCAATGTGCAGCCAGACGGATTCTATATTGACGCGACCCTGGGGGCAGGGGGACATGCCGAGGAGGTTCTCCGGCGTCTTCAAAAAGGGAAATTGTTAGGGATAGACCGGGACCCTGCGGCGCTAGCTGCCGCCCGGGAACGGCTGAAGAGTTTCGGGGAGAAGCTGATCGCAATGCACGGGAACTTCGCCCAGATTGACGGCTTGCACGCAGCCAGTGGGCTTCCGCCAGCCGACGGCCTGCTGGCCGACCTGGGCATGAGTTCCTTACAGCTCGAAGACACTTCCCGAGGGTTTAGTTTCAACGCGCCAGGACCGCTGGACATGCGCATGGACCCGACCACGGGCGCCACAGCGGCAGACCTGGTGAACAGGATGAGCGAGCGGGAGTTGGCGGATTTAATTTTCAAGTTAGGGGAAGAGCGCCACTCGCGCAGGATTGCGCGAGCCATTGTGAAGGGCCGTCCGTATCGATTAGCCACCGAACTGGCGCAGGTGGTGACGCGAGCGATCCCCTCCCGGACGGCCCTCCACCACATCCATCCCGCCACACGCACCTTCCAGGCGTTGCGGTTGGCGGTGAACCGGGAACTCGAATGCCTGGAGTCGCTGCTAGCGCAAGCGCTGGGAGTACTGAAGCCGGGCGGCCGAGTGGTGATTCTGAGTTTTCATTCGCTCGAGGACCGCATGGTGAAGCGCGCCTTTCAAGCTTGGCAACATCAGGGGCAGGCGCAAATCCTGACGCGCAAAGTCGTGCGCCCGACTGAGGAAGAAGTCCGAACCAATCCGCGCTCGCGCAGCGCCAAGCTGCGGGCGGTGGAAAAGGCCCCTGCGTAGATCCGGGGGCGGGAAATACCTAATACCAGAAATAGGGAAAACAACGAACGGTCATCGAAATCGCTAGCCAGCAGAAAGGAGAGGAGGGGAGGGATACGAAATGGGGTTTGAGTTGCCCCGGTTCCTGGTCCCGAGCCCCCCTCCCCTGAATATGGCGACTATAGCAGTCACGTTACCGAAACCGAGGCGGCGTCCGTTAAACCGGCTGGCGGCCGGCCGAGCGAGCTTCCCGCAAATTTATTTCACCAAGCAAATTGACAACTCCCGCCTGGTGCGGGAGGTGGGACACGAGAAGTGGCGTGAATATTTCAATCTGCTTGGCTTGGGGATTCTGTGTTTTCTTTTTGTCTTGCTTTTCTCGTGGCAGCACCTGAAGTGCGTACAGGACGGTTACGAGATTGAGGGGCTGAAGGCGGAGCGCGTGAAGCTTCAGGAATGGAACCATCAATTGAGGCTGTCCCAGGCCGGGCTGGCCGATCCACAACGGATTGACACCCTGGCGCGGAAGGATCTCGGCATGGTCTCGCCCCGACCGCAACAAGTGATCCAGTGGGGCGGGTTGGGCCAGACATCGCAACAACCGGAGAGCGTGCAGTTTGCGCGCAACTCCCCCATCGTCGGCGACGGTAGTCCGGGCGAGCCATAGTCCCATGGTGCTTCGTATAACCCAGGCGCAGCCGGAGAAAACCGACAGGTCCCGGGCGACGAATCGGGACCTCCTGTTGGTTGGCCTGCTTTTTCTCTGGATGGTCGGCTTGGTCGTCCAACTCTACCACCTCCAGATTATTGACTACGGTGATTTGCTGGCTCGGGCCCAGCGCCAGCAGCAGCACATGATTGAAGTCGCGCCCAAGCGCGGCGAAATCTTCGACCGCCAGATGAACCCACTGGCCATGAGCCTGGCGGTGGATTCCGTCTTTGTGGTTCCCAGCGAAATTCCTGACCCCAAAATGGTGGGTGACTTACTCACCCCAGTCCTGGGCTTGGACGAGCACGGTCTGCTGAACCGCATCGCCAACTCGCGTTCATTTTGCTGGGCGAAAAGGAAGGTCACCCCCGAAGAAGCCAACCGCATCCGCGACCTCAATCTGAAAGGAGTGTACTTCCAGCAGGAGAGCAAGCGCTTCTACCCCAAAGGGGACTTGGCAGCCCACATTATCGGTTACGTGGGTTTGGACGACAAGGGGCTCGCCGGCCTCGAGTACGGCATGGATAAAACCATCCGGGGTCGCCCTGGACGCGTGCTTTTGGCCACGGACGCGCGGCGCAAGTCGTTTCAATCGACCGAATGGACTGGGGAGCCGGGGAAAAATGTTGTCCTGACCCTGGATGAGAAGATCCAGTACATCGCGGAAAAGGCCTTGGCGGAGGCTGTGGAAAAATGGCATGCCGCCGGGGGTGTGGCCGTTGTTCAGAATCCCAATACAGGCGAAATCCTGGCTCTGGCAAGCCAACCCACTTACGATCCCAACGATTTTGGCAAGAGCCGGCCGGAAGCGTTACAGAACCGCGGCCTGTCCTGGGTTTACGAACCCGGTTCAACCTTTAAACTTGTGACCGTGGCTGCCGTCTTGGAAGAGAAACTGGCGAAGCCGGACGAAGTCATCGACTGCCAGCAGGGAAGCATCGTGCTTGCCGGGCATGTCATTCACGACCATAAGCACTTCGGTTACCTGTCCGTGAGGGATGTAGTAGTGAACTCCAGCGACGTCGGGACCATCAAGCTGGGACTGCGCTTGGGGAAGCAGCGGCTTTACAAATACATCCGCAGCTTCGGTTTTGGCGAAAAAACTGAAGTCGAACTGCCGGGAGAAGAACGGGGGCTGCTCAAGCTCCCCAGCGCCTGGTCAGGAATCTCGATTGGCGAAATCTCCATGGGGCAAGAAGTCGGGGTGACGGCCGTTCAACTGGTCACGGCCTACTCTGCCGTGGCCAACGGGGGAGTGCTGTTCGAGCCACGCCTGGTTCACGACCTCTTTCTAGGCCAGGCACACGACGCCATGCCTCCCGTCCCCGGTCACCGGGTGATCAGCGAGCGGTCGGCAAGTCTCCTGAAGCAATTTCTTGCGGCTGTGGTGGAGAGAGGAACCGGCAAGGCTGCGCAACTTTCGGGTTACTCCTCCGCGGGCAAGACCGGCACGGCGCAGAAAATCGACCCTTCCGGCGCTTATTCCAAATCGCACTACGTAGCTTCCTTCGTCGGGTTCGCTCCCGTGGGAAAACCGGCGGTAACCATTCTGGTGGCTATCGACTCACCGGTGGGAGCACATCACGGGGCGGATGTGGCAGCCCCAGTGTTCAAGTCCATCGCAGAGCAGACTCTGGGTTACGCGAACGTTCCGCAAGACACACCCTCCCGATGGCCTCAGGTTGCCTCCGCAAAGCCCGCAGGGATTCCGGGCCAGAAACTCGGAGACTTTGCGGGAAACCTTCCTAAGGGCTCTGAGCACTTACAGGCTGCCGCTTCCCCCGTTCAAACCGCTTCGTTTTCGAAGATCGAGCAGGCAGGAGTTTCAACGGACAGTGAGCCGCAGGCATCCGGCACGCCCCGTACCGAGATCTTGGACAGCGGCCTTCTCGTAACCGTTCCGGACTTTTCCGGCTTAGCGGCGAGAAATGTCGCTCAAGAGTGCCAGAAGCTTGGTTTGGAGCTTAGTCTTCTGGGCAGTGGATTGGCCGTCGAGCAGAATCTCCCTGCGCATGAGAAAGTGCCGCCGGGAACACGCTTGGTGGTAAGGCTGTCAAGATTCCCGCAGTGATATAATGCGAGTGGGAAATGAAACTGGACGAGTTGCTCCGAGGACTGGACGGCCTCGAACTGGAGCCGGGAGTCGGGGCCGAGGTTACCTCTTTAGCTTACGATTCGCGTCGCGTTCAGCGCGGAACCCTCTTTTTTGCAATCCAGGGCGAGAAAGCAGACGGGCATGCGTTTATCCCTCAAGCTCTCGAGCGAGGCGCGGTAGCCGTCGTCAGCGAGCGCAAGTCGCCCGGCGACTTGGCATCCCGCTGGGTGCAAGTGCCCCGGATTCGCCGGGCGCTCTCGACCGCTGGGCGCGTCTTCTTCGGCAAACCTGACTTGCACCTGAAGCTCATCGGAATCACGGGGACAAACGGAAAGACTACCACAGCCTTTCTGGTGGATAGCATTTTGCGCGCCGCGGGAATCCGCACGGGCCTGTTCGGAACCATTGAGTACCGGGTTGGCGACCGCGCGCTGCCGGCGCTTAACACGACGCCGGAGTCGCTGGATTTGTGGGCTTACTTCGCTCAGACCGTCGATGCGGGAGGCGCAGGTGTGGTCATGGAAGTCTCCTCGCATGCGCTTGCCCAAGAACGGGTCTGGGGTTTCCCTTATTCTGTCGCCGTCTTTACCAATTTGACCCGCGACCATTTGGATTACCACAAAGACTTCGAGCACTACTACGAAGCCAAGCGCCGTCTGTTTGAGGGGCTTGGAACACCCCCACCAGCATGGGCAGTCATAAACGTGGATGACCCTTGGGGCAGGAAGCTTTTGGACGTCCCGTGTCCCCAGCGATTGACTTACGGGACGAACTCGAACGCCCAGGTCAAGGGGAAGCATGTCGACTACCGGCACAACGGCCTCGAGGGTACCATCGTGACCCCGGATGGCAAGTTGCAACTAGTCTCCTCGCTGGTGGGGCGGGCCAACCTGATGAACATCCTGGCCGCCACCGCAGCCTCTATCGCTTACGGCATCCCGCTGGAAAAAATCGAAGAGGGACTTAAAAACCTCAAGGCGGTTCCGGGCCGATTCGAACGGGTGGACGAAGGTCAGCCCTTCCTGGTGATCGTGGACTACGCGCACACCGATGATGCTTTGCGCAATGTCCTGAGCACCGCGCGCGAACTCACGCGCAACAGGCTCATTGTGGTTTTCGGCTGCGGCGGCGAACGCGACCGTGCGAAGCGGCCTTTGATGGGTGAAGCGGCAGGTTCCTTGAGCGATCTCGCCGTGCTCACCTCGGACAATCCCCGTGGCGAAGACCCCCTGCTCATCATGAACGACGCGCTGGTGGGCTTGCAGAAGGTCGGG
>Ga0326728_10025491_pt1 | contig 10578 bp, 8 predicted proteins | sample MB3enrmetagenome_FD_207602 | JGI IMG/M metagenome (GOLD analysis project Ga0326728, IMG submission 207602) | Lab enriched peat soil microbial communities from McLean, Ithaca, NY, United States - MB31MN | ecosystem: Environmental > Terrestrial > Soil > Wetlands > Peat | place: USA: New York...
GGTCCCGTGCGAAAAGTCTGACAATCCCCCTGTCTTGGCGTTGTGAAGCGCAGAGTGGGTAGCCGCTGAGCTCATATCCCAGCCACTCCTGCGCCTCCTCGTCCTCCAGCAGGCGCGTAAGTCGCAGTGCCTTGAGGAGTGTCTGTTCGGCGGGAAGACGCGCGCGACATCGTCCACGAGCTCGCGGGCGAGCTGAAGCTGCACTTCGGAGAGACTCTCAGTCATTTCTTCCTCAGGTCCGCCAACTCGTATCTAGGCTGACCTGCATAAAACTCCTCCCGGTCGGCATTATTAGAGAGCCCTGATACCGCGTTCGCAGGGCTTCTGTCACGCGGTGGTAGGGCTTCGGCGCTGGCTGGCCAGGGGGCAGCGCCAACGGTGATCGACGTCAACGATGGGTGGTGTTCCGCCCAGACGCCGTCCGGCGCGAAACGATGGGTGGTGTTCCGCCCAGACGCCGTCCGGCGCGACCGGTGTTTCTGGATGATTCCCGCTAGAGCGCGTAGGGCATCATTGGCCTGTCCCGCACTCGGGAACGCGGCCGCCACATCGGGCTCAAGCACCACTACAATACTGCCCGCAGCATAGCGTGACGCATATTTGTTGGGCCGAGCGCGGCTGAAATCGTACTCGGGAAGTATGTCATCGACATCGACCCTACCTGCTTCTCGACGTTTGCGGTGCTCCCTGTTCATAGTCCCTCCGCTCGCGGGGTGTCGCCCGTTAGGCGCTTATGATTCGGATCACTTCCCCGCGCTCCGCGAACATGACGGCAAGCAAGCGCTGCCGCCGCGAAAACCCCAGTAGGACGAGACGTTCTTCATCCTCAGAGGGTCGCGGGTCGCTAGTAATGTGGCCAAGCGGATCCCCGAAGACGGTGGCCGCCTCCTCGAACGGCACTCCGTGCTTCGCGAGATTTCTCGCCGCCTTCTGCGGATCCCATCCGAATCTAATCGCCACTGGTTATTATGCCTACGCGCGTTAAGAACCGTCAGGTGCCTAAATCAATGCTTAGGCGCCCAGGTGAAAGGGCCCCAACCTGTCTTCCGGACCGCGCAGGAACCGCAGTCGAAATCTCTGAGAATCTCTCCACCTCCGGTGATGCGGTCGGGGGAGATGAAGTCCACCTCAAAGCGGAGGATCATGGGGCACATTTTCATCTTTCCATCGGGTAGAGGACAAGCTAGAAGAATGCGCGACGTCCCGATCCAGCGTGTCCCACTACGGTGGCACTCGCTGCGAATGTATGCGCCTTGTTTAGCAGCTTGGGGCGGGATGTTTGACCACTCGGCAGTGAAGCGGTCGCCCTCGACCTTTACGCGGTATTCTTTGCCAGTCGATTGGGACTTCCAAACCTCCGGAAGCGCGCCGGCTTTGGCTGGCGTTTTCGCGCCCCCAGGCTTAGTGGCGCCTTGGTTTTCGGAAGAGAATTGCAAAGAGGTAGCAGCGAGGATTCCGCACACTAAAACAATGATGAGCCGACAAAATGGTTTTACCTTCAAAGAGTTCTCCTTCACAGCGGTCCTTTGTTTCCAGCCAGACTCCCACGTCGTTCTCTGAAAACAGGAATTCTTTCCAAATTGGCTCACGCTGTCAAGAGTCGCGGGTGGGAGAGTCCTGGAGTTTCCGGCCAAATCCATGCCCGCGCATCCCCGGATGGCTGCCACTTGGCGGTCCAGAACTGGACCGCGAGGGGCAACATGAGGTTGATGGAAGACTTCCGAACTCTCCCTGGCTCGCTTCGGGCATGCTGCCCCAGGTCTCTAATCGCACAAAACCGCAGAGCCTTCCTTTCCGAGGTCCCAGTAACCCGGTCCCAGACGTTGATATCTGCCATTTTGTCTCCTCCACTTTTTTCTTGACACGAAAGGCGACCTATGATAGCCTATCATGGTTGTCGGTGGAAAGCCCCGGCAGCCGGCAGGCGGCCGCAGCAAGCTAAGGCGAATTCAGCCCGCCGGGAGGGGAAAAGCGGAGAAATCGGAAAAAGATGTTATTTCGTGGGAACGAACTCAGTCATCTCCTGCAAACAAAAGACTTAGCATTTTTTGTGTACACAAAACGAACTGGTTTTTGGTGCAAACAAACCCAAAACGAACCCCCAAATCGGGTCATAAACCCACCCTTTTTACGCAATCGAAGTCAAATTCGCGAGACAAAGAGGCCCATGGTGTTGGAAGCCCAAGGGGGGCTACACGAGCTTCGATTTTGACCTCTCCAGCCATGGGGGTTTCACTCGTAGATTCGACAATCACCAACCCTGTCACTGTCCGAAGTCGGGACGGGTCATCCCAAAACCGGACACCTCAACCCGGACGTTCGCCCGCCATTGACTATAACTCCTTGAAAATAAAGGCCTAGAGCCATAAATAGATTGGCACGCCTCGTGCCTTAAATGGAGGAACGGAGCGGAGCGAGATTTCTCGCTCTGAAAATGCCCCGTCATTCCGGCCCTTTGCCTGTCAATCTGAGCGAAGCGAAGAATCACCGCAATGGGCTCGGGACAAACTCCGCGAGGAATCCGGTTGCGGGTTGGAAACAATGCGAGATTCCTCGTGCCGCTCGGAAAGACAAGGCTGCGCGGTCGGAATGATAGTGAAGAGGGTACGCTCAAGCGGGCAGCGCAGACCTGCTTTTCAGGGGCCGCGGTTAGCGGAAGGAGGGTGAAAGATGAGTCCGACCGAACCAACTGGTGTATTAGACATCCCGCGTCCGTCTAACAAGCGCCAGCGGCAAATTCGCTGGATTATTTATTCCGTTGTGGGTCTCGCGGCCATCGTGGGCATCACCATTTTCCTTTCGCGCCTTAAGCCTGCCGAGCCCATCGTGGACAAGTCGACAATCTGGGTCGACACGGTAAAGCGGGGGCCGATGCTAATCGCAGTGAGAGGCTTGGGCACTTTGCTTCCGCTAACGAAAGGCGCCAAGCTGGCGTCCAAAGGTGTTGGAGCGCAACTGAAGATTCCCGAGGCGCAGGCCAAGGACGTGCGAGTGGGCCAGCGAGCGTCTATCGGCACGCGCGATGGCACTCTTCCCGGCCAAGTAGCGCGGGTTGACCCCTCCGTGGTGGAGGGGGCCGTGACCGTCGACGTAAAACTAGATGGCCCCCTGCCAAAGGGTCTGACCCCAAACCTCAGCGTGGACGGCACCATTGAGATCGAGAACCTGAACGACGTGGTTTACGTGGGCCGCCCGGTCTTCGGCCAGCCCAATAGCACCATTCAAATCTTCAAACTTGACCCGGACAGTAAGGGGGCCAGCCTTGTGCAGGCGCAGCTAGGCCGCGCGTCGGTGAATTCCGTCGAAATCCTGAGCGGCTTGCAGCCCGCCGACAAGGTGATCCTCTCCGATATGTCGGCTTGGGATGCATTCAACCACGTCAGACTGGAATGAAACTTGCGTAGCGCGGGCCTCCCGGTTTTGGGGTCCGCGGCTCTTGGTGGGACCGGATACCCCCTAACCCGGCCCACCCCGGATGAAGAAAGCACCGGCTGCGCGCCACCCTCGAGAAGGGAAGCATTCGATGGGTGGCCGGCTGCGCTGGGCGGCCACGAGGACCGCCCCCACATCGTAAATGGAGTAATGAGCATGCTAACACGAATGGCATTTTGGCGAACCTCAGTGACAATACCTTTCCTGGTTCTGGTCTTGGTCCAGCCCGCGGTTGGGCAAGGCGGCCGGAAGGACCCCGGGCCGGAGGAAGCGACGCACTACGATTACACAAGGAACCACGCCTTCCCAAGCCTTTTTGCGCCTTATTTCAACCGCTTCGTTCCCGCTCCGCGGTTAGACAACTCGCCTCGACTTCAAGATCTGATTCGCGACGGTAAATTGGTGCTCACGATCGATGACGCCATTGCTCTGGCGATCGAAAACAATCTGGACGTCGAGGTGGCGCGCTACGACCTCCCTATTGCACAAGCGGACTATCTCCGCACGAAAGGGGGAGGAGCGTTGCGTGGCGCGGCGGGCGCATTTCAATCGAGCGCGGTTTTTAGCGGCGCTCTCGGCGCAAGTGGGGGCAGTAACGGAAGCAGTGGCGGCGCAAGTGCGACTAGCAGTCTGGGGGGCGGCATCAACCTCGGGGGTGGAGGTGCCTGCTGCGACCCGTACGTATACACCCTCTATGGCTGGAGCAATGCTATCACCCCCATCAACTACTTTCTGCTGGGCGGAGTGCCGGTTGAGACCTCTCATAACGCAATCTTTGAAGCAGGTTACGGCCAGGGATTCCTGACCGGCACAAGCTTCTCTGTATCGGAATTCTCTCAGCGTTATTCCTCTAACACCGCGACCGATAGCAGCCAATTCAATCCGGTGTTTTCTTCGGGGCTTTCGGTATTCTTTAGCCAGAACTTATTAAACGGATTTGGCTACCGCGCCAACGCTCGATCGCTCCGGCAAGGCCCCAACGAGCTGAAGATCGCCATGAGCAAATTTCGATTGGCCGTAATTACCCAGGTAGCGGCCGTGATGAGCACCTACTATGACCTGCTGGCGGACCAGGAGAAAATTCGCGTGGCGCAAGAGGGGCTGCAAAATGCCCAGAAGCTCCTGGAGAACAACCAGACAGAGTTGAAGATCGGGGCCGTGGCCCAGTACGATGTGCTACGCAGCCAGGAGGAAGTAGCAGTGCGGAAACAGGAGCTGCTGGCGGCAGGGAACACCTTCTCCCAGGATGCCCAATCCCTGAAAGCCAAGATCTCCAAAAGCTTCAACGAGGATTTGGCCAGGGTGGATATTGTCCCCACGGACAAGCTGCCGGAGCCGCATCCCGAGGATGTGCCTGCTTTGGACGAGGCTATGAAAGAAGCTGGAAGCCATCGTCCAGAGATCGAGAAGGCCGACCTCGACTTGCGCAACCAGGAGTACGCTATCCAGCAGACACGCAATAACCTCTTGCCCGCGCTTACAGCTTACGCTTCCTATACCTTCCAGGGATTAGGCGGGGCCCTGGGACATACTTTCTCGAATATCCTTGCAAACGACTATCCTAACCTCGCCTACGGAGTTCAGTTGCAGTTCCCGCTTCGCAACCGCATTGCGCAGGCCGACGCCGCTCGGGCTCTCATCGAGCAGCGGCAGTTGCAAATGACGCTTCAGCAGGCCAAGAACCAGGCCGTCTGGGACGTGGCCAAGGCAGTGAGCGCAGTCGAGCAGGCCAAGAGCCAGCTTGACGCAGCCACGAACCTGGAGGCGATTTCGCGCCAGGTGCTCGGTATGCAGCAGCAGAAGTTCACGCTGGCTTCGGCTACGGTCGAAGATGTGATCACCGCGCAGACCAACTTGGCAAACGCGCAAGGCACTGTGGTGGCGGCGCGCGCGGCTTATGCGAAGGACTTGATCCAATATGAACAAGCTGCGGGAACTCTGCTCGAAAGAAACCACATCGATCTGTCCGAGGCTGTGGGAGGGGAAGTTAAGCGAGCACCCAGCATTCCCGGCGCTGCCCCAAACTAGGATTCAGGACTGATTCGTAGGGGCGGCCATTGTGGCCGCCCTATGCGAACAGCACGATAAATGCGACGCCGGACGGCCAAGAGGGGCGCCACCACAGCGCCAATCCCGAACTCGGGACAAGCCGTCCCAAAATCGGACACTTGAGGACAAAGGTTGGTCTGGGACCGACCCTAATTCACTGAAAATAAATGCCTAAATCAACAAACAAGTTGGCAGCCCTATTGCCCTAGAAATTCTGCGGAGAGTATCAATATGGACATACCACGTGAAGCTGCAAAACGACAACGACGGATTCGTAGGATTATCTATTCCGCTGTGGGTCTATTAGCCATCGCTTCAGTCACTTATGGACTTTCGCGCCTCAAGCCCGCGGCACCCAGCGTAGATAAGGCGACGGTCTGGATTGACACGGTGAAAAGGGGGCCGATGTTACTGGAAGTAAGGGGCTTGGGCACGTTAGTCCCGGAGGAAATCGTGTGGATTCCGGCAACTTCGGAGGGGCGGGTGGTGAGCCGGATCTTGCCGGGTGTGCACCTGGGGCCTGATTCGATAATCCTGGAGTTGAAGAACCCCGAGCTCGAGCAACAGGCTCTGGACGCCGAATGGCAACTGAAGGCCGCCGAGGCTGATTACAACAGTCTCAAGGCACAGCTTGATAGCAAGCTCCTTGACGAAAAGGCAAATGCCGCCACGGTCCAGGCTGACTACAGCCAAGCGGTCCTCAATGCCGAAAAGGATGCAGCGCTCGCCAAAGCAGGCTTAGCTGCGGAGTTGAATTCGAAGCTTTCGCGCGCCAAGGCCGACGAATTGACCACCCGTAATAAGATCGAAAAAGACCGACTGAGCGTGAGCGCCGCTTCCGCCCAAGCCCAACTCGAAGCCGCCAAAGCCAAGGTGGGACAAAATCGGGCTCTCTTCGAGTTGAAGCAGGCGCAACTGGACCGCCTTAAAGTCCGAGCGGGAATTGAGGGCGTGCTTCAAGAGGTGTCGGTGGAAGTCGGACAACAGGTCACGACGGGCGCCATCCTGGCCAAAGTAGCTAATCAAACCAAGCTGAAGGCGGAACTGAAGATTCCAGAGACCCAAGCGAAGGACGTCCAGAATCTGCAACTCGCTTCCATCGACACGCGCAATGGCATCATTCCAGGCCGTGTGGAGCGAATTGACCCGGCGGTAATAAACGGAACGGTGACTGTGGACGTCAAACTGGAGGGACCGTTGCCCCCCGGCGCGCGTCCCGACTTGAGCGTGGAGGGTACCATCGAAATCGAGAACTTGAAAGACGTGGTCTATGTCGGCCGCCCGGCATTTGGCCAGCCCAACAGCACAGTGGGGATATTCAAGCTGGATGAGGAAGGCAATGGTGCATCGCGCGTGCAGGTGAAGCTGGGGCGAAGCTCCGTCAATACGGTGGAGATTGTGGAGGGACTCAAACCTGGCGACCGTGTGGTCCTTTCTGATATGTCCACTTGGGATGCGTTCAACCGAATTCGGCTGAACTAGCTGTCAGCCGTCAGTTGTCCGTCGTCAGTCGAGGAAAAACAAGTTGGGGCGGGAGCCCACATTTGGTGGTGGCTGATAACCGATAGCTGACGGCTGATAGCCGGTGGTCAGATGCTAACTAATAGGCACTACCCACTCGTCCATTAATGGTGAACTTCATGATCACGCTGGTTCACGACGTTCGCTACGGACTTCGCATGCTGGCAAAGAATCCCGGCTTTACCGCCGTGGCCGTGCTGACGTTGGGGCTCGGGATCGGCGCGAACACGGCTATTTTCAGCGTGATCAATTCCGCCCTGGTCCGCCGCTTGCCCGTGCCCGATCCGGACCGATTGGTTCGCTTGCACACCACCGATCAGCCGCCGAACACGTCTCAGACCGGCTATAACGACACTTCCTTGACCGAACCCGTGTTTGAGCAACTGCGGCAGCAGCATCACGTATTCTCGGACCTGGTCGCCTATGTTCCGCTCAGCGAAAGGACCGTGGCGGTGCGCATCGGCGACGTACCCGAAGAGGCCAACGTCGACATGGTGAGCGGAAACTTCTTCTCCGGGCTGGGAGTCCGGCTGACACGCGGCCGGGGATTCACCCTCGAAGATGAAGCCCGCCACACCCAGACCGCCGTGCTCACCTACGCTTACTGGACACGGCGCTTCGGCCGCAATCCCTCAGTTCTTGGTCAAACACTTTACGTTAAAGGTGTGCCGTTCGCGATTATCGGGGTCACCTCAAGAGAGTTTGCGGGAGTGGGGGAGGGCGCGCCTACTGACATTTGGATTCCCTTTCAAACGCGTGAGGACTTGAAGCCGTGGGGGCGCTCGCCGGGCAGCAGGGACAGTCTGTATGGAAATCCAACATGGCTGTTCCTCTTGATGATCGGGCGACTTCAGCCAGGGGTCAGCGAACAGCAGGCGCTCGGGCAATTGAATCCGGTCTACCAACGCACGCTATTAGCGAGCGGCGCCAAACCGGACCCAAAAGCGCAGCCGGCGCAGCTTTACCTCAGCCCTGTGCGCGGAATCGAGCAGGTGAGGGAGGATTATGAAAAGCCGCTCGTAGTGCTAATGGCGATGGTGGGGGTCGTGCTCGTCATTGCGTGCGGCAACGTGGCCATGCTGCTGGTGGCGAGGAACACTGCGCGCCAGCAGGAGTTCAGCCTTCGCCTGGCCTTGGGCGCCACTCGATTCCAACTCTTTCGCCAATTGCTCACCGAGAGCCTGGTGCTGGTGGGGGTAGGAACGGGGCTGGGCTGGGTCTTCGCAATTTGGGCCACGGAAGCCCTGGTCGCTTGGGCCGGGCTGGACTTCGATGTGTCACCGGATCATGGAGTGCTCGCGTTCACCTTGGCTCTGTCGGCACTGGCTGCGCTGCTGTTTGGCCTCGCTCCTCTCCGTAATGCCGTGCGCACCGCTCCCGGATTCACACGCACAACCTCCGCTCTCAGCGCCACTCGCGACAAAGAACACCACCGGCGCGGTCAGGCGATTATGGCATTTCAGATTGGTCTCTGCCTGGCGCTGCTGGTGTGTACCAGCTTGCTGTTACGCACGCTTCGGAACCTGGAAACACTGGATTTGGGTTTGCGCGCGCACGGCCTGCTGGTCTTCGGCATCACACCGCCGCAGAGCCTGCGCACCGACGCAGAGGTCATTCATTTCTATCAGGCCCTCACGGACCGGCTGCGCGCGTTGCCCGGCGTGGAATCCGCTACTTTGATGGAAAACCGCATTGGCTCGGGGTGGAGCAATAACACTACGGCGTACGTGGACGGAGCCCAGGCCCAGGGTTTTTCCTACTCGCCCATGCGCTGCAACAATGTGGGGCCGGATTTTTTCCACGTCCTCAGAGTTCCGCTCCTGGTCGGGCGCGACTTCACTGACCGCGATCGAGCGGCCGCTCCCAAGGTGGTAATCATTAATCGAACCTTTGCCGAACGCTATCTCGCCGGCCGCCAGCCTTTGGGACACCACGTGGCATTCGGCCGAGATCCCAAGGCGGACCAGTACACCATCGTGGGGGTGGTTCAGGACAGCAAATACACCAGCGTCGGGGAAGCTGCCAGGCCCATGGCTTACTTCCCCTACACCCAAATTCCCGGCCCTTCAACAATGCACATTGAGTTGCGCACGGAGGGCTACCCAGCGGCGCTGCTGCCCGTGGTGCGTCGCGCCGTGGCAGAGTTTGGGCCTGACTTGCCGCTGCTCGAGCCCATGACTCAGCAGGAGCAGTTTGAGAAGTCGTATACCGATGAGCGTTTGTCGGCGCGCCTGGCCATCTCCTTCGGATTCCTTGCCGCGCTGCTCGTGGCGACCGGACTTTACGGGACGCTTTCGTATCGAGTGAGCCGCCGTACGGCGGAAATCGGAGTGCGTATGGCCTTGGGCGCGCAACGCCGGCAGGTACTCTGGATGGTCATGCGCGAGAGTTTGACGGTCAGTGTGGCAGGCCTGCTCGCCGGCCTGCCGCTGGCGGTGGCAGGCGCGCGAGTGCTCCGCTCCATGCTTTTTGGGCTGGGGCCGGGCGACCCCCTCGCCTTCGCCGCGGCAATACTGGGCCTGGCGATCGTGGTGCTTGCGGCGAGCTTGATTCCGGCGCAGCGGGCAGCGCGGGTGGATCCGATGGTGGCGCTGAGGTATGAGTAAAGTGATCAGGAGAGCGGGTGAACTATTTGTGATTGGCGATTGGTGATTGAAAGGACCAATCGCAAATCAGAAATCACACATCACCAATAGTTCACCTGATCACCCGATCACCGGATGGAGAGGATGATGGGCACACTGCTTCAGGACATTCGTTACGGAATTCGCATGCTGGCCAGAAATCCCGGCTTCACCGCCGTCGCGGTGTTGACGCTGGCGCTAGGCGTTGGTGCCAACACGGCGATCTTCACGATTGTGAACGCGGTCCTCCTCAATCCTCTTCCCGTCACGGATGCGGCGCGCCTCTTCGAACTGGACACAACCGACAGGAAGACGACGGTAGCGCTGGGGAATGTTACGCGCCTCGGAATGTCGGTCCGGAACTACGAAGACTTCGCCCGGCAAGCGGTTGTCTTTTCCGGCATTACGGGCTTTACGGGAATCGCACTGACCAAGAGCGGCGGTGAGAAGCCAAAGCTGTATCAGGGATCGTTGGTTACCGCGAATTATTTCGACGTGCTGGGTGTCCGCGCTGTACTGGGGAGGACGTTCTGGCCCGACGAGGATAAGCATCCGGGCGGCGATACGGTGGCGGTCGTGAGCTACGGCCTTTGGTCGCGTGAGTTCGGAAGCTCGCCCGATGTGTTGGGAAAGCGATTGACCTTGAACGGGACTGATTACACCGTGATCGGCGTGGCTCCGCCGCAGTTCAAGGGAACATTTCTCTTCGCCAACTCCGACCAGATCTGGATTCCCATAAGCATGCACACGCAGGCGCTCGCCGGGTTCATTGAGGACCACTTCCTGGACCGCCGCTTTCTGGATTTGAATGCGGTCGGACGGTTAGAGGCAGGCGTGACCGTACGCCAGGCGGAGACTGCCGTAGAGACGATCGCCTCCAGGCTCGAGCAGCAGTACCCCAAGGATAACCAGGGCCGCGGCGCCACTCTGTCGCCGGTGGCGGATGCCTCGC
>Ga0326728_10025492_pt1 | contig 10578 bp, 10 predicted proteins | sample MB3enrmetagenome_FD_207602 | JGI IMG/M metagenome (GOLD analysis project Ga0326728, IMG submission 207602) | Lab enriched peat soil microbial communities from McLean, Ithaca, NY, United States - MB31MN | ecosystem: Environmental > Terrestrial > Soil > Wetlands > Peat | place: USA: New York...
ATGGGCATGACGGTCAGGATCTGCAGCCGATCCTTGCCCAACTCGAAGGTATCGAGCTTGATTTCTTCCAGCTTCTCGAGATCGTCTACGAATTCCAGGAAAGCCCGGTTGCCGATGATGTCTACCCGCTCGCGATAGGCCACCGAAGCGTCGCGGAACATGAGCCGCAGGCCGCGCCCGATAGTCTGCTCGGGGAGAATCTCGGCCCTTGCCTTGTAAGGGCGCAGTCCAACAACCACGGTCACATTCTGTACATCCCAGCCCTCGCGCAGCATGAGCACGCTGACAATGCTGTTGATGTGGCTGGTCTCCCGGTCTACTTCCCGAGCCGCCTTCCGGGCGTCTTCCAGCATTGCCTTGCTGATCTCGCCCTTGGTGTCCGTGTGGATAACCAGCGTCTTGTCGCCGGCGAATTCAGCCGGGTAGGCCTCGCGGAGCCACGCACCTACATCCTCAGCCTCCTCCGTGCTGTTCAGCATGACAAAGAGAATCGGACGCCTGTTCAGCGGTTCGAGTTGCTCCGAATATTCCCGCCAGCGGTTGACCCCGGCGGCGAGGAAGCCTTTGTAACGCACGCTGGCGATGTCGGATTTGGCTTCCTGGATCTGAGCGATCCCCTTAACGGGCCGCTTGACGATGCTGTCCAGGATGGCCTGCTTCAGGGGATAGTCGTAGATGGTCCAGGGGAACAGAGCGCCCTTTTGGAAGCGCGGCGTGGCGGAGAAATCGAGTTGCGCGGCCAAGGGTGTCTTTTCATGCAAGCTCCGAATCACCCTGTTCCACTCGTTGTCTTCATCGTGCGTGTGGTGCGCTTCGTCATTGATCACCAGCAGGTTTCCGGCGCGCAGCGCAATCCGCGCGGTAAAGTCGGCCGCTTCCAGCTTCTGCGCCGGCGGCTTCGGGCCGAGCACGCCTGTCATCGCCTCCGGCTCTTCCCGATCCGCTTTTCGTGCGGGCCTCTCGTAGAACTGCTGGATGTTGGTCAAGAACAGCGCGCCTTCCGCGTAGGCTTTCTCACCTTCGCCGCGCAAGACGCAATCCAGGTCCCAGAAGATTTCCAGCGGCCGGGGAATTACTGGATCGGTACGGAAAATGCGGCCTCCGGCGAAGTCCGTCTTCAGCCTCTCGAACACAATCACATTCGGCGCCATCACCAGGAACGTCTTCGCGTAATCGCGGGCGGTCTCCTCCGGTTCGCGTTGAGCGTTCAGAAACTGCCAGGCGGCAGCCAGGGCCATCACCTTGGTCTTCCCGCTGCCGGTGGCCATTTTGACGCAGTAGCGGGCGAAGTCATCGTATGGCGGCAGCCGGACATCGCGAAGGTCCATCGCGTAACGCTCCAGCAGGGCCTTTCGCGTGCGGACCTTTTCGTACTCCCACACGAAGATCAGGGTTTCAATAGCCTCTTGCTGCGAAGGATGGTAGGCAAATGGGCGGCCCGAGGGCAGCCGATGGTCGGTATGGAACCAGTGGTTCATCAGCAGCCTGGTGGTCTCGGTCGTCCCTTTGTAGCCACCTGCGCGCCAGGCCTTCACGGCCTCTCTGAGCGCCGGCACGCACGGGGCCGTGCGCAGGTGCGATGTGATGTCCAGCAAATCCCCTTGTTCGGGCGAAGCCTCTTTTCGCCGCCGTGCCATCAGTGCACCTCGATTACAAGGGTCTTGGTGGTGTCGTTCCCCAGGATGTCGATCACTTTTGCCACAACGGTGTAGCGGCCGGGATCGTCGTAAACGTGGCTGGTCTTGGTTTCGATGCCCGGTTCCTTCCGGGAGCGATAGCTCTGCCACTGGTTATGGAAGGTGTCACCCTTGTACTCCCAATCCACTGCCCAAGTCGATCCATTGGCTCCAATGCCTGATAGCCGTCCGGACCTCTTCGGGAACGTCATCGGGCGGAATGACAAAATCCTTGAGTTCCAAAGTTGCCTCGCGCTTCTTTTGCTTTGCGTCCACCACCAGCGCGGCCAGCTCGAAAAAGCGAACATCGCCTTGCTCGACGGCCTTTTTTTCCAGCACCTCACGCGGTATCTTGCGGAAGACAACCTCCACCCGGGCTTGAGCCGTCACGTCCTTGGCCGTTTCGTTCAGCTCGAAAGCAAACCCAGCCCAGAATGTCCACGGCTGATTTCTCGGAGGCGCCCTTGGCCGAACCTACCGCCTTCCAGGCTTCGGCAGCGATGGCCTTCACGTCGGCCTCCGTTACAGGCGCATCGACAGCGCCGACGTGAACGAACCGGCCGCTCTTCGTGCCGTGCAGCCAGGCGCGGCCGCTGATCGGCGTAGCATGGTAAAGATCCAGGATGAATTTGCGGTAAGCCGTTTCCCGCGCGCGCTGGTCCTCAGGCTTCGGAAACTCGGCGGCCTGCCATGCCTGACGCTCGTACTTCCCCAGGTTCTGGATGACGAAGGGGCGCACGTTCGGGATGCCCAGAAGGCGCTTGCGCGTGGTGTGAATCGCAAAGCGGCTCAGGTCGCAGGCAATCCAGCGGCGGCCGAGCTTCTCCGACACAACAGCCGTAGTTCCGCTGCCGACGAAACAGTCCAGAACCAGGTTGCCCTCCGTGGACGAGGCATTGATGATCCTTTGCAACAGCGCTTCCGGCTTCTGGGTCTGGAAACGCAGGTTCTCGGTCCTGTCGGCCGGCTGGAGCATTGACATTCGCCACACGTCGTCGAGTGTGCGGTGAGTCGAATCCTGGTACACAACTCGCCCCTGGGTATCCTTGACGTTTACGATGCGGCCCTTCTCCTTATTCCAGGCCCGCCTGATCTGCCGGACCGCGTGCTCTCTTTCCTCGACCTGTGGAGCGAACGCAAACCGCTCGCCCTTCCGGTACCAGAAGATCACATCATGATCGCAGGCGAAGTGGTTGATGTTCCCCTGAAACTTGTTGTAGTACCACCAGACTATTTCATTCAGGAAGTTATTCGTCCCGAAGATCTCATCCAGGACGACTTTCGCATAATGGCCGGCGTGCCAATCCAAATGAACATAAATGCTTCCGTCCTCGGCCAGCAGTTCTCTTAAAGGCACGAGGGTTTCGTAGAACCACTTCAGGTAGCGGTCCAGGTGCGTGACGCCTCGTTCGCGGTCCTCCTTGCCCACACCCCACGTGTCCCGATAGGCCTTCTGCTCCAGGATGGACGGCTCCTTGGTGAAGGTCGTCGCTTCGTCTTCAGGCGCATCGGTGTAGTCGGGTACGCTGGCCGTGAAAGAGAAATCCTCCCCGGTGTCAAATGGCGGGTCGATGTAGATCAGATTCACCCGGCCGGCGAACTCCGCGAGCAGGCTCGGCAGCACGTACTTCTTGTCGCCCCAGATCAGCCGGTTTCGCCATTCGGTCTCGCGGCCACTGGAGAACAATTCCAAGCTCCGCTGGCGATCCTGCGCGCTTTCGTTTACGGTTTCGACGGTTTGAAACGGCAGCTCGATGCGCACCGGGCCGGCCTTCTTGCCGTCCTGGTACTTCGCGTCCCAGATCAGTTCGGGCATGAGGGATTATCCGAGGGTAACGCCGCGTCCAAAACAGTGCCATTCTAACACTCCTGGTTCCATCGCGGTCACGGCTCGGATCATCGATGGCGCCGAAAGCCTTCGAACTGCGATAACCTCGGAGAAGCGGCGATAGATCAGGCCATGCAAGTGCAACTGACCAAACAGGAAGTCATCGAAGAGATGACGCGGCGGCTGGTGGAGTTTTACCGGCCGGTCCGCATCTACCTCTTCGGCTCCGAGGCTCGCGGCGAAGCGGGGCCGGACAGCGATTTGGATTTCCTGGTGGTGGTGCGCGACGATACGCCGGAACCGGTGATGCGCAGCAGCGAGGGGTATTCGCGTCTCTCCGGACTCGGTATGCCGAAGGACGTGATACCGTGGCGGCAGAGCGATTTCGAAGCCCGAGCGGCCTATGTCAGGGCATCGCTACCGGCGACGGTGGTTCGCGAGGGGAGGCTGCTGTATGAGTCCGCGTGAGGCTCTGGTTGCGGAGACGCGGGAGTGGATCGAGCGCGCCCGGGCGGACCTGGATGCCTGCGACGCCCTGATCGCAGTCGGGTTACCGCCCGAGGCGCTGTTCCATGCCCAGCAATGCGCGGAAAAGGCGATGAAAGCCGTTCTCACCTGGCACCAGGTTTCTTTCAAGAAGACCCACGACCTCGACGAGCTGAAACAGATGTGCCTGCCACTCGCCGAAGACGCCACGGCTCACCTGGCCGGCATCGAGAAGCTCTCGCAGTACGCCTGGCGGTTCCGCTATCCCGGCGCCCCGTATTCTCCCGAACGACCGGAGGCGGAAGAGGCCCGGCGCGCAGCCGGACGGCTTCTGGATGCGGTGGCCGCTCGGCTCGAATCCCAGTTCGGTGATTGATACTGAAGGAACCCATGGCCATCGCCAATCACGACCGCATTGGCAAAGCGTTCTCCCGTACCGCCTCCGCCACCGCCCGCGCCATCTCCATGGTCCCCGCCTCGCCGCCCATGTCGTAGGTCCGCACCGCGCCGCGCTCGATGACATCCGCTACCGCCCGCTCGATGCTGCCTGCAACTTCCGTCTCGCCGAGCCATTCCAACATCATCTTGGCGGCCAGGATGGTGGCTAGCGGGTTCACCTTGCCGAGGCCGGCGTACTTGGGCGCCGACCCGTGCGTGGGCTCGAAAACGGCGTACGTTTCTCCAATATTCCCGCTGTAAGCGAAACCCATGCCACCCACCAACTGGGCGCACAGGTCCGACAGAATATCGCCGAACAGGTTGGTGGTGACAATCACGTCATAATTGCGCGGGTTCTTGAGCAGCCACATGCCCATGGCGTCCACGTTGGCGGTGTCGAACTGAATGGCGGGGTAGCGCGCAGCCACTTCCTTAGCGGTCTCCAGAAAAACGCCGCAGGTGGCGCGCAGCACGTTGGCTTTGTGCACCGCCGTCACTTTGCGCCGTCCCTTGGTGACGGCGTACTGGAACGCCGCTTCGACGATGCGCCGCGATGCCTCGCGCGTCACGCTGCGGATGGAAATGGCGGCCTCCACCGGGATTCGCTTCATCGCCGGCTCGGCGCGGAAGCTCTCCGGGACTTGGGGAAACTCCACCCCGATGTACATGCCCTCGGTGTTCTCGCGGAAAACCACCAGGTCGATGTCTTCACGGTAATTGAGCGGGTTGCCGCGGAACGCCCGGCAGGGGCGCAGGCAGATGTAGAGGTCGAGCACCTGCCGCATGCGGACGATGGGGCTGCGGTATGTCAGCCCCTTCGCTTGAAGCTCGGGCGCCAGCTCGCGCGCGGCTTCCGCCACGGGCTTGGAAGTGATGGCGCCGAAAAAGGCGCAATCGGTGGAGCGCAGCAGGTCGAGCGTGCGTGGGGGCAAGGCATCGCCCTCTGTGCGCCAGAACTCCCAGCCGATATCGCCCGCCAGGTAGTCGGCCTCGAAGCCGGCGGCATCCAGCACCAGCCGCGCGGCGTCGCACACTTCCTTACCCACGCCATCCCCCGGCAGCCAGGCAACGCGGTACTTCCGCATGGCCATCTCCGGTTACGCCGCGTACTTCCGCTTGAGGTAGGGAACGAGCCCGCCGGCGGCGATCAACTCCACCGCGCGCGGGTCCAGCGCCGCTGCCTCCACCACGCGGTTCCCGGTGAGATTGCGGATCTCACCCTCCACCAGGTCGATCTCCAGCTCGTCGCCCGCCGCGCACGCGAAGCTTGCCTGCGGCGACACCACCGCGGGCAAGCCGAGGTTGATGGCATTGCGGAAGAAAATGCGCGCGAACGACCCCGCAATCACCGCGCCCGCACCGGCGAACTTCAGCGCGGCGGCCGCCTGTTCGCGGCTCGAGCCGCAGCCGAAGTTCCTTCCCGCGACGAGGAAATCGCCGGCTTCGAGGTTCGGCCGCAGCTCCGGGTACGCCAGTTCGAAAAGATGCTCGGCGGTCTTCTCGCGATCGGTGATGTTCAGATAACGGCCGGGATAAATCATATCGGTGTCGATGTTGTCGCCCAGCACGGCCCGCACCCGGCCGCGTAGCTTCAGGCTTCCGTCAGGCATGGAAGACCCTCCTTGACGATGGATTCGGGATGCGCCAGCTTGCCCGCGATGGCGGACGCCGCCACCACCGCCGGGCTGGCCAGGTAAACCAGCGAATTCTGACTGCCCATACGGCCCAGGAAGTTGCGGTTGGTGGAAGAGACGCACGTCTCGCCCGCGGCCAGAATCCCCTGATGCACTCCCACACAAGGGCCGCAGCCCGGCGGATTGACGATGGCGCCGGCGGCCACCAGCGTCTCCAGGTAGCCCAGGCGCATGGCCTCGCGGTAAATCTGCTGCGACGCGGGAATCACCAGCAGGCGCGTGCGCGGGTTGACGGCGCGGCCGGCGACGATGTGCGCCGCCACCTCCAAGTCCTCCAGCCGCCCGTTGGTGCAGGAGCCGAGCACGGCTTGATCCACCGGCACCTCCCCCAGCGCCGACAACGGCTGCACGTGGTCCACCGCATGCGGGCACGCGATCTGCGGCTCCCGAATATCTTCGCCGGCGTCCACCGGGATAACGCGCTCGTAGCGGGCGTCCGCATCGGCGGCGATCATCTCCACCTTCTCCGGCACGCGCGGGCGCAGATAGTCCAGCAGGATTTCGTCAACCGGGGTGAACGCCACCTTGGCGCCCATTTCCATGGAGAGATTGGCCAGCACCATGCGCGAAGCCACGGTCATGCGCCGGATGGCGGGTCCGTCGAACTCCACGGCGCGATAGTCCGCGCCATCCGCGCCCAGCCTGCCGATGATGTGAAGGATCAGGTCTTTGGCCGAAATCCACTGATGGAACTCGCCTTGCACTTCGATGCGCAGGGTGGACGGCACCTTGAACCACAGCTCGCCCTCGGCCCACACCCCGGCCATTTCGGTGGCGCCGATGCCCGTCGCAAAAGCCCCGAACGCGCCGTGCGTGGTGGTGTGCGAATCCGTCCCCACCAGCACCATGCCGGGCCGCACATGCCCGTTTTCCGGCAGCACCTGGTGGCAGATGCCGCCGCGCCCCACGTCGTAGAAATTCTCGATGCCTTGAGCCGCCACGAATTCGCGAACGGCTTTGTGGGTGGTCGCGGTCTTCTCCGATTCGGCGGGTATGCGGTGATCGAAGATGATGACAATCTTGGACGGGTCCCACACGCGGGCCAAGCCGATTTCGAGGAAGCTTTTGCGGACCAGGTCGGCGTTTTCGTGGCTCATGGCGAGGTCCACGCGCGCCACCACGATCTGGTCCGGGGCGACCCGCTTACGCCCCGAAGCGCGGGCCAGGATCTTTTCAGCAAGCGTCATGCCCATAGTTCTCCTTCGCCGGCAGGTACTCGCGTTCCAGCGCGCGGTATTCCGGCAGGCCGACAAACGCGGTGTACTCTTTGAAACTGGTGATCCGGTCGGTTTCCCCGGCCAGGATGCCGGTGGGGGAAGCGCGCAGGGCCGTGAAGAAATCCTTCAGCGCCTTGTGCATCACCATGATCGAGGCCACTGGAATGCTCACGCGCGCCACGCCCATGGCGGCCAGTTCGGGGATGGGAATGAGCTCGGTCTTGACCCCGGTCACCGCGTCCATCAGGTTCACCGAGAGCAGGCCATGGATCTCGCGCACGGCCCGCTCGATATCGGAACGCGTGCCGATGCCGTCGAGGAAGGTTAAATCCGCGCCCGAATCCAGGTACAGGTTGGCCCGGCGGATGGCTTCCTCGAGCCCCAGCACCGCGTAGGAATCGGTGCGGGCGTTGATGACGATGTCCGTGCCCAGGCGCTGGCGCGCATCGGCCATGGCGCGGACCTTGCCCGCCATCTCCCCGGCCGGAATCACCTGCTTGCCTTCCATGTGCCCGCAGCGCTTGGGGAATACCTGGTCCTCGATGTTGACCCCCGCCACTCCCATTTCGATCAGGCGCTCGGTGATGGCGGCGGCGTTAATGGCATTGCCGCCGCCGGTATCGATGTCCGCCATCACCGGGATGCTCACGGCGCGGACAATGTGGCCGGTGATGTCGAGAACATCCTTCATATCCACCAGGCCGACGTCGGGCTTGCCGAGCAGGCTGCCGGCGAGGCCGAAACCACTGACCTGCACGGCTTCGAACCCGGCGCTCTCCACGATCCGGGCGCTCAGCGCGTCGTGGCACCCCGGCACCACCAGGGCCGCTCTGCGCTCCAGCGCCGCTCGAAGAATGGATGCGCGATCGCTCATGACTCCACCTATAACAGATCTCCCGAGCCTCTGCTAAATTGAAAGATCGCCAGTTCCCTGGGAGGTTCACGTGGTGGTACTCGGTATCGATATCGGCAGCGCGCGGATCAAGGCGGGCATGGTGGATGAAGAGGGCGCCATCGTGGCGTCGCGCACCATCGAGACTCCCGCCGACCTGGACGGCTTGCTCTCCTCGCTGCAAGACGCCATTGGCTGGCTGATCGAAGCCACCGCGCTCCCCGCCGGAGTGGGAGTCGGCTGCAAAGGCATCATCAACCCGGACAGCACCCGCATCGAGGTCCTGCCGGGGCCCCTGCATTTTCTCCAGGGCCTGCGCCTGGCCGATCTGGTGGGCCTGCCTCTGGACGTTCCGGTTTTCGCCGACAACGACGCGCGCGTGGCGCTGGCGGGCGAGATGGTCTGGGGCGCCGCTCGCGGCCATACGAACGTCGTGATGCTGACGCTGGGCACGGGTGTCGGCGGCGCCGTGCTGGCCAATGGCCAGTTGTTGCGGGGCCACTCCGGCGTGGCCGGCCATCTGGGTCACCTTACCGTCGATCCCGACGGCCCGGTCTGCGTTTGCGGCAATCGCGGCTGCCTGGAAACGGTGTTTTCGGCGCGCGCCATCGAAGGCGAAGCCTGGGCGGCGGTGCATCGCGGCTGCGCCTCCGCGCTCACCCGCCTGTTCCGCGACCAGCCCCAACTGGCCACCTGCCGCACCATCTTTCAGGCGGCGAGCGAAGGCGACAGCCTGGCGGTCGCGATCGTCTCCAAAGCCATTCGCAAACTGGGCGCGGCCATCGCCGGCCTGCTGCATGTCTTCGATCCGGAAATCGTAATCATCGGCGGCCAGGTAGCCGATGCCGGCGCCGATCTGCTGGTCCCTCTACAAGAGGAAGTTTGGGCGCGCTCCCGCGGTTTACTCGGCCGTGAGGTGCCCCTGGTAGAGCAGCAGGTGGCGGACAAATCGGGAATTGTGGGAGCCGCCGGCCTGGTGATGGCGCCGCGCCCGTAGGACCCTCTCACTCATACCTTAGCGCCTCGGTCGGATTCAGATGCGCCGCCCGGTTGGCCGGCAGAATCCCGAATACCAGCCCCACCATGCAGGAGACCCCGAACGCCACCACAATCGCCGCCGGTGAGATCGGAATCTTGATATCCGCGAACAACTGCACACTCAGCGGAATCGCCACCCCCACCAGAATTCCCAGCAGCCCGCCGGAGAGGCTCACCAGGATCGCCTCGGTCAGGAACTGAACCAGGATCTCCCGGGGCGACGCTCCCACCGCCAGGCGCACCCCGATCTCCCGCGTCCGCTCGGTCACCGTTACCAGCATGATATTCATGATCCCGATCCCGGAAATCACCAGCGTGATGGCGGAAACCATCACCAGCACCAGCGAGAGGATCAGCGAGATGTTCTTGGCCGCGTTCAGAATCGCCGTCAGCGTGTCCACCCGGTAGCGCGCGCCGGGCCGGTGGCGGCCTTCCACGATTTCCTGCACCCGCCGCGCCACCCGGTCCACTTGCGCCGGCGAGCGCACCTGCACGTAGAGCGGATCGATGCGCTCCACCGGCGTGAAGTAGCGCAGCACGGTGATGGGGATCAGGATGGTTTCGCGCTCCACCTCCGACTGCCCAAACGTTTCCACCTTCTCGTGAAACGTGCCGATCACCGTGAACTGCAGCCCGTAGAGCTTGATCACCTGGTGGAGCGCGCTGGCCCGGTTGCCGTACATCCGTTCCGCCAGCGTGTCCGTCAGCAGCGCCACCTTGGCGCGCAGCGTGACGTCTCCTTCGTCCAGGAACCGGCCGGAGCTGATCACTATATTTCGCACCGCCTGGTAATCCTGGTCGGTGCCGATCACCTTGGCGTCCTGTTCCTTGCCGCCGATCAGCATACGGTCGAAGTTGGACATTACGCCGGTAGCCGCCACGATGTCCGCCCCGAGTTCCTGGCGGATGGTCTCCACGTCGGACATCTTGATGTAATCGGCGTCCGCAACCGCAACGTCTGGGCCGCCCGAGGCGTAATACGCAAAGATGATGTTGGAGCCGATACCCTCCACCTGTTCCAGGATGTAATCCCGGCTGGTGAGCGAGATGGTCACTACCAGGATCACCGAGGCCGTGCCGATCACCATCCCCAATCCGGTAAGCAGTGATCGAACGGGATTGGCGCGAAGCGCCTGGGCGCTGAAACGGAGGGCTTCGCCGAGGAACACTAGCCGCCCTGCAGTTGCTTGAGGAGTTTCTCAGCCTGCGACCGCGGCGGATCTTCGGGCGTAAGAGCAAGGCTCAAGTAACGCTTGAGCAAATCCTTCGCAACATTCAGATTCCGGTTGGTTTTAATGTACACATCGGC
>Ga0326728_10025493_pt1 | contig 10578 bp, 11 predicted proteins | sample MB3enrmetagenome_FD_207602 | JGI IMG/M metagenome (GOLD analysis project Ga0326728, IMG submission 207602) | Lab enriched peat soil microbial communities from McLean, Ithaca, NY, United States - MB31MN | ecosystem: Environmental > Terrestrial > Soil > Wetlands > Peat | place: USA: New York...
CACCGCCTGTTCAACTTTCACCGCGTGACCGGCACGCAATCCTCGAAAACGTCCTTGCCGCTCTGCGGAAGCGGTTCTATTCGCCTGAAAAGCTGAACGGCGATTGGCAATCCGCCGTGGAGCGCCACCGGGCTTTGATCGAGAACGCAGCCTCTGCCGACGCCTTCGAAAAGGCGATGAGCGATTTGTTGGCGGAGCTACACACCTCCCATTTGGGCTTTTTTCACAGCAGTGCCCGCAGAGCGTCGAGCCGCGCCGCGCTCAGCGCAACCTATCTTGCGGACGAAACTCCTTACGGGAAGCGCTGGATATTTCAGGATGTCCACGCAGGAGGAGCAGCAGCGATCGCTGGCATTGAACCTGGGGACATCCTTCTCAGTGTCGATGGCCGGGAGATGACTCCACCCGAACATCCCGTATTCGCTATGGGCAAGCAAACGAGTGTGGAACTTGTAGACGGAAGCGACCAGCGACGCACTGTTTCCGTCGAAGTAGCACCGCCCAAGGGGAAGAAGCTCCACTTTATCGAGCCCACGGTCGCCGAGGCGCGGCAACTAGGAAATGGGCTGGGCTACCTCAAGATTGCAATGTTTCCGGGCATGATTGGGGTTGAAGTTGCAAACGAAATCTCCCACGCCGTCGAAAGACTCGGCGCGGTTGATCACCTGATCATCGACTTGCGCGGCAACACGGGCGGAGGGATCGGGGCCCTTCGAGTGATGAGCCTGCTCACACCAGACAGAGTCCCGGTTGGATTTGCCCTCGACAGGCGCCGCGTCACGCGAAATCTCGAAACGGAAAAGCAGGGGTTCCGCCGATTTTCGCGAATACCGGCGTCAACGAAAGCACTGTGGCGGCTTGCATTGCAGTTTGGGCCTGCAATGATGACGAAAAAGCCCATTGTGCTCCAAACCGAGGGATTGGGCGATAAACCATTTCACGGGAGAGTTGTTCTCCTCGTGAACCGCCATACCGCAAGCGCCGCGGAAATGATTGTCGCGTTTGCGCGAGAGAACCAGCTTGCCACAATCGTCGGAGAGAAGACGGCCGGTCGTCTCCTCTCGGCGACTTCCGTCAAAGTCGGCAATGGATTCCGGTTGGCGATGCCAACAGGGGCGTACTACACATGGAACGGATTGGTACTGGACGGAACGTCGATGGAACCTGACGAACTGATCGAGTTCAATTGGCGCGAACAAAGGGCTGGGACAGACGGGCAACTTGAACACGTTATCGAATCGATTCGAAGTCACCGCTCAGTACGTGCCAGTTGAACGCGCTGTTGACACCCCTTGCGGGGCTCATTTCCAAAATTGGCCGCCATTCGAAAGGAACACGAGGCGGAGAGAGCTTGATCCATCAATCGGGCGCCAGAGTGGTCCTCGTTTTCGAGCGAGATTAGGCATTAATCAAGAATCCCTCCCGGCGACATCGGCGTTTCCCGATACCTATAATTCACTTCACGCAAAGTGCTGATGGAGCATTAGTCTGAATGAACTGGAGATGGGGATCGAGCGCTGGGGTGAGGTCCGTCGGAGCGTCCAGGCGGATGACCAGTGAGCCCCCGCAACATTTCTTGCCATCTTTCCCCGCAGCGTAGACGGGGCTCAAGTGAGTGCTAAGCCGTTTGGGGGAAACTGGAGCGCACCGCTCCGAGAGTTGTGTACAGACAATACGCGCTTTCGTGCAATTTCGAACGGCCTGCACTATTTCATCACGGGGATTTCCGAACCTTCCTCGTCCGATTGAAAAAACTACGACCTGCGGTCGGACCGAACCACATAACTGCCGGACGAAGTCTTCGGGGACTGCACCTCCTGAGTTGCCGCCGTGGTGTGGGAATACTAGAGTTGGGGCCATGATGTCCGGTTTGGCCTCCAACGCAGAATCGAGCCCGACTTGATCTATATCACCGCAGAAAAGGGCAGCCGGACCAGCCTTGCTGACCACGCGAATCATCGCGCTTACCGAATTCGATGTAATTCGTCTTCCCTGGCGGTCCTGGGAGCCGGGTCCCTTCGTGGCGATGTAATTGGTCGGTGCTAGGATCTCGATCCTGACGTCGTCGATGTCAAAATCCCCGGAATTCGATGGCGTCAAGGCAGGTTCAAAGTCAATCGCGCCGGACCTCTGTTGAAGATCGAGTTCGTAGGCTAGGTCGTCCCATGCTGACGAACCCTTCAGAGAGTCTGAGTTCACGCGAATCTTCCCTATTTTCACCACATTGGATGCGAGGACCCCGATGAGGCCCGCAATGTGATCCGCGTCTGCATGCGATATCAGGAGCGCGTCGATCTTGGGCGCGCCGGTCTCCGTCAAAAACTCAAGGAGGCCAGTGCGTGGACCGGCGTCAATGACGATGATTCCGGTGCCCGTGTTAACGACGGCCGCATTGCCGTGCCCGACGTCCAGGATTGTGACTGTTCTTGCGAGGTCTATGGCCGTCATTCCGTTTCCCACGCATCGAAGTACAGATCGACATCCGATTCTGCGCCGATGTTTACCTGCGCATGGAGCCGTTTTCCGCGTACTGCAGCCTGCAGGACAGGCCTTGGCAGCTCGGACAGCTTGAGGCTTACAACGTCGTTTAGGCTCCATGATGGCACTACAAAATATAGGAATCCAGCGTTAACATCGGCGTCGACTTCTTCGATCCTGATTAACGCACGCCAAGGTTTTCGAATTGCCTTGAAGTTTCCATCGAATTCTCGAAGCACTTGCTCGATACCCAGCACTAGTGTGTCAGGATTGATATCTTGGGGTCTCAACAGGACCGGAATCCGCTTACGATACGGACGCAACTCGTCTATATTTACGCGTTCCCAGCGGGTACACAGGAGAGCCGGGAAAGACTGATTGTACCAATGGGCAACTAGCTCGGCGCCGTTGAATTGTGCGTAAGCTTGCACTTTTAAGTGATGATCGCAGATTGCAGCATCAGCCCTCTTGGGCACCTCCAGTAGGTACTCATTGAGCGAGGGAAGGGGGCCTGCTTCGGAAACAGGCGTGAGGTTGAGTTCGCTGACAAAATCCTCGTACGCATCGCGAACTGCTTTATCGTCGTCCACGATTGCGACTCTTTCCAAGTTCGTACCGTCGATTTCCATCTCACACCCCTAGAATCGGCAAATGAACAAAGAGCTCAGCGCCGCCAAGCTCACCGTTTGCGATCGCTCCGACCGACCCACCGAGGTCCTGCACAGCGTCGTGGACAATGGCGAGTCCCAGTCCTGTCCCGTTTTCGCGAGTTGTTTCGCCTGGAAGCCAGATGTCCGCCAAGGGAATATCAGTTATTCCTGGGCCAGTGTCCAAGCATGCAAGTGTAAGTTCCAGTTGCACGATTGTGGTCCTTATGAGGATTTGGCGACTTCTTGTACCAGCGACCTCGAAGGCTCTCAAGCTGTTGTTTATGAAGTTAGTGAGAATCGATTCAATTGCTGCTGGGCTAGCCCTGAGGTAAGGGTCCCCGGCGCATAGATCGACGACACACTGAACCTGGCGCCCTTCGAAGAAGGGCAGAAAGGTCTGTACGACCTCGTTTATGACGTCATGTACGTCGACACGGCCCACTCTTCGTTTGTCGTGATCAACGAGACGGAGAGTGGCACTGCTGAGCACGCCTAGGCTCTCGATCGCTCGCTTAATCGAGCTAACTGGCATCTTGAGTACAGCCTCGTACTGGTCCTTCAGGAATCTCTGGGCCCGTCGCTCGATCGTATTTATCGCCACCGATATGACCTTCATTGGACTGCCACTCGATTCGTGCGCAAAGGTCGCGGCGGTGATTCCGGCGGTGCTCAACGTTCTGTAGAGCTGTACCTCCTTTCGGAGGGTGTCAACTTCTTTCTCTTTGCTGCGGTCGTACGCTTCGAAGGCCTTGAAGATCGCGGTCCTGCTCTGTTTTGGAGCCCTTTGGATAGCTTCCTGCACACTCTCCTTGGCTTTCACCACCTGCTTAGGAGCAGTCGCCCGTTCTTGGGCTCTCCTCTTAGTTGCGACCTCCATTCTCCTTTTCGCCATCCATTCCAAGGCGTCCGTTGCGAATTCTCGAATCTCTTGAAATGTCTCGGTTTCGATGAAGCCCGATCTGTCCGTTTTCTGAATTAGAAGGTCGGAGTCGGAGGAGATCGACACCCTGCCAACTGAGTTATTTGTGGACGGACGTTCCTCCGGGCTCCGGACGCGTCGGAGATTCATTTCGAGCCAGTCGTTGCCTGGATTCCCGTAAGGGGCAACCCTTAACCCGTTGTGGTACAAGTGCACGCCACCAAATGCGGACAGCCACTCTTTGACCTCGGTTAGAGAGGTCTGCCTAGTTGCGAATGTCTCCTTTTGGAGTAGGAAGGCCCACAGGTCAAATGAGGCCGGAGGGCACGCGTACTCTGACCCGCCGCGCCGGACGGCGATTTCTCCATGCTCGGCCTTGAATAACGTCGCTCCTTTCCAGTCCACAACTTGAGCAGCTGCTTTCCCGGTCGCGTCGACGTTCGCAATTAGATGGAAATCAGCATCTTCGAAGTAGCCAGTTTTAACCAATGATTCCAGGTCGGAGTATTCCTGGGAAATGAGCTTTGCCTTGAAGCGGAGCGGGTCCGCACTCGGAAATGGATCCGCAAGAAGGAGCAATGATCGGGCGAGACGCTTTGCGTCGCCACGCGAGACCCGCGATTTCAAATTTGAAAGTCTGAGGCTGGTACCGTCTTGCGCGCCCTCAGGCCGGGGCGCGGAGCGGAGGGGAAGATCCACCGCGTCAACTGTGCGGGCGGAGTCGAATTCAGCCCAGTTTATTGAGATTGAGTATTGAAGATTGGGTTCAGAACGTGGCCGAGTCTCCATAGAGACGGCGCTTCCCATCCTCAGTGCGGCCAGTCTTCCTAGCCCTTTGCTGCCCGCTCGGACGCGCCCTAGACGTGTCCGCTGGCCGGGCGCTTTCGAGGAAGCGCCGATGACTAGCCAGCCGTTGACAATGCTGCTTTCGTCCATCCCGTCTCCGTCGTCGGTGACGGTGATGGAGCCTCCAGGTCCTTCTACATGTTCCAAGGTGATGACGCATTCGTGTGCGTCTGCGTCGTACGCATTTTTCACCAACTCCAGGATACTTTGGTCCGGCGTTGGGTTCAGCTCCTCACCGAGGCGTTGGATGATCTGTGTTGCAAACCGAATGTGAGCCTTAGTCATGTGCCACGTCCAGCAACGGCAGTTCTTTCACAGCACCGACGGTCAAATGCCGACAGCGGCTCTCAGAATTGAACCAAGCATTCGTCGCGTCCTTCTGCAGTTCACGCAGGAGCATCTTACAGCTCCCCAGAGTGCCATCTTTGGGCAATGCAACGAGAAGGTGATTTTCGACGGCCACGGCGCGTTGGCCTCTTATGATGGTTCCGACGCAACGAAAGCGGTCCCCCGGCCTCGAAGTGCGGCGAATAGCGACAAAGGGAGGCTCGAAGGTGTATTTGGATCGGATCCTTTGCTCAAAAGTCCTGACCGTTTCCCACTGGGGCACGGCACGCGGATGCACGTAGCAAGTCCAGGGACCACGATTTGGGTGTCTGTAGGGTACGACCGTTCCGACGTGAACATCGAACAGGTCACTCACCCGCGTCCGGTTGGAGTTTGGCGGTTTGGACCATCGCTCACATGGTTTGCCACGCTTCTGTACCGTCATGATCGCGGAGAAGACGTCGACGTCAGTCACCGCGTCGAACAAACCGACAATTTGGATATCCATGATCGACGCGCTACAGGTCACGGAGCGCCTCCACGCGCGGTATCGCGGACCGGTTCTCAGAACATCTGGAAGTATCATCGCAATTCTGGTTCCTGGTTCGCTTGCCGCGATGACCCTTTCGACAAATAGCGCAGCTCGTGTGATCCGGCCTTGCGCCCACTCGCAGGTCTTCGGGGCCGTAGTCAACGTGTAAGGAGGGTTCAGCACGACCAGAGTATCGCTGCCGGCGGTCCATGGCTCTTCCGCGCTTTTCAGTTGGATGTTGGTCATCAGTTGAGCCAAATCAGAGGTGGTAATATCGATTTCCGCACCTCTCTTCACTGCGGATAATGCGAGCCTTACGCGAGCGGCTCTTACGAGCTGCGGGACGGTGTCCATCCCGGATAGACAGGAGTTCCAGCGCGTGAGCGTTTGGCGAAGAGAACGGGACACAGGCAGCTTGTCCGAACAAGCGATCAGGAGGTCGCCCGCTCCGCATGTCGGATCGAGAAAATGCGATCGGACACCTGATGCCTCATCGGCCTGCTCGATCAGACGTTTCGATAAGACGGAGCCTGTGAGGAATATACCTCCTGAGCGGAGGCAATCGATCGAGATGGAACTTCGGAGCACACGGCTGGGCTGGCCGTCCAATGCGAGTGAAAGGAGCGCGCCAGACTCGGGCTTCATTGGTCGGGTCAAAAGACCTTCAAGCTCCCCTAGGTATTGCTCGAACTTCAGCATCATCCGACTCTCCACTAGACCGATTTACCTTCATAGCGGGTGTCGAAACCAAGAGATTTGAGCTTCGCTACTGCTTGATGTGAATTTGTTGGGTCGTTTGGTGGCACGCCGGCGGCTTCAAGTACCAAGGGGCGCACCGGCAGCTCCTTCCCGGCAACAATGGCGGTCCATTTGGGTAGACGCCGGTTCCAAGTGAATTCGTTGGCGGCGCGGATGAGGTCTTCTCTTGTGAGCGCTTCTACTTTCGGGCTAGCCATTCTTGTGGCCTCCGGATTACTTATTATTCAAATTCAAATTATTCAAAATCGCAAGCTCTTTTAGTAAGGCTCTTTGGGGCCAAGGAGACGCCGGTTCTAGGCTCGGTGGCCGGAGCTCTATCCGCGGACGAGGGGCGATCCCGTCTCGCTGGGGTTGAAAATCGGTCCCCACAAGTCTTAGTGCTGAATTGCTCACAGCTGTCGCCGTAAGCTATCTACTTGATTTGTAAGGGATAGTAGTATGACGCCTGATCCTGCTCGTGGGTCGTTGCTAGAAAATACGCTCCCGCCTTGGCCGCTCGCAGGTCTAGTTCGACAGACACTGATTCGTGGTCACCATTGATCGTCGCCAGCGCCGTTTGCTGGGCAACAACGCCATTTCCATTCTGATCCTGCGTAACGGCCACAGCGTATTGGCCCGGAGGGCTGAACCGCGGGAGGATGATCGTCAACCTAACCCGCGCGACCGGCAACGATACAGATTGCAGAGAACCCGGCTCGTTGCCTCGGATCGTACCGGTATCCCACAGGTTTACCGTTTCGGATACAACGGCCAAATTCGCCGATGTGAGTTGCCGGTGCATTCCATAGCGAGCGAACGTGATGACGGCAACGGCGACCACTGAGCAGATGGCTACAGCGGTTGCGAGCACCATCTTTCGCCGTCGTGAGCGATTTCCCTGCCGGAAGACAAGCAGCCGACTCACGCACGTGGGACAGTTTGCCGCGTGCCTGACTCTCGGGTCTGACAAATCGATCCGCTTGGCCTTTCGAGCCAAATCCCGAAGGAAGGTTTCGTCAGAACACGGACCGACAGGAGTCGTTTCGCCGGCGAGTACGCGCTCCTCGTGGCGTTGCGCAAACCATGATTCAAAACGGTCCTCGGCACGCGAGGGCCAACACCAACTCATCCGCATTTTGGGGACTCTCCAGGAGGGGAAAGACTGCGGACCATCAACCCCAGTTCTCGAAAGTATGCACGACGAACCGCGCTGTGGTCCATCTCTAGATTTCCTCCGATCTCTCGCCACGAATATCCGAGCCAGCGCCAGTCGAAGATCGATTGTGCGGTTGGCGAAAGGCGCGAAAACAACTGTTTGGCATAGGCTCTCTGTTCTGCCTCCGGATGGCCGACATGAAGCTGTTCCATATCGCGCATCGACCCAGACGGCAATTCGCGGCTGCGCTTCGAGGCGAGCTGCGTGGCGCGGCGCCGGATGACGCTCTTGATTCGTGCAGTCAGTTTTTGTTCGGGAGTATCGCTATGGCGGGCAAGGTATTGAGACGCATTATGAACGGCGTGGTCCATCAAATCGACTGCGGCATCGTGGTCATTGAGGTAAGTCCAGGCGCACAGGGAAGCGTATGACCATGCGGCGTGAGCAGCGGCCTCCAACTTCCGATCAGAAGCGGGGTGCCCGGTCGAATAGGCCCAACTCCAGGTCAGCTCTTTCCAGTTACGACCTCTTGGCGGCATACGCGTGTGTGGGCGTGGGGGGATTGACCACCAGCTAACTTGTAGTATAGACGACCCCTTCGGGGCCAATTTCGGGAAAAATGCCGCCCCTCTGCCACAAAACTCCTTCCGGAGTGCCTTTAGTAGATATAGGGCCCCTTATATGGAACCCCAGGGGAACCAGGACGAGATCCCTCGGGATTCGGCGGCATGGAATGATCCTCAACGCGACAGGAGCGACGCTCCCTTCCCCGAAGGAGTAATGGCCGTCGCTAGTTGGTTGAGAAGTTGGCGGAAGAAGCGAGAACCTTCCATTCTGACAGAGCTGCAACATCAACCACTTTCGAAAATGACCTTCTTGGCCTTGAGAAGATCGCTATCGAGGCGCCTATGGCAACTCTTCCCAAATTGCCGGAGCGTTTCCCAGAGTGGAGTGCGGAAGCCATGGCCATGGCTGCTCAGGCCAAAGTGCTTTCGGGCCACAAACTCGAACAGCTCGCAGTTCGTCTTCAGCGCCAGAGCGGGCGCCCGAAGGAAGCGTGCTGGCGCTTGATCATTCAGCACGGAATCAAAGGACGGCAAGATTACCGACGATGGACAGAAGCCGAATTCGAGACGGTCCGTGAAGAACTGGTGAAGCGATCGATCGAAGAAGTCGCGAGGAAGGTCAATCGGACACCGAAGGCAATCCGCAATATGCTGAGAAGAAATCACCTTAGTTTGCGCGAGATCCGGTGTGATTTGTTTTCGGTGGAGAGCCTTGCAAGCGCCCTCCGCGTTCGAAAAGCGGAAATCGTCTTTTGGATCGAACAGGAATGGCTTCAGGCATCGATTGCCTGTCGCGGCAAGCGGAGATCCTACACCATCACGCCCGAAGCGCTCATGAGCCTGTACAAACAGCATCATGCCGATGTCTTGAAGCGCGGCATTCCTAATCAGGCACTCTTCGAGGCATACGTTCAGTACTGCTTTTCCCCGAAACACACGGTTGGAGAACAGCTGTTGGATGTCAGGCGAGACAAGCGTGAGCGGGCGGCCTACGCGGCAGCGACTGGGGGTGAGGCGGCCGGCGATGAAGAGGAGGAGGAGGATGGAGATGATAAAGACGATGATCAACCCTATGGCATCGCAATAACGCACGCGAATGGGACTGCAGAAGTCACAGGGAGCCAGGACGATTGAGGTGTCTCAGCACTGCGGAGCCCGATACACCCCGTCTCGACTATCGCTTCGAGAGATGATCCTTTGGGCCGCTTCCAATCTCCACGATCAATCCACGTTCTACCAACGAAGCGAGACGAGTTCTCGTCGCTCGGGGGACAGTGCAATTCGTTCGGCGATCTGCGAAGTGGAGAGACCAGCATTGGGATGCTCTCTAATGTCGTGAGGATCCTTTCGTCTCGGGTGTCCCTGGCGGGAGCGCCCCGAACGACCGCCGAGAGGGTCACGCGAAAATGCGTCCCAATTTCCTCGAACCGTGGGGCGTCCAGTCCGCAGTCCCTGCAGGCCGCGGTCATACGCTGGATACCGCTTCCCCATTGTTCGATGAGTCCCAACTCCAGAAATACGCGACCGATGACCCGGTTGCGAAGCTTTGAGATGCCTCTTTGAATGTCGTCGATGGTGAGGCCGAACGGCAGCAATCCTGGATTCTCGACCTCAAGACGATCGTCAAACAGGGCAACGCGAATGGGCGCGCCCCGCTACGGATAGCCTGCATGGACGATCGCATTCATGATCGCTTCCCGGACAGCAACCACAGGGTGGCTCCAGATGTCGGTCCGCTTTACGGATCCAATGACGGCCGCGCGGGTCATGTGTTTCTGGAGGAAGACGATCACCTCTTCAGCCGCGCCGGGAAGGTACGCTTCTCAAAGAAGTGGAAGCGTTCGACCACATCGAAGGCGTCTGGGTCGTCGAACCTCGCTGTGCTGTTCCGGTCGCAATTGCGTTGCGGCAGTCTTTGCTCGAGGTAGCAGCGGTTCGCCAGACGAGCGCGGGGCAGCGCACCAAGATGGGGATGGTCTACAAATACCTGACTGGTCCGCGGTTACGCGCCCACGTCGAATCAATCGTCGAGAAATTTACCGAAATAGAAGCCGACCTCGCCAGGGAACGGAAAACGATGACTCGGCTCTGGGCAAAGCGTGAGGAGCAGATTCGAGGAGTCATCGAGTCGACGGCCGGCATGTATGGCGACTTGCAGGGCATCGCCGGCAAGGGGCTCAATGAAATCGAGGGACTCGAAATCGCCATGCTTGCGGCTGGAAACGAAGAAGAAAACTATTAATCGAATATTGCAGGGGGTGTTGGAGGGAATTGGCGAGCATTACTTCGGTGCCTCAATTTTGCTCGCAGGCGTCAGACTTGACCCATCACTCCCCGTAGCTGCCTGAAAGGTTGAGTTTTGGTGG
>Ga0326728_10025496_pt1 | contig 10577 bp, 8 predicted proteins | sample MB3enrmetagenome_FD_207602 | JGI IMG/M metagenome (GOLD analysis project Ga0326728, IMG submission 207602) | Lab enriched peat soil microbial communities from McLean, Ithaca, NY, United States - MB31MN | ecosystem: Environmental > Terrestrial > Soil > Wetlands > Peat | place: USA: New York...
TCTTCTGCAATCTCAAGCAATTTCGCAGGATCGCCACACGATATGACAAGACCGATCAGAGCTTCTCGGCGATGATCAACCTCGCCGCCGCCGCCATCGCGCTCAAATGAATGTCAACAGGCCCTAGAGCGAAAATACATTTCCGCATCGAATTATCAAAACATCGGGAAACTTGATATAGAATGCGCGATTCTGCGGGGGCTTATACCGAACAATGTCGCGCAACTTTCTGGTGATCGATCCCGAGCAACGGCCCGAAGTGCTGCGCGCCCTCGCTTCGCCGCAGCGCGTCCGCATGCTGCGGCTGTTGCACAACCGTCCCGGGGTCAACGTCAACGAGATCGCCGGCGCGCTCGCCCTGCCGCAATCGACGGTGTCGTCGAACCTGCAGATTCTCGAAGACGCCGCGCTCATCCGCACCGAGACCCAGAAGGGGAAGAAGGGCCAGCAGAAGCTTTGCTTCCTCGCCTTCGACGACGTGCTCGTCATGTTCCGCGACGACTCCAACGGCGCGCAGGCGAACGTCATCGAAGTCGCGATGCCGATCGGCCTTTACACGAGCTGCGAGGTCAGCGCGCCGTGCGGCCTTTGTTCGCCGGAGGGAATCATCGGTCTGCTCGACGTGCCTGGCGCCTTCCTCAATCCGGACCGCATGAATGCGGGGCTCATGTGGTTCACCCGCGGCTTCGTCGAATATCAGTTTCCCAACAACGCCCGCATCGTCGGCAAGTCGGTCACCGCGCTCGAATTCTCGATGGAATTGTCGTCGGAAGTGCCGGGAACTTCGGCCGACTGGCCCTCCGACATCACCGTGGCGATCAACGGCCGCGAGGTCGGCGTGTGGACGAGCCCGGGCGACTTCGGCGACAAGCGCGGCGTCTATACGCCCGACTGGTGGAAGCTCAAAGGCAGCCAATACGGCAAACTGAAAAGCTGGCGCGTCACGCCGGAGGGCGCGTTCGTCGACGGCGTCAAGATCTCGTCGCTCACTCCCGACGAACTCGACATCCCCGCCCACCACTCGATTCGCCTCCGGATCGAGGTCAAGCCCGACGCGCGCCATCCCGGCGGCGTCAACATCTTCGGCCGCGGATTCGGCAATTACGACCAGGACATCGTGATGCGCGTGACCACGCAGCCGTGAGGGCGCGCCGCGTTTGCGCAGGACCAGATCGTCGCGCCGCCCGAGCCGAACATCTGGACGCGAGACTCGCCCTGTCACAGCGAAACGTAATGTCGCGAACGGCGAGACGTTCACGCGAGTCCGTTCCTATGCGCTGTTTCGCGCCGGCTGCCGCCGCGTCGCCTCGCCGTCCGGACCAAGCGTCAAACGACCCCGCTCGACATCGTCCGGCGAGAGCACCGATTCCTTCAGCAGCATCGAATAGGGATGGTGCGGGTGAGTCAGGATCTCGCGCGCCGGTCCGGTCTCGACGACCTTGCCCTTCTGCATGATGATCACGCGGTCGCTGATGTAGTAGGCGGTGGCGAGGTCGTGGGTGATGTAAAGGATCGACACTTTCAGCTCGTCGCGCAGCCGCTGGAATAGGTTGACGATCGACATGCGGAGCGAAGCGTCGACCATAGAGACCGGCTCGTCGGCGACGATCAGCGCGGGCGAGGAGATGAGCGCCCGCGCAATGGCCGTGCGCTGCAACTGGCCGCCCGACAATTCGTGGGGAAAGCGGCCCTTCACTTCGGCCAGCGAAAGGCCGACCTTCTGCAGCGCGGCGTCGGCCAGCTTGCCGCGCGCCTTCTGCGATCGGGCGCCGGCGAGACGGACGGCGCTGGCGTAGAGATAACGGTCGACCTTCTTCAGCGGATTGAACGCCTCGTAAGGGTTCTGCAGGATCGGCTGGACCTGGCGGATGAAATCGAGCCGCCGTCTGCCGCGGCGCGCCTTGGAAAGCTCCTCGCCGCGAAAGCGGATGACGCCGCTGGTCGGCTGAAGCGTGTTCAAGATCATGCGCGCGAGCGTGGTCTTGCCGCTCCCCGATTCGCCGATAATCGCGAGGATCTCCGGCCGCTCCGCCTGGACCGAGAAGCTCACGTCGTCGACGGCGTTGAAGCGGCTGCGGCCGAAGAGCCCGCCCATGGCGAAGCTCTTGGCGACGCGCTCGACCTCGAGGAGACCGCCGCTCACGGAACCATACCCACAGGTTCGGCGCGCGAGGCGCGCTCGGCGGTTGCGCTCGGCTTAACAAGCGGACTCGCTGAATAGCAGGCGACGCGATGCCCTGGGGCGAGCGTGGTGAGCGCCGGCGACGCCTCGCGGCAGACGTCCATTGCCAGCGGGCAACGAGGGTGAAACCGGCACCCCTTGGGCGGATCGGCAAGGTTCGGGGGCGCGCCGGACAGCGATTCCTTGCGCGACTGCTCGCCGATCCTCGGCAGGCTCGCCACGAGATGCGCGGTGTAGGGGTGCATCGGATTCTTGAAGATCTCGATCGTCGGCGCCTCCTCGAGCAGCCTGCCCGCGTACATGATGCCCAGGCGGTCGGCGATATTGGCGTGCACCGTCATGTCGTGCGTGACGAACAGCATCGATGAGCCGAACTGCTGCTGCGCGTCGCGGATCATCGCGAGCACATCCTTTTGCACGATGACGTCGAGCGCCGTCGTGGGTTCGTCGGCGATGATGAAATCCGGATGACAGATGGTGGCGAGCGCGATCGTCACGCGCTGTTTCATGCCGCCGGAGAGCTCGTGCGGGTAGGCGTCAAGGACGTTGGCCGTAAGACGGAGCCGCTGCAGATGCTGCTCGACCGCGGCAAAAAACGCGCGCCGGTTCAATTTCATGTGGCGGAAGGCGAAATCGACGAATGACTGCCGCACCCGGCGCACCGGGTTGAGGACGTTCATCGACCCCTGGGTGATATAGGAGAGGCGCCTCCAGCGTATCGCGGACAATTCCGCCGGGCTTAGGGCGTAAATGTCGCGATCGACGAAGCCATAGCGGGCCGAGCCCCCGATCACGGTGAGCGGCGGCCGGACGGCGGCGGCGATGGTCTTCAGGAACGTCGTCTTGCCGCAGCTCGATTCGCCGGCGATCCCGTAGATCTCGTTGCGGCGAACGACCAGCGAAATGTCGTCAACGGCGCGCACCTCGCGCTCGACGCCGAAATAGTGCATCAGATAGTAGGCGCGCAGGTTGTCGACCGCCAGCGCCAACGCCCCTTCCGCCGCCGGGCGCGGCCCGTCGGCGGATGCGTTGTCCCGGCCGGACTGGGGCATCAGGCCGTTCCTCCCATGCGGCTGAGGCGGCTGCGCGGATCGATGTACTCGTTCATCGACACCGACAGGAGGTAGAGCCCGATGAACGTCATGATCACTAGGCCCACCGGAAACGCGATCCACCACCACACGCCGGCGACCAGCGCCGTGTGCTGGTTGGCCCAGTAAATCATCGTCCCGATCGTCGGAGTTTCGATGTTGGTGAAACCGATCACCGAAAGCGTCACTTCGAGGCCGATCGACCAGTTGATGTTGTTCATGGTCGTCGCAAAGACGATCGGCAGCACGTAGGGCAGATGCTCCTCGACCAGGATCTGCCGGGTGCTCATCCCCGAGAAGAGCGATTGGGTGGTGAATTCGCGGGTTCGCAGACTCAGCGCCACGGAGCGGATCAGGCGCGCGTCATAGGGCCAGCCGAGCGAGGCCATGGCGACCGCCAACAGCGCCCAGGACATGTGGTCCTTGAAGATGAAATAGACGAGAACGAGGATTGGGAACGGCGGGAAGACGACGAATGTGTCGTTGATCGACATGAGGATGCGGTCGACCATCCCGCCGATGTAGCCGGAGATCAGGCCGACGGCGAGCGCGAGAACGCGGCTCAGGAACGCGACCGTTATGCCGAAGAGCAGGCTGTTACGGATCGCGAAAGTGAGCTGCCAGAAGACGTCCTGACCGCGCGAATTGGTGCCGAAAGGATAGGTCCACGACGGCGGCATGTCGAAGGGAACGACGTATTGCATGCCGGACGGGTACGGCGAGAAGAACGACGCCAGCGACATGGCGACGATGAGCAGGACCAGGAACGCGCCAAGCGCGAATTCGCGATTATAGCGAAGGAGGTCCTTGAGGATGCGGAGCATGACTCAGGCCACCCTCACCCGCGGATCGAGCAGCGGCAGAATGAGGTCGATGACCAGCGCCGCAAAGGCGACCGCGATGATGGACATCGAGGCGATGCCGATCACCAGGCTGTAGTCGCCGGCATAGACGGCGCGAATGAGCAGATTGCCGAGGCCGGGGTAGCCGAAGACGACCTCGGTGATCACGGCGCCGTTGAAGATGAGTCCGAGCGACAACGCGAGACCGGTCACCTGCGGCATCAGGGCGTTGCGCATGACGTAGCTTAGCAGGATGCGCCGGTGGTCGACGCCGCCGAGTTCCGCGTAAGTAACGTAGTCTTCCGTAACGATATTGGAGACGAGCGCCCGCATGCCGATGAACCAGGCGCCCGTGCCGACGAGCACCAGCGAGAGGACCGGCAGGAGGGCGTGCTGGAACACGCTGTGGAAATAGGCGAAGGTCCAGCCTTGCGCCAGGTTGATCTGCGCGGATCCGGTGATCGGCAAGATGGGCCATACGTAGCCGAAGAGCACCAGCACGACGAAGGCCATGACGTAGTTCGGGATCGGCTGCAGGCCGGAGGCGACCACGCCGAACACCTTGAGCATCACGTTCCGCCGGTAATAGCCAGCGAGACCGCCGAGAAGGTTGCCCAATCCCCAGGCGATGAGGGTGGCGACCGACAGCAGTCCGAACGTCCACGGCAGGGCGCGCCAGATCAGCGTCGACACCGGGGTCGGAAAGGCTGACAGCGCCGGCCCGAAATCGGCCCGCGCGACGCGCATCCAGAACGCCACATACTGCTCCCACAGGCTGCCCTGCAGGCCGTACAGCTCGCGCAGAGCGACGCGGGTCATTTGGACCGCTTGCGGATCCGCCTGCGAGAAGCGGGTGGCGGCGGCAATCGCCGAAGTGATCGGATCAATAGGCGTGGCGTGGGTGACGAAAAAGGCGATGTTGATGCCTACGAAGACGACCAGCAGGAACTGGCCAAATCGTCTGAGGACGTAAAGCGCATATCCCGCCATGGCGCCCGCTTAGCATGTCGGTTCTATGGAAAGGGCGACGCGAGACGGGCGGGAAGGCCCGGCCATCTCGCGTCGCATCGAGGCGAAGCCTAGATCACTATGGCGAGGTCGCGCCAGTGGGCCGCAGCTTGACCATCATGTATTTCGTGTTCGCCCAGTTAGGCACCGGATCCGTGTAAGGGTCTTTCTCGGCGCTCGGGTATCCCGTCCAATAGGTCGAGTCCATGACGGTGAACACGTTATAGGACATAAGGGGAATGTTCGGCATGTTCTTCACCGCGAGCCTGATGAAGTCCATGCCGAGCTCGATCCCCTTGGGATCGTCGAAGTCGATGGAGCGAATCTGCTCGATGATCTTGTCGAGCTCGGGGTCCTTCCAGCGCTGCCAGTTGCGCGGCGGCTGGAACTTGCCCGGCTCGGACAGGAACTGCGAGTGCCACGAGTCGAGGAAGAACGTCAGGTCGGGATGGCCGCCCCACGTTTCCACCGTCCACGCCATCGACGCTTCGTTCTGGCCATTGAACATATTCGCCCACATGGCGGTCGGCAGCGCATCGATCTTCGAATCGATGCCCGCCTGCGTCCATTGCTGGGCGATGAGGCTGCCGGCGCGCGTCATGACTGGGCGATTGTCGCCCTCGGTCGAGATCGTGATGGTGAACGGGGCCCCATCCGGCAGCATCCACTTGCCGCCGACCTTCTTCAGGCCCGCCTTTTCGAGCAGCTCGGCCGCCGCCTGCGGATCCTGCTTCCACCAACCGTGGCCGAACGCCGCGGCGATCGCCTTCGGGTCCTTGGGGATGGCGTCCCCCATCGACGGCCGCAGCATGTCGGCGATCTCCTGACCCATGTTTGGATCATAGGGGTGGATCGTCCGCTTGCCGGTGTCGATGGTGAAGTCCTTCAGCCACTGCTCCATCGGATCGAAGTAGTAGTGCGGATAGGTGCCGGTCGGTGGAACGTCGATCGCGGAAATGGTCGCCGCCCCGCGATAGGAGGCCATGTCGACCGCCTTGATGTCGATCAGCAGCGCGAGCGCCCAGCGCACGTCCGGATTCTTGAACTTCTCGAGCTGGTTGTTCAGCACGACCATCGGCAAGGTCGGATCCGGATGGGCGTAGGGGAAGCCCGCGAACCAGCCGTGCGAAGTGGGCGACGACTTGATCAGCGCGAACGCCCCTTCAGGCGTGGTGTCATGGACGATGTCGAGCTGGTGGTTCTGCTGCAGGATGACGCGCTTGTCCGGCGGGCCCGGATCGATGTACGCAACATATTTCGGTCCAGGTTCGCCGAAATGGGCGAGCGGCGTCTTCTGCCAGTCGTCGCGTTTCTGCCAGATGAACCACGTGCCGTTCGGGTCAAAGCTCTTGAGCGTATAGGACCCGATGCACACCGGCGGATTGAAGTCATACTTGCTGGGTTTCGCCTGCTTCTCGAAGACGTGTTTAGGCATGATCCAGGTCGCGCTCCAGCGCACCGTGAAGGCCGCGTGGAAGCGTGAGTTCGGCTTCTTCAGCTTGAAGACGACCGTGTACTTGTCGGTGGCCGAGACGGAGTCGACATTGGCGGCCATGCGCGCGCCGTCGTTGAACCCGCCGGGGTCGGCCATCAGCGTCTGGACGGTGTAGACCAAGTCGTCAGCGGTCAACTCGACGCCGTCGCTCCACATGAGGCCAGGCCTCAGCTTCACCGTCATCTCGCTGAAATCTTTGTTGTATTGCGGCTTGTCTGCGGCAAGCGAATTGTCCCAGACTTGGTTGTTGAGACCCTGATCGGGGTCGATGTACCAGAGCGTGTCCGTGCACAGCTGCTGGAGTCCTGTCGAGGTTCCGTTCGGCTTCGGAACCCAGAGGTTGAAGTTCGACGGGTCGGTGACCGTGCCTTCGGGGTTCTCGGCGATGAGAACCTGATTGCGCGGGATGCCCGCTAGAAAGTCTTCCGCCGCCAGCGCTTGTCCGCCGAGGGCAAGGCCGCCGGCGGCAAGCGCGAGTGTTTTCAGAATTTGGTCAAGGGCGCGGCGCCGATCAGTTGGGCGCTCGCCAAAGTCACACAGAACTTTGCGGATCATTTCGATTCCCTCCCGGTTCTGTCGCCCGACAAGTCTCGCCCGCCTTGTGAAGCGTCCCGCGAGACCTATGCGTCGTCGGGAAGCCTGGGGCGAACATGGTAGCCGGGAAACGCAGCGGCGACAAGTCTTTTCATCCGCGTTCTCGATATTGTTGGACGGAAAGCGGTCGCCGGCGCGCCCCAGCGCGGCCATTCCGATCAGCGCGATGTCCAGGAAATCTGCGTATTACAGAGATGCGACAGCCGCCGGCGAAACGCTTGACGGGCGACTGGCAAAGGTCTTTATTGTATCAAACAATCTGATATGTATTGGGGCGAGGAACCATGAGGGTGACCGTCACCGCGCATCGCGACTACCGCATCGCGACGATCGACAGCCGGATATACGGCGCATTCCTCGAACACGTCGGGCGCGCGATTTACACCGGCATCTACGAGCCCGGCCACCCGACCGCCGAAGCCAACGGCATGCGCGGCGACGTCATCGAGCTCGTTCGCGCGCTGAAGATTCCGGTCGTTCGCTATCCCGGCGGCAATTTCGTCTCCGCCTACAACTGGGAGGACGGCGTCGGCCCGCGCGACAAGCGCCCGACCCGCCTCGACCTCGCCTGGCACACTTCCGAGTCGAACGCCGTCGGCGTGCACGAGTTCGCCGATTGGTGCGGCGCGGTCGGCTCGAAGATGATGCTGGCCATCAACCTCGGCTCGCGCGGCCTCGACGAAGCGCGCAACTTCGTCGAATACGTCAACGGCCCGACCGGCAGCTATTGGGGCGACTTGCGCAAGGCGAACGGGCGGGCAGAGCCGTTCGGCGTCAAGCACTGGTGCCTCGGCAACGAGATGGACGGCCCGTGGCAGGTCGGTCACAAGACCGCCCACGAATACGGCCGTCTCGCCAACGAAGTCGCCAAGACCCTGCGCGCCTTCGACCCGACGCTTCGGCTGATCGTCTGCGGCTCGTCGCACTCCGACATGGCGACCTACCCCGAGTGGGAGCGCGTCGTGCTCGAGCATTGCTACGAAGCCGTCGACTACATCTCGCTGCATATGTATTTCGCCAACCGCGAGAAAGACACCGCGGAGTTCCTCGCCCTCAACCACAAACTCGACGCCTACATCGCTTCGGTCGCCGCGACGATCGAATTCGTGCAGACGCTGAAGCGGTCGAAGAAGCGCATCGCCATCTCCTTCGACGAATGGAACGTCTGGTACCATTCCAACGCGCAGGACAAGGAGATCCTCAGCGGCGCCAAGGGCTGGCCGCACGCGCCGCCGCTGCTCGAGGATGTCTACAATTTTGAGGACGTGCTGCAGGTCGGCTGCATCCTCAACACCTTCATCCGCCGCTCGGACGTCGTAAAGATGGCGTGCATCGCCCAGCTGGTGAACGTCATCGCGCCGATCATGACCGAGCCGAAGGGCGCGGCGTGGCGGCAGACGATCTACTACCCCTACTACTTCGCCTCGATCTTCGGCCGCGGCGCGGCGCTGCGGCTCAGCGTCCGTTCGCCCGGCTACGACTCGAAGGTCGCCGACAATGTGCCCTATGTCGACATCGCCGGCGTCCATGACGAAGAGGGCCACGCGCTGACTTTCTTCGCCATCAACCGCCACGGCGGCGAGACGATCGACCTCGAAGTGGGCCTGCACGGCTTCGGCCCAGCGAAGGTCGCCGACTGCCAGGTGATGACGGCCGACAGCCTTGAAGCCGCCAACACGGCGAAGGTGCCGATGACCGTGACGCCGAAGAAGGGCGCGAACGCGTCCGTCGCCGATGGTCGCCTGAGCGCGAAGCTCGCCCCCTACTCTTACCAGATGATCCGGTTGAGCCTGTCGTAGCCGTGCGCGGGCGTCAGGCCCGCGCCACCTTCACGACCCTTTCCCTTCCAGCGGCATTGTCACGTTGTCGAACGAGGAATGCGAGAAGCCCGCGTCTCGCTATTTTCACGCGGCTGCGACTGCCTCGCGCCACGTGCTCATCGCCACGGCGCGAAGCTTGGGGTGGCTTTGAGCTGAGGCGAGATGGCGCTGGACGTTGAAGGCGTTGTAAACGGCGGCATGGCTCGAGAGGAGTTTCTGCGCAGAGCCAACGCTCTTGAAGCGTTGCATCTTGCGCTCCCGCCGTCGGGTCGGCTGATGCGAATTCTCGGCCCGATCGTTCTTCCATCGCCCGCGCTCATCGCGGCGCTCGATCCTGAGATCGTGGGCCGCAGCGCGGCAGGAGCGTAAGTTGTCCGTGACCAATTGCTCGGGGACGAAGGCGTATTTCTTGAAAAGCTTGCGCATCAGTTTCAGCGCGGCGGGCCTGTTTCGCTTGGACTGCGCCAGCACGTCGAGGACCTCGCCTCCCGCGTCGACGGCGCGCCGGAGATAGACCATTCGGCCGTCGATTTTCAGATCGACCTCGTCGAGGCGCCAAGTCGTGTGAGGCTTCGGGCGGCGCTTTCGTAAGTTGGCGGCGATCATCGGTCCAAAACGATTCGCCCAACGTCGGACTGTCTCGTAGGACACCGTCACTCCACGCTCCGCGAGCAATTCTTCGACGTCGCGCAGGCTCAGCGCGAACCGAAGGCAGAGCCAAATCGCCTGCTGAATGATCTCGGGCGGGAATCGCTAGCCGGCCTAACCGATTTTCATCATGCTCTTTGGCTACCGCGGTCGCGAAGCAATCGCAACGAAGCAATCGCAACATCGCGTCGACGTGACAATGCCACTGGGGGCATTTTTCAATCGCGTTGCGTCAACAGCAGCTTGCCGGTCGTTTCGTCGATCACGAGGTATTTGGCGTAGCCGCTGGCAAGCGCGGCTCTGATCGCCTCGATCTTGTCGGCGCCCGAGGCGACCATGATGCCGCACTTCGCCGCCTTTATTTCGGCTGGCGTGACGCCGATCATTCGCGAGTCCATGTCGCCGACGACGTGCCGCCCTTGCGCGTCGATGAACCGCCCGCAAATCACGCCGACTGCGCCGTGCCGTCGATACCAATGCAATTCTTCAGTGGTGGCGATGCCCGACTGAACAAGGGTCGTCGAATCCGAACAGTTGCCGACGGAGAATAACGCCTTGGTCAGTTCTGTAAGCTTCTGCAGTTGGGTGTGAATGATCGGCTCTTTCTTCAGAGCGTCCGCCATCCCCTTGTTGGAAAGGATCGCCGGGACATGGAGCGTGTAGCAGTCGGCTCCAAGGCTGGACGCAATGCGGATGGAGCTGGTTTCGGCCGCCGGCAGCAGCGGAGACTTCATCGAGCCGATCATCTGGCAGATCGTCAGGTTCCGCACCGCGCCGCGCGGCATCTCCTCCGAGAGCCACTGGATCGTTTCGCCCCACGCAACGCCGAGCACGTCGCCGGGCTGCACCAGATCGTAGACCGCCATGGCGCCGACGCGCGCCACCTGGCGACGAAGA
>Ga0326728_10025497_pt1 | contig 10576 bp, 7 predicted proteins | sample MB3enrmetagenome_FD_207602 | JGI IMG/M metagenome (GOLD analysis project Ga0326728, IMG submission 207602) | Lab enriched peat soil microbial communities from McLean, Ithaca, NY, United States - MB31MN | ecosystem: Environmental > Terrestrial > Soil > Wetlands > Peat | place: USA: New York...
ACGATCGACGGCGATCTCCAGAACGACCCCGCGGAAATGCTGCGCCTGGCGGAGATGCTGGGCGAATGGGATGCCGTCTGCGGGGTGCGTGTTCGTCGTCAAGATACCCTTTGGAAACGGATCTCGTCGCACATTGGGAACGGCTTTCGAAATTGGGTTACCGCCGAAAACATCGCCGATACCGGATGTACCCTGAAGGCCTACCGGCGTGAATGTCTGGAGCGGTTGGAGCTTTATCAAGGCATGCACCGATTTCTGCCCACGCTGCTCAAAATCCGCGGGTTCCGCGTAACGCAGGTGCCCGTGAGTCATCATCCGCGCCTGGGCGGAAAAACCAAGTACGGGACGTGGGGCAGGCTCAAGAAGGGTCTGGTCGATGTCTGGGCGGTGCGCTGGATGAAAAAGAACTGGATCGACTATAGAGATATCCTCGAGGTTGTGGAGGCGCCCGCGACCTCGAGCAACACGGAGAAGGCGGCGGAACGGGCCTCCGCCTGAGTGCGGAGATGTTCCTGCGGGACGTCTCGCCCCCATACCAAGCGGGAGGCCTCACCTTCATTTTTCGTTAGGCGTCACCAGAACGGTCACTATGGGAGTCAATTCGAACTCTTGGCCACGCATTCGATTCATTTACCCATGTCAACTGATTCCATGGCTAGCGATCTCCAGGTCGATCCCGCGCAAATGCTGCGCCGGGCGGGGATTGCCTCAGGATTGAAGCTCGTCCTGCCTTTGCTCTTGCTTTTTGTTCTGGCGGGCTGCCTTTTCTTCGCGGGGCTTGGAAGCTTGCCGCTGCTGGAGCCTGACGAGGGCCGGAATGCCGAGGTGGCGCGGGAGATGCTCGCCTCGGGCGATTGGATCACTCCCCACTACAATGCCCTGCCCTATCTGGACAAACCGGTGGTCTTCTTCTGGTTGGTGGCCTCTTCATTCAAGGTTGCGGGTCTTCACGAGTGGTCTGCCCGGGCGCCCTCCGCTTTGATGGGATTGTGCCTGTTGCTGCTTTCCTGGTTCCTTACACGCAGGATGTTCGGCGATTCCACGGCCGTGCGTGCCGGCGTGATCATTGCCACCGCCCCGCTGGCGATGGTGTTTTCCCGATTAGTCATCTTCGACATGACGCTCGCTTTCCTCATCACACTGGCGATGGCGAGTTTCTGGTTCGCGGAGGCCGCGGAATTCCGCCGTCCAGGGCTGGACATACTTATGTTTCTGGCCATGGGATTGGCGACGATCACCAAAGGCCCTGTCGGTTTCCTGCTCCCGCTACTCTCCCTCATCGCTTACCAGGCGCTGCGCGGCAAGCTCCGGGAATTGAAACGCCTACGTTGGGGATTAGGATGCGCGGTATTTCTTGCCGCCGTGTTGCCCTGGTTCATTTCCGTCTCGATTCGATACCCAGACTTCCCGCGCTATGCGCTTCTCGAGGAGAGCCTCGCCAGGTTTTCCGGCGGTCTTGTGCATCGAAGGGGCGGCCTGCTCTATTACTTCCCTGTGTTCCTGGCAGGGTTCTTCCCCTGGAGCATCGCTCTGCTTTGGGCGGGATGGAGCCGGCATAAGCGCTGGAGAGAAATCAGGCTCGAGCAAAACCGCTCAACTCTGTTTCTCTTCACCTGGTCGGTTGTGATATTCGTTTTCTTTTCGCTTTCTCGGTCGCAGCTTCCCGGCTACTTCCTGCCCGCTATTGTTCCTCTGGGCATCTTGATGGCGAAGGCTTGGGACGATGTGGGGTCAAACGCCTCGATTCGATCGCCTGATTGGCTGACCGCGGGATTCGCCTCACTCCTCGGTGTGGGTCTTATCGTTGCGGCTTCCTCCCAGTTGGCGACATTCAGCTCCGTGCACTCGCATCTGGCGCAGACGGTCCATCCGGCAGTCTTCGCCATGCTGAAGCCTTCCATTCTCTATACGGGACTGATTCTGGCAGCTCTAGCGATCGTAGGGAGGAATATTGCGGCGCGTGCGCGGGGAAGATCGCTTTCATTGGCCGCCTTTGTGCTTCTCGCTCTGACGACGCCTATGCTCCTGGCACGCTGGATCACCCCGCTGAAAGCCTATGCGGACACGAATTCCAGCCGCCGTTTGGCGAGCACACTTCTCGCGAGCCCGGAAAAAGCACTGCCGATTTACGGCTATTATTATTTCCGTACCAGCCTGCCCTTTTATCTTCGCCGGCCTGTGGGACTGGTGACCTCCAGCGGGAATGAGTTGACCTGCAACTACCTGGTGTCGCGGATTCGCAAGATTCGACAGGCGTCATCGCCTGAGCTGGGCTCCGGGGCCCTGCCGCGGACCTTCAAGGATCTTGATCCCCTCCCACTCGACCAGCGGCGGCTGTTGGATATCCTGGAGCTCATCGGCTTGGTCCGTTCCTCTCCTCAGCCCCGTCTGATTTTGGTTCGCAACACACACGTGAGCATGTTGGCCCACGAGGTGGATCGTTTCGAGCCGCTGTGGGCCGGTTGGGACTATTCGGTCTGGAAGATTCCGGAGAAGAAGTCAGAAGTCAGAAGTCAGAAGTCAGAATAAGGGCCTTGTTATTCTGGCTTCTTGCTCCATTGTGAAGTCGGAAGTCAGGAGCAGGGGTCAGAACAAAGGCCTTGCTATTCTGTCTTCTGACTCCTGACTTCTGACTCCTGACTCCTGACGCGGAATATCGCATGTGCGGCATTTGTGGTCTCCTGAACCTGAAACTCGAGCCGGTGGTTGATCGCGAGCGGATCGATCAGATGTCCTTAATGATCGAGCATCGCGGCCCCGACAGCCATGGCAAATTCGAGCTCCCTTATGTGGCCCTGGCCATCCGGCGGCTGAGCATCATTGACCTTCAGACCGGCGACCAGCCCCTTGCGAACGAGACGGGGGATGTCACCCTCGTCTTCAACGGCGAAATCTACAACTACCGGGAAATCCGCCAGCAACTCTTGCAGCGTGGCCACAAGTTCAGGACTCATTCGGACGGGGAGGTGATCGTTCATCTTTATGAGGAGCGAGGGCCCGACTTCGTCTGCGAACTGAACGGGATGTTTGCCCTGGCGCTTTGGGACAACCGCCAGAAGCAGTTGGTCCTGGCGCGCGACCGGGCTGGAGAGAAGCCGCTCTTCTACTGGCATCGAGATCACACCCTGGTCTTTGCTTCTGAAATCAAGTCTCTGCTGGCCTACCCGGGAATTGGCCGTGCCCTCGACAACACGGCCTTAGCCCAGTACTTCCTTTACGGTTATTTCCCCTCGCCACGCACCGTCTTTGCGGAGATTCGGAAACTGCCTGCTGCGCACCGAATGGTTATCCACGGAGGCGAGGTACATATCGACGCGTATTGGCGCCTTCAGGATCATCTTCTGCCGGCGGGGAAGCCAAGAGTTACGCTCAACCAGGAAAAAAAGCTCATCGAAGAACTCTCCGAAAAGCTTTACGAAGCCTGCGTTTCCAGACTGGTCAGCGACGTTCCATTAGGCGTGTTCTTGAGCGGCGGAATCGATTCCTCCACGCTGGTGGCGATCATGAGCGAGTTGACGCCCGGGAACGTGAATAGCTTCTCGGTGGCCTTTGAAGAAAAGTCGTTCAACGAGGAGCCCTACGCGGATTTCGTGGCCCGGCATTTTCACACGCAGCACCACGTTGTGACGGCAAACGAGCCAAGCATGCGCCAAGCCCTTGAAATTCTGGCAGACTACCTTGACGAACCCCTGGCCGATCCTGCTGTCATCCCCACTTACCTCTTGTCCCGCTTTGCTCGCCAGCACATCAAAGTGGCGCTGAGCGGAGAAGGCAGCGACGAGCTCTTTGGAGGTTACCCGACCTATATTGGCGCCTGGCTGGCCGGCTACTATCTCCGCCTGCCGCGCCTCCTGCGCCACAAAATCTTCGCGCGGCTCAGACGCTTCCTGCCCGTGTCTGCGGGTGCGGTGCCGATCGGGTGGTACCTACAGCAGTTCTTGAATTATGTGGAAAGGGAACCTGCCGAGCGTCACGCGATCTGGTTTGGAATAACAAGTCCGGATGGACTGGATCAACTCTTCTCGCCGGAGTGGAGCGGTCCGCAACCACCCAGCCTGGAGGTCTTCGCACCGCTCGAGAGGGTGCTGGATGGGGCGGCTTTTGAAAGCGTCCTGGCGGAAATGCCTTACGTCGATTTCCGGCTGTATCTGGAAGGTGATCTTTTGGTGAAGGTCGACCGCGCCAGCATGGCGTGTTCCCTTGAAATGAGGACGCCATTCCTTGATCACCGGCTCATTGAATTCGCGGCTGGCATACCTGGGGACTTGAAAGTCCGTGGCTTCGAACTCAAATACCTTCTTAAGAAAGCCGCGGAGAAATGGTTGCCGCGCAAGATCGTTTACCGCCAGAAGCGTGGATTCTCCGTGCCGATCAGCCGTTGGATGCGGAAAGAATTGCGTCCTTGGTTGGATGAAGCCCTGGGAGAAGAGAGATTGAGGCGCCAAGGGCTGTTCAACGTCCCGTTTGTGCGCCGGCTTCTCGAAGAACATTGGAGCGAGCGGGCTGACCACAGAAAGATACTCTGGACCCTCTTCTGTTTCCAGCTTTGGTATGATCGGTGGGGAAGAGGTTGAATCGGGAGATCGGGAGATCGGGTGAGCAAGAAACCAGTATCGGGTGATCGGAAGATCGGGAGCCGCCATCAAGAAGGGCGGCCCGCCGAGGTGGGATCGGGAGAACAGAAGCAAACTGGCCGCGCGTTGTTCTTTGTTCACCCGATCACCCGATCACCCGATCGCCCGATACTTGCGTTTCGCCCCAAGGAATGGTCCATCATTCAACAATACAGGACTCCGCGCCAGGTCCAGGCCTTTCTTCGCGACCTGCCGTATAACTGGGAGAAGGGCGGAGAAACGCTGCGGACTTTTCGAGGTGTGGTGCGGCACTGGAGCGCGCACTGCCTGGAAGGCGCCCTCACCGCTGCGACCATTCTCGAGCAGCATGGCTACCCGCCGTTGCTCCTCGACCTCGAATCCCAGGACCAATTGGACCACGTTTTGTTCCTATTCAGGCGGCGGGGGGGATGGGGAACAGTGGCCCGCTCCCGTGATGCCGGCTTGCATGGACGCAAGCCACTCTTTCCCACCATCAGGCAATTGGTGATGAGCTACGTGGACCCTTACGTGGACGGGTCTGGACGAATTACGGGCTACGGGGTCGCCGACTTACGCACTTTGGTGAAAGGCGACTGGCGGCTCTCCGAAAAAAGCGTCTGGGAAGTGGAACGCGCCCTCATCAAAATGCCTCATAAGAAGCTCAAGACCTCCAACCGCCGATACGCTGCCATGTTGAAGCAGTATCGCGCCTACCGAGCTAAACATCCCGACGGCCCTGTCACGTTTTACTCCAACAGGCGCCTGTGGCTGTGAGGCCAGGATTCAGGAGCCAGGATTCAGGATTCAGGTGAAGACTCGTGTGCTGATTTGCGGCCTTGCAACGGTCTCCCCGGGAAGAGGGCTGGCGCCGAAAACAGATCGGATACCCGCCCTCTCCCTTGGGGAGAGGGTGGCGAGCGTAGCGAGCCGGGTGAGGGGTCTTTTCCCTATCAGTGAGGGTGGGACTCCTGTCCAACTTACGAATTCGGGTTTGAGTAGTCCGCCACCCAGAACGCGGATGCGATGCTTGTTTGCAGATTCCTGAATCCTGGCTTCGACGCGCTATAATATCCGCAGGGATAGCTTATGCGTTTCGAAGGGTTTTCTTTCGGGTCGATCCGGATAGACGGTGAAAGCTATGACTACGACGTCGTAATTGACCGTGGGGAAGTCCGCAAGCGAAAGAAAAAGGCTTCCAAGAGATTTCGAGAAGAGTTTGGGCACACCCCACTCTCGGTGGAGGAGCCGATTGCGTGGAAATGCAAGCGGCTCGTGATAGGGACAGGCGCGAATGGGGCAATGCCGGTGATGAAAGAAGTCGTGCAGGAAGCCGAGCGTCGCAAAGTCGAATTGCTGCTGTTCCCAACAGAAAAAGCCATTGAGTTCCTGAACCAGCATCCGCAAGGCACGAATGCCGTTTTGCACATCACATGCTGAGTGGTGCCTTCGCCGCCTGCTCTGCGAAAATGAGCCAGCGCGGGGAGTCCGAACACTCGAGCGCTGCTACCTGGCGCAGTCCCTCACCGTTCGAGCGCCGAGACCAGCAGGGAGGCCTTACGCGCCAGGGTAAGCGCGCGTTGGAGGTCTGCTTCATCGAGAGCCCGAGTGGACTGTGCGAAGAAGGTACGCGCATCGTCGAGGGTTTTGCGATCCGCGCCGGATAGTCCCGCCCCGCTGAGTTTGGCGATTCGTTGCCGCACGTCATCTTGCAACCCTTGGATTTGGCGGTGAAGAGCCGCTTCCTGGGCAGAACTCTCGCGCGGCTCCAATGAGGGCACCTGGGGAGTAGGCGGCTCGGTCGTTTCAGGGGTGTTTTCAGCGGCCGCGGCCGGTGCTTCCCTCCGCAGCACGTGCCGCCGCCGCGCTGGTTCAGGCTGGGCGGTTGGCTGAGGCGAAGGCGCTGGCGGCTCTTCGGGGGGCGCCGGCTCTTCGATGACCATAGACGGCGCGCTTGCGGCGGAAGCCTGCGTCGCCGCGGGTGATGGCGAAGGAACGTACACGATTCGCGAGGGGGCTTGCCGCTTCGGGCAACCTCCGATGAATAACGCCAGACTGCACCACAAGAATGGCAAGGCTCTAAGTTTCACGTCACTGGAGATTTTATCATTACTAACCTCTCATGCGCACCGTCCGTCATTGGTAGAGCATAACCCCACCGTGTGTCATTCTGATCCCGCTATGCCGGAGAAGAATCCCCGCATGTGACAGCGCAATCAGTGCGAAAAATAATGCCGAGATGCTTCGTCCCGACAAGTCAGGACTCAGCATGACAGATCCGAAGGTGGTATTAGAGGCAGCGGTTGGGGATGCCGGGACCCTTCGTTGCCAGGGTCGCGTCAAAGTCCCCGAAAGGTAACATCCCAAAGCGGCTCTGCCGCCTGCTGTGCGGAAAGGCTTCGCCTTTCCGACGGCTTCCGCCCTGACTAACCCCCCTCGGCTCGGCTGGAAGGCCGAGCCTTCCAGCCGAGCCGAGGGGAAGAAGGGAGGCTGTCAGCGCCGGAAAGCCATAGGCTTTCCGCATCCCGCGTGCGCGGGACGGCAGAGCCGCTTTTTCCGCGACTTTGACGCGACCCTGTCTTCGTTGCCGTTTCGCTTGACGATGACCTTACCGCCTGTCATTCTGAATCGCTGGAAGTCATATCCATGGACGTTCTCAAAAAACTTTTTGAGCAGCATTTCCACGCACCAGTCGGGCGAGTGCAGCCGCTGCAGGGCGAGCTCGGCGGTTCGGGGCGCAAGATCATCCGGCTGGCCAGCGAACAATTCAGCGCCGTTTGCATTCTGTATGACGTGCGCGAAGAGAACGTCGCCTTCCTCGAATTCTCCAGGCACTTTCGCCGCCACGGTCTGCCGGTGCCGGAAATTTATGCTGAAGATTTGGGCCATGGAGCTTATCTCGAAGAAGACCTGGGGGACACAACGCTTTTTGAGTTTCTCTCGAAGAATCGTGTCGGCGAGAACATTGCTCCCGAGGCCGTGGAAGTCTATCGCAAAGTTGTTGCCGTGTTGCCCCGCTTTCAGATCGAAGCCGGGCGCGATTTGAATTACAAAGTGTGCTATCCGCGCTCGAGCTTCGATCGCCAGTCCATGGCTTGGGATTTGAACTATTTCAAGTACTACTTTCTGCGGCTGGCCGCCATCCCCTTCAACGAACAAGCGCTGGAAGACGACTTCGCCCGCTTGACGAAGTTCTTGTTGAGCGCCGACCGCAATTACTTTCTCTATCGGGATTTCCAATCGCGCAACGTGATGTTGCGCGACGGCCAGCCATTCTTTCTGGATTACCAGGGCGGCCGCCGCGGGGCGCTGCAATACGACATCGCCTCGCTTTTGTACGATGGCAAGGCCGATCTGCCGCCGCAACTGCGCCAGCAATTGCTCGATCATTATCTCGACACGCTTGCCGGTTTCATCAAGCTCGAGCGCGAAGCGTTCATGCAGCACTACTATGCCTACGTCTACGTCCGCATCATGCAGGCGTTGGGCGCTTATGGCTTTCGCGGCTTCTACGAGCGCAAAGCTCACTTTCTTCAAAGCGTCCCGTACGCGCTGAAAAGCCTGCGCTGGCTGCATCACAACGTCAAGCTGCCTATCCCGCTGCCCACGCTGCTGGACGCGTTCAAAAGCATGCTGGGCTCGGAGAAATTGCAGAGCCTGGCTTGCGAATCAGAGAACCTCACGGTGCGAATCTTGAGTTTCTCGTTTCACCGAGGCCTGCCTACAGACGAGACCGGGCATGGCGGCGGATTCGTTTTCGATGCCCGTAGCCTCCCCAATCCCGGACGGGAAGAGCGCTTCAAAGCTCTCACCGGCAAAGACGCGCCGGTGATCGATTATCTCAATCAGCAAGAGAGCGTGCGTCAGTTCCTCGCCAGCGTCATGTCGCTGGTGGAGGCCAGCGTGAGCAATTATCAGCGTCGCGGCTTCAAGAGCTTGACGGTGTCGTTCGGCTGCACCGGCGGCCAGCATCGCTCGGTGTATCTGGCGGAGCAATTGGCGAGCCGTTTGCGCGGAAGGAGCGGGCTGGAGGTAGTGGTGCGGCATCGTGACTTGGAGGATTTGGGCGAATGAAAGCCATGATTTTGGCTGCCGGTCCCGGTACGCGCTTGCGCCCACTCACGGACCATCGCCCCAAGGCGCTGGTGGAGATCGCCGGCTGCACGCTGTTAGAGATCGCACTCTCCCGCTTGCGCGTCTATGGGATTCGCGAGGTCATCATCAATGTGCATCACTTTGCCGACATGATCCTCGACTATCTGAAAACGAACCACAACTTCGGCATGCGCATCGAAGTCTCACGCGAGGAGGTTCTGCTCGACACCGGCGGCGGCCTGAAAAAAGCCGCCCGCTTCTTCCTGGAGGATGCCAACCGTTTTGAAGAGCCGTTCATTGTGCACAATGTTGATGTCATCAGCACCATCGATCTCCGCCGCATGGTGCAATTTCATACTGAAAAGCAGGCGCTCGCCACACTGGCGGTGCAAGACCGGGAGACTTCTCGATACCTCATCTTCGACGAGCAGCTCCAGCTCTGCGGCCGGCAAGCGGGGCGCGATCAGAACATCGAATTGGTGCGATCTTCACAGCAGGCGCAGGCGCTGGCTTTTTCCGGCATCCACGTTATTTCTCCGCGTCTGTTGGCGTTGATGACTGAAGAAGGCGTTTTCTCCATCATCACCTCGTATCTGCGTCTCGCCGCCCAGGAAGAAAGAATCCTCGCCTTTCGGGCCGATGAATATTATTGGCGTGATCTCGGCAGGCCGGAAAACCTCATCCAAGCCGCTCAGGATCTATCGGAAGGCCGATGCCCAGGCTCATCAAATCTCTCTGGAGATGCCGGTGATGAAACAGGCTACGGTCACGGATCGCGGCAGGGGTGAGAAGCAACGCCTGCGTGGCCCATGCGCCGCGGCGGGAGTCAAGGGCCCCAGTCGCACAGGGACTCGACGAATGCCGCGGACCCATCGCGCAGCCAGCCGTCGAGCTGCGCCGGTTCTTTGAGTTGTTGTCCACGCCTACGGGGCACGGCCACAAAGCGGCAGGAAAATTCCGCAAGACTGGTCATGTCGCCCCACAGCTTTTCGAACTGCGCCACGGGCAAAACATCTTCCTGCCCCTTCCCCCAGCGTTTTTTGACGTCCTTCAGCGTGATATAGGTAGGCATGCGGGCGGCCAGCATTCGCACCGCGTTGTTCACCCGTTCCGTGTGCGTAAGATCATCGCGGGTCAGTCCGAACATGGTGAGGAGTTGGTCGATATCGATCCAATAGGTCGCACTGTTGTACCAGGAGAGGAGTGATTCGACCTCTTCACTGGGAAGCGCGAGACCTTCGATCAGGCGCAAGCGGCCGTCGACGCGGGCCAAGCCGCCGCCGCGGTCCTCCACCTGCCGCGCGATAACCTCCGTGGTAAGCGCTGCTCCCTCCGCGATGTGGTAACCGAGCAACCCCGGGTCTACGTCAGCCCCCGTGGTATCGATGTTGTGAGCCATCAGGTATTTCAAACGGGGCCTTTCCTGTAGCAACCGCTGGAGCGTGCCGTTTCGAATCAGGTTGGGCACTTCGTACCAGTGGCCTACCGGGTGCAGGCATTGCATCGGTACGTTATCAGTATAGCTGGCGCCTTCGCTCATGTGCCGGGCCCAGGCGATGAGCGTGGCACGCAGGCTGTCCCGAACCTTTTGCGCCTGCTCGTCGAGCATTTGCTGCGGCAGTTCTTCCCAGGCAAATCGCAGGTCCCTCTCCATGGGCACCAACCGCAGCCCGATGGAGCGTCCGGGTGAGATCAGCAAGGGGCCGGGGTAGTCATAGTTGCGCTGGGTGCGGAGGTGCGCCTGGATCGCATCGTGCGTCATGTAGCTGGTGGTGATGACGTGGGGCAAAGCCGTGCCGCAGAGGCGGCCCGTGCGGCGGCTGCGGGCCAGGTGTACTTCGATGAAGCTGCGGTGCTTGCCGCCCAATCGGCAAAAGGGATTAAGCGCC
>Ga0326728_10025498_pt1 | contig 10576 bp, 12 predicted proteins | sample MB3enrmetagenome_FD_207602 | JGI IMG/M metagenome (GOLD analysis project Ga0326728, IMG submission 207602) | Lab enriched peat soil microbial communities from McLean, Ithaca, NY, United States - MB31MN | ecosystem: Environmental > Terrestrial > Soil > Wetlands > Peat | place: USA: New York...
TGCTCCGCGCCACAGGCTGCCCGGGCGGACGGACTCCCCTCCTGATTCAGGAGGGGCCGGCGGCGTGCTGCCGGGGGTGGTTAGGGGCCGAGGCCTTGCCTCGAGGGGCCGGGAATCAAGACGCCGGGGGTCGGGTGGCTCCGATCACCAAATGGTATTCAGTTTGGAGGCTTGGATTTTTCTGTCCCGACTGATGATGGGAACTCCAAAGCGGAGAGCCGTTGCGGCGACAATTCGGTCGGGCATGTCGGGGACTTCCAACCGGCTGACGTTCTCCATCTGCTCAACGATAGCAGCGTCAACAGGTACTTCTTGCAGGGCGCCGTCGGGCCGGCGCAACGCCGTAACCATGGCTACGAGAGTCCCGGCGGGGACCCGCCCCTTTTCCCCAAGGTAAACTACTTCGGCCAAAGTAATTGCCGAGATCGCGATCTTTTTCCTTTCCTTTACGGATTGGTCGATGAATTCGAAGGCAGCTCGCGAGAGGCGTGGGTCGCCGAACAAATACCAGATGGCGGTGTGCGTATCAGCCACGGCGGAAATCATGCGATGTCGGTCCGCGGAAAGTTTTGAAACATCTCACGCCGGACGGCCTCAATATCTTCTGCCGAGGGCGCCGGGCCCAGGCTCGACAATGTTCCATAGAGGCTTTTCAGAACCGGCGCTTCTGTTGGCTGAAGGCCTGCCTCAATATCGGGAAGGACTCCTTCCACCAGGCGCAACTTTTCCAGCGGGCTCAGTTCCTTAGTCATCTTAATCAAATTTTCCAGAACCTCGGTATGGTCGGCCATCCCCACCTCGCCCCCGCGCATGGCTCCTTGCCGAAAAGCGGGTATATTACTCAAATACCATGGCGTCGAGGCCCCGTCAACCGGACCTTTAAATATTGGGCAGAGCCTGGCCTTGGCGCCCGGGGAAAAGGAAACGCTGCCTGACACCTTTTCCCACTCCGCGTCCCTTATCCTGTCATCCACAAGCCTACCAGGTTCACCACGGAGGCACCGAGGAAAACCGGCGGATGCTCCGCGCCACAGGCTGCCCGGGCGGACGGACGGGCTCCCCCCTGGGCCTTGACGAAAACGCAAGAACTGAAAAACTTACCTGCGCCAGCCCGCGTGGCGTCGTGTAGAATTAGCCGCGTGACTTAGGTCGCATGGTCGCGGACGAAGAGAGCTATTATAAGTTGTCAATGGTGAATGATGAATCCCACGCTTTATACGCAGCTTCTTGACGGTCGCTGGTCTTGGTGGCCCTAGGAAAGGACTGCCCGATTCGACTCGCACGAACATAAACTCGCGACTCTTCGGTCAGCGTTCGTAGTTCACGCCCAGAACATTGCTGACTGGGTCTCTGCCGAAGTCGCCGATGAATTCAATTTCAAAGATGTCAGCCCGAAATTCAAGCTGCCGTTCCCTGCGATGTTTGTGGAGTGCAATGTTCGCACGTCTGATCCTCGACCGACGCTGGCTGGCGTGCTGTTTGAGAAGTGGGACCTCAGCGAGGAAGAAAAGGAATTTGCCAATCGAGGTGGTGTTGAGGACTGGGTGTGGGGAACGCTGTTCACACGGAACCCTTTCGACCAGCAGGCTTACGAAAATTTGGCCTGGATTGCTGAAATTTCACATGAAGGCCGCATTCTTGACCGCGGCTACAGGATACCCGCTTGTGTTCGGGCAGAGAACGGGGAGGAATACGCCGATGCCATGGGCTCCCTGTACGTGCCGGCGATATGTTTTATTTCATTTTTCCATTGCAAAAATGTGACCATCAAGAAAGTCGAGGGGTCGTGTAAGCATCCTCAACGATTCAAGCGGGTCCATGGCTTCTCGGCTCCACCTTTCCACATTATCGAGGTTCACAAATCGACCAAGCATTCCGTACGTGAGGCCTTCGATCCCGCGCAGGGTAAGGAATCCTGCGCGCACTTTGTGCGCGCCCATTTTGCAGACTACCGAGAAGGCAAGGGGCTGTTCGGGAAACTCCACGGCACGTATTTCTTTGGTCTCCATGTCCGTGGCAGTGGCGAAGTTCTCCAGTCGGAGTATCGCCCTTGGCCGCCGAATGGCGAGCACAAGAAGCGTTGCGTTGTCCAATCGACTAAAGGCAACGAACGACGGACACCCGACAACCCGCAGTCCTCTGGGGAGTGACGACGGAACTCGACAATCGGGGGCTGGCGCAGAGCAAAGCCCTGCGTTTTTCGTGCCAATTTGTTCAAGATTGGCCATTTCGGAAAACCCGCAGAACTGCGTTCTGCGCCAGCCGGCCTTGGCATTGTGAGTGTAATGGCGATGTTACGCCAAACTAAACGCGGAATATACAGCCAACGCCACAGGCTGATAGGCTTTGCGTCGGTCGATCACACTACATGGAGCGCGACCCAATCAAACTCACGCAACCGCCGCCCTCCGGCCGAGGTTGGGTACATCAAGGCCTCCTCATCATCTTCATGGTGTAGTAGCCCCTGGGCGTGCCCCAACTCGTGGGCGATGGTCCTCGGAGGATCGGAGCATACGTCCGCATGAACGAACACGTAGCGTTGATCGAACATCGCTTGACCGCCGCACCTGGGCTCGTTCGATTTATCGACAAGGAATAGGTTGAAATCATAGTTGTCGTCCTTGCAAGCATCAACCACCGCCTTCATTTCGGCGGTCATCCAGGGGCCTTTGGTGTCGAGTTTTTTGTCCTTGTCCTTATCAAATTCGACTCTTTTTGCTGGCAGCCTCTTCAGTTTGAATTCAACCACGGCCTGTATGTAGACTGCATTGAGCGTCGCCTCGATGTCTGCGTCTGATACATCCGTGCTGTTGTAGTTCTTTTCATGAACAAGGCGTACGGCGACCGTTCTGATTCTCTTTGCGTAGGTCTTGACCTTTATCTTTCCAAGGTCGCGGCCTCCGCACGACGCCTTGATCTCAGATTCTCCAGCATCCCCACCGGTGACGGTCACTACTTGCAGTCCCCACTTTGCAACTGCCGGAACGACCTGAACTTTTGCTGGTGCTGAACTGGTGAACTGGACATTAGCGAATGTGTTAGCGGGGATGATTTGCGCCTGGATTGTATCCGACTTGCCGATCTCGACGGATTTATAGGGGACTTCGGGATCCGTAAGGTCGTCGAAACCGTAAACCTTTTCATCGCTTTCCCTGAATATAACCCTTAATGGGACAAGACTGGGTGAAATTGTATGGGTGCCAGCGGCGATCGCCTTGGCTTCAACATCCGCGGTGCGAAGGGAACAAAGGGACCCCGGGCATGGCGATTCACACAGCGCCAGTGTTCCGAGGTCGAAATCATCCTTCGTACCGCACACAGACCCAGGCCTTTGTCCTGCCATCGGAACCTCCGTCTGTAATCCGTCGTTTGCCTCAGCGGTGCTGCGTCTCAATGGGCAGCAGGTGCGCTTAGGGGAGGCGAAAGAAACTACGCGCAAAATCTTCCTCTTTACCGTTGCTAATGTCAATGAAAGAAAAATGTACCTGACACCGTTTCCCACGCGGGCTGTACAGGAAACGTGCTCAGAATTCCTAGCAACCGACCTTCAAAAGTCGTAAAATCTCTAACGGTCTTTTGATATTCCACTCAAACCCAGTGGCGATGAGTTTCGCCTTGTAAAATCCGCGCTGTTTAGCCATGCCGAGAAACATCATTTCATCGGACGAAGCGCTGATAGTCGACAAACCCGGTGACAGACGGGACGTTTCACTATTTTCTACCGAGCGGATTAGTCCGCGTCGGGGGGAAACGGTGTCAGGGGGAAATGGTGTCAGGAACCATTTTATTATCTGGAAAACACGATACGGAACCGCGGGCGCCCGAGAAATGGTTCCTGACACCATTCCCTCCCCTCATGATTCAGGAGGGGGCGGGGCGCTCAGCGCCGGGGGTGGTTACACGACCCTAATCCCTAATCCCCAATCCCCAATCCCTAATCCCTAGCAGGACCCTAATTCCCAATCCCTAATCCCTATTGGGAGGCGGCGGAAGCTATGATGTCGGTAAATCGGAAATATGGTGCCGTCCCGGTTTCCCCGGTTTCCCCGGTCTTGGTTTTGGGCGTTTGACCATGGCCACTCTTCCGCCCGCTCTACCCGTCCGGCTCGCACGGGGTTCTGGTGGATGTCATCAACCTTCTCGTGGTACTCTTTGACCGTTCACAGAGCACGGTCGAGGCCTGCTCTGAGTGGAGAGAGGCCGCAGGGTCTCCGACCGCGAGACTCTGGCCACTCGTGTCGTATGGACCTAAAAGAATACCTTCGACGCCAGTTAATCTTTATAGAGAACTCGTGCGCTAGCTTCGACCGCGGCTGTGTGGACGAGAGCATCCGGATGGCCGTCTGTCTGCGGGTTCTATTCCACGACACAAAGAATCAGAAGTCGCTCCTCACGCAAATGGGTGCGAGGCAATCCAGGGTTTTGTCAACCGTCCCGCCGCTGTCACCCGGCGCAGTGATCTTCTCAGGAATGTACCGCTTGATTCTGCCAGTCCCGGGAAGCCTTAGGGTATCGGTGCCACTGGGCGAGGCTCTGCACAGGGAGTTCGTATTGCCGGACCAATGGTGGGATCAGGTAATTTATGTTGGGGGCAGCCCAATCCGAGGCGGCGTTCCTGGGCCTCAGCTCAGGATACGGCGCAAAGACGTGGTGCTCTGCGCAGCTAACAGGGACGGCGGAGCACATGTTGACCCACGCTTAACCGCCGAATACCGGGCGCTGGTGGAAGGACTCTGGCGGGCCACAAAGGGACCGCCCCACACAGAGATTAGCGTCCCCGACGATCAGTTCGTCCTGCTTAGGCAGATGGGCTATGAGGTTTTGAACAGCCCGGATCTCCTGGCGCTCACCAAGCAGCAGGCACCGCCGGCCTCGTCGTCGGCGCCTTCCAGGGGGGTAGCGCGGAGTCTCGCTGTGCGCACGGAAAAAGGTGGACGGAAAAAGGTCGCGGAAAAAGGTGTTAGGTCAGGAAAAAGATGTCAGGTACTTTTTCCCGTTGCCCAGGACGGAATCCTACCGCTCTTCCCTTTTCTTACTTGGAACGAAAAGGTACCTGACACCTTTTCCTGACACCTTTTCCACCTTTTCTAAAACACCTTTTCTAAAAAGATATCTCACCATCGGGGTCAACGGATTTCGACTCAGGATGCCGAGGGTACAGCGTCAAAATGTGGACCCCATTTAAGCTTCGGCACCTATAAGAGGACGAAAAGGTACCTGACACCTTTTGACTGACCCAGACCAGAACGCAGGCAGGCAGTGTCCAAATGGTCCTCGCGCTTAAGCGCTGAACAACTTCACAGCTTTGCCACGACGTCCTGAGCGAGTGTCTGCTCCATCGTCTTCACCCGCTCAACGTCCTTCGCGGAGAAACCGCCCACCATGATTTCGAAAACCGAATTCCCCTTCTTAACGTGAAGTGACACGCGTAATTGCGACACCATAAACAACGCGTCGTCGCCGAGACCGGTGACCGGCTCCTTTGTGATTCCGCGAACTGGCATCTTCGCGGTATTGAACCGCTCCACTGGGGTGAGGCTGCCTATGGTGCCGAGGATGTTCAGGCTCACCCGCTTCGCGAGGAAACTGCTCTTGCCATTCTCATACCACGTGCACGCAAGCCGGTCGATCGCAGGATTGGCCGGTGGAGTGTGCATCTCGTTGCTGGGATGCTGCCCGGCGCTAACCGGAACGCCGAGCACACTACTCACCTGAGCCTGTGTCAGAAGTGAACAGGCATCCTCCCCAGCCGCGAACGCAGAGCTGCAAGTGAAAAGCAGTAGGAAGGCTGCAATAGTCGAGGCAACAGTCGTTTTCGGGGACATGTTTTTATCCAGAATTTCCTTTTTGAGTTTTCACCCTACCGGTAGCATATATTCGTCCGCCTCTAATTTCAAGGTCCAGCCGGGCTTTCACAGGAGGGGGAGAACGGTGTCAGGTACCCTTTTCTTTTGGAAAGATGCGGTAGCAGGGAGAACGGTGTCAGCCTAGAAACGGTACCTCTGACACCGTTTCCCTGACACCGTTTCCCCTCAAGCTCAAGGAAAGCTCCTCGTCGTTCCTATCATCTTAAAGTGGCCCGGAAAGCCGATACCTATTGATGGCGCCGAAAATCCATCGCCAGTGCTAATTCTGAGCATCCCACCCCTGATATATGCCCCGAGAGCCAGCAATCTGTTACTGTCAATCTGTAGGCTCATCGTGCCCCCCGCGGACAGAGAGCCGACCTGGAACCCCGGGTCTTGATACACCGTGGCTTTACCTTGAAAGTCATAAAGCTCCGCACGTACCGAGGTCTCAAAGTCCTTCCAGTCTCCGGCGTCCGCGAAAGAAACGTCTGGGAAACCGGGGATGCCGATGGAGATTGATTTAAGATCGTGGACAAAAATGGCTGATTCAGAAGCTTCTTTGTCCACAATTTCAAACACGATCGCCCCACCCGACACACCTGTTCCATATTTCGACAGCGTGAAGGAACCTGTGCCGAGGCAGCGGATCTTGAAGTGGGTGGAACCGACAACCGTGACGGGGGTAACCGTTGGGGGCTTGAATCCGTAAAGGAAGACCTCAACCGCCCTCCACCAGCCGTCATTATTCGTTGCCGCCCCTAGGCTTTCTGAAGAACCCTTCGGCCATTGAACATTGAACTTAGCGCGACTCGTCGATTCCTTGATGTACTCCCTGACCTTATCGCATCGCCGAAGGGAGAGCGCATCGTTGTACCGCGGGTCGCCCAGCTTGCTTGCCCAGCCGATCAGGTCGACCCAGGCTGTTTGAAGGCTATTAATGGTGGGCACCAGGGTGCGGTCTATCCACTTCATGTGGTCATCCGTCGGTGCCGCGAATCTTGTGGGGAAGTTGCAAAGCCGCACGGCTAATCTGGTCCCGTTTCCCTTGATCGGCGTCACGTCCTCGAAAACTGTCCCAGTGAAAGTTCCGGGTTCTTGAGCACGATAATATTTATCTTCAATTGGGTCACCCATTCTGCATACGCTCCTTTCGTTTCGGTATGTGGCGTGGTTTACATCTTGCACATCGTTGGCCCAAGGCTCCACGCGGAACGCAACGCGTTGGGGCCAGAGCCTTGAAAGCTGTCGTGTGAATGAAAAAGCCCTGAAACTAATAATTCGATTTATAAATGTACGCCTGAAGAACGCTTTTCCTGCTCAATGAGCCATATATACTATCGAACGCCGCATGATGTCAACACTTTGTTTGATAATGCTGAATGATTGACAGGCGTCAAACGGCGTTTGACGCCCGTCAAATTATCAGGCCTGTATCGCGAACCGATGCCTGCGGGTCCACGGCTTTTGTTCTAGCTCGACACTGGCCAGCGAGTAGCACAAAACTCCGCCTTTGAGCGGGCAGCGCACACTTAGGCGTCGTTTGCCCTACTCTGCGGTTCTTAGCGTGATAACCCCAACATGTCTGTCAAGATCCAAGGGCGAAAAAGCGCAGGGTCTCTGTGAAGCGGCGCTCTGCGCTGCCCGCCGATGCCTCTGCTGCACGATTATCGTTCGCGCATTGTTTGCTCGCTCGTCTCCTCTTTGTGAAGAGCTTGTTTCCGCCCGTCGCTGTGGATTATCGGGGTGCCCGGCGACGTGCCATTCGGCAGCGTCACCGAAGAGACCACGGTGTGAATACTGGCCCCCGAATCGTGCACGACGAACATCAGCTTGATAACGATCCCGTTCGGGAAATCAATGGTTGCATTGCCCGTGCAGTCCGAATTCACCGCGTACCAGCCCGTTTCATTGGTGTGAAATCCGGAAACCGGATCCGTATCAGGGCTCGGGACGGGCCCGCCCAAAGAGCTGGACATAACGAAGTCATCCTGGGTCAAATTGCCGGCGCCGTCGAAATTGGTGATGGCAACGCCTGCGCGGGTATCCGCTGTCCCGTCAGGATGGAAGATCTGGCCCGTAATGGTGAAGGCTTAATCGCCTTCGAGCGTGCCATTTGAACAACCGTCGTGATCCAGGCCGGGCGCCGACAGGGGCACTGCCAGGGCGAGAATCACTACTCCAACGCAACTTCTCCAATATGGATTTTTCATGTTCACTTCCATTGATTGTTTCGCGCAGCCATTCCTGGCCGCGTCGCCACAAGACTAGAAGAAACGCTGCAACCGAGTCCTGTAGCAAATCTGAATTACATCTGAAATTTTTCTGAGGGGGAAAGGGTCAGAGGGGGAAAGGTCAGAAGGGTGTCAGGTACTCTTTCCTCCCCAGGTGCTCTTTCCTCCCGCCTTGGTATTTCGTCCCATCCTGACGCGCCGGAAGTCTGGGGTCAAGCTGACCCTAATCCGGCCACCGGTTGTTTCTAATTATTGAATGCTGAACGGCAGGAGCAGAATTGAACCACTCTACAAGAAACCGATCCGCCTTTTCCAATTGGTCTAGTGCTTCGGCCTCAGCCGATGGGTCATAGTCTGAAATTGTTGTGATGATGTCAAAGACATCCCCGGGGGGGAACGGTGTCAGGTACCCTTTCTCCTCCCCGGGGTTTAGGTGCTGCTACTTGGGCTGCGGCTCGACCCTAACGAGAGCCTGGTCGGTGGCCAGTTCGAGTTCAGTCGTTTCCTCTTCGGTTAAGTCCCGGATTTTTTTCCGGAGAGCCGACTGGGGAATTGCACGTAACTGACTAGCGATCCCCTTCATCGAGGTTCGCCGACCGACGCGCGGGACGGGCACGCGTGTCCCTGTTTTTCCCGGCAAAAACCGCGCGAAGGCTCTAAGGGTGGAACAACGCCGCAAGATCGCGGTGGCCGTGCACCACGCGCATGATGCACACCCCCGGTTCCGCGATTCGATAAAAGATGAGGTATTCGCCGGTGGGAAAGCTGCGGTAGGACGGCCGCAAGTCGTCGTGGCGGCGGCCCGCGCGAGGGTTTTCTCCCAGTATTGGGAAGTGGTGGATGAGCAGGTCAATGAACCGGTCCGCCGCCGGCTCGTCATCTTCCGCGATGCGCTGCCAGATTTCGAGCAGGTCACGCCGGGCGTGCCGGGTGAGGCGATAGGTGACCATTATGCCTGCTGGGGCCGGCGCAGGTCTCGCGCCTCGCGCTTCAGTTCCTCGGCCAGCCGGGGCAAAGTGGCGTCCGTGTAGTCGGTGTAGCGTCCGGCGTCCAGATCGGCCTGCGCGGCGTCGAGGCTCGCCAGCAACTCCACCCGCGCCCGCTCGCGTTCCTCCCAGCGGGCCATGGCGTCACGCACCGCAGCTTCCGCGCTGGGATATCGGCCGCTCGCCACAGCTTGGCGGATGAAAGCCTCCTGGTCCGGCGTAAGCTGAACTTCCATAGCCCCAGAGTAATGCGCGCAGGCGCTGCTGTCAACGCGGAAAAAACGCCGGCGGGTTCCGGGATATGCCTGCGACACTCGTATTCAGCCTCTACGACCCGTGGCACGGGCATCCTGCCCGTGATGTTCATGGCCAGGATGGCCATGCCACGCCTTCCGTGATCCCATGGCGCCAGCATATCGGGTGTGCGAGGCGTAAACAACCGGTCATGGGTTTTTTCCGAGCGGTTAGCGCACGAGTATCTATCCGTCCGTCAGAGGACGGGTCTCCGGACTCGTCGATTGCCGGGCCTAGCGGCCGACGGATTCCCCTCTTCCCCGCGCGCTCGCGCGAACCAGCAGCCGGAAGCCAAGAGACAGTTGCTAGTGGCGAGTGGCTAGTGGTGAGTAACAGGTGGCCACTACTGTCCGGTCATAAGTCGAACAGATTGAATTGGTTGCGAGGCGCCTCTGGTTCGTCTGAGCGGTTTATTTGCGAAAACGCCTGTAAAAGCGGTGTTTTTTCGAAAAGCGAGAGACTCAAAATTTGTGACATGGGGAACAGTTTGAGTTCGAGCCCCAGGCGCTTGCGAACGATCGCGAGCAGCACATAAACGGAGATGGCGATCCAGATTTCAGTTTTCACCGCATTGGGTGAAAGCCCATAGAATTTCTTGATATGCAGATGCTGTTTGATCCACTTGAAGAACAATTCGACCTGCCAGCGACACTTGTAAAGCTGCGTGATGATAAGCGCGGGCAGAGAGAAATTGTTGGTCAGGAAGATGAGGATGTGGTCGGTTTCGGCGTCGTGGTAACGAATGCGGCGCAAGGGTTGGGGGTAGGACTTGGCCGGGTAAAAGCTTTTCAGGCGAATGGTCTGATCGGACCGGAGGCCAGTCGTCTTGTCGACGGGAAGTGCGCTGAGGCCATGAAAAGCAAAATCCTTGCGCGCGCGGATGATGAAAAAAGCCAGAGCCTGATGGAGCGCGTAGAGGCGGGCAAAATCCAAATAGGCACGGTCCATGAGATAGATGGAGCCAGGTTCGAGGAAGAGTTCGTCGAGCAGGTGAATCTCGTGGATTTTCGCGGGTTGGACGGCAATGACGGAAGGAATATTGCCCTGCAGATCGAGCAGCGTATGCATCTTGACGGCGGCATTTTGGGCGCGATAACGGGCCCAGGGAAAAAGCGAAAGGCACAGGTCGATGGTGGTGCAGTCGAGCGCGTAGACGGTCTGCTGCAACTCCACCCCGAAGTTTTCGTCGGCGTACAAGGCGCGCGCCGTGGCGATC
>Ga0326728_10025499_pt1 | contig 10576 bp, 9 predicted proteins | sample MB3enrmetagenome_FD_207602 | JGI IMG/M metagenome (GOLD analysis project Ga0326728, IMG submission 207602) | Lab enriched peat soil microbial communities from McLean, Ithaca, NY, United States - MB31MN | ecosystem: Environmental > Terrestrial > Soil > Wetlands > Peat | place: USA: New York...
GCCTTTAAGATGAGTCTCACTTCAAACGAGCAAGCTGCCGGCCGGGATCGAACCTGGAGCGCAGCCCCAAAAGGAGGAGCATGTCTATCAAGAACGATGCCTGGATCCGCCGCATGGTCCGGGAAAGGGATATGATCAATCCCTTCGCGGAAAAGCAGGTGCGCGACGGTGCCATCAGCTACGGCCTCTCCTCCTATGGCTACGACTTGCGGGTGGCCGATGAATTCAAGATCTTCACCAATGTGATGTCGGCGGTGGTGGATCCCAAGTGTTTCGACGAGCGTTCCTTCGTCACCGTGCGCACCGACTGCTGCATCATTCCCCCCAACTCTTTCGCCTTGGCGCGTTCGGTGGAGTATTTCAAGATTCCCCGCGAAGTGCTCACCGTGTGCGTAGGGAAGTCCACCTACGCCCGCTGCGGCATTATCGTGAACGTCACCCCCTTCGAACCGGAGTGGGAGGGTTTTGTCACCCTGGAGATCTCCAACACCACCCCGCTGCCCGCCAAGCTGTATGCCAACGAGGGCCTGTGCCAGATCTTGTTTTTCGAATCCGACGAGGTTTGCGAGATCAGCTATAAGGACAAGAAGGGCAAGTACCAGGCGCAACAAGGCATCGTGCTGCCTAAGCTGTAAAGACCTCTTTCGCCGCGGCGACGGTGTTGGCATGGATGGCGATCGTGTCTTCGACGCGCCGGGCATAGCCTCCGGCCAGGGTAACGAAGACCGGCACCCGCCGCGCGTGGGCGGTGGCAAACACCATTTCATCGCGCTGCTTCAGGCCGTCGACGGTTAGAGCCAGGCCGCCCAACTGGTCCTCGCAGAAAGGGTCCGCCCCGGCGACGTAAGCCATGAGGTCGGGATCGAAGCGGCGGAAGGCGGAGGTCAAGGCATTGTCCAGCCAGCTCAGATACTCCGCGTCGCCCGTGCCGTCCGGCAGGTTGACGTCCAGCGAAGACGGAGGCTTCCACACGGGGTAGTTGTTCTCCTGGTGCAACGAGATGGTGAAAACATCTCCGAAGGCAGCTTCGGTTACGGAAACCGGCCGCTGCGGACGGTACAGCGGCGCCGGCCAGGAACTGCTTCCCGGAGGGGCGACGGGAGTCTCGGGATGGAAAATGGCCGCCGTTCCGTTGCCCTGGTGTACATCGCAATCCAGCACCATCACCCGCGACGCCCGCCCGTCTTGAAGCATACGCCGAATGGCGATGGCAATATCGTTGATCAGGCAGAAGCCTTCGCCGTGATCGGGAAAGGCATGATGGAAGCCACCACCCAGGTTGATGCCGATACCGTCCTCCAGCCCCAAGCTGGCGGCCAGGATCGAGCCACCGGCATGCATCCAGAAGGCCTCCACGAGGGCGGGGGAAAAGGGCATCTCCAGCGCCAGCTCTTCCCGGCTGCTCACGGTGGCCGTGCGCAGTTTGTGCACCCACTCGCGGGTGTGCACCGAGAGCACATCTTCATCGCAGGCCGGCTGGGGAGCGATGAAATCCTCCGCTGCGGCGATCTGCCTGTCTAAGAGCAGTTGGTGAATCAGCCGGTACTTCCGGGCGGAGAACACATGCTCTCCGATGGGAAGTAAGTAGGCGTCGCGATAGACGAGCTTGAAGCCAAGCATAAGAGCTCTTATTCGTTCTCGCCCAGCGCCTCTCCAGAAATCGCCGCGCCCGAATCCTGAATCAAGCGGAGTTTTCGAAAGCGGCTTCGGGCGGGGCCCCCCAAGGCGTAAAGGAGAAAGCCGCCGGCCACGATCCCGGAGGCTAACAGTAGAGCCTTCGCTCCGAGCAGATGGTCGCGGCCACTTTGCAACAGGGAAAAAACCAGGAGGGCCATAGGGGGCACTGCCACCGCAATGGTGCCTCGTACTCCCCCGGGTACCGAAAACGCCCGGGGCAGATCTGGCGCGCGTAGCCGCAACGCCACGAGGGCGGCAAACTCCAACGCTAAGCTGATGCCGTACAGCATAATGTCGAGCGCCACCAGACGTTCGAAACCCAGGCGCAGGCACGCTCCCCAAGCCAGGGCCAGGACCACAATACTGACCCACGGAGCCCCCGTCCGGCGATGGACCCGCGCAAACGCCCGCGGCAACATGCCGTCTTGCGCCATGGCCAGCGGCAGCCGCGAATAGCTCAACACCAGCGCATTGAACATTCCGAAAGCGCTCAGCATGGCGGCCATGGCGGTAAACGCGCGCAGCCAACGCCCGCCCAGCGTGCCGGCAAGATCGGCCCAGGAGCCGGTATCGAACCCGGCGGCCGGGGTGCCGGCATACCAGGCCGCCACCACCGGCAGCACGTAACTGAGCGCCACAATGCCTACCGCCCCGAGCATGGCGCGAGGGTAATTATGATGGGGCCGGTGCACATCGGCGGCTATGGTGGACGCGTTGTCCCAGCCCATATAGTTCCACATGGCCACCAGCACTCCGCCGCTGATCCCTATGCCGGCGGCCGGGACCGCACTGGCGTGGGCCAGCGCTCCATGGTGAAACGGGGCCAGCACCACGATGGCGGCGAAGGGAGCCGAGAGCACCACAAACAGCCAGACGGAGGTGTCCGCCACGGCCCGCACTCCCGCCAAGTTCAGGATGACACATAGCCCGATGACCGCGGCGCCCGCCAGTACACCGCGCGCGCCGCTCCCGAACCAAGGCAGGAGCCGCTTCAAGTAGAGCACGAATAGGGTAGGGTAGATCGCCATGTCGAAGACGCTGGCGGCCAGGGAGAGCCACGCTTCTTGAAAGCCCCACACATCGCCCAGTGCGCGCCGCACCCAGGCGTAATAGCCCCCCTCCTTGGGCAAGGCCGCTCCCAGTTCCCCGATCATCAGGGCCGTGGGGATACTCCACAGCAGTGGAGTCAGCACGAGCACCAGGATGGCGCGGCCATAACCGGCGCCGCTTACAATGTCCTCCGTGCCATAAGTCCCACCGGACACCATGAAGAAGGTCGCCGCTACCAGCGGCCAAAGGGTAAGTGGGCGAGGCCTCCGGCCGGCATTGGCAACGGCGATGGGGGACGCAACGCGGGTCAACTGGACGGCTGCCTCCTCGGATACAGACTATGTATCGGAAGGATACAGGAAAACCGGGAACACGCAAGCCTAACCCCAGGACGGCAGTCCCCAAGTTGTCCAACCGGGATCAAGCCGTCGCAGACTGCCGTCCCAGGCTATTTTTGGTGGAAAAAAATCGCTTTGGCACGGGGAAGCCGGTTCTTGTTGGGTCCCATTCGGCGCGCCAAAATAGGTCTCTCGGTCTCGGCGCTACTTCTTCTTCTCCGCCGCCAGCTCTTTTCCTAGCATCACGGGAACGGCGAAGCTGCGGGCGAAGGGAACGAGAGCGCCCTGGGCCGGGTCGGCGGCCTGGGCGTCCGCGCGGCGGATGATCTCCGACTGCACGTAGCGGAAAAACTGCTGCATTTGCTCCTGCATAAGTTCTATCTGGCGGCGCATCACATCCATGTTCTCGCGCATTCGCAGGATCATATCGATGCCGGAAATGTTGACGCCGTAGTCGCGCGCCAGCTCCAGGATGAATTCCAGGCGCTTGAGATCCTCGTCGGTATACAGACGGGTGTTGCCTTCGGTGCGCGAAGGCTTAAGGAGCCCCTCGCGCTCGTACAGACGCAGCGTCTGAGGGTGAATGCCATACATGTCGGCGACCGCCGAGATCATGTACGCCCCTTTGCCACGTTTTCGCGTCATACGCGGCTACACCTGCCTCCATAGCTCCGCCCGGGGGTCTTCCGGGTTAAGTTTGGCCAGCTTGCGTAAGAGCTCCTTGGTTTCCTCGTCGTGGGGCATGGGGACGGCAACCTTGACCTCCACGATTTCGTCGCCGCGGCCGCCGTCTTTGACGGCCGACGGTACACCCTTTTCCCGTAGCCGCAGCTTTTGTCCGCACTGGGTTCCGGGAGGAATCTTCAGCAAGGCCCGGCCGTCGATGGTGGGCACTTCGATCTTGGCGCCCAGCGCCGATTCCGTAAAGCTAACCGGCACAATAACGTGAATGTCGTCTCCCTCGCGGCGGAACACCGGGTGTTCGGCAATGCGCACCACAATGTACAAATCGCCCGCGGCCCCGCCGGCGACGCCGGCATTGCCCTTTCCCGGAACGCGAATGCGCTGCCCATCCCGCGTTCCCGGCTTAATGCGAACCTCCAGCGGCTCGGTGTGGCCGATGGCGCCCGTACCTTGGCAGCGCGGGCACCGGCTCTGCGCCTTCCCGGTGCCGTTGCAGTGCGGGCATTGCAGATTGAAGCGCATGTTGCCGCGGCTCTGCGTGACTTGGCCCTTGCCACCGCACTCGGGGCAGACCCCGGCGCCCTGCAGCACGCCCCGGCCATGACACTCGATGCAAGTGTCTTGCCGTTGAATGCTGATCCGCATCACCGATCCGCGGATAGCTTCCCAAAAGCCAATCTGGACCTGATACTCCAGATCCGAACCGGGCTGCGGCTGTTCGGCAGCCCGGGATTCCCGTCCGCCCCCGCTAAAAATACTGGAGAAAATGTCGCGAAACCCGCCCCCGCTACGCCCCGAACTGGGCCGCGAGGCTCCGGCTTGTTCATACAAATCGCTGAAGTCGAATCCACCAAAATCCACCGGGACTTGCTGTCCGCCGCTGCCGCGAAATCCCGTGCCCCCGGCGCCCCCGCGGGCATAAGCTTCGGCGGCCGCCGGATCGATGTTGTCGGAGTAGAAGCCAAGCTGGTCGTACACCTTGCGCTTCTTGGGATCGCTCAGAACGTCGTTGGCTTCTGAAATCTGTTTAAACTTCTCTTCCGCCGCCTTGTCCCCGGGGTTTACGTCGGGATGATGCTTTCTGGCAAGCTTGCGAAAGGCCTTGCGTATCTCTTCCTGGGAAGCGTTCTTCTTTACCCCGAGCACTTCGTAATAATCTTTGGTGGTTGCGGTCGCCATATCAGTTGACCCAGGAAGTCTCTCGCGTTTGTTCCATACCATCGATACACATTCTGGCTTTGCCCACCTCGGCCAATACCCGGGTTTCGAACCAACGATCCTCGGGAATCTGCGTGCTCCACCAGGGACAGCCGAAGGCCCAGGAGCCCGAACCCTCCGGCGCCAACTGCAGCCAGCAGGGAACCTCCACGCAACCGACCAGCAGGGTTCCCTGCGCCGGCTCATAGCGCAGGCCCAGTACCCGGAGCGCTTCGGGAGACATCAGCGTGCCCATCCGCTGCCGCAGCACGGCTTCGGCATGGTGAGTCGCTTCGGAACGGGCGTTATTGCTTCTCGACATAGTCTGAGGACTCGTTGAGGGTTACTCTCCCTCAGTTCGTGTGGGCTATCCCGTTATTGCGGGTCTTCCAATTGTGGGTCATCCTGAGCGGAGCGAAGGGATCTGCTTTTCTTCCATACTCCGAAGCTCTTCAGGATGGCCCCCGCTTTGGGTTTGTGCCGGTTCGAGCGGGCTTCTGGCGCTATGGACCCCCGCCAACTGGCCCTCAACTCCTTCGCAACCCGCGTTATTTTTTCTCGTCGACGTCCACGTACTCCGCGTCGATTACGCCCTCGTTCTTCTCCGCTGCCTTGCCGTTGGACCCCGGAGGAGGCGTGCTCGGCCCCGCTGCGGCAGCTCCCGCCTCGGCCGCCCCCGGCGCCGGACCGGCAGCTTTGTACATGGCTTCCGCCAGTTTGTGCGACGCCTTGGTCAAGTTCTCTCGGGCGCGCTCCATCTGCGCCGCTTCATTGGATTCCAGCGCCTTCTTGGCGTCGGCCAGCGCGGACTCGACATCGCCGCGTTCGGTGCCGCTGATCTTGTCGCCGTGCTCCCGCAGCATCTTCTCGACGCTGTAAACCATGGAGTCAAGCTGATTGCGCGCCTCGATCTCTTCGCGCCGGTGCTTGTCCTCTTCGGCGTGGGCCTCGGCTTCTTTGGCCATCTTCTCGACTTCATCCTTCGACAGCCCCGAGGAAGAAGTGATCGTAATCTTCTGATCGCGGTTGGTAGCCCGATCTTTAGCGGTCACGTTCAAAATGCCGTTGGCGTCGATGTCGAAGGTCACTTCGATCTGCGGTACCCCGCGGGGAGACGGCATGATGCCATCCAGGTGAAAACGGCCCAGGGTGCGATTGTCGCGCGCCAGCGGACGTTCGCCCTGCAAGACGTGCACCTCCACCGAGGGCTGGTTGTCCGCAGCCGTGGAAAACGTCTCGCTCTTGCGAGTGGGAATGGTGGTGTTGCGCGGAATCATCGCGGTGGCCACCCCGCCCAGCGTCTCAATCGACAAGGTCAAGGGGGTAACGTCGAGCAGCAGCAGATCCTTCACTTCGCCGCCCAGTACGCCTCCCTGGATCGCCGCACCCACCGCCACCACTTCGTCCGGGTTGACCCCCTTGTGCGGTTCCCGGCCAAAGATCTCCTTGACCAGTTGCTGGATCTTGGGCATGCGGATCTGGCCGCCCACCAGCACCACTTCGTCAATCTTGTCCGCCCCAATGCCCGCATCTTTCAGACACTGCCGGCACGGACCCACCGAACGCTGGATGATGTCGTCCACCATCTGCTCCAGTTTGCCGCGGGTCAGCCGCTTGACCAGGTGCTTGGGCCCGGTGGCGTCGGCGGTGATGAACGGAAGATTGATCTCCGTTTCCATCGTCGTGGAGAGCTCGATCTTGGCGCGCTCGGCCGCGTCGCGCAGCCGCTGCAAGGCCATCTCGTTCCCCTTGGCCCTCAGGTCCAGCCCTTCGTCTTTCCTGAACTCGTCGATGAGCCAATCCACAATCCGCTGGTCGATGTTGTCGCCGCCCAGATGGGTGTCGCCATTGGTGGCCTTGACCTCGATCACGCCTTCGCCGACTTCCAGAATGGAAATGTCGAAGGTGCCGCCGCCGAAGTCGTAAACCGCGATGGTCTCGTCTTTTTTCTTGTCCAGCCCATACGCCAGCGCCGCCGCGGTGGGCTCGTTGATGATGCGCTTCACTTCGAGGCCGGCGATCTTGCCCGCGTCTTTGGTGGCTTGCCGCTGGGCATCGTTGAAGTAGGCCGGCACGGTGATGACGGCATCGGTTACTTTCTCGCCCAAATAATCCTCGGCGGCTTTCTTGAGCTTCATCAGGATGTAAGCCGAGATCTCCGGCGGCGTGTGTTTCTTTCCCATGATGTCGACCGCGACGCGATCGCCGTCGGGCACCACCTTGTAGGGCACCATCTTCATCTCTTCCGAGACTTCGTCGAAGCGGCGGCCCATGAAACGCTTGATCGAGTAAACCGTGTTCTCCGGATTGGTGATGGCTTGGCGCTTGGCGACTTGTCCCACTAGGCGCTCTCCGGTCTTGGTGAACGCCACGACTGAGGGGGTAGTGCGCCCGCCTTCTTCGTTGGCAATGACCTTGGGTTCGCCACCTTCCATGACGGCCACTACCGAATTGGTGGTGCCCAGGTCAATACCGATAATTTTTCCCATGGAACCTGCCTCCTGCTCTTTATTTCCTTACCGGCCACTGCCGAATAATGGCGTACCCAGCAACCCTGGGTGCTAACAGCGCGATAATAGAACCTGAGCGAATCAGTGTCAAGTTATAGATGTAGGATTTGTTGCCGAAGTTGCAGAGGTCCTAACTGCTGCCGAGCAATGCAAAGAACTCACACGCTCTGAGCGCAGCCGAAGCAGCCTGCCCTGATGAGCGAAGCGAAGCTACAAGTCTTCTGGGAAAACCAACCCGATGACCTACTCGCGGGAACAGCAGCGTGCGCCGTTATAGATGTGGGGTGAGGATGGCAACGGCGCACGCCTTATTTAATTGATACTATCGTAGTATCAGTTTTTCCCCCGGTCAAGTAAAATTATCGTTACAATAATTCATAGCCGCGTACTCTTACCAACATCGCTTCGAGGATGTTGTTGCATTTGTCACTTGTTTTCAATTAGATACTGATTGGCCGCCAAATACTCCCCCGCTCGCCGGGCGATTTCGCGTTCCCCCGGATAGGTCAGGCGGGTGGGGGCCTCGTCCAAGCCCATCCATTCTGCGTGGTGTACTTCGATCCGCATGTCGGCGCTGATGGCCCCCAACTCGCCAGCCCGATAGAAGAGCAAGAAGAAACTGACTATTTTGAAAACCCGCGCGCCATCTCCCCAAGACCGTACATAGACGTAGCGGACATCGCCCAGTTTGGCGACTAAGTCCGCCTCGACTCCGGTCTCTTCGCGGACTTCGCGCAGTGCGGTTTCTTCCGGACGTTCGCCCGGATCCGCTTGGCCCTTAGGAAGGGCAAGGACCGGTTTCGTGCGGGGGGGACGCATGGCATCGGGTTGGGGCTCGATTACCGCAATCCACCAGCGGCCAGCCTCATGACGGACCACAGCGCCACCCGCGGAAAACTCACGTTCCATCTTCTAACTCCTCGAACCGTCGCGCGGCTGCGCCGCCCACCTACTCTTCCCTGTGGAAACGCCACCGGCCGAACGCCGTCGCCGGCACGGCCCGCTAGAAACTTCCAACCTGCACGTGTAGTCTAACCCGGTAGGCTTTTCATGATCGAGAAGCACATCCAGCAAGTCATCCTGCTTGTGATATTGGTGTCGATCGGTAGCCGGTTGGGGTACGGAGCTGCGCTGGCGGCTGGTCGCACGGCGCCATTGCTGCCCGCCGATTTTGCGGGATGGCACAAGACCTCTTCGCAAACCAGCTCCGATCCCAGTGTTGCCGATCCCGTGAGCGCGGGCGCGCTACGGGAATTTGGGTTCTCCGACTTTGAGCGGGCCAGCTACGGACGGGACGGCCGCGAAATGAAAGTCCAAGCCGCGCGTTTTGCCGATGCCAGCGGCGCGTATGGGGCTTTTACCTACTACAAGGTTCCCGCCATGCTCACCGAGAAGATTGGCGAGCTGGGGGCCTCATTCAATTCCCGGATATTGTTTTACCGCGGCAACATTCTGGTGGAGGCTACCCTGGATCGGACCACCGCCATGTCGGCCGCCGAGTTGCGGGAGCTGAGCGATACCTTGCCCGTGGTTTCCGGACCGGCCGGCAACTCGCCGACTTTGCCGCAGTACCTTCCCAAGCAGGCCTACGTAAAGAACTCAGCGAAGTACGCCTTGGGACCTTTGGCTTTGCAATCGGCGGGCACTCCCATTCCTGCCGAGCAAGTGGAATTCGCGCGCGGCGCGGAAGTGGCGGAGGGCAAGTATTCGAGTTCTCGGGGCACGGCCACGCTGATGATCATCGCCTATCCCACGCCGCAAATCGCCGGGGAACGCTTGCGCGCCTTGGCCGCCCTTGGCGAAAGTGCAGCTTCCCCCTCCGACCCCAGTCTTGCCCCGCCCTTTATTACCAAACGGACCGGCCCTATGGTGGTGCTGGTAGCGGGCCAAATATCGACCCCGGAAGCCAAGTCGCTGCTCGCTTCGGTGAATTACGACGCCGACGTAACCTGGAACCAAAACACCTATCTCGATAAGAAGAATAATGTTGCCAACTTTCTAGTGAACGTGATCTTCCTGGTGTTCATCATTATCGCCTTTGCCTTGGTGGCTGGCCTTGCTTTCGGCGGCGTCCGTATCCTGCTCAAAAAGGCTCTCCCCGGCAAAATCTTTGACCGGGCGCAGGACATGGAGATCATTCAGCTCAATATTCGTGGCGGCGGCCGCGGCTAAGCCTTTGAGTTTTCGTCCTTTGTGCCCCTTCCCGGGAACGCTGGCGGTGGCCGGAATCCGCCCCGAATTTTTTGTAAATTATGCAACTTATTGAAAACACGGGAACTATACGGCCAGAAACTCCTTGACACCCCCCCCGGGGGTTCTTATGATTCAGCCATCAAAAGTTTTGACGGTTTAGCCTCCGTCGGAACTATTCTCCCTTGAAGAAAAGGCCGCTTGGTTGCCAAGCGGCCTTTTCGATTCTCCCGGTGGAAGTACCCAGGCGCTAGCCCAATACCCTCCTGGTCCTTCAGCTTCGCTTCGGGATGACAAACGGTCAGGCTCTCTTCTGCTGCCCTCTTCTGCTGCCCTCTTCTGCTGCCTGATGAGCGGAAAAAGCGTGGGAGAGCAACCAGGAATGGAAAGGATCGAGGGCTTGCGGAAGTCGGACAACTGCAGTTTGCAGTTTGCAGCCCTAACCCCGCTGCAAACTGCAAACTCCCGGCTACGGCTCGGGGAAAAAGTAAAATCGCTCGCTACTGCGGTGGCGCCGCCGGTGGCGGTCCGCCCCGCTGGCCGCCGAACTGTCTCATGTTAGCTTGCATGTCGTCGAACTTCTTCTGCTGGTCCGCATTGAGCAGAGCGCGAATCTGTTTGGAAGTGGCTTCGCGAATCGTCGTGAATTTCGCACGCCGGTCCTCCTGACTTACGGAGGTGTCGTCGCGTAAGGCCTGCATTTGTTTGGCTTGGTCTTCCAGAATCGGCTTGATCTTGGCTTTCTGATCGTCCGTGAGGTTCAACTGCTGCGCGTACCGCTCCAGTTGAGCGTCGGGACCAAAGCCACCCCCCGGTCCACCCGGCCCGCGCCCCGGCCCCTGGCCCGGGCCCGGGCCTTGGCCGCCGCCCATTCCGCCCTGTGCAAACGCCTGCGACGCCATAGCCAAAGCGGCCAGCAGCATCGCCCAC
>Ga0326728_10025500_pt1 | contig 10575 bp, 10 predicted proteins | sample MB3enrmetagenome_FD_207602 | JGI IMG/M metagenome (GOLD analysis project Ga0326728, IMG submission 207602) | Lab enriched peat soil microbial communities from McLean, Ithaca, NY, United States - MB31MN | ecosystem: Environmental > Terrestrial > Soil > Wetlands > Peat | place: USA: New York...
TCGCTCATTTGCACCAGGCGTGTGGCGATCTCGTCCACCGTGTAGACCGCCCCGATTTCAGCGTTTAATCGCTCGGTTACATCGCTCGCCCAGAGCGGCTCGCCCGCTTGCCGCAGAATACGGCGGATGTCTTTTTCCACCATCGGCATGTAAAGATCATGCCATACCGCACTTATTGGCGCTTGCACTAATACTGTGGCAGTTGTTAGGATGGCCTACACCTATGGATATAGAACAAATTCTCTCCGATCTCCGTAGTGAACGTGACCAACTTAACCAGGCCATAACTGCATTGGAGCTATTGGGCTCAACTGATGGGGCAACGCCGCGTCAGGTAAGCGCAGCAGCAATTGCCCCGGCAAGACGTCGTGGTGCCCGCTCAATGAGCGCAGCGGCCCGCAAACGAATATCGACGATGATGAAAGCCCGCTGGGCCCAACGCAAGGCCGGGAAGTCTGCAGGAAGCCGTAAAGTTTCCCCAAAAGCTCATGGTAAGAAACGCCGCATTAGTGCCGCTGGTTTGAAGCGAATCTCTGAGGCCGCCAAGAAGCGTTGGGCCAAAGTTAAAGCTGCGAAGGCTCCTGCTGGTCGGGGCATGAGTGCAGCCGCCCGGAAGCGATTATCCCTACTTGCCAAGAAAAGGTGGGCGCAGAAGAAGCAAGCGCAGAAGGCGTAGCCACCCCGGCGTACCGGACACGACACGTTACCTGATAACCAGCCATCTCTGCATAATAGGCCACTGACGCCCTTTCTTCGCCTCCTATGCTCTCCGGCATGGACAAACAGCGCGAGAACGGCGCATTGCTGATCACGGCCTGCATCGTGGCGGCAATCCGGCTCCGGGGAGAGCCAATCCAGCCGTCGCCCAAGCTGACCCTATTGCGGGTGGCCTTGCAAAACCCCACATGAGCAGTACAATGCGAGCGATTCAGGGCTCAAACAGGAGATTCCTGTGTACTTCGACCGGCTTTTCTTTCACCGGCTTCGAAGGAGTCGAGGAAACACGTTTCCGGGCGCGCGGCTGGGGCACTACGGAAGCCGTAGCCGCCTGTCGGCCGATAGACCCAGCGCGCAACGGGTGCACGCTGATCAAGAGCCGGCTGCCCTTCGTGCTTAGATCGAAGTCGCTGGGCTTGTCGAGATTGGCAACCAAGCGTGCCATCGGCAGGTTCCCCGGTAAGGGCCCCGATCGAAAATCAACGATTCTATCCCCTTCCGCTCCGCTCATTCGTCGCAAGCTCTCGGCAGACGCCGCCCCGATCAGATCAATCACGATACGGTCAGGACTACTCAACATCTGCACCTTGGCTTGAAGCGGCCCCTTAGGCAACAATTCAATTGGAAATCCATTAGGGGTCCGGGACACGGAGAAGTCTCGCAATTCAACCGGCGGTTGCGCCCAAGCGGACACCACCCGTACCAGCCAAAAGGCTAGCAACAGTAATCGGGGCTGCTTCCAGGTGGAGCTTTTCACTTGGCCGCTCCCGAGTTTAGCGCTTCCTTGGAAAGAACGCGAACGACACCTTCCCTATGGAGTCGAGCGTCTCCGAGAAGAGTCTGCGTTTCTTATGTACCACGGCGAACCCGGCCACGGCCCGATGGCGATCACGATGGCCCGTAGTCGCGCTAGCTGTCTCCAGGAACTCGCGGTGCCATGCTGCCGAGGGTTGGCGGGCTGGCGGGTTTGGTTGGGCCTGCTCTGAAACCTGTTTTCTTCTTCCGGCGATTAAAATCTTTGACCACCCGGGCGATGAAGGCGCGCGTTTCGCGATAGGGCGGCACTCCGCCGTATCGTGCGACTCGTTGCGGACCGGCATTGTATGCGGCCAGGGCTTTGACTATATCTCCGTTGTAGCGCAGCAGCAATTCGCGGAGATATTGCGCGCCTCCGTCGATATTCTCCGCCGGCTCGAACGGATCGTTTACACCCAGGCGGCTTGCCGTCTTGGGCATCAGTTGCATAAGTCCCTGCGCACCCTTAGGAGAACGGGCCAATGGATTGAAGTTGCTCTCGGCGTGAATCACGCTGGCAATTAGGTCAGGGTCAACCCGGTGGCGTTCACTGGCGGCATTCACCAATTCGTAGACGGGTTGCGATGACGCAGGCGGGGCTTTGCTTGCGGCCGGCTGCGGCAGATCGGCGTTTTCGATCTGGACAATGTCCTTGGTCGCCACCTCGACGTAGCCGGAGTCGGTCCCGGCATACAGATACAGCCGGGTGATGTCAGCCCTTTGTTCGCGGCGCTCATGTTGGACCTCAAAACCATTGCTGAGTGTGGCGACATCGGTTGCCACCGCCGTGGCAGAAGCTAAGCAGAGCATCCAAAATACGATTTGATAACGAATGCGCATCTGTGCTGGGCAGCGCCCAAACATAAATCACCCGGCCCGGTTCGCCAATTCGCAATTTGAATTAGCCTGTTTGGTGAAATTTATAACGCCGGTTGGTTCGATCCGATACTCTGGAAGGCGGGCCTCTACGATGATTTGGAGCGCGAGAATGAGTAGTTTGACGACGCAACTGCCTAAGGTGACGCCATGGCAGGCTGCAAATGATAGTTGGGACGTGCTGATTTGTGCTGCGGGGTTTGAGGGCAGGACCATCGCGTGTGGAAATAGTATCCACCGGGCGCTGTTATAGAACCCCGGGGCTGACATATGAGAGGGTCGATCCAGACCGCTTCGCTTGCGGACTTAGCAAAACACACGATTCTCTCGACCGAATCGCGCCCCGGTGAGTGGGAGGAATGGCTCATGGTGGCTGGCTACAACGGCCCCCCACCGATGCGGCAGCAACGGTACAACCATTACTTTGTCACGCTTATGGCTACGATCGATGGTTTCGGCTTAGCCATTGGACCGATACCGGTGCTAGCCCAAGATGTTCAGCTTGGAAGACTCTGCACGCCGTTTCCAAAGATTACGGTTCGCCGGCCCAGCTATTTCGTGTTGACCCCGTTTGACGCTGACAAGCCGCCAGCCATGCACTCCTTCATCGATTGGCTGACCAAGGTCGGCGCAGAAGCCGTTCCGCTTTGAGATTCAGTTCGTATCCTGACCGCAGCTTTTTATTGTGGGTAATTTCGCGTAACTCGCGTTGCAGTAGCGCCGAGTTGCTGACCACTCGCCCAGGAAAACACACGCCTGGCTTCCCATAACGCGGTTTCGGGGGACCCTAGAGATAATCAGCTGCCTGTCGATGCTGTGGCTCCGCAATTACTTCCCGTTTGCCGACGATCCAAGAGCTGGCAGATTCTGTAACCGCTCGCCCGTGCGCCGCTGAGGTAGAAATATAGCTTTGACTCTACCCAAGGCTTCTGATATCTGTCGTGCGGAACCGGGGTTAGGCTTTTGGGCGATCCCTGGAAGGATAAAGGATGAGGAGGAATCGGTGATGCGCACTGTTCTGCGGCACTCTCTGACGACATTGGCGCTGTCCATACTGCTGGTGATACCCTCGATTGCCGGGGCTGCCGAGCTCAAGGTCTTCTGCACCCACGCTCTGACGCCGGCAATGGAGCAATTGGGACCTGACTTCGAACGAAGCACCGGTTACAAGCTGGTTATCATCGACGTGACCTCGGGCGCGGCCGTAAAGCGCATCCAGGGCGGCGAGACCGCCGATCTCGCCCTTCTGACCGGCGCGGCGATCCGGGATTTGGCCAAGCAGGGCAAGTTGGACCAGGCGAGCGTCTCCGATCTCGCCAGCACCGTTATTGGCGTGGCCGTTCGTGCGGGTGCTGCTAAGCCGGACATCAGCTCGGTGGCCGCCTTTAAGCAGACCTTGCTAGCCGCCAAATCGATCGCCTATTCCGATCCCGCCGCCGGCGGCGGAAGTGGCATCCATTTCGCGAAGGTGGTTCAGCGCCTCGGACTGACCGAGCAGCTCAAGCCCAAGACCACCCTGGTTGGCGGCGGCGGGGCAGTGGGCCCGCTGGCTGCTTCCGGCCAAGTGGAACTGGCGATACAGATGAAGAGTGAGCTGCTAGCGACCAAGGGAGTGCAATACGTGGGGCCACTGCCGGAGGAGCTTCAGGAAGTGACCCTTTTCTCCGCCGGCATTTTCAGCAGCAGCAAGAATGCCGCGGGCGCGAAGCGCTTGATCCGGCTCCTGAAGTCCAAGAAGGCGGCGCCGGTGCTGAAAGCGACCGGTATGCAGCTGGTAAAGTAGCGATTATGATTGGGGATTAGTTTATTAGGGCCGACTGCGCGCCTTGCTTGCATCTGCATTCAATCAAGTCTATGACGCCCAATTGAGAACTGCTCGAACTTCATGGCGGACCCCCGATAAGGATACAACCGGGCTGTGCCCGGTGCGTCAGCACTGCCTGATGGAACTTGTGCCCGTTCCGTAGAAATGAATCCGCCAAGCCGGGCCAGAAGTCTTCTGGGAAACTAGGCCGGATTGGCGGAGAGCACATTCCCCAAGTGACGCGAACCCGGTTTCGGGCCCCCCGGAGATGATCCGCCTTGAGGCCTCCACGATTACTTCCGGTTTGCTAAAATTAACCGGCTAAATCTGTTTGCTCCTTAGTTTTTAGCGAAGCGCCTTAGAATCAAACAGTTTGGCCGGCTAATTTCGGCTTAACTGGTCCAATCTGTGCACGCGTCCCTAACCTACTCACGTCGCCTAAGTTACGCGTGCGCGGGCATCATGATTGGCCAGTTAAGGCGGCGATACGGCCGGAAATCGCTGAGCCTCCGTTGGGGGGCCGTTTTGCCGCACTCTTCGCGTCTGTTTTGGGTCACAGTTGAGGAGCCGTAGTACCATTTTCTGCGATGCGATTTTGGTCCTTTGCGGGGCGATTTGACCGGATTTGACCCCGGCGAGTTCTTCCAAGGTGAAAGCAGATGTCCCATGTCCTCAACCGTGGAGCGGCGGGCGTTCGCAGTGCGGTTGACGGACTTTGAACCACTTCAGGTAGGTTGTGTTAAGCCGATCCGCATAAGATGCCGTAATAAACCGCTGAACAGGTAGCAAAAGCAGGAGACAAGTTCCTCCATGACCAGAACTGAATACGCGCCATGCGACTATATCTGATCAATCCTTCAAACCCGCTGGTTGCCATCACCAACCTCAAGGAGAGCCGATGGAACCGTTACCGTGTGTGGAAACCCCTCGGCCTTATGGTTCTCGCGGGATTGACCCCGCCGGAGTGGGAAATCTCGATCGTGGACGAGAACCTCGGTGCGCCAGACTATTCAGCCATGCCGCGGCCGGACCTGGTGGCCATTACCGCTTTCACTTCCCAGGCGAACCGCGCCTATGAAGTGGCCGCTTACTTCCGGAGTCTGGGGGTGCCCGTGGTCATGGGCGGTATTCACGCAACTATGTGCTTAGAGGAAGTCATGGAGCGTGTGGACTCGGTTGTCACGGGGGAAGCTGAGAGCATCTGGCCTGAGGTCCTGGAGGATGCCCGGCATGGGAGTCTGAAGCGCCGGTATGACGGAGGGCTCGCCGAGATCGGTGATGTTCCCTTGGCCCGCCATGATTTGCTTAATACGGGATATGCCTTCGGAGCTATTCAGACCACACGGGGCTGCCCACTGAACTGCACCTTTTGTAGCGTGACAGCTTTTAACGGTGCCCACTACAGGCTACGACCCATTCCGGATGTCGTCCGGGAATTTCAGTTGATCCGCGAGAAACATGTTCTGGTGGTGGACGACAATCTCATCGGTACACGTCCTGAACATATCGCCCGCGCCAAGGACCTGTTCCGTGCCATGGCACAGGCGAACCTGCGAAAGGAATGGGTTGCCCAGGCCACCATTAACTTCGCCGATGACGAAGAACTCCTGTCGTTAGCCGAGAAGGCCGGGTGCAGAGGCGTCTTTATCGGCTTTGAATCCCTCTCGCCGGAAGGGCTTCGGGAAATCGGCAAAAAATTCAACCTGCTGAAGGGCCGGGACTTCCGCGCCTCCGTGCAGCGCATACAGCGGCACAAGATACTGGTCGTAGGTTCCTTTATCATCGGTCTGGACATAGACGAACCGGGCATCGGTAGACATATCGCTGCGGTGGCCAGCCAGTACGGCGTAGACAATCTCAACACGCTATTTCTAACGCCCTTGCCGGGCACGCGCCTGTGGGACCAAATGAAATCGGAGGACCGCATCGCCCTTAATAGGTTCCCAAAAGACTGGAAATATTACACGCTGACATTCCCGGTTGCCCGGTATAGGCATTTGTCCCTTGCCGGCGTGATTCAGGAAAAGATTACGTGCGATCGGGGTTTCTACTCCATGCCGCGCATCCTGCGCAGGGTGTGGAGCAACTTGTGGCAACGCCGCAGGCCGTTGATCAGTCTCGTGGGCAACCTTTCCTACAGGGGGAATCTCCAGCTGAATTGCAAGGCATATGCGGACTTTAAGCGTTACTCGGGCAATAGGCACAATTCAAGGAAAATAGCCTAAGAATGGCATCAACACCGACCGGGTATTGCCGCGCGGCTTTACCGCACGTCAATCCCCTGCGGGTTATGCCTTCGTTAATCGGCGGCGCGGAGTGCGCGGTGCTTAGCGACATCATGCAGTCTTGCATGGTGGAAAGCTCACGGAAAGGCTCCCAGCGGGTCGAGCTGCGAGTAAACATGTCAACCTCCTGAGGTTGCTGTGATCTAAGAGGGAGAAGAGCTGAGGGATCATGTACGGCATGGCGTGCAGCTTTTCGCGACGGCCGGACCGCGGCCGCCTAACCAAAGTGACCGACCCTAGAAAGACTCTACTTTGAAACTATTTTCGGAACTATCCCTTTGGCTAACTGCCCACTTTTTTCCCGTAGTTGTCGAGCGTTTTCTTCGTTTCGGCTCTCCTGGCGGCTTCATCTTCAGAATGTCCGCCACTGTTTCCTTGAAAGGGGGCCTTCTGATGACCCTTCGTAATATGTTCAATGGCGAACGGGAGGGTCGTTTCGTGTCGGATTCCGTTGCTGTCTCCGTACTGTAGGACGCCGCGCTCGTCGTAATAATACTCCCTGATTAGTTGCGTGACTGGTTTGCCGGAGGGTGGAAAAAGGGTGAGACGAGTCACCGTTTCGCCCTTGTCGTGGGCAGTTCGCATTTCAGCCATGGGCCGATCACTCTCCTCTCTTGGGGCCGCCTTTTGCGTGCGCTTCTTCGCCGCGTGGCTTTGGATGCCTTCGTTGCGATCTTCCGGCGTTGCTCAGCCGTCAGTTTCTCCCGCCGGCCAACAACAGCTCCCGCCATGGTTTTTGACGCTGCCGGTCAGTCAGTGGCGCGCTCCGGGCCTTATTCGTTGTTGCACCCGCTCGGACAGCGCCACCAAGCTCGCGGCAACCTGCCACCTGATCGAAGATTGGGCGACCACACCTGACCACAAGATTCGCATCGCAACCGGACAGTGCGCTCGTCAAGGATTCTCACGCCGCCACCGACTTCTTGGAGTTCGGCCCGCGCGAACTTCCTTGGGTGCTTTTGTTGGGAACTGGCCATGGTCTCACTTCCTTGAAAGGATTCTGCGAGACGCCGCAGGACGCAAGAATTGTATCTGCGAACGTCTCAACCGCCCAGGCGATCGGCGTATGCTTTTGAAAGTTCTCGTTGTCGTCAGAAACCGCTAACTCTGAGTAGAGCGATGATCAGAAACAGTTTCTGCCAGGCTCTGTCGCAGAGTTGGATTCAATCGTGGAGAACGACGCTGACGAGCGAGCTGTGAACGTGCATGCCACCGCCGTTATAGTCAAGGAAGCCGAGCTTCCTGAACCGATTCATGAAAAAGCTGACGCGTGAACGCGTGGTGCCGATCATCTCGGCAAGAGTCTCCTGGCTCATTTTCGCGACGACCGGTATCGGCTTGGATTCCTGGCCGAAGTTCGCGAGCAGCAGGAGAAGCCGGGCGAGGCGTTTTTCACTGGAATTGAAGAGTTGGTCGACCAAGTCCTCTTCCATGCGAATGTTGCGAGAAAGCAGATGGGCGACAAAGCGCTCGGCGAATTCCGGTTCCTGGTGTAGCAGCCTGACCATCTTCTCCTTGTCCACCCGAATGACGGTGCTCCGCTGGACCGCGCTAGCGGTGGACATGCGAAGCGGTCGGCCCGCCAGACAGCCCTCGCCCAAAAAGCTACCTTCCGGCAGAATGGCAACCACAGCTTCTTTGCCACGCTTGGAGACAACCGTGAGCTTCACTTTGCCGCTCTGGATGTAGAACACCGCATCCCCCGTGTCCCCTTGCGAAAAGACGAATTCACCACCTTGGTACTCCCGACTGGTTTTTCCATCCGTGAGTTTTGTCAGGAAGAGGCGGGGATCGAATGCAGCAGCCCGTTCAGGTGACGCGCTAATCTCTGCAGGAAGGAGGGCTGCTGCCGGGCGCAAAGCCGCGCGCCCGTTACCGGGAGCCTTCCGTTCTTTTTGTTTCGTCATGGCGGTTCGCTCGATGGCCATGGGAGTCTCTCACTTGAAGACTGTATGCTGGGCCCTCGTCGAGTACTCAGGGTACTAAACCCCCTAATAAGTTTACTGAGGGAGGTTGAGGCTGTATGTATAAGATTGCTCACCGCCGACAGATGCAGCGCGCGCATTCCCGGAATGGGAATTGCATCTATTCCTGAAAATGGGAAGATAGATTACTTTCCCCGTGCTCGGCGAGTGTGGCTCCGGCACCGGGATGTGGGTAACTTCCGTGGCCGACAATTTACCACAAACAGTCGGTCTCTGTTCCCAGGGAGTGAGAAGGGCGCTCAATAATTCTGGCATTCAGGCTGCCAGCACATTTTAGCGCGACGGCAGAGTTGTGCACACGCGAATCATTTACGGGCCGGTGCACCGCGATGTCGAGATTCGAGCTCCCCAAACGGGAATTGTTCCTTGTCCTCGCCACTCCCTCAGGACCGGGAGTGGCGGCACCTTGCAGAAACGCCCATCTCACCAGTGACGCGGGCCCGAAGTCTCATTCTGGGAAACCAGCCTGGGGACCGGCCAGCCCGGTGAGGAGCACGTTCCCCAGGTGACCAGAACGCGGTTTCAAGACAAGTGGCTCGTGCGAATGGAATTCTGAACCCGTTGACAGAATCATTCTTCAGGCAGCAGGCGTGTGGAGTTCAGGTTAGTTACGCAATAAGGCTAACTAGTCCGGACTAACCCGTCCGTATACTTGCTGGGCCCCCCAGACGCTGGTACCCTCCGCTACGGAATAGGGGCACGTTTAGCCTTCTGCTGTGCTGGAGTGACGATGTCGAGGGCTATTCTCTTTAGAATGTGTGTTCTCGGCTCGGCGGTACCCTCTGGCACAATCGCTTGGTTATCGGCCTCCGATGTTTGCGTGTTGCTGAAAACTAAGAAGCAAAGTGTCTTGGCGGGAATGGCTTGGGAATCCGTATTACAAGTAACGAATTAGCGGGTCCTAAAGATGTTGAGCTTTATGGAAGCTGTTACTTTCAAATGGGAAAACGCGGGGGGCATGTGAATCCACATCTGCAGCATCTGATAAAGGAACTAGAAGGGGCGATACACGAGTCGCTCTCGGAATCCGATCAGATTACCAAGGTGATCGCCAAGATCAAGGCAGGGGGCTATGATGTTTTTCTCTTGCTCGAAGCGACTATCGGTTTTAATAAGCGCGACGAGCAGCCCACGACGGTTAAACCCATACTGGCCGGCGCCCGTAGCAAGTCGGAACCTGAGTTCAAGGTTAATGCCCAGGATGTTAAGTTCCTCAAATCCCTGCGGATCTCTCTCGATGACGCAGCGTAGTAACTACAACCGATAATTAAGAACGACGCCAATGACAGAAAGAGACTACAGGCCCGCCTGGTTGGGGTGGGACTATGGAAGTCTGTGGGCGCTGTGATGGCTGCAGCCGATACAGCTTCAATGAAGATGTTGCACCTGGGAACCCCAGCATGGTGTTGACAAAGAGACAGCGGATCCAGTTCGCGCGCTCGTTTCGCCGCGAATCTGCCCGGCGCATGGAACGTTCAGCAGTACGCGCATCCTACACTGCTGCCCAGTATGGTCCTGATAGCCCTCTGACGCTGTGCATTCTAGCGTGGTCCGTGGGCGTAGCGGGAGATTGCGAAGAAGCCATGCGCACCCTTGCGTGAGCCTCTACAACCTCTGAAAAACTTACTGCGCCTCTGCCACCTGGATCGTGTCGATTTACGCTGCGCTCGGCCAGCAGGAGCGGTCCTTGACGTGGCTGGAAACAGCGGTGCGTGAGTGCGACCCCTGGCAAGTCTTTTCGGGAGCGCAGCGTCGAGCCAGCCGGGTTGGACGACGCGGGCCCGAAGTCTCATTCGCGGAAACCAGGCTGGACCGGTAGGGAGTATGTTTCCCAGGTGACGCGAACGCGGTTTCGGGGGACCCCAGAGATGATCTTGCTGCCTCTTGAGACCGTGGCCAGAATCACCCACAAAAGGGATTCGCGATAGATAAATAAGAAAAGAATTGCAGGCTCGAACCCTTGCAAGGGGCGCTGATGCTTAAGTGGGGGGGAAGGTTGGTAAGACTGCGAGGGAGCAAAATCTCGCTTGGAGTCAGAATTGGTGCTCTCAAGGGCGGCCTTTCGCGACTCTGGCCGCCGCCAACGACGACGGCCAGTGAAGCGAAGAAGCAT
>Ga0326728_10025501_pt1 | contig 10575 bp, 6 predicted proteins | sample MB3enrmetagenome_FD_207602 | JGI IMG/M metagenome (GOLD analysis project Ga0326728, IMG submission 207602) | Lab enriched peat soil microbial communities from McLean, Ithaca, NY, United States - MB31MN | ecosystem: Environmental > Terrestrial > Soil > Wetlands > Peat | place: USA: New York...
TGACCACCCGAGAACATATCCAGCGCGTCCAGCCCAAGGAAAATCACTCCCAGCACCGCCTGCCAGGGATCCTGATGCCGTATTCCCTCTTCGACGTTGAATGCCGGCCCCAACACCGGCACGGTGGAAATCCAGGTTTCGAGCCCCCGCACCCATCCCCGGTGGGCTTCGGTCTCGGTGGCGAACCGCGAGACGATGCGATCGACCTCGGTCCGAACCGCGCCGGCGGAAACCGGCTGCCCCGACAGCCTCAGATTTTCACGGGCGCGCGCCAGCACCCAGCGATCGGTTTTCAGGCCCTGGTTGTATTGCTCCTCGGCCAGCTGCAGCAAGGCACGCGGATCAACAGACTGTCCGGCAACACGCATTTCTCGCCCGATCAGCCCGACCCAGTCCGCACGCGCCAGAAATTCTTCGACCGGGGTGCCGAAACGGTTATCGTTCAGGTTGATATTGCTTCCGGTGATCGTGTAGTGGCGACGCTGCCTCAATGCCGCCTCCGAAACGCCGCGTGAACGCAAACACTCCGCCGCGGCGTTTTCCCGCGAAAACGGTTCGGGCGCGGTTTCGAAATTGGCTTGCAGGCGCTCGCTGGCGTAAGCGACCAAGGCCTGTAATTTGCCCCCCCACCCGACACCGGCTATTTTTTCCTGCTTCAGGTGAGGCAGGAAGGCCTGTTGCAAAGGAATCAATTTCTCCCGCCATCTATTCACTCTGAAGGCGTATTGCGCCCGTTGCGGCACAGATTGTATGTGAGTTGGCGCCCGGATCCGGCCCAGCGTCCCGTCGGCAAGCTCGTCGAACAGCCGGGTCAATACCTGGCGCTGGATCTGCGCTTCGTTGTCGGGCAGCGGCTGCAATTCGGCGCGCAGTCGCGCCAGCTGCCGTGTAGCAAAGCCCTTCACGTCGGCGGGGCCGGATTCAAGCGCCCTTGGCAACCCCTGACCGGCGGAGCTGGTTGGCAAACCGGGTAACACCTCGGCCCAGAGCCGTTCGCGCCAATCGTGTTCAACCTGCTCGGCCTGACTGGATGCCGCCAGATGCATGGCAAACAGGATGCGTGGGTGCAGGGGGTAGTGCTTTGTCTGTGCCCATTGCGACTCCAGCTCGATAAACGCCTGCGCCCAGGCCTGCTCGTCCGGCCTGGCCGGCAGTGGGGGCAGGTGCCGATAGGCCCGGATGCGCATCACCGTGGAAGCCAGCGAATGTTGCACGGTTCCCACCCGATACTGGGTGTCCTCACCGATGGACAGAAACGAGTCGCGCAGCAGCGCCAGCCGCTGAATCGGGGTCAGCCGGGCAAAACCGGGGATGGCGACGAATTGCGGGAGAAGCACGATTTCGTCAAACGATTTTCCTTTGGCGTTCTGCAAGGAAAACCCGTCGAAATACACCCTGTCGCTGCCGGTTGCGCCTGGCGGTGGCGCCAGAGCCCCGGCCAGCGTTTTGAGGGATTCGAGTTCGCGTCGCAGCGCCTCAAGGTAAACCCTGCGTAACGACAGCCCCCCGCCTGCGGCTTCACTGGTTCCGATGTGGGCGTGGCGATGGGTATAACGGTACAGAAGCGCGGCCTGATCCAACCAGGCTTCGTCTTCCAGTTTTTCCGGCGCCGGCTCTGCCAGAAAAGCCGCGGGTATCCGGACCCCCGCGTGATCGCAGACCAATCGCAGCAACATCAGCGGCGAGTCGCGCCAGCGTGTGACGCGATCGGAATCGACCCAGGCACCCATGACGTCGGCAAGATCCCGCCAATACCGGGCGCCTGCCGGCAGTCCTTCGGCATAGGCACTGCCTGTTGCGGGTACGGAGCCGGTCTCTCCGGCCAGCGCGCGCCTGACCCAGTGACGGTAGCTCACCGGAAAGGCTTGTCCATAGTCGCCGGCCGGAATTTCAGCGGACATCATGGACGACGTCTGCGCCTCGGATGAAGCCTGTACCCCCGCGACGAACGGGACGGCGGTGCGTATCAAGGCATTACCCGCAATTTGTATCATGCCGCCAACTGGCAATGGTTGCGTATCAATCATGTTCCACTTTCCCGACTCTCGTTGCGATGGGAACCGAGTCTAGGGAGCGAAACCGCTTGATTAAATCAACGAACTTCGTAGCGCATTAAGGAAAATGCCGAAAATGACCAAGACTTGATGAGCCTTACCGCAAAAAAACAAGCCATGGCATCCATGGCTTGTTTTGTATTGCGCATTGCGTTTGGAAATCAGGCGAAGAAATCTTTCAGCTTGTCCATGAAAGACTTGGCGCGCGGATTATGCACGGCCGCGTCGTCCTGACTGACCGCTTCGAATTCGCGCAGCAGTTCTTTTTGCCGCTCGGTCAGGTTGACGGGGGTTTCGACCACGACATGGCACATCAGGTCGCCAAAATTGCTGCCCCGCACCGCCTTGATCCCCTTGCCACGCAAGCGGTACACGCGTCCGCTCTGGGTTTCGCCCGAGATCTTGACCTTGGCCATCCCGTCAAGCGTCGGGATTTCAATTTCGCCGCCAAGCGCTGCGGTAGCAAAGCTGATCGGCATTTCACAGTGCAGATCCATACCCTCGCGCTGGAAGACCGTATGCGCCTTGATATGGGTAACCACGTACAGGTCACCGCTCGGCCCACCGTTTTCCCCCGGCTCGCCCTCTCCCGACAAACGGATGCGATCGCCTTCATCGACACCCGCCGGAATCTTGACGTTCAGGGTCTTGGTGGTCTTGATCTGGCCCGCGCCATGACATTTGACGCAAGGATCCGTGATCTGCTTGCCACTGCCGTGACACGTCGGGCAGGTTTGCTGCACCGAGAAAAAGCCCTGGCTCATGCGTACCTGACCGTGACCGCCGCAGGTACTGCAGGTCTTCGGCTGGGTACCCGGCTTGGCGCCGCTGCCATGGCAGACATCGCAGCGCTCGTGCGCCGGAATGCGAATCTGGCGCTCGCAGCCACGTGCGGCTTCTTCGAGCGTGATTTCCATGTTGTAGCGAAGATCCGCGCCACGGAACACCTGGGCACGACCACCACCGCTACCGGCCCGGCCACCGCCAAAGATGTCGCCAAAGATATCCGAGAAAGCATCGGCAAAGTCACCATAGCCCTGGCCGCCACGGAAACCGCCCGCACCCGCGTTCTGATCCACGCCGGCATGGCCGTACTGATCATAGGCAGCGCGTTTCTGGCCGTCTGACAGAATTTCATAGGCCTCTTTGCACTGCTTGAACTTCTCTTCGGCTTCTTTACTATCCGGGTTGCGGTCCGGGTGGTACTTCATCGCCATCTTGCGATAGGCCTTCTTGATGTCCTCGTCGGAGGCATCGCGATTCACACCCAGCACATCGTAGAAATCACGTTTTGACATTCTGTTCTACTCATGGAAAAGCACAGAGGCCGGATCAACGGCGCTCTGTGCTTTATTTACGACGGATTACTTTTTGTCTTTGACTTCTTCGAACTCTGCATCCACTACATTGCCGTCTTCCGGCTTGCCAGCAGAAGCGGACGAAGCGGCCGACTCGTGCGCGCCTTCAGCGGCATTCTGTGCGGCATACATGTGCTCGGCCAGCTTGTGCGAAGCCTTCATCAGGACTTCGACCTTGGCGTCGATTTCTTCCTTGTCGTCGCCCTTGATCACGGCTTCGACATCCTTCAGCGCGGCTTCGATCGCGTCCTTCTCTTCAGCGGACACCTTGTCGCCGAAGTCGGCCAGCGATTTCTTGACCGAATGCGCCAGCGATTCGCCCTGGTTGCGGGCGGTCACCAGCTCGTGCAGCTTGCGGTCTTCTTCGGCGTTGGCTTCGGCGTCTTTCACCATGCGCTGAATTTCTTCTTCAGACAGGCCGCTCGAAGCCTGGATGGTGATGTTGGCTTGCTTGCCGGTCGCCTTGTCCTTGGCGCTGACGTGCAGAATCCCGTTGGCGTCGATGTCGAAGGTCACTTCGATCTGCGGAATGCCGCGCGGCGCCGGCGGGATGTCCGACAGATTGAACTGGCCCAGGCTCTTGTTGGCGGCCGCTTTTTCGCGCTCGCCCTGCAGCACGTGAATCGTCACCGCGGTCTGGTTGTCGTCGGCGGTCGAGAAGGTCTGTTGCGCCTTGGTCGGAATCGTGGTGTTTTTCTGGATCAGCTTGGTCATCACGCCGCCCATGGTCTCGATACCCAGCGACAGCGGGGTCACGTCGAGCAGCAGCACGTCCTTGCGTTCGCCGGACAGCACCGAACCCTGAATCGCGGCGCCGACGGCAACGGCTTCATCCGGGTTGACATCGCGGCGCGGTTCCTTGCCGAAGAAATCCTTGACGGTGTCGAACACCTTCGGCATGCGGGTCTGACCGCCGACCAGGATCACGTCGCTGATGTCAGCCATGGTCAGGCCGGCGTCTTTCAGGGCAATGCGGCACGGTTCGATCGAGCGGGTGATCAGATCGTCGACCAGCGATTCGAACTTGGCGCGGGTGATCTTCATCGACAGGTGCTTGGGACCGGTCGCATCCATGGTGATGTACGGCAGCGTCACTTCGGTCTGCTGACCGGAAGACAGTTCGATCTTGGCTTTTTCAGCGGCTTCCTTCAGGCGTTGCAGCGCCATCACGTCCTGCTTCAGGTCGACGCCCTGCTCACGCTTGAATTCACCGATGATGTAATCGATCAGGCGCTGGTCGAAGTCTTCACCACCGAGGAAGGTGTCGCCATTGGTCGACAGCACTTCGAACTGGTGCTCGCCGTCCACATCGGCGATTTCGATGATCGAGATATCGAAGGTACCGCCACCCAGGTCATACACCGCGATCTTGCGGTCGCCTTCCTGCTTGGCCAGACCAAAGGCCAGTGCGGCGGCGGTCGGCTCGTTGATGATGCGCTTGACTTCCAGACCGGCGATACGGCCGGCGTCCTTGGTCGCCTGACGCTGGCTGTCGTTGAAGTAGGCCGGAACGGTGATCACGGCTTCCGTGACTTCTTCGCCCAGGTAGTCTTCGGCGGCCTTCTTCATCTTGCGCAGCACTTCGGCGGAGATTTGCGGCGGAGCCTGCTCTTCGTCGCGGATCTTGACCCACGCGTCGCCGTTCTTGGCCTTCTTGATTTCGAAAGGCATCAGATCGATGTCTTTTTGAACTTCCTTGTCTTCGAAACGACGACCGATCAGGCGCTTGATCGCGTACAGGGTGTTTCTCGGATTGGTGACAGCCTGACGCTTGGCCGGAGCACCAACCAGGATCTCGCCATCTTCCATGTAAGCAATGACCGACGGCGTCGTGCGCTGGCCTTCGGCGTTTTCAATAACTTTAGGTTGACCGTTTTCGATTACCGCGACGCAGGAGTTGGTCGTACCCAGGTCGATACCAATGATTTTGCCCATGTTCTGAATTCCTTTCCTCTACTGAGAAGCCGCGCTATCGGGCTTCAGGGTCATTTCTGCATAGTCGTGGCGAAGTCCGCTGATTTCAAGTGGCTTCGACAGGTTGCTTTATTACATTTGTCGTTAATTACTTTTCTTGGATACGACAACCATCGCGGGGCGCAACAGGCGATCAGCAATCTGATAGCCCTTTTGCATCACGCGCACGACGGTGTTCGGCTCTGCGTCGGATTCTTCGCTGCTGATCGCCTGATGCTTGTGCGGATCGAGCTGCTCACCCATCGGATTGATTTCCTGGATCTGCGCTTTCTCGAAGGCGCCGGTCAGTTGCTTCAGCGTCAGGTCTACGCCGAATTTGAGGGCTTCGAACTGGCCGCTCTGGTCCAGCAGCGCCATTTCCAGGCTATCGCGCACGCTCAGCAGTTCAAGCGCGAACTTGTTGATTGCGTATTTCTGCGAGCTGGCCAGGTCGTCGGCATGGCGGCGGCGCAGGTTTTCCATTTCGGCGCGCGTGCGCAGGAACTGATCTTTTGCTTCGTTCAGTTCGGCCTCCAGGACGCCGATACGCTCTTCTGCGGTGGCTTCGCTGATCACTTCGGTGCCGGCGGCTTCTGCCGCGGCCATCACTTCAGCGGTATTTTCTGTCGCGTTGTTCTCTTGCTGTTCCTGCATGACGAGTCCTCGGATGGATCGGCTGTTCAAAAAGATGTCCCAAACAAGGTAGGGACTTTCTTCACGAATTCAAGAGCCTGCACTAATTGAGCGATTTTTTTCAGGATTGCGCACTTTCGATCAGGTTTTATCGCAAATAATGATCATTTACAAACATATGTTTTACCATTTGAAAATAAACAGATTTTTCTTGCTGCAGCGCACACGGCATTTATTTTCTATGATTAAATATGCTCATAACATTTACGCAAAGATAATCCTGACAAATTACAGGCGGCGCAGCACCGGTGATCCCGGACAGCCCGAATAACCACCCGCGATGGTGGAGACACGAGAAAGCCGGATTTACCCGGCAAGTTGAGAAACCTGACGATGAAGGGTTAGACATGACTACTCGCGAACAGCGCATTGCAGCCATTCAGCAAGACTGGGACGAAAACCCGCGCTGGAAAGGCATTTCCCGTGGATACAGCGCAGCCGATGTCGAAAGACTGCGCGGTACGGTGCAGATCGAACACACCCTGGCGCGTCGCGGCGCAGAAAAGCTTTGGGACCTCCTCAACACCGACGCCTACGTCAATGCGCTGGGCGCACTGACGGGTAATCAGGCCATGCAGCAGGTCAAGGCCGGACTGAAGGCGATCTATCTGTCCGGATGGCAGGTCGCCGCCGATGCCAACCTTGGCTGTGAAATGTATCCCGACCAGTCGCTGTATCCGTCAAACTCGGTTCCCGCCGTGGTCAAGCGTATCAATAACACCTTCCAGCGCGCCGACCAGCTACACCATGCCGAAGGCAACGACGAGATCGACTTTTACGCACCGATCGTCGCCGATGCCGAGGCCGGGTTCGGCGGCGTACTCAACGCCCACGAACTCATGAAAAGCATGATTGAAGCCGGGGCGGCCGGCGTTCACTTTGAAGACCAGCTGGCATCGGTGAAAAAGTGCGGCCATATGGGGGGCAAAGTGCTGGTCCCGACACGCGAAGCCGTCGAAAAACTCATCGCGGCGCGTCTGGCCGCCGATCTGTACGGTGTTCCGACCCTGCTGGTCGCCCGAACCGACGCAGAAGCCGCCGATCTGCTGACCTCCGATGTGGATGACCGCGACCGTCCGTTCTGCACCGGAGAGCGCACCGTCGAGGGCTTCTACCGCACCAAGCCGGGCCTGGAGCAGGCCATCGCCCGCGGGCTGGCCTATGCGCCCTACGCCGATCTGGTATGGTGCGAAACCGGCAAACCCGACCTGGCGTATGCACGCCAGTTCGCAGAAGCGATTCATGCGAAATTCCCGGGCAAGCTGCTGGCCTACAACTGTTCACCGTCGTTCAACTGGAAGAAAAATCTGGACGATGCCACCATCGCCCGTTTCCAGACCGAACTGGGTGCGATGGGCTACAAGTTCCAGTTCATCACGCTGGCGGGTTTCCACAGCCTGAACTACTCGATGTTCGAACTGGCTCATGGCTACGCCCGCGAGCAGATGAGTGCCTTCGTCAAACTGCAGGAGCGCGAATTCGCCGCAACCGAACAGGGCTTTACCGCCGTCAAGCATCAGCGTGAAGTCGGTACCGGCTACTTTGATGCGGTGACGCAGACCATCCAGGCAGGGCAATCGTCCACCACCGCGCTGACGGGGTCGACCGAAGAAGAACAGTTCCATTAAACGGCAAGCCCGGAATGCACTCGCGTGCATTCCGGGCGGATACCTGCCGATAACCAGTACGTGTCGAGTACGCTTACGCCTGGGCAATACGCAGGATATTGGTTGCCCCCGGCGTACCGAACGGCAGACCGGCGGAAATCACCAGCGTGTCGCCCGACTGGGCAAACCCTTCGCTCACGGCGGTCCTGCAAGCGTAGTCGGTCATTTCATCGACGTCGGCCACTTCGTGAATCAGCACGGCATGCATACCCCATACCAGGGCCAGACGGCGCGCGGTCGCGCGGCGCGGGGTCATGCCGATGATCGGTGCCAACGGACGCTCGCGCGCCATATGCAGCGCAGAACCGCCGGTCGTGGTGTAGGCCACGGTCGCCGCCGCCTGCATGATCCCGGTGACATTGCGCATCGCACAGCCGATGGCATCGGCTTCGTTGTGCGCGGCCGGGATACGCGGGGAGTCGATGGCTTCGCGATAGTAAGGATCGGCCTCGGTCTGGCAAATGATGCGATCCATGATCTGCACGGCTTCGACCGGATACTGTCCCGACGCGGACTCGGCCGACAGCATGACGGCGTCGGCGCCATCATAAATGGCGGTGGCGACATCGGATGCCTCGGCCCGGGTCGGCACCGGCGCGGCCACCATCGAATCCAGCATCTGCGTGGCGACAATCACCGGACGCCCCATGCGTCGGCATTGGCGCACGATGCGCTTCTGAATCGACGGCACCTGCTCGGCCGGCATTTCCACCCCCAGATCGCCGCGCGCAACCATGATGCCGTCGGCGACTTGAACGATGGCGTCAAGATGGGTGATGGCAGATGGCTTTTCCAGCTTGGCGATCACCCCTGCCCGTCCGGCGACGATGGCCTTGACCTCTTCGATATCTTCCGGACGCTGTACGAACGACAGCGCGATCCAGTCGACGTCCAGCTTGAGACCGAATTCCAGATCCGCGCGGTCCTTTTCTGTCAGCGGTGACAACGGTAGCACCACATCCGGCACATTCACGCCCTTGCGGTCCGACAGCGGCCCACCGGTCATCACGCGTGTGGTGGCGCTTTTTTCATCGCAACGCTCGACGCGCAGCCGGATACGCCCATCGTCAAGCAGCAGGTCGCTGCCGATTTTCATCGCGGCAAAAATCTCGGGGTGCGGCAACGCCACCCGCTTGGTATCGCCCGCCTTGTCGCGCAACAGGTCGAGTTCGAATACCTGACCCGCTTCGAGATGGATCGGGCCGTTGGCAAAGGTGCCAATGCGCAGTTTCGGTCCCTGCAGATCAAGCAGAATACCGATCGGGCGTCCGCTGTCGCGCTCCAGTTCGCGCAAAATGCGAGCACGCGTTTTATGATCTTCGTGGGTCCCGTGGCTGAAGTTGAGGCGGAACACATCCACCCCCGCCCTGAAAAGGGCCTCGATTCCCGCCCGGTCAGGGGTGGCAGGCCCGAGCGTGGCCACGATCTTGGCTTTACGATTCCGATGCATGTCCTGTCTTTCCTCTGTGTTGATTCATCTATCTGCCAGGCAAAACGTTTTTGCCTTGATCAAACTGAAGCGCCGGCCTTGGCCGCGGTCGAGGCGCGCTCCAGCAATGTGCCGTTCAATACCATTTTCCGATGGGCCAACCCCGGGGTTTCCAGCCGGGACAGCAGCATCTCCATGGCCACAACCCCGATGTCGTAGACAGGCTGCTCGATCACGGTCAATCCGTTTCCCACCAGCCCGGTCCACACATCGTTATCGAACCCCGCCAGCGCCATATCGCCCGGAATCGACAACCCGGCCTCGGAGAGCGCGTGCACCGCGCCCAAAAGCAACAAACCATTGCTGACCACCAGCGCGTCCGGCCAGTCGGGCTGTTTCAGCCAGGCACTGACCTCGGCGGATGCCGCCTCGCAGGATGGGGGGACAAAGCGCACGGTCGAGGGCAATCCGTATTGGGCAAGCGCTTCCTCGTACCCGGCACGGCGCGCAGCGCCAGTGGTACTGATATTGCCGAACAGCCCCCCGATCTTTCGGTAGCCCCGCCCGACCAGATGCTCCACCAACAGCCTGCCCGCCTGACGGTTATCCAGCACGACGGCATCGGTCAGTCCGGACGGCCCCTCCCGGTCGATCATCACGACAGGGAATTCGAAGCGCTCGGGCCTGAAGCGACGCGCAGTCACCCCCGTTGGCGAGAAAATGACGCCGCTGACCCGTTCTTCCTGCATCAGACGCAGGTACATGGCTTCCTTATCGGGATCTTCGTCCGCATTGCACAGAATCACGCGCATTCCCGCCCGGTACGCCACGTCTTCCACCGCGCGACTCACCGCGGTAAAGAACGGGTTGCGGATATCCGACACGACCAGACCCACCGTCTGACTGTGCTGGGAGCGCAAGCGGCGGGCCGACAGGTTCGGGCGGTAACCAAGCTGAGTCACCGCCTGCTCGACACGCTCTTTCAGCGGGGCACTGACCGAACCATGACTGAGTACCCGCGACACCGTTGCCACGGACACCCCTGCCAACTGGGCTACATCCTTGATTTTCGCACTCATCTAAAAAAGTCCTCTTCAGCAGCGTTTGCTTCTGACTCTGCTTTTCCACTCCCAGGCAAGCGCCAACCCCGCGCGTTAAAAATCAGAGCTGATGACAGAACGTCGGGCGATCTTTAGAAACTTATTGACTTCGCCAATGTAATCGATTTCAATACTATCATAATAGCTAATTGAATAAATGTACACGGGAGCAGATTATGTCCTGCAGCACACTGCAAAATAATCAAATAAGACTGGGTTCAAGGCCGATTGATAAGTCAGCTGCGATAAGCGAAGCAGGGCATTTGCTGACATCAGCGGGCTTGATCGAGCCTGCCTATATCGACAGCATGATGCGACGTG
>Ga0326728_10025502_pt1 | contig 10575 bp, 9 predicted proteins | sample MB3enrmetagenome_FD_207602 | JGI IMG/M metagenome (GOLD analysis project Ga0326728, IMG submission 207602) | Lab enriched peat soil microbial communities from McLean, Ithaca, NY, United States - MB31MN | ecosystem: Environmental > Terrestrial > Soil > Wetlands > Peat | place: USA: New York...
AGGCGCTATTATCATTCAAATCAACGCCTTCCCTGTGCTTGGTAATTACGCGCTACCCCGCGAGGGCAGAGGCAAACGCTGCGAGGACTTTGAGCCAAAGGATCAGAGTAGGTTGGTAGAATTGCTCACGACGCCGATCGTGGGTCTTGAAGCTGCCCGTGAACGCGGCATGGTTCAACGCGGAGAGCAGGAGTTGACCACACTTAAATTGCTGTACGCGTCGCGCAAGCTTACACTTGAGCGTATAGCGTTTGAGAACACATCGCGGTCGAGCTTATCTTGGTATCTGCCGGACGGTGATCTTCAGTGTCTGGAACATGAGTTAGAGGCAGATCATATAAAGAAAGCGTTTAGCACCCTAAACGGTCTGTGGCCCAAAAACGCGCCAGTGCAATGAAGCCCGAAACACAGTTTGGGATAGGGAATACCTTTGAGCGAGATTGATCGCCCAGGAATGCACTCTATTTTGTGCGCCTCTGAAGCGGACATGCAAAGTCAACCGGCGGCCATAATGCCTGCTGTGGCTCATGAGTGAGCCTCGGCATTTCAGACTGAATTCGAGCGGCGCGATTATTTTGGCGCGTTCAAGGCAAATTCTGGATTCGGAGGTATTGCGGCCGTCCGCACTTTCGGGCGCGATCTATGCTTTCGACCCACAGCGTGCGTCCGCGCCTAGGTGGCCTTAAGCGGCCTTCTTGAGCCGCGGACGGATGCGGAAGGTGCGCTGCTCGATATAATCCAGCACGTGGCCGGCGACATCCACGCCCGTGGTTCTTTCGATGCCCTCGAGCCCTGGCGAAGAGTTGACCTCGAGCAGGAGCGGCCCTTTGGCGGAGCGCAAGATATCCACGCCTGCAAATTTCAAACCGAGCTTATTGGCGGCGCGGATGGCAAGCTTCTTCTCCTCCGGCGTGAGCTTGGCCTCGGAGGCGATACCGCCCTTGTGCAAGTTTGCGCGGAAGTCGTCGCCGTTTGCGCGTCTGACCATGGCGGCGATGATCTTGCCGTCGAGCACGATGCAGCGCAGGTCCTGTCCGGCCGCTTCGGAAATGAATTGCTGCACGAGGAAGCTGGCATCGGCGTTGCGCAACGCTTCGATCAATGAGGCTGCGGATTTGCGGTTCTCCGCCAGCACCACGCCCTTGCCCTGGCTGCTCTGCAGGAGCTTGATCACGAGCGGCGTCCCGCCGGCCATTCTGATGAGGTCCTCGGTATCGTGATGAGAGCTGGCGAACGCTGTATCGGGCATGGGCAGCTTATGCATCGCCATGACCTGATGGGCGAAAAGCTTATCGCGGCTTTGCACGATCGCTTGCGACGAATTCAAAACTTGGGCACCCGTCATTTCGAATTGCCGCACAACGGCTGTGCCATAGGCCGTTATCGACGCGCCGATCCGCGGTATGACGAAATCGTAGTCGGGCAGCGTCTTGCCCTCGTAATGCACGGCGCTCGCGATGGACTTGATGTTCATGTAGCAGCGCAGCGTGTTGATCGGCTCCATCACATGGTCGCGCTTCTCGGCCGCCTCGATCAGGCGGCGGTTCGAGAAATTGTCAGGCTCCATGGTGAGAAGAGCGATCCGGAGCGGACGCTGCAGCGGTGCGTGGTGCGCCTGGTCCGCATAGACATCGTAGCTGAGCCCGTCCTGCAAATACTCGGACCAGGGGTGGATGTTGATCGACTGTGCGTCGAGGGCTGTCCGGCCGAGCAGCATGCGATGTGCCATGGTGTACCGGTTCGAGAGAGATATCTCGATCGGCCACTCGCGGTCGCCGATGCGGATCGGCGTGTTGATGATATAGCGTTGCTCGGATTGCCCGTTGGAGCTGCGCACATGGCGCCGGTCTACGACCTTGGCCGTGCACCACACCTCCACATTTGAATCGTAATCGACCGGATGAACGCCGAAACGGACCCGCGGTGCGCCGGCCGGGCCGAATGTCTCGATAGAGAAGGCGTGCAAAGCCGAGGTCTTTGCGCCTGTATCGATCTTGGCTTTTACGGCTGGCAAACCGAGCTGTGGAAGCGCGACCCACTCGCGCCAGCCCAAAACGAACGGCTCCATGCAAACCCTTCCCCGGCTCAAAGGCGACGATTGACCTAATTTTCGATCGGCTGACATTCCGGCATCACCGGGACCCGAAGCCCGGTGGTTACGCGCTCGAACTAACGCGACGTGTAAGCTACTTGTTCCGCAAACCTATTTTAGCAAATGTTCTGCAAGCCTCTTTCCACGAACGCAGGCTAACATCGCAACAATTCGTTTTTGTGACAGCCTCTTCACATCGCATCCATAGCTCAAAGCGCTGCTGCCCGTCTCCACCTTATTGTAAGCTGCAATTTAGAGCGCAAAAAGGCAATCGCGCAGTGCTGCTTTACAAGTGCTATACACATCCTTGTGCTTTGAACTCGCTTTTTGCCCCCGCTTTGCTTCGGGGGGCGCGGTTCGCCGAAACTCCGGGGCGAAAGTCCCCGGAGCCGGACCGGCTTGCTATCGCGCTGCCGCGAGCAGCTCCCCGGCTGGTTCCTTTCCTTCGAGCGGCGGAAAATCCTCGGGCGTTATCGTTTCCTTTTCGAGGAGTAGTGCCGTTCCCTGATCGAGGTCCTTGCGGCGCGCGTTGAGCGTTGCCATGGCTTTCTCATAAGCTTGATCGATGAGCTTGCGCACGGCGATGTCGATCTCGCGGTTCGTCTCGTCGGAATAGTCCTTGGGCCGCATGCCGATCATGGCCTCGCCCAGATACGCCTGGCGCTGCGGCTCGTACACGCGCTGCCCGAGAGCTTCCGCCATGCCGAAGCGTGTCACCATTTGGCGGGCGATGTCGGTTGCCCGGTCGAGATCGTCGGCGGCGCCGGTCGAGATCTCGCCGAATACGATCTCTTCGGCGGCGCGGCCGCCCATGAGCACGGCCATGCGATTGATAAGCTCGCTGCGCTCGATAATAAAGCGATCCTCGGTCGGGCGCTGCATGGTGTAGCCCAAGGCCCCGATGCCGCGCGGGATGATGGAAACCTTATGAACCGGATCGGCGCCCGGCAAGGCGGACGCGACGAGCGCATGGCCCATCTCATGGTAGGCGACCACCTTGCGTTCCTTGGGCGACAATATCCGCGACCGTTTCTCGATCCCGGCGACAAGCCGCTCCACGGCGCGGGTGAAATCGTCCATCGTCACCATGTCGCCGCCGCGCCGCGTGGCCGCAAGCGCCGCCTCGTTCGCGAGGTTGGCGAGATCGGCACCCGAGAATCCGGGCGTAATGCCGGCAATCGCGTCGAGATCGAGCCCGGGCGCCACTTTGATGCGCTTGACATGAACCTTGAGGATCGCGACACGGGCCGGCCTGTCGGGCCGGTCGAGCGCGATTTGCCGGTCGAAGCGTCCGGCGCGCGTCAAGGCGGGGTCCAGGATTTCGGGCCGGTTCGTCGCGGCGAGCAGCACGATGCCCTCGCGCGGATCGAATCCGTCCAGCTCCGCGAGCAGCTGATTGAGCGTCTGCTCCTTTTCGTCGTTGCCGCCGCCCATGATGCCTGCGGCGCGCGTGCGGCCGAGGCTGTCGAGCTCGTCGATGAAGATGATGCACGGCTTCATTTTGCGCGCTTGCTCGAAGAGGTCGCGGACGCGGGCCGCGCCGACACCGACGAACATTTCCACAAATTCGGAGCCCGAGATCGAGAAGAACGGTACGCCCGCTTCGCCCGCGACCGCGCGCGCGAGCAGCGTCTTGCCGATACCGGGCGGGCCAACCAGCAGAATACCCTTCGGTACGCGCGCGCCAAGCCGGCCGTACCGCTCCGGGTTCTTGAGGAAATCTACGACCTCCTTCAGCTCGTCCTTGGCCTCGTCGGCGCCCGCAACGTCGGCGAAGGTCACGCCCGTTTTCGTCTCGACATAGATTTTGGCGCGGGAGCGGCCCACGCTCATCAGGCCGCCGATCCCCTGCTTCTCGGCCATGCGGCGGAAGAAAAAGGCCCAAATCGCGAAGAAAATAACGATCGGCAAGACCCAGGACAGGATGTCCCGTAAGATATTATCGCCCGTACTCCCGGTGTACTCGACGCCGGTTTTTTGCAGCTCAGAGGCGACAGTTGGGTCGACGCGGGTCGTGACAAAGTACTTTTTGCCGCCTTCGGGCGTTTTGAACTCGCCCTGAATTTGCGATGGACCGACCACCACCCTCTCGATCTGCTTGTTGTTAACGAGATCCTCGAACTTGCTATAGGGGATCGTCTCCACTTGCGTGTAGCCCACCCAGAACATCTGGAACATGAGCAAGAGTCCGAGAGCTACAAAAAGGTAGGTGAGGTTAAACTGATGTTTCTTGTCCATCGCCGGGTCCCCCGTGTGATGCCCAACACTTAGGCGCATCCGGGGCTTGGCGAAAGGGCAACGCCGGAAAAGTTCCAAACAAATGCACAAGCCCGTCGTTGTGAGCAAAACGAAGTGCAATCCAGAGCGGCACATTCGAGCGCGGTGGTAACAGCTCCTGAATTGCCGCCGCGGTAAGCGCCGCCTCGCGATGACGGACGAACCACGCAAGTTGAGCTTGGCGCTTCCATCCAGGAAAGTGTATGGGTGTGGAAAATAAAGCGGGAGCCTTGTTGTGGGACGGGTCCGGGCGATCTCTTTGTGCGCGATGATGGTCCTCTGCGGCGCTGCGGCGGCGAACGCGGAGCCCGCGCGGCTGGCGCTCCTGATCGGCAACCAGAACTACGCGGACAAGGTCGGCCCGCTCAAAAACCCGCATAGCGACGTCGCGCTGATCGAGGCGGCGCTGAAAGGGCTCGGCTTCACGGTCACCGTGGTGAAGGAGGCGAGCTACCGCGACATGGCGGCCGCGCTGAAGCGCCATGTGGCCGAGGTGCGCAAGGCCGGGCCGGGGGCGATTAGCTTCTTCTACTACTCCGGCCACGGTGTCGCCAATCCCGACACGGGGATCAACTATCTCGTGCCCGCCGACATCGCCGACGCCAACGACCCGAACCTTTGGTCCAACGCCTTCGAGCAGAGCGATGTGATCGAAAAGCTCTCGCGCCAGGCGCCGCAGGCGACCCATTATGTCGTGTTCGACGCCTGCCGCAACGAGCTGCGGCTCTCGTCCGCTGGACAAAAGGCGCTGGGCGCGGAGAAGGGCTTCGTGCCGGTGGCGCAGGCCGCAGGGCTGTTGATCGCCTATTCGACGGGGCTGAAGCAGACGGCTTCGGACGCGGGCGAAGGCGGAGGGCCTTATGCGCGGGCGCTGGCCGCCGAGCTGGTGAGGCCCGGCCTGGAGGCGGTGACCATGTTCCGCAATGTGCAGCTCAAGGTGAAGCAGGCCATCGGCCAAGACCCGTGGCTGTCGTTCCCGTCGCTGCCAGAGGTGTATCTGGCGGGCAGGGCAGGGGAGCCGGTGGCTGCGGCGGCGCCTCCGGTGGCGGACACCGAGGCAGAAGCGGCGCGCGAGTGGGCCGCGCTGGACAAAAATAGCGTGGCGATGCTGAAGACCTTCCTGCGGCGCCACGGATCGAGCCGCTTCGCCGATTACGCGCAGGCGCGGATCGAGGAGTTGAAGCCGCAGCAAATGGCGGTGGCCGCGCCGCCCGTTGAGCACGTACCGCCATCGGCGGAGGATGCTTGCGATGGCATCCGCGTTTCTGTGGCCCATTCGAAGACGAAGCCCTGCATCAAGCCGGGATCGGGCAAGGCATTCCGCGATTGCCCCGATTGCCCTGAAATGGTGATCGCACCGGCCGGTAGCTTCACGATGGGCTCGCCGGAAAGCGAGCCGGAGCGTTCTGATGCTGAAGGCCCGCAGCACAGGGTCACTATCCGAAAGCCCTTTGCGGTTGGGCGGTTCGCGGCGACCTTCGCGGAATGGGATGCCTGCGTCGCTACCGGTGGTTGCGATGGATATATGCCGGACGATGCAGGCTGGGGCCGGGACGACCGCCCCGTTATCAACGTAAGCTGGAACGACGCGCAAGCCTATGTGAAATGGCTAAGCGGCAAGACGGGCAAACTCTATCGTTTGCTTTCCGAAGCAGAGTTTGAATATGCGGCGCGCGCAGGAACCACGACGCCGTTCTGGTGGGGAACCTCCATCTCGACAGCGCAGGCGAACTATGTTGGCGATATCACCTATTCGGGAAGCCAAAAAGGCGAAAACCGGCAGAAGACGCTGCCCGTCAAATCTTTTGAGCCGAACGCCTGGGGGCTTTATCAGGTGCATGGCAATGTGTTGACTTGGACACAGGATTGCTGGAGCGATAATTACGCCGCTGCGCCCACGGACGGGACCGCTAGAACAACTGGAGATTGTGGCCGACGTATTCTTCGTGGCGGTTGCTGGGGCTTCGGTCCGAGGATCTTACGCGCGGCCAAACGCAATAGGGCCAAACCAGACGACCGCGCCAACGGCGTCGGCTTTCGACTGGCGAGAACGCTCGACTAGCTCGGAGCCTTGCCGCCCGACTTGCGCGCGCAAATGCACCCGGCGCGTGCGGCGCGTGACCTTGTACTACCATTTTCCGCGAGAAGGAGCCGTTCATGAGCGACCGCGTCAAAAATCTGAGCCTCGAAGCGCGCAAGCTGCCGCTTGCTGCGCGACGCCGCCGAAGTCGTCGCCCTGCGCGAGGAGGCCGGCGTCAGCCAAGCCGTGTTCGCCCGCGCCCTTAACGTAACGGCAAATTACGTGAGCAAAATCGAGCGCGGGGCCAAGCGGCCGAGCGGGTCGGCGCTGAAGCTGCTGTCGCTGATGCGGCGCAAGGGCTTCGAGGCGATCCTGTGACGGTGTGGATTGTCGAGCCGCGTTTTGTCACGGCGATAGTTTTGAACGGCGGGGGATCGTGATCGAAGAGCTGGACCGGGTGGTGCTCTTGCGCGATGTGCCCGGCAAGAAATTGAAGGCCGGAGACGCCGGAACCGTTGTCATGGTTTACCAGGGCGGGGAAGCGTTCGAGGTGGAATTGATGACGTTGAGCGGGGAAACCTTCGCGCTCGAAACGTTGCGCGCCGATGAGGTCCGCCCGGCCCGCAGCCAGGAGCTGGCCCACGCCCGCGAAGTGGCTTGAGGGGCGGGGAAATCTCACTCGAAGAGTTCTTGAAGCCCATGCGCATGAGCCATAGTCGCATGGGAGTGCGGCATTTACGTACTGCCGCCGGAAGCGGCCCGTTCGATTTCTTCGGCGATGGCGGTCAGCAAGGCTGGCAGACTCTGGTGGAGCGTGCGCCAAACATATTCTTCCTCCACATCGTCGTAATCGTGCCGGTAAACATTGCCGACGCCCATGATGGCCCGCCAGGGCAATTCGGGGTGGCGGGCTTGCATCTCCGGGGGAAGCCGCCGCGCGGCTTCGGAGATGATCTCAAGCGCGCGCGTGACGGCGTAGAACGTCTTCCGGTCGCGTTCGAACTCTTCGAGCGAAAGCCCCGCAACGAAATCCTGGGCGTACTTTCCGTTGTCGCGGATATCGAGCAGCGCCAAGGCGGCGGTGTCAGAAGGCATAGACGGCATGCCGTTCCGCGGAGGGCCGGACGAGCGGTTTCAGCTTGCTGCGGTTCGCTACATCGACGGGCGCGGGGAACAGATCGGCCAGATATTGCGTGATGGCGACATACTCGAAGAGATCCACGGCTGCGTCCGGCGCGATCTCGATCATGATGTCGATGTCGCTGTCCGGGCGGTTATCGCCGCGGGCGCGGCTGCCGAATAAGGCGGCATGCACCACGCCGCGCGCGCGCAAGGCGGCTTCGTTCTGTTTCAGCGTGGCGATGATGTCTTGAGCATCCATAGCGATAGTGTAGCAGGAAAAGGCAGGCCTGGGGATAGGAAAGCTGTTATTAGCTATGCGTGCGATGCCCCTCGCAACGTGGAAATGGGCCAGCATTTTCGTAAGCCCGCTCCATGGTTAATGGTGGAATGGTAAATGGGGGCGGATTTTTATTTCTACCCGCCGCAAAAATCGCGATTTTTCGCGATTTCACCCCCAAAATTGGATTCCAAAAAGTCCGTTAAATATATTTGCAGATCGGAATTAACCACAATAGCCTGGAAGAGGCAGGCGGACGGTCGCCGCAGCCTTGGAATTTGCTACGCAGAATCCGTGTGTTAGTGCGCTTAATGTTTTGACAAGGCGCTTTTCTCTAGCATGGTGCCATAAAGAAAAGCGGCCGGGGAGCCACGGCCGGCCGGGAAATCGTAAACGGCGTAGGGGCGTTAGCAGACATGAAAGTCCAAGACCATAGATCGCGGGGTAGTGCCACTTAGGAAGCCAGCGCGGCACCCTCGGGCGCGGCGAGCTGAAGCCCTGCGAGCCTTGAATAAACGCCGCCCGCATTGATCAGCGAGACATGCGTGCCTTCCTCGACGAGCCGCCCGCCGTCGATCACGAGGATACGGTCGGCATTGATGATGGTGGCGAGGCGGTGCGCGATCACAAGCGTGGTGCGCCCGCGCATGACGCGCTCCAGCGCCGTCTGCACGAGCTTCTCGCTCTCCTGGTCGAGCGCGCTCGTCGCCTCGTCGAGGAGCAGGATCGGCGCATTCTTCAGAATTGCGCGCGCAATCGCGATGCGCTGGCGCTGCCCGCCCGACAGCACAACGCCGCGCTCGCCGAGAACGGTATTGTAGCCCTGCGGCAGCTGCTCGATGAAGGTGCTGGCAAGCGCCGCGCGGGCCGCTGCCTTGACCTGCTCCTCCGTCGCTTCGGGCGTTCCGTAGCGGATGTTGTCCATCACCGATTCCGCGAAGATGATCGTGTCTTGCGAGACGAGCGAAATACGTTTGCGCAGCGCGGAGAGGCTGGCCTTGCCGACCGGCACGCGATCGGCGAGGACCTTGCCGGCTTGGGCGTCGTAGAACCGCAAAATCAGGTTGAAGATCGTGCTCTTGCCTGCGCCCGAGGGCCCAACAATGGCAACCCGCTCGCCCGGCCGCACGATGAACGAGACGCCATGCAGCGCCTGCTGCCCGGGGCGCAAGGGATATGTAAAGGATACGTTCTCGAAGCAGACCTCGCCTTTTGCGTGGGCGGGGAACGGCCGCGGCTCGGCCGGCTCGGCGATAGCGGGCTGCACGGCCATCAGCTCGGCAAGACGTTCGGCGGCACCAGCCGCCGCCTGTATCTCGCCCCATACTTCCGAGAACTCGCCGAGCGAGGCCGCGGCGAGCACGGAATAGAGCACGAACTGGGTGAGCGTGCCGCCGGTTATGGTCCCGGCGATCACATCGTGGGCGCCATACCAGAGCACGCCGACGATGCTGCCGAAGATCATGAATATGGCCGAGCCCGTGAGCATGGCCCGGCGCTTGGTCCTCGACACGGCGGCATCGAAAGAGCGCTCGACGGCCTTGGCAAACCGCGCCGCCACGAAATCCTCGGACGTAAACGCTTGCATGGTGCGCGTGGCGGCCAGGTTCTCGCTCGCAAATGCCGACGCGGCGGCAACCTCGTCCTGCGCGATGCGGCTATACCGGCGGACGGTGCGGCCGTAAAGGATGAGCGGCATCACGATCAGCGGGATCACGATGACGACGAGCGCGCTCAGCTTCAGGCTCGTGAAAATCATGGCCGAGACCGCGCCTGTGAACATCACGCCATTGCGCAGCACCTGGCTGACCGAGGTCGAGACGGCGGCCTTGATTTGCGTCGTATCCGCGTTCAGGCGCGACATGATCTCGCCGGAATGCGTCTTCTCGTAAAAGGCCGGGCTCAGCTGCGTGAGATGGCGGAAAACGTCCTCGCGAAGCTCGGCGACGACACGCTCGCCAAGCCAGGCCACACAATAGAACCGCAGCGCGCTTGCGGCGGCGAGCACCGCGCCTACCGCGAAGAGCCCGGCGAAATAGATGTTAATCAGCCCCTGTGTCTCGCGCGAGAAGCCCCGGTCGATCATCTCGCGGACGCCATAGGGCAGGGCGAGCATCGCGCCCGAGGAGAGTACGAGGCCCAAAAGCGCCAGCAGCGCCACTCGCTTATGCCGCAGAACATAGGGCCTCAGAAGCGCTAGCGGCTTCAAGCTGCGGCGCGGGCTATCCGCGCTCTTGGCGGATGGCTGGGTCTTTGCTGCTACGCCGGAGGCTGCAAGATTGGGATGGCGTTCGCCGATTTCTTGAACGGTCACTTGCTACACTCTCAATCGCCCCCGGCGTTTGTGCAACAAAAAGTGCCGGATGCGCTGGGCGCGATGACGGTTGATCTTGTCATCGTATCGCTTCGTCCTGTATAGCAACACCAATCCCACAAATACAAGGCGCACGCCGGCGTGCGAGAGGACGAGACGATGAAAAAGGATGTTCATCCCGACTATCACAAGATCACCGTTGTGATGACGGACGGCACGCAATTCGAGACCTATTCCTGCTACGGCGAGGAAGGCCAGAAGCTGAACCTCGATATCGATCCCAACACCCACCCCGCATGGACGGGCGGCAACCAGCAGATCCTGGATCGCGGCGGCCGCGTCAGCAAGTTCAAGAAGAAGTTCGAAGGCTTCTTGAAGTAGGCGCGCAGACGGGGCCCGTGGGGCCCCTTCCAAAACCGGCGGTTCTTCAGCGGCGAGTTGGCTAACGCTACAGCTGCGCGAGCGGTGAGGCG
>Ga0326728_10025504_pt1 | contig 10574 bp, 6 predicted proteins | sample MB3enrmetagenome_FD_207602 | JGI IMG/M metagenome (GOLD analysis project Ga0326728, IMG submission 207602) | Lab enriched peat soil microbial communities from McLean, Ithaca, NY, United States - MB31MN | ecosystem: Environmental > Terrestrial > Soil > Wetlands > Peat | place: USA: New York...
CGATATTTGACGATCGGGCCGAGCGTTGTAGCGACCCGGTTGCGGAGCGCGTAGTTGGAGGACGCCAACGCCGACGAGGACGACGCCGTTCCATCGTAGGAGCACGCCGACGGGCGCGGTTGAAAGTATTCGTCTTTCGTGAACGGCTGAGCGATGAGGCTCGATCCGACCAATGTGCCGTCGGGACCTTTGACCATGCTGCCATTCGCCTGGAATGGAAACAGGGTCTGGCCGACCACCCAGAGCAGCGCCGGGTAAATCCCGCAACAGATGACCACCGAGAACAACAACAACCAGAGGCTCTTTGATAGGTATTTCCACATATTCAAGTCTCCTTAATTAACCAACTGCATACTTACCATAGCTACGTCGATCAGTTTGATTCCAATAAACGGGATGATCACGCCTCCCAGTCCCCAGATGAACAGATTCTTGCGCAGCAACGCATCGGCTCCCAACGGCTGATAGTTGACTCCTTTGAGGGCCACGGGGATGAGCGCGGGGATGATCAACGCATTGAAGATAACTGCCGAGAGAATGGCCGAAGTCGGCGAATGCAGATGCATGATGTCCACAGCTTTCAGCCACGGCAAGGTCCCGGCAAACAACGCCGGGATAATCGCAAAGTATTTCGCCACGTCGTTGGCGATCGAGAACGTCGTGAGAGCTCCGCGCGTCATCAAGAGTTGTTTCCCGGTTTCGACGACTTCGATCAACTTGGTGGGGTCGCTGTCCAAATCCACCATGTTGGCCGCTTCTTTGGCCGCCTGGGTGCCGGCATTCATCGCGAGTGCGACGTCCGCTTGGGCCAGGGCCGGAGCGTCATTCGTACCGTCCCCCATCATGGCCACCAACTTGCCTTCGGCCTGCTCCTTGCGGAGGTAAGCCAGTTTTCTTTCCGGGGTCACCTGCGCGATGAAGTCATCCACGCCTGCTTGCGCGGCGATGGTCGCGGCTGTCAGCGGGTTGTCCCCGGTAATCATGACAGTCCGCAGCCCCATCTTTCTCAGACGTGCGAAGCGCTCTTTCATGGCTGGTTTCAAGATGTCTTCCAACACCACGATCCCCACAATTTGCCGATCCTCACACACCGCCAGGGGCGTGGCGCCTTTCGAGGCAACGCTGTCCACCAAGGTCTCGAGGTCACTGGGCAGGTCACCATTCTTGCCAGCAACGAATTGAACGATGGCATCCGGTGCTCCTTTTCGTATGCGGCGTCCATCCGGCAGATCAACACCGCTCATGCGCGTCTGCGCTGTGAACGCAACGGATACGGCGCCGCGCGGCTGGCTGACGGAGATTCGGCCCCGCTCTTCGAACAACTTCACAATGCTCTTTCCCTCCGGCGTCTGATCCGCAGCGGACGCCAGCGCCGCAAGCCGCCCCACGTCCTCCGCGGAATATGACCCGAGCGGGATGAACTTTGTCGCGTGCCGGTTGCCCATGGTGATTGTGCCCGTCTTGTCCAAGAGCACCACATCGATGTCTCCCGCCAACTCGACCGCCTTGCCGCTCTTCGCGATAATGTTGTTCTGCAGGGCACGGTCCATGCCGGCAATGCCGATGGCCGCCAGTAACGCGCCGATGGTGGTGGGAATCAGACAAACCAACAGCGCGATCAACGTCGGAACGTCGGTGCCCAGGCTGTGCAAAGGGTCGGTGATGCCCAAATAACCCATCATGTATTGCTCGGCGTTCCAAGCCATAGGCCAGAGCGGAATCACCACAATCAGGAAAATCAACGTAAACGCGGACAGCGCCATGGTGAGCGCAATCTCATTGGGAGTTCGTTGACGAATGGCGCCTTCGACCAGCCGGATCATCCGTTCCAGAAACGAATCACCGGCGCTGCTCGTGATCTTGATAACGATGCGGTCCGACAGCACCACCGTTCCTCCGGTCACGCCGGAGCGATCACCGCCCGCCTCGCGAATGACCGGCGCGGATTCGCCCGTGATGGCCGATTCATCCACGGAGGCGATTCCCTCGATGATTTCGCCATCGCCGGGGATCGTCTCCCCCTCCTGCACCACGACCCGGTCTCCCTTTTTCAACACCGACGAGGAAACCTTCTCCAGTCCCGTGGTCGTCATGCGATTGGCAATGGTGTCGTGACGCGCCCGCCGAAGGGATTCGGCTTGGGCCTTCCCACGCGCTTCCGCCAGTGCTGTCGCAAAATTCGCGAACAGCACTGTAGCGAACAGCCACGCATCCAGTGCGATGAAGTAACTCACCGGCGTCTGGCTGGCCGAGCTCCCAAAGATGGCTTCCAAGACGTAGAATAACGTCAGAATCGCGCCGACCTCGACCACAAACATCACGGGATTCTTCCATTGGATGTCCGGACGCAGCATGACAAAGGCCTGCTTGAGGGCGTCTCCGACGGCACCTTGCGTCAGCAGCGCCGTTCGTCGCTTATGATGGGGCGAAAACCCGGGCGGCAGTTGGATTTCCCCAATCGGGTTTACCGCGACACTGGCAGCATTCTTGGCAACTTTATATTCTTCGGTATTGGCAACGTTATTCATCGTATCGTTCCTTTCGTACACAGCCGAATCGGCTTCGTTTAACCGCCAAAGGGGATCGGCCCCAGGTGCTCGGCAGCCGGCCCGAGCACGGCAACGGGCAGAAACAGCAACGCTCCAATGATGAGAATCGTGGCAAACAGCAGCCAGCCGAAGGTCGCTGTATCATCGCGCAAGGTCCCCAGACCGAATGGGGCGGGTTTTTTCGCGCCGAGATAGGCGGCCATGGCGATGGGCGCGATGATCGGCAGAAAACGGCTGATGATAATCACCAACGCTGTTGCGATGTCCCAAGCCGCAGCCTGGCCGGGACTGGTGTTGTTGGCAAATCCATAGGTCACACCCAGTCCGTCAAACGCCGAGCCATTGTTGGCGGAGGCTGAGGAGAACTGGTAGAACATTTGGGAAAAACCATGTGGCCCCGGATTGCTGGCGGCTTTTATTCCCCAATCGGTAGCCGCAAACAGGCCGGTGGGAAACAGAATCATGAGCGGGTGTACCAAGAGCGCGATAACCGCCAATTTGACCTCGCGGGCGCCGATTTTCTTGCCCAAATACTCGGGTGTCCGTCCCACCATCTGGCCCGCCACGAAAATCCCAACCACCACAAATAGCAGCATGTTGATCATGCCGACGCCTTTGCCCCCAAAGATACAGTTCAGCCACATGCCTACCATGGGCGACAAAGCGGCAATCGGATTCAGACTATCGTGTTCGCAATTGATCGCCCCATCGGTCACGTCCACGGTCAGCGCCGCAAACGTTGCACCGGCGGACGTCCCGAAGCGCATTTCCTTGCCTTCAAGGTTCCCCAGATGCTGATCGACCGGCAAGCCGGCCACTGCGGGCAGGGTCACGGTCCGTTTCCCGCCCGGTACCGTGGCGCTGGGAATCGTATAGGTCCGTGCCACGGGATGCGCCGTCAATCCGGGGTTGGGTTTGAGCGTGTCGTAGTAAATCGGCCAGACGATGGTGCAGATCATCAGGGCCATCATGACCCCAAAGATGACCAGCGCATGTTTGTAGCGCTTCAGCATCCGTCCGTACATCAGGACCAGCGAATAGGGAAACAGCATCATCGCCACGCAGGACAGAAAGTTGGTGAGCGCGGTGGGATTCTCAAATGGGTGAGCGGAGTTCATCCCGTAGAATCCGCCTCCGTTGGTTCCCAGTTGCTTCATCGGCACGAAGGCCGCCAACGGACCCACAACGATGTTTTGCGGTTTCGCTTCGCCCTTGTCCGTTGTCCCCATGGAACCCGATTCCAAGGTGGCAACGTGGTACGAGCTTTGGTAGGTCATCGGACTGCCCTGCTGCAGGAACACAACACCGAGGAGGAATGAGACGGGCAGAAACATGTAAACCACCACCCGCCACATATCCACGAAGAAATTACCCACGTGCGAATCGCCGCGGAATGCGCGGATGATGGCTGTCAATCCGCAGAACCCGATCGACGCCGACAGGAAGAAGTTGGTCAGACAAAAGAAGATCTGGCTGAAGTTCGAGAAATGCTGATCGCCGGAATAGTGTTGCAGGTCCGTATTGGTCATGAACGACACAACGCTGTGAAAGATCGTGGTTGGCGAGAGCATCCCTTTGGCGTCCGGATTCAGCGGCATCCAGGGCTGAAGCGAGAGGATGACGAAGCCGAATACGAACAGCGCCGTATTGAACAGCAACATGGAAACGGCGTACTGCTTCCAATTCTGCGGGCCGCCGTCCAGGCGCGCTTCAAACCAATGAAAGAACCGCGGCGCCTTGTATTGGCCGTTCATGATCCACGCCAGATAACGGCTCAGCGGAAACGCGAGGATCGTCGTGACGACGAGAATGGCGATGGGGAGAAGCCAGATTTGCAGAGTCATGGTTGTCGCTCCTTTTTTGGTTTGCGGTTGTGTTTGCTCAGAACCAATCGGGCCGAATCAGGGCCACCCACAGATAGACGAACAGAAACGCGGAGATTGCTATGGTCACATAGATCATGGTCATCACCTCAGATTTTTTCACATGCCTTGAGGAACAAGAAACACAGGCCCATGGACACAAGGCCCAACACAAACATCGCTGGCAGCCAGATTGCGAGATTCATAGCGAAACTCCTTTCGCGGTTGTTACCATGAGCGAAATGCCCAATTCGCGGTCGAGGTCGATACTCCCGAATCGCCGGCCAGAACCGCCGTCGGTTCGACATGGGCGGCGAATTGCATTCATTCGTTCATTTTTCATGCGGCAACTATAGCGACGAAAAACAAGCGCGCTAATTAAAAGGCTGAGCCAAATTGTAAAAAGAGTGTTAATGGCTTGCCGCCACTGGTCACTTATTAGACAGCATGGGTGATGTTTGATCTCTTTTGGGGCGTAGATGGCCATGGAGACACATGGGCTGGGTGTGCTCCCCTCTGCGGAACCGGTTCCCCCAAGCCATGCGGATATCCCTTGCTTCGCAAAACCGAGTACCAACAGACAACGCTAAACGTCCAATTCCGACTGCGAATCGGAAGAGCGGTTTCAACCGCAGATGAACGCAGATTCTGGGTGACCGGTAGGGTGGGCGTCTCGCCCGCCGCCTCACTGTAGATGCGTCCGTCACCGACGCTTCCGTCTTGCAGATTTCCGGCGTGGCTACAGTCGGGCGGGCGTAGGCCTGAATTTCTCAGTGCCCTGGGCCGCGCATTCAGTCCGACGGTGTCACCTTGGAGCCTTGTCGAAGGGTTTCCGTCGTCCTATAACTGCCCGGCAAGGGGAAGGTCGTGACAGGTGTAGTCCTGTGCGTATTTGTAGTCAACTTGGCCAACGCTACGGACGGGAGTGAGATGGCGAATCTTTCTTATTTGAATTGGCGATCACGGTATCGGTGACGATTTCGTCGCCCCACAAGACATTGGCCAATTGATGCAGTAGCAGTACATCAGCGCCTCCTTCATCCCCTCAATCAGTTGGCGAATCAATTGCGGGTCAAGAATTTCATGCTTCCCTTCACACCGTCGGGCTTGACAACGTGCAGCAAGGTGAGGGTCGTCCCCAAGGAGCGTGCCAGCTTGGCGGCGTATTCGACCGCCTAGATCGAGGCGCCGGCGAAGTTCACCGGCACCAAAATACTGTGCACGCCCGTTGCCGTATGTTGGGATTGCGTCGATTGATGTGTTATGATTGTTTCCCTCCCATCTCGTCCAGCGCCAAGTTCAGGCGCAGTACGTTCACACGCGGTTCGCCGAAAACGCCCCACTGCGACTGCTCGACGAACTTCTCCACCAGCGCCTTGATTTGATCCTCGCTGAGATTGCGCGCGGCGGCGACGCGGGCCACTTGCAGGCGCGCCGCCGCCGGGCTTATGTGGGGGTCTAGGCCACTACCGGAGGTGAAGACCATATCCGCCGGCACGGGCGCATCCGCCGGCAACTTGTTCCCATCGCGGAACGCTTTCGCGTTGGCGAGAACATTTGATTGCAGCGCCGCGCTGGTCGGGCCGAGGTTGCTCGCGCCCGACGGCACGGTGGCATAACTGCCCGCCGACGGCCGCGGCCAGAAATACTTCACACCGGTGAATTGTTGCGCCAGCAACTCGGAACCGACGACTTTGCCGTCGCGTTCGATCAGGCTGCCGTTGGCTTGACGGTGAAACGCCAGTTGGGCGATGGCGGTGATGACGAGCGGATACAGCATGCCCGTTAACACGGTCCACACAATCGTTTGTCGAATGGATTGGATGATGAGTTTCATGGGATCTCCTTTCTTGATCGCTTACGGTGCCAGATGAATCGCGACCAACAGCATGTCGATCAGCTTGATGAAGACGAACGGCATGATGATGCCGCCGACTCCGTAGATAAGCATGTTCTTGCGCAGAATGACCGCCGCGCCGAGGGGCTGGTACTTCACGCCTTTCAACGCCAATGGAATCAACGCGACGATGATTAGCGCATTGAAAATCACGGCGCTGAGGATCGCGCTCTGGGGCGAATGCAGGTACATGATGTTCAACTTGTCGAGCGGGCCGCGTCCACCGGCGGTCGTCGCGTAAAGCAGGCCGAACATCGCGGGCAGGATGGCGAAATACTTCGACACGTCGTTGGCGATGCTGAACGTCGTCAGCGCGCCGCGCGTCATCAGCAGTTGCTTGCCGATCTCCACGACCTCGATCAGTTTTGTCGGGTTGCTGTCGAGGTCCACCATGTTGCCGGCTTCGCGCGCGGCCTGGGTGCCCGTATTCATCGCCACGCCGACATCGGCCTGCGCCAGTGCCGGCGCGTCGTTTGTGCCATCGCCGATCATGGCGATCAACTTGCCGCCCGCCTGTTCTTGGCGGATACGGGCGAGTTTGTCTTCCGGGCGCGCTTGGGCAATGAAATCGTCCACGCCGGCTTCGGCGGCAATGGCGGCGGCGGTCTGCGAATTGTCGCCCGTGATCATTACAGTGCGGACGCCCATCTTGCGCAACTGCGCAAAGCGTTCCCTGATCCCTCCCTTAACCACATCCTTTAGACGAATGACGCCGAGGACTCGTGAACCGTCCGCGACGACGAGCGGCGTCCCGCCATGGGTTGAAACTTCCATAACGGTTTGTTCGACGGCTTTCGGGTAAAGGCCGCCCTTTTGTTCGATGTAGCAGCGCATGGCATCCGCTGCTCCTTTGCGAATCACGCGCACGCCTTTGGCGTCCGGATCGATCAAGTCGACCAAGTCCAACCCGCTCATGCGCGTCTGCGCAGTGAATGGCACGAATTTCGCTTGCGGCTCGGCAACTTGGCGTCCGCGCAACCCATGTTTCTCCTTGGCCAGCACGGCGATGGAACGGCCTTCGGGAGTTTCGTCGGCCAGCGACGCCAACTGCGCAACGTCCGCCAACTCTATTTCTTCCACGCCCGGCACGGGAATGAACTCCGTCGCCATGCGATTGCCAAGCGTGATCGTGCCGGTTTTATCGAGCAACAGCACGTCCACATCGCCCGCCGCCTCAACAGCGCGGCCACTGGTCGCCAGCACGTTGCGACGCATCAGACGGTCGATGCCGGCAATGCCGATGGCGCTCAGCAGGCCGCCGATGGTCGTCGGAATCAGGCAGACGATCAGTGACAGCAACACGGGAATCGACGTCAACACCACGTCCTTCTGACCGGCCGCGTTCTCGTTGTACCGCGCATACGGCGGCAGGGTGATGACCACGAGGACAAAGAGTGCGGTCAGACTGACCAGCACGATGTTGAGCGCAATCTCGTTCGGCGTCTTCTGCCGGCGGGCGCCTTCGATCATCGCGATCATCCGGTCGAGGAATGAATGGCCTTCCTCGGCGGTCACGCGCACGATGATCCGGTCGCTGATCACCTTCGTACCGCCGGTGACGGCGGTACGGTCGCCGCCCGCTTCACGGATGACCGGCGCGGACTCGCCGGTAATGGCCGATTCGTCCACCGTGGCGATGCCGTCTTCGATCTCGCCGTCGGCCGGAATCATGTCGCCGGCTTCGCAGACAAATATATCGCCAATCTTCAATTCAGAACTGGCCACGGCAACCTTCTTCCCGTTGATCATAACATTGGCCATCGTTTTGGTGCGCATTCGTCGCAACGCATCGGCATGCGCCTTGCCGCGGCCTTCGGCCATTGCCTCGGCGAAGTTGGCGAACAGACAGGTGAACCACAGCCAGAGGCAGATCTGCACGTTGAAAAGGGTGAACTGGTGCGGCAAAAACAGAAAGATGGTCGTCATGATCGACCCGACCCACACGACGAACATGACTAGGTTCTTGATCTCATCGCGCGGATTCAATTTCTTGAACGCGTCAATGACTGCTTGCCGCACCAGTTCCGAGTATTTGATTTCGATTGTTGTGCTCATCGTTGTCTCCCTAGAAAACCCGTCCGGCCAACATCAAACCGTGTTCGATGATCGGCCCCAGACACAGCACCGGGAAGAATGTCAGCGCAGCGACAATGGTGATGACCCCTGTCAGCGTGAGACCAAATGTCCAACCATGCGTGGGCAGCGTGCCCGACGAAGCTTCCACCGTTTTTTGGGAGGCCAATCGGCCCACGATGGCGAGTGCGGCGATGATCGGAATGAACCGTCCGATCATGATCGCCACCGCAACGGTGGTGTTGTAGAAGGACGTGTTGGCGTTGAGGCCGGCGAACGCGCTGCCGTTGTTGTTGGCGGCTTCGCCATAGCAGTAAAGCACCTCGCTCAGCCCATGCGGGCCGCCATTGGCCAGGCTGGATAATCCCTGCGGCAACATGAGAGCGGCTGCCGTCGGGATCAGGCACGCAGCATTGGGAATCAACACGCCAATGACCGCCCAAGTGGCGACCCAAGCGTCCAACTTTTTGCCCAGATACTCCGGCGTCCGCCCGATCATCAGTCCGGCGATGAACACCGCGATCAGCACGTGGAACAGTATGCAATACATGCCGCAGCCGATCCCGCCGAACATGATCTCCCCGATCAGGATGTTCCACATCGGCATCAGGCCGGCCAACGGCATCCAACTGTCGTGCATCGAGTTGACCGAGCCGTTGTCGATCGCCGTGCACGACACACCCCAAAGCACGCTGTTCATGACGCCTATCCGCTGTTCCTTGCCTTCCAGCAACGGCTGGATGTTGCCGACAACCGGATTCGGCCGGGTCTCGGCCCACCACGCGACGCCGAAAGAGAGCAGGAACAGACCCAGCATCACCATAAACAAACACCAGGCGTGCTTCAGGTTGCCGGCCAGCAGGCCGAACATATACACCTGCGCCATAGGCACGATGATGATCGCCAGCAGTTCCAGGAAATTAGCCAATGGGGTCGGGTTCTCGAATGGATGGGCGCTATTCTGGCCGTACCATCCGCCGCCATTCGTAAAGAGCTGTTTGATGGGCATGAAAGACGCCAACCAGCCGAGCGGAATGCTCTGCGTCTCAACCTTCTGACCCACCATCACCGCGACATTGGTCACCACCGGGTTGGCTTTGTCGTCCAATTTCGGCACATCCACCATCACGGCCACGCCGTTGGTCAAGACCGGTTGTCCCTTCTCGTCCAGTTTCGGCGCTTGGGCCATCACCGGGATGTTGGTCATCACCGGTTGTCCTTTGTCATCAGTCTTCGGCACCTGCGTGGTGTACGGCTCGACCAGCCTGGCATCCAAGTAAGGTTTCAACGTCTGCGGGCAACCCTGCCACGCCAGCGGAATAGCGAAGAGCACGCACAGAGGCAACTCGACATAGAGCACGCAACGGGAAAGGTCCATCCAGAAATTGCCGATGGTCCTGGCCGTGTGCCGCTTCAAAGCGCGCGCGACCGCTACCAACACCGCCAGCCCCACTGCCCCGCTCAGGAATTGGTGGACCATGATTCCGAGGATCTGGGAAAGATAACTCATGGTGGACTCGCCCGAGTACGATTGCCAGTCCGCGTTGCACGCGAAACTCCAGGCTTGCATGAACGCCAGGTGCCAAGAACAATTGGCCAGTTTCTGCGGATTCAGTGGCAGCCATTGCTGCGTCATGAACATCGCAAACAGCACGGCGAATCCCACCGTGCTGAAGATCACCACCGCGCAGGCATACTGGCCCCACGACATCTCCTCGCTTGGGTCCGTGCCGGTCAGGCGGTAAACCACGTTCTCGATTGGACCGAAAACCGGATGCAGAAAGGTTCGTTCGCCTTTGAACACCCGTGCCATGAACCGGCCCAGTGGCGGCGTCAGCGCAATCCCCAACCCAAAGAACAACACGATCTGAATGATTTCGTTCGTTGTCATAGCTCCTTTGCTTTCCTACCCCTTACTATGAGGCCTCTTCCCCTTGGCTGCGTTAATCAAAACGCGAGCAAAACCTGTTAAAAAATTGTTAACGCCACCCTAGAAAACGCGCGGCTGCAACATCAGGCCGTGTTCGACAATCGGCCCCATGCACAAGGCCAAGAAAAACGTGAGCGCGGCATGGTACTCTCGTGCAAACGCCACGGCATAGTGCAGCGCAGTTGCCATGGAATCGGAGAAGTCAATCGGCACAAGGATCCTGCGAACTCGAATGCCTGATTCGTTCGTTTTCATCTTCGTTG
>Ga0326728_10025505_pt1 | contig 10574 bp, 11 predicted proteins | sample MB3enrmetagenome_FD_207602 | JGI IMG/M metagenome (GOLD analysis project Ga0326728, IMG submission 207602) | Lab enriched peat soil microbial communities from McLean, Ithaca, NY, United States - MB31MN | ecosystem: Environmental > Terrestrial > Soil > Wetlands > Peat | place: USA: New York...
CTGATGGATCTCAAAGAGTTCTTCTTGAAGCAGAAGCAAGCTGTTCATCGAGGTACGCTCGACGTGATCGGAAAGATCCCGCCGGACCGGCCGGATTGGCTCAACTGGCGCCCGGCCGAGGGCATGCTTTCGCTGGGCGAGGTCGTCCGGCACACGTGGATGTCCGAGGAAGGACTGCTGCGCGCCGCGCTGGACGGCGACTTTAGCTATTACGAGAAACGTGTGCCCCGGGGCCTCTTCGCCATTCTCGGCCGGGTAGAATCGCTGGCGGAGGAAGTGGCGCGTCTGGAGAGTGTGCACGAAGAGACCATGCTGCGCGTGCGCGATTTCCCGCTGGAGCGCTGGGAAGAGGAACGCAACCACGAGCCGTTCAACATCCACCGGCGTGTTTCCGTGATGCTCTTCGGCATCACCGAGCACCAGATCCACCACCGCGCCCAGGTGGGGACGTATCTGCACATCCTCACCGGCCAGCGCGCCAGCCCCTATGCATTATAGGAAGCATAGCGCGGGGTTGCCTATGGGGGCCGGAATTGCCGATTTTCGATTGCTGATTGACGTCGTTCGAAACTCGAAACTGGAAATTCGAAATTCGTCAGGACCGAGATCCATGCATTAGGGGCGATTTTCGAATTTCGAGTTTTCGATCTTCAATCCGCAATCGGCAATCAGCAATCCGAGACCTGACCTCTGGCACCTGCTATACTTCTCGCGTACTGCCTGCCGCTGACCGGTGAGGAGGAACACGGAGATGCTCAAAGCGAAGAGCACGCTCATTGCGATTCTGGCCGCTGCGGCCATGACGTCTGCGGCCGCCCAGCAGGTGCCGCCGGCGAAGACGCCCAATCGCCTCGCGACTGCAAAGCTGATCGCCGTCACGCCAATGCCAGGCGATTTCGATCAGTGGATCATCCAGAACCTCAGGGCGTGGAACAAATACAAGATTTCAGGTGATCCGGAAGGAGCCGACCTAGTGATACGCGGTGAGAAGCCCGAAAAGCGGTCGGAATTCCACGTGCGGGAGGGCGTGGAGCAGCCGAAGCGCCAGCGCGAGGGGCCGGCGGTGCTCTCGATAACGGTCATCGACTGGGTCGCCAATCAACCGGTCTGGCATGCCACCATCCGGGACAAGAAGGGGACAAAGGAGCAAGCGGAGCCGCCTCCTGGCCCCGAAGTGGAAATCTTTGCGGGAGGCATGAAGCCCGAGGAACTTGCCGCGGTCTTAGTGCGGGAGTTTCGGCGGTACGTGGAACAGTCGGAGCAAGCCGGGAGCAAGTAGGCGGAAGGCGGAAGGCAGAAGGCGGAAGGCAGAAGGCAGAAGGCAGAAGGCAGAAGGCGGAAGGCAGAAGGCAGAAGGCAGAAGGCAGAAGGCAGAAGGCAGAAGGCAGTAGGGCCTCGATGGTAAATCCTGAGAACTGGGCTCCAACGTAGTTTTCCTTGGTTCGGCGAGGGGATTGCCTTGCAGAGTCCACTGCGTTCTGCCTACTGCTTTCTGCTTACTGTCTTCTGCCTACTGCCTACTGCCTTCTGCCTACTGCCTTCTGCCTACCTGTCTTCTGCGGGGGGTGCTGATGAAGGTCGCGATTACGGGCGCGTCCGGGCTGTTCGGCCACGGACTGGCTCACGTCTTTGGCTCGCGGCACATAGTGTATCCCCTCGCGCACGAGGACGTGGAGATCACGAATGCGGAGCAAGTGCGCGAAGTGATCGGCAGGCTGCGGCCGGACGTGGTGATTCACGCGGCGGCGATCCGCGACCCGGACGCGGCCGAGTTGAATCCCGCCCAAGCTCACCTGGTGAACTTTCATGGGACGCGGAATGTGGCCGAGGCGGCCCGCGAGGTGAGCGCGAGGCTGGTCTACATCTCGACCGATGCGGTCTTTGACGGCAAGAAGCGGAGCCCCTACACCGAATCGGACCCCACGATTCCCGCTTCGGTTTACGGTCGCACCAAGCTGCGCGCGGAGCAGTGGGTGCGAGCGACGCCGGAAAGCTGGGCGTTCCGTGTGTCGGTTCTTTTTGGCCCGGAGAATGAGGGGGAGCCCGGCCAAGGAAAACGGGAGAACTTCGTCAGGAAAGGCTTGCGGAGGATTGCGGCAGGCGAGGAATACGTGGTGGCGGCGGACCAGGTTGGCTCCGCCACCTACACGCTCGACGCGGCTGAGAAAATCATGGAGGTGGTGGAGTCGCGCCGCTACGGGCTTTACCACCTTTCGAACTCAGGCGCCTGCACCCGACTCGAGCTCGCGCGGCGAGCGGCGGTGCTGGCCGGGCTCGATCCCGGGAAGGTTGTCGGCAAGCCGATCGCCGAGATGGAACGGCCGGGCCCTCGCCTGCAATACGCCGTCATGGCAATGGATGCGCTCCAACAGGCGGGTTTCGCTCTGCCGCGTTCCTGGCAGGACGCGCTCGCCGACTATTGCCGATTGCCGATTGCCGATTGAAAGGCATCCCTTGGCTCGCCCGTGGGCTCCGTCTTCGCAGGGCTTGGACCTGGGCGCTGAGGATTCCGTTGCGACTGTCTCACAATCGTCAATTCCGGGAGCCGTTGGCCACTGTCAAAAGTCAGGTGTTACACGACACCAGCCGCCCTGGCCCGCCTTCAACGGACGTCGGATCGGGGACACCGCGCACGAACTGCCGAAGTCACGATACCACCTTGCGGATGCCGAGCAACGCCTGCAGCGTGACCCAGAACTCGTACAGGAGGTTGTTGTGCCGCGGCCGGGGAATGCAGTTGCTCTCGATCCACTCCAGCGTCTCTTGATCGGTAACCTCGCCCGTGATGCAAAGGACGCGCCCCACCAAACTGGGTTGGAGTTCACGGACGGCCGAAGCCAGCGGTTGCGAACCCGGATCATCGCAACGGATGTCCATCATGACCACCTCGAACTTCTCGCGCGAAATCAGGGCGAGCATCTGGCGTCCCCGATTGGCCGCTTCCATCTTGCAGTCCGCTTCCACCAGCAGGACGTAAAGGAGGTTGGAGATCGTCCGCTTGTCCTCAATAATCAGCACCTTCCTTTGCGGAGCTTCGCCATCCATAGTTGACACTCCGATGGTGATCAAAACGTAGTGCGGGGAACGCTGAGGCAGAGACCCTTGTTACAGGGGTCTCCAAGGCTGCCTCCCTCCGGCCCCTTAGTTACCATTCCGGTCAATTATTGTCAAGATAATTCGGACAGTCCGTCTTGGAGGCGGACGGTCCGGCTTGGGACGGCAACGCTTCTCACTACCTTCACCTGCGATGCGGCCGCCGAGGGTTGCGCCTTCGCCGGCGATCACAGAATCCTGGCCGGCGATGTGTTGGGCGACACCACCACTTCCTTCCGACGAACCAATGGGAATCGGCTCGCTACGGAACCCCGCCCTGCTCGATGGCCGTGGCTGCGACGAAACGTATCTTTCTTATTGGCAGGTTTCGCTGACCATCGTCAGGCTCTTGACGTTCATGTCAGCGTATTCCTTGCCGGCGGCCTCGGCTTTTTCGCTCGGCGCCTTCGTTGCTTCCGTGGACTTTGACTTGTTAACCTTATAGCCGGTCAGGGTCACCTTGTGGCCGACGTGCTCGTCGAGCTTTACCTTGCGGCTAAAGAGTTCCCAGTTCTTGCCATCTTCGCCGGTGATGAAAAATCCTGTCGGCTCTTTGCCTTTCTGCAGGCAACCGGTCACGCTGAGAGTTTCATGCGCGGCCTTGGTCTTCGCCATTGCCGCCCCTTGATCCTGCGCCGCCCCTCCTGGCGTTGATAGCGCCAGCAGGCAAAAGCTCACGAACAGGCAGGGAACGAGCAAAAGCGAAAATCTGGTAGTTTTGTGTGACATGCTTTGTGACCTCCTAGGTCAATGAGTGAATCGCAGTAACTGTTGCACAAGCTGTCCTCAACCTACTTCACCTTACGGCGATCAAACCGGGATTTCAATCAGTCTGCCGGCTCTCCACGAGTATACACACCCATCGCATCGTGTCAAGCGCAGACCCTGGTGGCTGGTGGCCTGCTCTGGCTCGGGCCGGTTGCCGTCGCGGACAACCGCGCTTTCGGGGTCACGAATTGACCGAAATCCGCCAGACGTCCTCGAGAATGCGCAGCTCTTCTTTGGAGGAGTGGCAAGCGCCGGGACTACCATGATCGTCGGCCTCTTGTGGCGGGAGCGCCGACGCGTCGAGGCGTTTGAAAAACAGGACGAAACGTCGTGCCTCATTCTATCGATTGGTCGGGGCACAGTCTAACGACTGCTGGCAGCCGGTGTGCGCCGCTCGGTGGCGCGGACCTGATTCGTCCCGCCCGCTCTTGGAGTGCCGGTTGCTGATTGACGATTTGAAGAGAGGCTGCGGAATCCACGTCTTACAATCGGCAATCGTCAATCGTGAATGAAGAGCGGGCGGGACGCCCTCGCTCCTAGGCCAAATCAGGACACGACCGAAAATCGAACTCAGTCGTCTGGCGAGTGTCGCTCGGCAGGATTACTGTCACTAATTGCTGGGAGGGGAGCGTGCATCGGAAATAGTTCCTCGGGAAGGTGGAGCGGAGGCGGGGCCGCCACGCCGCCCTGACGATCTAAAATTGAAGATGGCAGATTGGAGATTACCCGCAAGGCGAGGGCTACGGCTACGTTGTCGGGGCGACCCTTGTGGCCGGGCCAGGGCAGGCACAAGGCCTGCCCCTACCGGGATATCAAGGACGTAGGCCGTTGCCTACTTGCTCCGCAGCTTGCGCTTGAGCCCGGCGAACCCAGCCAAAGCCGTGCCCAGCAGCAACATCGAAGCCGGTTCCGGCACCACCGGGCTCGGGGTGCCGTCGAGTTTGAACGCGGATTGAGTCGTGGAAGGGGAAGAATTCCACGACAATCCTGAGTTGGTGGAAGTGTCAAGGCCGGTACTGCCGTCGGTCGTATCATACCAGTCGTCCGATGATGGTGGTAGTGGTGGGTCGACTACAAGCCAGTACGTGGTGCTAGCGTTCAGCGTGCACCCGCTGCTGCAGTCGAACGTGACAAGCCCGGCCGACAGGGGTAACGAGCCGACTTCCGTCAGCGCGTCCAGGATGTTGCCGGAGGGCGTGCCGCCGTTATCCGTTTCAATGTCGACGGTCAGATTAGCGGGCCCGCCGATTGATTGGGAAAGGACGAGCACCGCATCTGCCAAGGTACTCGTTTGGTTGAGGCTGAATGATTCGGCGAGCCAATTGGTAGTGCCGACAGAATTGAAATTACTGTTCGACCAGTCCGGACACGTCGCACCGCAATTGGTATAGACCGTTACGGTGCCGGCCATTGCTGGTACGGCGGAAATCGCCGCCACGAAAACGGCGAGGCCACAAAGACAAATCCCTTTTCGAAAAGCGGTGTTCATGATCAAAGCCTCCTCCCCCAAGGCTCAGGACGTTACAGTCAGGGCCTCTTGCGGGGGGACACAGTGTTTTCACGACGATCGCCCGCGAAAAGCGCGGCGACCAAAACCCAAAGCACACGGTACCGAGAAAGATTATTACAAGCAGCGGCGGCCGTCAATGGCCCGAGAGTTCTATCCCTGGTAGCACTAAAGTTCTATTTACGTATTAGTTACTAGACGATCGCCGACAAACAAAAGTAGACGGTAGACGGGGAAAAGCCCCCGTACGCCCTCTACCGACTACCGTCTACTCTCTTCGAGGAGGGTGGACGAGGTTGAGGAACTCCTCCCGCGTCCGGTAGTCGTCGCGGAAGACTCCCAGCATGGCGGAGGTAACGGCCTCGGAATTCTGTTTCTCCACGCCGCGCATAATCATGCAGAGGTGCCTGGCTTCAAGCACCACGCCGACGCCTTGTGGGTTGATCTTCTCCATGATGGTCTCGGCAATCTGCTGGGTGAGGCGCTCCTGCACCTGCAAGCGGCGCGCGAAAACATCCACCAGGCGGGGGATTTTGCTCAGGCCGATCACCTTGTTGTTCGGAATGTAGGCCACGTGGCAGCGGCCGAAGAAGGGCAGCAAGTGGTGCTCGCAGAGGCTGAAGACCTCGATATCGCGCACCAGGACCATCTCGTCGTAGCACACGTCAAACAGGGCGCCGTTCAGCACCTTGTCGATGTCCTTGGTATAGCCGCTGGTGAGAAACCGCAGCGACTTGGCGACGCGCTGCGGAGTCCGGAGCAACCCGTCGCGACCGGGGTCCTCGCCGAGGCCGCGCAGGATGCCGCGCATCGCCTCCTCGATGGGATCAGTGACGGATTCTGTTCTCGCCTCAGCCGCAGGCGAAGTCAGTGTGTTTGTCTTCATGTTCCTTCCTCTTGATCGAAGCGAGCCATCAGCGGTCAGCTATCAGCAATCAGCAAAAGAAAGGCGGTCAACACTAGCCTGCTTGCTGAAAGCTGAAGGCTAATAGCTGATTGCTTCTTCAAGCCCCTTCGTACTCGAAAAAGTTGGAACTCGTCTCTTCCAGCCGCACGCGAGCCAAGCGAGCCTGCGACCTCCCATTCCCGATCTTATCCCGCAGCCGGTTGAAGATCTCGATGCAGACGTTTTCCGTGGTCGGCACTTTGCTTCGGAAGGCGACAGCGTCGAGGTTGAGATGCGTGGTATCGAAGGGCTCCAGAACTTCCCGCTCGACGGCCCCATCGAGCGCGACGAGGTCGTACACCATGCCCGTCGCGGGATCGATGGGGCCCGCCACCGTCACTTCCAGCGCGTAGTTATGACCGTGGCCATAGGGGCTATCGCACTTGCCGTAGATCCTCGCGTTCTCTTCCGCGCTGAAGGCCTCGTTGTGCAGGCGATGCGAGGCGGAAAACCGGTAGCGGCGGGTGAGGTAGGCGGTCATGGCGTGGCTCCGTCCGCCTCACCGCAATAGTCGACAAACAAGTCGGGTGTTTCGTAGAGCCGAACGCGATGCAGCTTGCCGAAATCCAGCTTGCCCGCCAGCAGGTTCCAGATCTCCACCGCGATGTTCTCCGTGGTGGGGATCTTGGTGGCAAACGCGGCCACTTCCTTGTTGAGGAACTTGTGGTCCATCAAGTCCACCACCCGGGTCTCCAGCAGCTTCTTGAGGTCTTTCAGGTCGAGCACCATGCCCGTCTTGGGGTCCACCTCGCCCGCCACCGTCACTTCCAGCACATAGTTGTGCCCGTGTCCGTGCGGATTGCTGGTCTTGCCGAAGACCCGGCGGTTCTCCTCGGGAGTCCAATCAGGATTGTGATAGTAATGCGACGCGGAAAACTCCACGCGACGCGTCACGTAAATCACTGTGCTATCCTCGGAATACTATGGGGAATTGCCGATTGACGATTGGAAAAACCGGAATGGCTTGCGTCTTCTCTTCCAATCGTCAATCGGCAATCGTCAACCGGCAATTCCCGACTAGGGAATCAACAGAAGCTTTCCCGTGGTCCGCCGCCCTTCCAAATCGCGATGGGCTTGTTGCGCTTCCTCCAGCTTGTAGATATGCTCAATGCGCAATTGCAGTTTTCCTTCAGCGATCATGTTGAAAACGTCCGCCGCGCGCTGCTCCAGCTCTTCACGACTAGCGATGTAGTGTCCCAGAATCGGACGGGTGAGGTAGAGAGATCCTTTCTGTGCAAGCCGGGCCGGATCAAAGGGCGGCACCGGCCCGCTGGCGAGGCCGAAAAGGACCAGAGTTCCGCGGGGCCGAAGGATGTTCAGGTCCTTCTCAAAGGTGCTCTTGCCGACTCCATCGTAAACGACATGAACTCCCTTTCCGTCCGTCAGGCGCTTGGTCTCCGCCTCAAAATCCTCTCGCGTATAGATGATAACATCGTGGGCGCCGGCTTCGCGGGCCAGCCGGGCTTTCTCCTCCGAACCCACCGTGCCGATCACCCGCGCGCCGACGTTCCTCGCCATCTGCACCAGGAGAAGGCCCACACCTCCGGCCGCGGCGTGGATGAGCGCCGTCTCGCCCTTCTTTAGCGGATAGGTGCTGTGCGCGAGATAGTGGGCGGTCATACCTTGAAGCATGGCCGCCGCCGCTTGCTGGTCGCTGATGCCTTCAGGAACCCGAACCAGCCGGTCGGCCGGCACGGCGGCGTATTGGGCATAGCCGCCCAAGGGGCCGCAGTACGCGACCCGGTCTCCCGGCTTGACGGACTTCACCTCGCTGCCGACTTCGCTCACCACGCCGGAAGCCTCCTGGCCATCCACGAAAGGCAATGACGTGGAGTATCGGCCGTCGCGAAGATAAACATCGATGAAGTTAACACCCGCGGCCGAGATCTTTACGACGACTTCATTCGATTTTGGCTTGGGGACAGGAAGATCAACCAGTGTGAGGACTTCGGGTCCCCCGGTCTTTTGAACTTGAATAGCCTTCATGACACCCCCATTGCCGATTTGCGATTGCTGATTGCCGATTGTCTGACTAGCTCTCAGCCGTCAGCTTTCAGCTATCAGCGAGCAAGCCGCCATCAGGTTTTCCCTTGCTGATAGCTGACGGCTGATGGCTGACAGCTCCTCAGACAATCGTCAATCGACAATCCTCAATCGCCAATCGAATAGATGCGCCCCTTCCACCGAACGGTTCGGCGACGACCATAGGTCCACGCCGAGCTGAGCAGCAGCAAGCTGAACAGGAAGGCGCCCGGGACTCGATAATTGGCCAATGCCGCCTCGAATCCCAAATCCACAAGCGCCTTTGCATAACGCGCCGCGCGCCAAAGTGTGATGAGTGCGCACCCGGCGATTAACCCCCCCGCCCACCAGCCACTCATCCAGCCCGAGGCCGCCGCCAGACTGAGCATAAGAATGGCGGCGAGAGGTATCAGGTCGAAGATCCAGAACTCGGCCACCGTGCCGAGCAGCGGTCTCAACTTCTCCCCGGCCAGCAAGTAAAGGTTCTTCGTCCAGCCCTGCCACAGGTCGGGGAACGCGCGGTACATCCGGGTGGTGACCCACTGCGAGCCGGGAAGAAACAGCAACCGGCCGCCCGAGACCTTCACGAGCCGGGCCAGCGCCGCATCTTCCAAAACCGCCGCTCGCACCGCCTCGTGCCCACCAATCCGCTCGTAGACTTGGCGCCGAATGAGAATGTACTGGCCGTTCGCCCCCGCCACGCTCGAAGCGGGATCATTCACTTCCTCGAACCGGAACCGCTTCGCGAGCCAGACGTAGACCATGGGAACGACGGCCTTCTCCCACCACGTCAGCGTCTCCTGGCCTGGCGATAGCGAGAGGAGGTCCACCTGCTCGCGCTCGGCCCGATCGATGAGCACGGCAAGGCTCTCGGGCAGGTGCAGCGTGTCCGCGTCCGTGAAAAGCAACCACTCGCCCTTGGCTTCGCGCGCTCCCCGTGCCACGGCATGAGTCTTCCCGAGCCAACCCGGCGGCAGGGCATCGAGATGAATCACGCGCAACGCGGAAACTTCGGCCCTCAGCTTTTCGAGGATCTCCGCCGTGCGGTCGCTAGACTGGTCGTCGACGACGATGATTTCGCGGACACCCTGCTGCGCGGCTACGGATCGCACGGCGCGCCCGATATTCGCCTCTTCGTTGCGCGCCGGGATGATCGCCGAAACCCGGCCTTCCCCGTTTTCCCTCATTCACGCCTTCCAGCCATTGGGGCGACCCTTGCAACCGATGCCGATGTCTTCAAGAAGTGAGTGAGAATAACCATGCTATCATGGAGAGCAGGGATTAGGGACTAGGGGTTCAAAGTCAGAAATTAGAAAGCAGAAATCAGAAAAAAGAAGACGGTCTTCGTTCTGATTTCTACTTTCTAATTTCTGACTTTGAACCCCTAGTCCCTAGTCCCTAATCCCTAAACGGAGGACGAGCATCACAAACCGCATCAAGCTTGGCATTGGCATCCTCATTGTCGTGGTGGGCGCCGGCATCCTTTTTTCCCTTCTCGGATCGCGACCGACGCGGCCGCTCGAAATCGGCGATAAGGCCACCGACTTCACGGTGCCCGGCCCCGACTCGGGCGAAGTCGCGCTGGCTAGCTATCGCCACCGCGTCGTCGTAGTGCACTTCTGGGCCACCTGGTGCCCCCCCTGCGTTGAGGAAACGCCCAGCCTGGAGAAATTCGCCGAACAGGTGAAGCCCTACGGCGTGGACGTCATCGCCGTCAGCGTCGACCAGGACAAAGCGGCGCTCGACAAGTTCATCCGGGATTATCGCCTCACCTACCCTGTCGGCCGCGACCCGTACCAGACGCTCGCGTGGCGCTACGGCACCCACCTGTTTCCCGAGAGCTATGTGATCAGCCGCGACGGCCGGGTGGCGGAGAAGATCATCGGCGCGACTGATTGGCAGGACCCCCGTCTTATCGCCTTTGTGCGCGAACTCGCCTATCCCGGCAACGCCGAGGCCGGGACGGGACCGGCCGGGTCCGGGTATTGACCTCACCGATTGCCGGGCATTGCCGATTGCAGATTGGCGATTGACGATTGGAAGAGAAGACGCAAGCCATTCCGGTTTTTCCAATCGTCAATCGAAAATCGTCAATCGGCAATCTTTCGCCCCAAGCCCGGACCTTGGTTCTGGAACAAAACATCAATTAGGCATATGGGACAAGCAGCCGAGCGTAAACCCAATGACCCCGGCAGCCGGTTGCTGGCGAAGGATCCCGTCTGCGGGATGAACGTCGAT
>Ga0326728_10025506_pt1 | contig 10574 bp, 9 predicted proteins | sample MB3enrmetagenome_FD_207602 | JGI IMG/M metagenome (GOLD analysis project Ga0326728, IMG submission 207602) | Lab enriched peat soil microbial communities from McLean, Ithaca, NY, United States - MB31MN | ecosystem: Environmental > Terrestrial > Soil > Wetlands > Peat | place: USA: New York...
GATATCCAACAACTTAGATCCGGTGCTCCCGTCCGCAGAGCGCAGTACGGTTGAGTTTCTGGGCCCGTTGGATGCTGCTGGCGGCCGAAAGGGAAAGGCGCCAGCTGGAAAGCTCGCTGAATGGCTCAGATTTTCCATCGCAGCACAAATACCATCTCGCGATTCACGATCGTGGGTACATTCCTTTTCGTCGGAGTGCTACTTTGGTTTTTCATCCAAATGCAGCGCTCGGCCTACTACTCCCAGGTCGGCGTCCGTCCCAACCAACCGGTCCCCTTCAGCCACGCCCATCACGTAGGCGACGACGGAATCGACTGCCGCTACTGCCACACCTCAGTTGAAGTATCCGGCTTTGCCGGCATTCCCCCGACGAAGACTTGCATGAACTGCCACTCCCAGATCTGGAGCAACGCTCCCATGCTGGAACCGGTGCGGCAGAGCTTTCGTTCCGGGAACTCGCTCGTCTGGCAGCGCGTCAATGCGGTGCCCGATTACGTCTATTTCGATCACAGTATCCATCTCAGTAAGGGTGTGGGTTGTGCATCATGCCATGGTCCCGTCGACCGGATGCCCCTCATGTATGCCCAGAACACCTTGCAAATGGAGTGGTGCCTCAACTGTCATCGCTCGCCGGAAAAGTATCTGCGGCCGCGGGATCAGGTCTTCAACATGCGTTATGAACAGCCCAGCGTTCGTTATCCGGTGGTCTTTGAAGGCAAAACATACACCGATCAACCCACGCTGGGTGCCTATTTGAAAGCGAAATACCACGTCCGCAGCGTGCAGGACATTACAAGCTGTTCCACCTGCCACCGATAGCGCATAGGAACGTAACAGAGCACGATGGAGAGCAAAGACAAAACGACGCCAACTCCGGCAGAACATTCCCCATTTACGGTTCTCCGTTCCTCTTCACCGGGGAGCGGCCGGCCACGGGAAACGGGAAACGGGGAACGGGAAACGGAAGTTCCGGGGGTAGCGCATTCTCCATTTACCGTCCTCAACTCCCCATCCCCAGGCGACAGCCGGCCACGGGAGACGGAAAACGGAAAACGGGAAACGGATTCGATCTGCCCGGGCAAATTGGGTAAGCAGGAACTGCTGGAGGCACGGGAAAAGCTGGCCGGAAGCACCGGTCCTGAGTATTGGCGCAGCCTGGAGGAGCTGGCGGGCAGTGAAGAGTTCCGCCGGGCGGTCCAGCGGGAGTTTCCGAAAGGCGCTTCAGAATGGCTGGACCCGGTTTCGCGGCGCGGCTTTATGAAGCTGATGGGCGCCTCGTTGGCTCTGGCGGGTCTGACCTCATGTGTCCAGCAGCCGGTGGAACCCATCGTGCCCTATGTGCGGCAGCCGGAAGAAGTCGTGCTCGGCGTACCTTTGTATTACGCGACCGCGATGACCCTGAACGGGTATGCCTATCCGCAACTGGTCACCAGCCACGAGGGCCGTCCTACCAAGATCGACGGTAATCCCCAACATCCCGGCTGCCTGGGCGGCAGCGACGTCTTTTCGCAGGCGGCGGTCCTGGGGCTATACGATCCGGATCGCGCTGAAACCAATCTGTATCAAGGCGAGATTCAGGCTTGGCTGTCGTTTCTGGGCGCCATCCGGGCGCAAGTGGCGGCGCAGCGAGTGCTCCGGGGCGCCGGGTTGCGCTTCCTGACTCCCACGGTTTCCTCGCCCACCCTGGCATGGCAGCTCCGCGCCATATTGCAGGCGTTTCCCGAAGCCAAGTGGTACCAATGGGAGCCGGTCAACCGCGACTACGTCCGCGCCGGAGCCCAGATGGCCTTCGGCCAGTATGTCGAGACCCGATATAACCTGCTCGAGGCTGACATCATCGTCTGCCTGGATGCGGAGATCTTTTCCCCGCATTTTCCGGGGAATCATATCTACGCCCGGCAGTTTGCCGCGCGCCGCAAGGCCGATTCCAGCCTGGTCCCGATCACCGACGTGCTGAACCATCCCTTGCCCATACGGCCCATGAACCGGCTGTATTCGCTGGAAAGCACTCCCGGGATGGTCACCGCCAAGTCCGACCATCATCTGGCGCTGCCGCCTTCCGAGCTCGAGCGCTATACCCGCCTGATTGCCACCCGGCTGGGCATCAGTGCCGGCGGCGGGCAGCCGCGCAATAGCTACGAAGCCAAATGGATCGACGGTTTGCTTAGGGATTTGCAGGCGCATCGCGGCGCTTCGGCCGTGATTGCGGGGGATACGCAACCGCCGGTGGTGCACGCGCTGGCCCATGCCATCAACGAGCAATTGGGGAATATAGGCAAGACCGTCATCTATACCGATCCCGTCGAGCAGAACCCGGCGGATCAGACCGCCGGGCTCAAAGAATTGGTCGCCGACATGAAGGCCGGCAAGGTCGACTTGCTGATCATGACCGATGTCAATCCGGTCTATGACGCCCCGGCAGACCTTGATTTCCTGGGCGCACTGCAAAAGGTTTCGGGAAAGATCTACCACGGCCTCTATCTCAACGAGACCGCGCCCTACTGCGACTGGTTCGTGCTGGGGACCCACTATCTGGAGCACTGGAGCGACGGCCGGTCTTTCGACGGCACCGCGGGAATCGTGCAACCGCTGATCGCGCCCATGTACGGCGGCAAGAGCATGCATGAGGTTTTGAACGCGTTTACCAACAACCCCGACCGGTCGGGCTACGATACGGTGCGCAGATATTGGCGGACGCAGGTCCCAGGCAGCGATGCCGATTTCGAAGCCTGGTGGCGGCAGAGCGTTCACGATGGCTTTATCGCTAATTCCACTCTTCCGGCCAAGCCGGTCAAAGTGAAGCTCGCTGCGCTTCCCTCGGAAACCCCTGCCGGTCAGGGAATCGAGCTGGTCCTCCGGCCGGATCCTTCGGTCTACGATGGCCGTTACGCCAACAACGGATGGCTCCAGGAACTGCCCAAGCCGATGTCCAAGCTGACCTGGGACAATGCCTTGCTGGTAGGGCCCGCCATGGCCAAGCATCTCAGTTTGCAATATGGCGATGTGGTGGAGATTCAGACCCCCGATAGCCGCAAAGTGGTGGGAGCTGTGTGGGTTCATCCCGGGCAGCCTGACAACACGGCCGCCACCTGCTTCGGCTACGGGCGCACCCGCTCTGGTCGCACCGGCAACGGTGCCGGTTTCGATACATACCCGCTGCGCACCTCCGCGAGGCCTTATGCCGTGCCGGGGGTGACGCTGCGCAAAACCGGCCAACAATACAAGCTGATTACCACGCAAGGCGCCCAGGATATGGAGAACCGCCACGTGGTGCGCGCGGCGGCGCTCAACCAGTACCAAGCGGATCCGGAATTTGCGTTGCGGATGGAATCCGAACCTACCGGCCCAGAGACCTTGTACCCGAAATACGACTACACCGGCTACGCCTGGGGCATGTCCATCGACCTGAACGCCTGCGTGGGCTGCAACGCCTGCATCATTGCCTGCCAGGCAGAAAACAACATTCCGGTGGTGGGCAAGCAGGAGGTGGCCCGCGGGCGGCACATGCACTGGATTCGTGTGGATTCCTACTACCAGGGCGATCCCGCGAATCCGCGGGTCTTCTTCCAGCCGGTGCCGTGTATGCAATGCGAGAACGCGCCCTGTGAAGTGGTCTGTCCGGTGGGCGCAACCACCCATAGCACCGAGGGCCTGAACGACCAGGTTTACAACCGCTGCGTCGGCACGCGTTACTGTTCCAACAACTGTCCCTACAAGGTGCGGCGTTTCAATTTCTTCCTCTTCCAGGATTGGAATACTCCCCAACTGAAGATGGCGCGCAACCCTGAGGTGACCATCCGCAGCCGGGGCGTGATGGAGAAATGCACCTATTGCGTACAACGTATCACCAAGGGCCGCATAAAGGCGGAAGAAGAAGACCGGCAGGTTCGCGACTATGAGATCCAGACCGCCTGCCAGCAGGCCTGCCCGGCGGGCGCGATCGTGTTTGGCAACATCAATGACCGGAACAGCCGGGTCGCCAAGCTGAAAGAACAGCCGCTTAACTACGGATTGCTGGCGGATCTGAACACCCGCCCGCGCACTACCTACCAGGCGATGGTTTTCAACCCCAACCCGGAGATTCCGGAGCCCACGGAGCAGGAAGGCTGATGGCGGAAGTACGCGAAGGCGAAATCATGAACGTGCAGCATGGGCGCCCTGCCGTGCTGCTGCCGGGACACGACTACGGCACCATCACCGACAAGATCAGCGGCATTGTCTTCTCCGCCCATACCCCAATCGCCTGGTGGTTCGCGTTCTTTCCTGCGCTGGCTTTGATCGGGCTACTCGGCATAGCCGCCACTTACCTGTTTTATCAGGGGGTAGGCATTTGGGGCATCGAGATCCCTGTAGCCTGGGGCTTTGCCATCATCAATTTCGTCTGGTGGATCGGGATCGGCCACGCGGGTACGCTGATTTCCGCCATTCTGCTGCTGCTAAAGCAAAGCTGGCGTAACTCCATTAATCGCTTCGCCGAAGCCATGACGCTGTTCGCGGTCATGTGTGCCGGCATGTACCCCATCTTTCACCTGGGGCGTCCCTGGCTGGCCTACTGGTTGTTCCCGTATCCGAACACCATGACGGTGTGGCCGCAGTTCCGCAGCCCGCTGGTGTGGGACGTTTTCGCCGTCTCCACGTACTTCACGATTTCGCTGCTGTTCTGGTACACCGGCCTGGTTCCCGATCTGGCGACCTTGCGCGATAGCGCCCGGAACCGCTGGGCCAAGATGATCTATGGCATGCTGGCCCTGGGATGGCGCGGTTCGGCCCGCCATTGGAAGCGGTATGAGTCGGCTTACCTGTTTCTGGCGGGTTTGGCCACGCCCTTGGTGCTCTCCGTGCATACGGTGGTGAGTTTCGACTTCTCGATCGCCATTCTGCCCGGATGGCACGCGACCATCTTCCCGCCTTATTTCGTAGCGGGCGCGGTGTTTTCCGGCTTCGCCATGGTTCTGATCTTGGCCATCCCGATTCGCCGGGTTTACGGGTTGCAAGATGTAATCACCATGCGCCATTTGGACAACTGCGCCAAAGTGATGCTGGCTACGGGATTGATCGTGGCGTACGGCTATTTCGCCGAAGTGTTCTTCTCCTGGTATGGGGCAAACCCCTACGAGAAGTACATTACCTGGAACCGTGCTCACGGACCTTATGCTGCCGTCTATTGGGCGACCATCCTCTGTAACGTGGCCATCCCGCAGTTGCTATGGCTGCGCAAGGTGCGTTTCTCGCCGGTACGTCTGTTCTTTGTATCCCTGGTTGTATTAATGGGCATGTGGTTTGAACGGGTAATGATCGTGGTCATCAGCCTGCACCACGACTTCCTACCCTCTTCCTGGGGAATCTATATTCCCACCCGCTGGGACTGGGCGATCTTTTTCGGCACGATCGGCTTCTTCCTGGCGGCGTTCCTGCTGTTCATCCGCTTGCTCCCCATGATCTCGATTTTTGAAATGCGGCACTTGGTGCGCGAAACGACGGAGGAGGCCAAACTGCTATGACGCCTCCCGTTTACGGCTTGATGGCCGAATTTGAAAGCCCCGCCGAATTGTTGCGGGCCACGCGGCGTGCCTACTCCGACGGTTACCGCCGCATGGATGCCTACTCCCCATTTCCCGTCGAGCATCTGCCGGAAGCGCTGGGAGTGCATAAGGACTATGTCAACCTGATCACCTTGGCGGGCGGTATTCTGGGCGGGCTTACGGCCTACGGGTTGCAATGGTGGATCAACACCATAGCTTACCCGCTCAACATTGGGGGCCGGCCTGCCACTGCCTCATCACCCGGTGTTCAATACGCCGGGATTTGAAAGCGCCACCCGGGATCGTTTCTTCCTGTGCATCGAATCTGTCGATCCGCGCTTTGAGCTGGCCGGAACCCGCGCGTACCTCGAAGGGCTCAGCCCCATCCGTGTTGTGGAGGTACCGAACTAGCATGGAATATCGTTTCCTGTTTCCCGTTTCCCGTCTCCCGTTTCCGGTTGTGCCCGCAATCGGCGAGTTTGCCCTGCGCAATTCGTCGTTTGGGCGTAGCCGCGGGAAACGGGGAACGGGGAACGGGAAACGGTACTTACTCGCCCTACTCCTAGGCCTGAGCGCGGCTCTCGCCGGTTGCCGGGAGGATATGCAGCTCCAGCCGCGTATCGATCCGTTGCGCCGCAGTGACTTCTATGCCGATTTGCGCTCGGCCCGCCCCTTACCCCTGGGCACGATTCCCCGCGAGGCGACGGTTACCGATCCTTATTTCTATAGCGGCTTTGTGGGCAAGGAGCCCGGCAACTACATGCCCTTTCCGGTGACCCGGCAGGTGCTGGAACGCGGTCGCGAACGTTTCGATATCTTCTGCGCTCCCTGCCACTCGCGCCTGGGCGATGGAAATGGGATGGTGGTGCAACGCGGCTACCGGCGTCCCCCTTCGTACCACATTGACCGGCTGCGCAATGCGCCGCTGGGCCATTTCTTTGAAGTCATCAGCAATGGATTTGGCGCTATGCCGGATTATGCCGCCCAGATACCGCCTTATGATCGCTGGACGATTGTGGCCTACATCCGGGCGCTGCAGCTCAGCCAGAATGCGCCGGCCAATCTGGCGCCGGCGGGCGTCCAGTTGCCATCCGTACCGCCGCCTACCAGCGGGACTCCGGGGAGCGGGGCCACGCTGCTGCAATCGGCTCCATCTTCCGGCAATTTGCCGCCGGGACAAAACCCGGCCATTCCAGCGCAGCCTAAGGGCACTTCCTCGCAGCAGAACGGGAATAAGCCATGAGTTCACCCGCCCAACCCGGCAACTTCCTGCCTCCCGCAGCCGTGCAGGCCTGGCAAAAGCGCGCGGCTGGAGTTGCCGTTCCCTTAACCGTGGCCGCGATCGTGGGCTGGGTGCTGGCCTATGTCCAACCCGGCAACGACGAGTTCTATCGTGCCTACCTGCTGGGCTACATGTGGCTGCTGGGGTTGTCGTTGGGTTCGCTGGCGCTGCTGATGCTGTATCACACGACCGGCGGCGACTGGGGTACCGTAATTCGGCGGCCCTTGGAAGCCGCGGCGCGTAATCTCTGGGCGTTAGCTGCCGGTTTCATCCCCATTCTGCTGGGCGTGCATCGTCTTTATCCCTGGGCGAAGCCGGAGGTCGTGGCCGAGAGCGCCGACCTGCGGCGCATTGGTCCGGTGTACTTAAACGTTCCTGAGTTCGCGTTGCGTGCGGTGTTGTACTTCATCGCGTGGATCGCGCTGATGGTGTGGCTGACGCGGGCCTCGGACCGGCAGGACCGGGAAAACGTGGTGCTGGATGTTCCGCTGCGCCGGGTTGGTGGCGCCGGCTTGGTGGTTTACGCCCTGACGTTGACCTTCGCCTCTGTCGATTGGGTAATGTCGCTTACCCCGCTCTGGTCTTCAACGATTTACGCCCTGCTGTACATGGCGGGGCAGGGAATGATCGCACTCAGCCTGGCCGTCGCCGTTTTAGCGGCGCTGATGCGGTACGAACCGATGCGGTACATTGTCAAGCCGGACCAGTTTCTCGACCACGGCAAGCTGCTGCTGGCCTTCACCATGCTGTGGGGCTGGTTCACCCTCTCGCAGTGGCTGATCATCTGGGCGGGCAACCTCCCGGACGAAATCTCCTGGTACCTGGACCGTTCCAGCCCCGGCTGGCATGCCTACGCTTTCTTCGTCGTGCTAGGCCAGTTCTTTGTCCCGTTTTTCATCCTGCTGTCGCGCGACTTTAAGGCCGACTATCACAAGCTGGCGAAACTGGCGCTTTACCTCATCTTTATCCGTTACTGCGATTTGTTCTGGTACATCATGCCGAGCTTTGCCAACCGCAGAAACCATTTCGGCTATTCCTGGCAGTACGCCGTGGTTCCGGCGGCCATGTTGAGCTGGTGGCTGGTGCTGTATTTCCGCAATCTAAGCAAGCGGCCGCTGCTGGCGGTGCGCGACGACCACGTCAAGATCATGCTGGAAAAGGGCCATGAGTATGAACGCGAACGAGCCTGAGACCACGGCGCAAGAAGAGATCCGCAATCCGGAGGTCACCTACGACAGCACGGACCTGAGCGCCCGCGCCGTCATCATGTTCCTCATCTTCCTGGCAATCGGCGGCACGGTCGTCACCTTCACCGTGTGGGGCGTGTATAGGCACATAGCGAACATCGTTCCCGGGCGTCCTGGCACCGTCCCGATCGGCAATAACGTCGCCGATTTGACAGCGGTGGGCGGCGATCCGGCATTGCGGTTCCCCCCGCCACGCCTGCAACCCAATCCGGTAGCCGATTTGAATAAGTTCCGCGTGCTCGAAGAAGAAAGGCTGAACAGTTATGGCTGGATGGATCAAGCCCAGGACAGGATCCATATTCCCATTGAGCGCGCCATCGAGTTGACCGCAGCGGCCGGACTGCCGGTACGGCCCGGAGCTTCCGGGTTCCCGCCACATGGGCCGGCGCCGCCGGGCGATCGCGGGGCGGCCGGCGGCATCAACATCTCGCTCGCCGCGCCGGGATCTCCAGCCCCGGCGGCGGAGGCGAATAGAGGATCGCAATGAAGCAGCGAATTACGCAGCGAAACACGAGTAGCGGGGGGACCTCTACAAAAATCCCCACCTTCATCGCGCCAAAAGAAGGCGCGATGAAGGTGGGGATTTTCTCAGTCCCGCGCCATGTTCTCTTAGCGACAGTGGTTCTGTTGATAGTGTCCATTCCCACCCTGGCGCAGATGACCAGCGGGCCGGTCGGAGTTCCGGCGCAGGATTTGCCCCCCAGCCTGGCCAATGTGCGTTTTGACCAGAAACTGGATGCCCAGGTGCCGCTGGATGCCGTCTTTCGCAATGAATTCGATCAGCCGGTCCACTTGGGCGACTACTTCAACCAGGGCAAACCGGTAATTCTTTCGTTGGTTTATTTCGACTGTCCGATGCTGTGCACCGAAGTGCTGAACGGGTTGAGCAGTTCGCTGCGCATCCTGCAATTCGACCTGGGCAAACAGTACGACGTGCTTACGGTCAGCTTCGATCCGCGGGAAAAACCGGACTTGGCGGCCGCGAAGAAGCGGGCCTACCTGCAGCGGTACGGGCGCCCGGACGCGCAAGACGGCTGGCATTTCCTGACGGGAGACGAGGCGAACATCCACAAGCTGACCGACGCGGTGGGTTTTCACTACGCGTGGGACGCCAAGACGCAGCAGTTCGCGCATGCTGCGGGCATCATGGTTCTAACCCCGGAGGGACGCATTTCCCAGTACTACTACGGCGTGGAGTACTCGCCGAAGGACCTGCGCCTGGGCCTGGTGCAGGCTTCGCAGAACCGTATTGGGACGGTGGTGGACCAGGTGCTGCTCTATTGTTACCACTACGACCCCCGGACCGGCAGATACGGCGCGGTGATCACTAACATCCTGAAGGTGGCGGGAGCGGCCACCCTGTTAATTCTTGGTTCTTTTCTCGTGATCCTGTTCCGGCAGGGGCCGCGGAATCACGCCCAGGTGTAGGCAGAAAGAATATGTGGCTGAAAATTCCCCTGTGGCCAAGCGAGGCCTCCACCATCTCCAGAAACGTGGACGCCCTCTTTGTGTTTCTGCTCTCCGTGACGGGCGGCGTTACCCTGCTCGTCTTTGCCGTGATTGTCTTTTTCCTGTTCAAGTATCGGCACACCAAACATCCGGTGGCGGAACAGATTGAAGGCTCGGTGCCGCTGGAGATTCTCTGGTCGGTAATCCCGCTGGGCATTTTCATGATCTTCTTCGGCTGGGGGGCCAGCATCTATTTCGCGGAAGCCCGGCCGCCGAAGGACGCGCTGGATGTCTTCGTGGTGGCCAAACAGTGGATGTGGAAGTTCGAATACCAGACCGGCCAGCGCGAGATCAACGTGCTGCACGTGCCCGTGGATCGCCCGGTGCGGCTCACCATGATTTCGCAGGACGTGGTCCACAGCTTCTTTGCGCCGGAAATGCGGGTCAAGGCCGATGTGCTGCCGGGCCGTTATACCACCACCTGGTTTCAAGCGGTCAAGCCCGGCCATTATCACCTGTTTTGCGCCCAATACTGCGGCACTCAGCACGCCAACATGGTGGGCGAGATTGTGGTGATGGAGCCGGCGGAGTATCAGGCGTGGCTGCAAGGCGGAAACGCCGAGGGCTCCATCGCTTCCACCGGGCAGAAGCTGTTCCAGGAACTCGGCTGCATTAGCTGTCATCGCTTCGACACCCAGGGCCGTGGTCCCAATCTGCAGGGCGTCTTCGGCCGGCCGGTGCTGCTGGATGATGGCCGCACGGTGGTGGCCGACGAGGATTACGTTCGCGAATCAATCCTGCAACCCGGCGCTAAGGTAGTGGCCGGCTTCAAACCGATTATGCCTACTTTCCAGGGCGTGCTCAGCGAAGACCAGCTGCTGGCCCTGGTGGCGTACGTGAAATCGTTAAGTGTCCCACAACAAGCGGAGCCGGTGACCAGCCGTCCGCCGGTACCCCCTGCGGCGGGAGGCACGCCGATCGCACAGTAGAGCGGCAAACCAGAAGGTCCTGAGAATTATGGCTACCAGTACGCAGATCGTTGAGAAAGAAACTTATCTCAACACCGATTTCAGC
>Ga0326728_10025507_pt1 | contig 10573 bp, 9 predicted proteins | sample MB3enrmetagenome_FD_207602 | JGI IMG/M metagenome (GOLD analysis project Ga0326728, IMG submission 207602) | Lab enriched peat soil microbial communities from McLean, Ithaca, NY, United States - MB31MN | ecosystem: Environmental > Terrestrial > Soil > Wetlands > Peat | place: USA: New York...
CCATCCCCGTACACCGTCCGCACATACTCGTAGCCTTTCCGGATACCGAACGCATGATAGAGCAAACTTTGATTCACCCTTGGAACCTACCACCTACTCCCCAGACAGGTACCTCCCGGATGAACCGGTTTTTGAGACTCGAAACATTGGAGAGTCGACATCGGGCGACCGGCGGGAAGTTGTATACAAAGTATAGACCGTTTTGTGAGACACCGCCCGGACGAGGATTCACAGCCCAACTGGTGTCGGCTCGAATGCGCATATTTCATGGACTGGCCCGGCTAGACCGTTCGTTGTCTGGGTTCCAGCCGGAACCGGACGGCGATAGAGTCGCCGTCGACGATGGCGATGAACTGGCCGGGAGGAAACTGGCACCCCGCACCGCGTGCAACAAAGCCCAACCATCGCTCCACCTGAGAAGGAGTCGTGCGTTCTGCGTTGGTTCCCCGGTTGCATCGGAATTCCCAGCAGTGGTGCTCGTCCAAATCGCGCATCTCGATGCTCACGAAGCCGGCGGCTCCGGCCCACTCCACGAACTCATTGCGACGAATGACGAGCGCCTCAGGCAGGAAGTCGATGGTCATAATCCACGCCATCACATCGAAGTTCGGGTCTTTCCGAATCGTCCTCGTCGTCGTCGTCGTAATCGTGCTCGGCCTCTTCGTGCGGGTTTTCGATTACGAGGACGTCGACGAGGACGGGGAGGAGAGGAGGAGCGCGGTGGTTGGGACGGCCAGTGGGTGCGGTTTCTGTTTGCGCTCGTTGGGGCCAGGGCCTTAAATCGGGCGAACGATCTGACGAGGGCGGCATTATGAAGACTTTGAGAGGATGGATCGCGGCATTGGCGGCGGTAGGGCTGTGCGGTTGTTTCCAGGTGGAGGATGACCTGACCTTGCAGGGGGATGGTTCGGGGAAGGTCAAACTGAGAGTGCACAGCAGTGTGCCGGAAGACGTGGTCGGCATGCTGGGGGCGTCGGCGGGCTTCGGCGGGGGCAGCGCGCCGATGTATCCGCCGGTAAGTGAGGCGGAGGCGCGGCATTTCTTTCCCGCCAAAGACTTTACGCTGAAGGTCGAGGAGAAGGAGGCGACGGAGGGCAAGACGCTGGTGGCGGAGGCGAGTTTCAGGGACATCAACCGGCTGCTGGCGAGTCCTTACGGGCGGGCGCACCAACTGGCGTTGGCGACCAACCAGGATGGCACGCTCCGGTTGCGGGCGCTGAGCGGGGGCCAGACGCTGGCGATGGCGGCGCAAATGAAGCCGGAGGAGGGAATGGAAATGCTCCAGATGCCCGGGATGGAGGACGCGCAGAAGAAGAAAGGGGAGATGCGCTTCGAGTTCCGGGTGACGTTGCCCAATACCGTGACGGCGGCCAACGGGGCGCGACAGAATAAGACGGTGACCTGGGGGGCGGAGCGCGCGAAGTGCAAGGATGACGAGGAGTTCGCGAGGAGGCTGTCCGGCGTGCTCGAAGCCACTTGCAGCGCGGGGGGGCTGAAGTTCTCGCCGGTCACGCCGCCGCGGCTGGGCCTGGTGGCCTTCCGCGAGTTGACGGCGGGGAAGATGGCCGGCGGCAACGCGCTGCCCGACACCAACCAGATCGCCAAGGCCGCGCGGTTTGTGCCCTACGCGCTGCACGTGACGCGCTCTCTCGATTTGAGCGGGGAAGGGGGCGGTGAGGGCAGCGTGGCCCAGTTGACCGGGGCGATTGTTTTGCCGGCGGATTTGGCCCCGCAGCAGTGGGGGGAGGCGAAGCTGGAGGAAGTCGTGGATGGCAAAGGCAATAGCCTCATGCCCAAAGAAGGCGGGGATGCGATGTCGCAGATGAGCCGTTTTTCGGGCTTTGGCATGGGGAGCGGCACCGACGAGGAGGACGAGGCTGACGCGGCCAACCGCAAAGATGCCGGCGAGAAAGAGCATCCCGTGGCGCTCAGCTTCCGCGCGCCGGAATGGAAGGTAAAGGAAATCGCCAGGATGAAAGGGGCGCTGGAGTTGGATTACTTCGGCGAGGCGGAGGTCGTCAAGCTGAGCAATGCCGTGCCGGCGAGCCTGGTCGTGGATGTGAGCGGGCAATCGTCATCCAGTTTCAACTCGGATTCCGAGCACGGGCAAATAACCGACAGCCGGTTGGCGGAGTTGGGTCTCTCGCTGCGGGTGGAGAACGCCATGGTGCAGAGCGGCATGACGGTGTTGTCGTTGCAGGCGAGCGGGGCAAAGACGGCGCTGGTGGACGCCCAGGTGTTTGATGCGACGGGCCGGCCCTGGCCGACGACTCTGATGCAACCGGATTCCGGGGGCGGCGAGGAGCGGTCGTGCCAGGTGATTGTGGCGGGGAAACCGAAGCCGCCGTTTTCGTTGGCGGTAGCGGTGAGCGGGGTGGGGGCTTCGGTGGAGGTGCCGATCCTGGTGGAACATGCGCCGGTGGGAGAGAAGTAGAACGGACTGGAGGTCGCGTATGAAGTTTTTGCTTTATTCAAGTGTCGCGGTGGTGGTGGCGGGCCTGTTGGGCAGTTCGGCCAGCGGGCAGTACTTTGGGGCCGGGGTCTTCGGGGAAGGCAATAACCGCACCATCCTTGTTATTCAGCCGGACGGGTCGTGCGCGCTGACCAACGAAACCGTCCAGCCGCGAAAATCGCTGGAAATGCAAGTGACGGGCTGGGAGCGCGCCTCCAACATGGCGGAGGGCCCAGATTCCGAGGATGAGAACGCCACCCCCGCTCCGGCGCAGCCCGCCAAGCCGGAGCAAGAGACACTGACCAATGAGGAGTTGGCCTCCAAAGTTCGTGAGATGCACCAGGAGCAGGGCGGTTTTGGCGGGGATGCCGGGACCGAAATCGAGCAGGTGGGGGTTTCGACCAACTTGGTGCGACTGGTGACCCGGCGTGGCTTTGGCTCGCTGAAGGAATTGCTGGGCCAAGGGGTCTATGCGTGGGGGCCCAGCCTTCTAATGTTTGAAGGGGCGCGCTTCGGGACTGATACGAACCACAACTTGCGGATTACCTTCACGCCGGCGCAAAACGCCGCCCGCTACGGCAGGACCCCGGGTGCCGGGTGGAAGGCCGCCGGGGTGAAGTTCGAGTGGAAGCTGGCGCTGCCGGGCAAGATCCTGAGCAGCGGCTTGCCGGGCACGGAGGGGGATGAGACGTGGGTCCGCCTGAATGGGCAGAAACCGGAGACGGTGGATGCGGCGCTGCAGCTCGTTGGGGCGCCACTGGTGATTACGGCCGAGTTGGGCGGGCTCAAACTGGACGAGCCGCTGGAGTCCAGGAAGCTCGTCCGCACGGCCTGGAGACAATCGAATGCCGAGCCGGACCTGCCGATTACTGACGCCGGGCCCGGATTCCAGGCGGAGCCGGTGAGCCTGACCATCTCAACGGTTCATTACTTTCCGGAGGGCAAAGAGCATTTCAAGAACGGTCCCCAGGCGTCCATGTTCGGGATGGAATCTCCCGGGACAGTGGTATCGGCCTAACTGTTCCCACCCAAGGGCCGCGAGATCAGGCGCGTCACTGATTTGCGCGTGAAAGTCGCCAAGGACGACAAAGGCCGCGCGATTTCAACGGGGGCCGAGGGCGACGAGGCTGGTGAGAGCTATAGCGCGTTCTCAAATAACCCAGAGGAGCAGGAGAAGAGCGGCGCGGCCCGGGTGCAGCTTCGCCTGGGCTTGCCGGCGCCCGATGCGCAGACCATTGAGCAAATCGAGGCGGAGGCAGTCGTCCTGACCATCGGTGGGTGGAAGGAAATGCTGCTGACGAACGTCCAGGCCGATGTGAAGAAGGAGATTGACCTTGGCGAAGTCCTGCCGGGGGCGAAGCTGATCGTCAAGAGAATCTGCGGCGGAAGGCGGCAAACGATTGTCGAGGCCCGGCTGGAAGGCCCGGCGGCAGTCAACCAGCTTGAAGTGAAGATCAAGTCAACCGGCCGGCGAGGCGGATCATCCAACACAGCCAACCGGCGGGCGACGACTTCTGGCAAGGTGACGACGCGCAACCTCACGCTTCACGCTTACGGATTCGAGCAGGGCGCACGAGGAGACAGAGGGAAGAGCAACCTGCCGACTCTGCTCGTGCGCTACCCGCAGGACATGAAGCGCGAGCGCTTGCAGTTTAAGCTGTCAACCCTGGACCTGCTTTAAGCTGGAGCAGGCGGGTGAGGAGGAGGGCGGCTGCAGGGCCGGGGGAATCCAGGCGAGGAAGCGGCTCAAGCGGCGGCCCGGCCGGGCTTACGCCGGATGAGCGGCTTGATTTCACCGGTCACCACCGGTTGGCTGATGTGGATGTGGAGGATATCATCGCTGCTGGGGACCTCGTACATGATGTCGAGCATCAACTTCTCCAGCAGGCTGCGCAACGCGCGCGCGCCCGTCCCCTTCTTGAGCGCCCGCGCCGCGAGTTCATGGAGTGCTTCCGTCGAAAACTCCAGCTCGACGCCTTCCATCGCCATGAGCTTGGCGTACTGCTTCGTGAGGGCGTTCTTCGTGTCCGTCAGAATGGAAACCAACTGGGCCTCAGTCAGTTCCGCCAGCACCGTGACCATCGGCAGGCGGCCGATGAACTCCGGGATGAAGCCAAACCCGAGCAAATCCTCCGGCTCAACGTACTGCAGGATTTCATGCCGGTTAACGGCATCGGCCTTGAGACGGTCGTCCATCGCGCGGAACCCCATGACGTGCTTGCCAAGGCGGCGCTGAATGGTCCGCTCCAACCCGACAAAGGCGCCGCCGCATATGAACAGGATGTCGGAGGTATCCACGCGGATATATTCCTGCTGGGGATGCTTGCGGCCACCCTGCGGCGGCACGCTGCAAACGGTGCCTTCCAGGATCTTCAACAAGGCCTGTTGCACGCCCTCGCCCGATACGTCGCGCGTGATCGAGACGTTCTCGGTCTTGCGGGCGATCTTGTCTATTTCATCTATATAGACAATGCCCCGCTGGGCGCGCTTGACGTCGTAATCGGAATTCTGCAAGAGGCGCAGGATGATGTTCTCGACGTCTTCGCCCACGTAACCGGCCTCGGTGAGCGTGGTGGCGTCGGCGATGGCGAAGGGCACATCCAGGATTTGCGCCAGCGTGCGGGCCAGCAGCGTCTTGCCCGAACCCGTCGGCCCGATCATGAGGATGTTGCTTTTCTCGATCTCGACCTCCGCGTGCGGGCCAGTCGCCAGCGCCGCCTCTTCCCCTTCCGGCGCCGGCACGGGCGGTTCCTGGAGGATGCGCTTGTAATGGTTGTGCACCGCTACGGCGAGCGTCTTCTTGGCGTGCTCTTGGCCGATGCAGGCGAGGTCAAGCCGGCTCTTGATCTCGGCGGGTTTGGGGATGCTGACCTGCGGCTTTTGCTTCCTAGTTTGCGCGGCCAGCTCTTTATCGAGCACCTGCTTGCACAGAATGACGCAGTTGTCGCAGATATAAACGCCCGGTCCCGCGATGAGCTTTTTGACTTCGGCGTGGGACTTGCCGCAGAAGCTGCAGAGGGTCAGGTTGGTCGGGCGAGCCATGGCGGCTATTCTTTCTTATCGGCCAGGCTCGTCGCGCGCTCCGCCAAGCCCGGGATCTCCTTGCGGGACTGCACGACTTCGTCCACGAGGCCGTAAGCCTTGGCTTCTTCGGGTGACATGAAATTGTCGCGGTCGGTGTCCTTCTCGACCTGTTCGATCGAGCGGCCGCAGTGCTTGGCAATGATGCTGTTGATCCGGTGCTTGAGCTTCAGCATGTAGCGCACGCGGATTTCGACGTCGCTGGCCGGGCCCTCCGCGCCGCCCAGCAACTGGTGGATCATGATGTTCGAGTTGGGCAACGCGTACCGCTTGCCCTTGGTGCCGCCGCACAGCAGCACGGCCCCCATGCTCGCCGCCTGCCCGATGCAATACGTGTTCACATCGCACGTCAGGAACTGCATGGTGTCATACACCGCCAGCCCGGAGGTGACGCTGCCGCCCGGCGAATTGATGTAGAGATGAATGTCCTTCTTCGGATCGCTCATTTGGAGGAAGAGCATCTGCGCGATAATAAGGTTCGCCACCATGTCGTCCACGGGCGTGCCCAAAAACACAATCCGGTCCACCAACAGACGCGAGTAGATGTCATAACCGCGCTCCCCACGCCCCGTTTGCTCCACCACCATCGGCACAAGGAAATTGTCCATAAATGCTTTCTGTTCTGCTGCGCCAACCTAGCGGAGCGACCCGCCTGGGTCAAGTGCCGCGCCGCCTCTTGCCGCACCGCTTCTCCCGGTGGGTGGCAATTAGCGCGAATCGCGCCTAACCCTCTCCCAGATCACCAGGAGGGCGCTCGCGAAATCCTGCGGCCTCTCGGCCATCCAGCGTGTGACCTCTCCCGGCGCAAACCAGCCGCCGCGCTCGATTTCATGGGGGTCCAGTCGAAACGGCCCCTCAGCTTCGCAGCGATACACCCAAACATGTTCCTGGTCGGTTTCGGCGCAGGCCGCCAGCTTGAACAACCGATTCGGGGCGGCTTCCAATTGCAGGCCGATCTCCTCCCGCAGCTCCCGCACCGCGCAGGGATCGAAATCCTCGCCGCTATCCACGTGGCCCGAGGCTGACGAATCCCACACGCCGGGCTGCCGGTCCTTTTTCAGCGAGCGCTTCTGCAGAAACACCTGCCCGGCCGCGTTAAACACCAACACATGCACCGCCCGGTGCATTAGCCCGAGCCGATGCACCTCGCTGCGCGGCTGGCGCCCTATGACCTCGTCGCGCTCGTTGACGACATCGAAGATCTCTTCTCTCATTTGGGGCTCTGAAACAGAGCTTGGGCCAACCGCACGAATTGTTCCAGGGAGACTGCCTCGGCGCGGACTTGAGGCGAGAGCCGCAGCCGGTCGAATTCCGTGGCCAGGGGCGGCTCGGGCCAATCTACCTTCAGCAGTTTGAGCATCATCTTGCGCCGCTGTGAGAAGCTGCGCTTGACGATCCTCGTGAACGTCTCTCGCTGCTCTGGCAGCAGCAGCGGCGGCTCGCGGCGTACCAGGCATACGCAGGCTGAATCCACGTCTGGCTCCGGGAAGAAGCAAGTGGCAGGAATCTTGAGCCAGTCCTGGGGTTCGTAGTCGAGCTGAACCAGAAGGGTGAGCAGGCCGTAATCGGGGCTGCCCGGCTTGGCCAGGAGCCGCTTCGCCACCTCGATTTGCAGCGTCACGACCATGCGCCGCGGACCGCGCCCCGCCTTCCCCAGCTCCACCAAAATCGGCGAGGCGACAGAGTAAGGCAGGTTGGCGACCAGCTTCCACTCACTCCAGTCGCGCGTTTCGCGCTTCAGGTAATCGAGAGCATCGTCATGCAGGAGGCGCAAGGCAGGCATCAACGGAGCGCGGACATTCCTGTCCGCACGTGTCTCACCGGCCGCCTCGCGGTCAGGAATGTCCGCGCTCCTGGCCGCTTGTCCTGCGTTGAAGCGCTGCTTGAGCACCTCCACCAGCCTCGCGTCCTTCTCAATGGCCAGGACCTCGCCCGCCTGCCCGATCAGCAGCTCGGTCAGCGGCCCGAGACCCGGCCCGATCTCAAGCACTTTGTCTGCCTTCGTCAACTCGGCCGCCGCCACGATGCGCCTTAACTGGTTGGCGTCATACAGGAAGTTTTGCCCGAGCGACTTCGTCAGCCGGATGCCGCGCACTGCCAGAAGCTCCCGCATTTCCCTGCGTCTCATGCCGCTCTGCGAATGTAACTCATGTAACCCTCCAACCATGTAACTCTTCCCCGAGCGCATCCACCGCCTCCCGAAGTTGGCTTTGCGAGAGGGTCAGCGGCGGAGTGAAGCCAATGACATTCGAGTGCTCTCCTTCGGGCAGAAGAATGAACCCGCGCTGGAGCAACGCCTTCACTATTTGAAGCACAGCCCCTGTCGCGGGCGAGCCGTCCGGCAAGCGAACCTCCACGCCTGCCAACAGCCCTAGGCCACGGCTTGCCCATGCGAGGTGCGAGGTGTGAGGCTCGAGGGCTGAGAGGGCTGACAGCAGGAATCCCCCAAGTTCGGCGCTGCGCTGCACCAGTTTCCTTCCTTCGATTTCCTTCATTTGCGCCAGTGCCATCGCGCAACCGACGGGATGGCCCAGGAACGTGCTGGTGTGGATTGCTTCACCGCTCGACGGCGGCCAGGCTTCGTCCATCAGGTCCGCCCGACCCACACAGGCCGACAAGGGGAAGCCGCCCGTCAACGCCTTGCCCAGGCAGATGAGGTCCGGCACCGTCCCGGAGTGCTCGCAGGCAAACCACCTCCCGGTGCGCCCGAAGCCCGTGTAAATCTCATCCAGAATCAGCAGCGCATCGTGCTCGTCGCAAAGCCGGCGCAGCATAGGCAGGAACTCCGGTGGCGGAATATTGATACCTCCGCGCACCTGAATCGGCTCGGCCAGGATCGCGCCTATTCTCTCGCGACGAAGCAGCCGGCGGACCTTGGACTCGAAAACCTCCAGTGTAGCAGCGTTTGCAGGAGCATGGGCCAGGTAGGGCGTCCGGCCTGCCTTGGGGAACGGCACAAAGCGGCCGAATTCTCGAAGCTGCCGTCGGAAAGGCGACCCGAAATGCGACCGCTGTGTGACATTAAGCGCACCGTAGCCAACACCGTGATACGCCCCTTCGAAAGCGACCACTCCCGGCTTGCCCGTCGCCAGCAGCGCGGTCTTGAGCGCCGCCTCCACCGCCTCAAAACCTGAGTTGCAGAAGATCGTCTTGCCCGTGGCTGCCGACGCGCGCCGCCCATTGACTTTGGACTCTGAACTTTGGACTTTGGACCCGTCCACCCATCGCTCAAACGTGATCCGGCTCAACTCCCGCGCCAGCCGAGCCTTTAGCGCGTGCGGGTGCACGTCGCCCATTGCATGGAGCAGCCGGCCCATCTGCCTCTGCCCGGCCCCGACTACGCGCGGGTTGGCGTGCCCGGTCGCCGCCACGCCGAAGGCGGCAGTCAAATCCAGGTATTTCCTCCCCCCCGCGTCCCAGACATGCACCCCGCTGGCCCGTTCCCAAACGATGGGCCACGAGCCATCCGCTTCGATGAACGTAATGTTGCGTGATTCATACGCGCCCAGAAGGTCCAGTGTCTGGCGGGTTGTCATCATGTTGAAACCACAGATGAACACAAACGCGCACCGACAAACCAAGCACGTCCTGCCGGGAGGTTCGGCCATCTGTGTCCATCTGCGTTCATCTGTGGTTAAACCCCTCTTTGCTCTGGCGCCCAAATCACCTTGTGCAACTGCGCCTGAAACCGCACGGGCAAAGCATCGGCGATAATCTTCTCCGCCAGTTCCCGGCGCGAAATCGGCGTCTGGCCTGGCGGCACTTGCTTGAGCGACTTGTCCTGCCGCTCCGGGGCCAGCGGATGTGCCCACGAGAACAGCAAGGGGCAAATGCCCGCAAGCTGGTGTTCGGCGATTCGTTCCCTTGCCCATTCGTAATCTTCCCGGGTCGCGATGACGAACTTGATCTCGTCCGTGCTTTTGAGGTGCGGCAGATTTTCCCACCGATTGCGCGCGGCTTCACCGCTGCCGGGGCACTTCAGGTCCATGATCCGCCGCACGCGCGGGTCCACTGGCGCAACGTCGTGCGCCCCGCTGGTCTCCAGCAACACCGTGAAGCCGTCGTCGCACAACACCTTCATCAGCCGTAAGGAGTTCTCCTGCAGCAGCGGCTCGCCCCCCGTCAATTCCACCAACGGAAGCCTATCACTTCGGACTTCGGACTTCGGACTTCGGACTTCCCCGAAGGGGCCGGCCAGCCGTTGAACTTCGGCGCGCACCTCCGCCACCGGTTTTTTGCTCCCCTCGGCAAACGCGTACGCCGTGTCGCAGTACGAACAGCGCAAATCACACGCGGCGAGCCGGACAAAGACGCACGGCAACCCTGCGAACGTGCTCTCCCCTTGGAGGCTCAAATAGATTTCGTTGACGACTAGCGTGTCGGACATCGCCCTCAATGTAAGGGGTAGGCAGGCGGGAGGGAAGAGGCATGAGTTGCGTCGGCTACTTGGTTGCAGTCTTCGATAGTTGCATGGCGTCCAGGTCTGTTTGCCCTTTGTAACCATGTAACTCTTGCAACCATGTAACTTCCCTCCGGCACCCTGTTTTCATTTTGCCGAATCCCCGCCACTGCCCTTATGATGCCGCCAATGGAAATCTATGACCACCCTACTTTCCGGATGGCTTGCCGGCAGTTCGACCTGGTGGCGGACCATCTGCAGATGCCCGGACCCGAGCGCGACCGCGTCAAGTATCCCAAGCGCTCGATGACCGTCGCTCTACCGATTCACCGCGACGACGGCTCCACTCAAGTGTTCACCGGCTATCGCGTCCAGCATCACCTCACCCTCGGCCCCACAAAGGGCGGCTTGCGCTTTCATCCCGATGTGAGGCTCGGCGAAGTGGCGGCGCTGGCAATGTGGATGAGTTGGAAATGCGCCCTGACCGGCCTGCCCTACGGCGGCGCCAAAGGCGGCGTTGCCTGTGACCCAGGCACGCTGTCGAAGAACGAACTGGAGCGCGTGACCCGCCGTTACACGCAGGAGATGATCCCGTTCATCGGCCCGCAAATTGACGTCATGGCCCCCGACCTGGGCACCAA
>Ga0326728_10025508_pt1 | contig 10573 bp, 5 predicted proteins | sample MB3enrmetagenome_FD_207602 | JGI IMG/M metagenome (GOLD analysis project Ga0326728, IMG submission 207602) | Lab enriched peat soil microbial communities from McLean, Ithaca, NY, United States - MB31MN | ecosystem: Environmental > Terrestrial > Soil > Wetlands > Peat | place: USA: New York...
AACGCGCCCGTCACGTGCGTTTCGTAGCGCGCGCGGTTCTGGTCAAACCACCCTTTGTTGTTGTGCTGCGCAAGCTCCTGAAAGAAGGCGAAAGATTCCGCCGTGAATCCTGGAAATGGGCTGGCCACAGGTGACTCCTCGGTTAGCAGTCGAAGTTTCTAAACTATTATAGGGTATTACGAATCGGGCTGGCTGGCGTCCCGGTAGATCGGGGGGATTCAGCATGCTATATGAGCGCTGGCCACGCCGACCCCCAAACGCCATTTCGCGCCCTGATAACTGCAATCCCTCACCAGCAGCACGTATCGCCGCGCCAAACTTCTTGAGGGTGATCGGTTCCGCTGGAGCTTTGTCGAAGGCCTCGGGCACTTTCGCATCCAGATGGGCTTTCTTCGTCTTGGGGCGGCCTTTATGCCGGACCACTTTCACTGCATCGCCAAGCCTGAACCGGCCGCAAGCACCAGTCGCTACACGAATGGGTTGTTCATTCTAAGCATGGAGCGGCTCGCCTGGTTTCAGTCTTGCCCGTGGGCCGCAGAGCGGCGCTGTGCGCCAGCCTGCTCTGTTGGCGCCACCCACCTGCACACATACGCTCGGTAGGAGGCAGAAACTGCCTAAGCTACAAGACAGGGCGAGGGTGAAACGGAAGGCCCTGCCGCACGCTTTGAAGCCCAACCTGGAAGGGCACGTTGCTTGAAAGCACGCCATGGGGCGTTGCGACCTCGATCTTGCCGCTTCTCGCCCTGGCAGGTATGGTGGCCCTGATCTCGGAACTCGAGACAACCGTGAACTCAGCCGACGTGCCATTGAAAGTAACTCTGGAGGCGCCCGTCAGATCCGTGCCAAGGATAATGACAGCCGCTCCCACCTCGCCGGAGGTGGGCTCTGTTTTCACGAACGGGTCAAGGCCTATGGACAAGCTGAAAACTGTTCCACAGCCGCCGGGGCCGCAGTTGGGCCCGTTCCCGCCATTGATCGTCGTGCCGTAGAGATTCCCGTCGGTGGCTTGGACGAGCCCGCCCCAGAGCCCGGCCCCGTCCGTTTGATCGAAGTTGTGCAAAGTAGTCAGCTCGCCCTCAGGGGTGATTTCGAAAACCGTGCCATCTCCGGCGTTGAGCGTGCCATAAACTGCATTGGGCCCGCCAGCGGTGGTTGTTCCATAGAGGTTCCCATCGGTGGCTTGAACCATCGCCGCGCTTGGCATGCTGCCGTCGGTTAGATCGAAGCTGTGAAGCGTTGTCAGTTCGCCCCCAGGGGTGATTTCAAAGACCGTGCCAAAATTGTTGGCCCCGCCGCAGTTAGTTGTCCCGTAGAAGTTTCCGTTAGTAGCTTGCACCAGCCCGCCCCCAGGCGACCAGCCTTCAGCGCCTTGGAAGCTGTAAAGCGTGGTTAGCTTGCCGCTGGGAGTAATCTCGAAGAGCGTGCCACAGCCCGGACCGGTATTGCAAACGCCGCTAACCACACCCCCACGAGCAGTTGTCCCGTAGGAGTTTCCGTTGCTGGCTTGAATCAGCGTCGCGGAGGGATCTGCCCCATCAGAACCGTCGAAGGTGTACAGCGTGGTCAACTCCCCTGCGGCGGTGATTTCGAAGACCGTGCCACAGCCGGGGCCACTAGGGCATGCGGCGATGTTCCCCCCATTGGATGTTGTCCCATAGAAGTTTCCGTTGCTGGCTTGAATCAGGGCTGCGCCAGGGTTTGCACCATCAGCGCCGTTGAAGCTATGCAGTGTGGTCAGCGTTCCCTCGGGAGTGATTTCGAAGACGGTGCCATAATTGTTGGCCCCGCCCAGGGGGGTTGTCCCGTAGAGGTTTCCATTCGTGCCTTGCACCAGCCCGCTACCAAGCCACTTGCCGTCAGGGCAGCCCGTTTTGGCGCAAAAGCTGTAAAGAGCGGTCAGTTCGCCCCCAGGCGTAACTTTGAAGACCGTTCCCATGCCGTAGGCCCCGCCACCGTAAGTTGTGCCGTAAAAGTTCCCGTCAGCGGCTTGGATAAGATTCATACTCCAGGGCATATAACCGTTGGTGTAATTGAAATTCGCCAGTGTGGTAAAAGTTTGCGCACGCGAAGCAATAGCCGTCGCGAAACAGAAGACACACGATAGAAAGATTGCTTTCCACGAACTGAGCTTGGTCATATCACCTCCTCCGTTGCGTTTGATGATTTTGACGTGTGGATTCAAATAAAGAGAGCTTCCCACCCAGAGGTCCACAATGGCGCAGTCCCGAGGCCAGCGCGCCATACCTATCCAGTTCCCCCGAATGGCTCTCCCTCGTGGCCGACTCTGCGCCGCCTCCCGCCGCCGCGTTACCTTACCCAGAAGTCTACGTTGATAGTCAGCGTGCCCATGGGCGTTTTCACTTTGCTCTTGTCGCTGAAGGTGATGCTGAAGGATTATGTCAAGTTGTACGGGGAGGGGGTGGATTTCTACATTCTTCGGTAGTGCCTCAGTTTCGTGTTGCAGCGGCGAGTTTATCCGTCAGCCGACGGACCACGCGGCGGCGTGTCGATAAGATTGGGACAGGTTCCACCGCCACTACGCCAAACTGAGACACTACCCAGACATTCTGTCTCTTGACAGACGCAACAAAGTAGGCTATGGTTCTACGTTGAGGATGTGTTCGAAGTCACACCCTGCTGAGAACGCTATGCGGCAATGCCACTGCCCGCCCCGACCCACTCCCGAGAAAATGCCAAGCGGGACGAAAAGCCCGCAACGGGAGAGGCTGCACGACGAATCAAGCGGCAGCCTCGGAGGCGCTTGTTACTCCTTGACCCTCGACTTTCGACTTCTCGACTTCATGGAATTGAAGGAACGACGCGGGAATGTCTATGAAAACAAAGGATCGAGGTGGAAAACCTGGGGGCGAAGCGGGAATGTGTATGAAAACACAGCTACTTAGCCTAATATTGTTGGAATATTGTTGAAAAGAAAGGTGGTTAACGATCAGAATCCAACGGCCCCTGTCGGGGGTCGTTCCGGCAATGGCATGACGGCATACGGCGCGCTTTGGGTGGGAAGTGGCTGTCCGACCGAGTCGCGCCCCGCTCTCTTTTGACATGAAACAGAGAAAAAAGACGCGCCTGCTATGTGTCGAATCTCTCAACGGCAGATTCATTCTGCGAACTGACTTCAAAAACGGCTCGGCCGGAAATCAGACCATAGTGGGATTCGAGGATAAACACCGACAATGTGTCAACGCGATCATGGTAGAGATTGCGGTAGAGGCGTCTTTGCGCCACCCATTGGCGACATAAGCTCGCCGCTACGACTTCGATAAAGGTCTTGTAAACATGATGGTTTCTGGCAGGCAGATTGCCTGAAGGGAGACAGGAATAGTCGAATCTCGTGGTTCAGGAGGAGCATATGTCCATACCCTCACGCATCCGCGATTTTCTGGATTCCGAGAATGTTCCCTTTGAGGAACTCCGCCATCAACCCGCTTTTACGGGACAAGAGGTCGCACACACGCTTCATCTGTCGGGCAAGAGGTGCGCCAAGACCGTAGTGCTGGAGGGTGACGGAAGGCAGGCAATGGCAGTTTTGCCCGCCTCCAACCGATTGAATCTCGAAGATCTTCAGGCAGAAATGGAAGTCTCGCGTTTGGAGATGTTAACGGAAAGTGCGCTAAGCAAGCTTTTTCCGGACTGTGAGCAGGGCGCGATTCCACCTCTTGGTCGGCTCTATGGGATGGACGTATGGGTGGATCGCGCCATAAGCGATTCGGAGCACATTATATTTTGCGCAGGCACCCACGAGGACTGCATCCGGATGAAGTACTCCGATTTCGCGAAGTTGGCCAAGCCGCGCGTCGGCCGGTTTTCGCAAGTGTGGGCCACCGCAGCTTGAACAGTCGCGCTAAGTTGCCCTCATCGAGCGTGCCGAGCGGGGGGTGGCTTGGCCCAGGTCGTGCGCCGAAGCAGTAGGGCCAGGCGCCTGGTTCCGCCATTACTGTGATGTGTTTGAGCGCGGCTCATCCTCCCGTCTGGCGCTGAGGAATGTGCGCACAGTTGATTATCAACCGCTCGCGTGGTACGCCCATCACCCGTCCGAGATCCGTGAGCACGGACTGCATGAAAACGGGTGTCGGACAAACCCGGCAGGCTGTTTGAATCGAGGTAGCCACACAGGGGCGCAAGCCGCCTGCATGATCACCGAGCTTGCTACACGCCCCTCAACTAAGAGGAGGGTCCAATGGGCCCCACATGCAGCAATTGTCCCGTTCTGAAAACTTCGCTATTCAGCAGCCTTTCCAGTGAGGAAGTCTCGCGACTAGGCTGCGTGTTTCGGCCAGCGCGCTACCGGAAGAATCAAATCCTCTTCTTCGAAGGAGGCGTGGCTCAGCATCTATTCGCTCTTCATGCCGGGCTGGTCAAACTGGTCAAGTCACTGGAGAACGGGAAAGATCGTATTACCGGGGTTCTATTTCCGGGTCAATTATTTGGCCTGGAATCCCTTTCTGACCCCACCTACCCCCTCACGGCCGTGACATTGCGGGACAGCGAAATCTGCGCCGCATCACGGGAGGAGGTCGTCATATTCCTGCAATCGAATCCGGAAATCGCGCTTGGCATGGTGCGGTTTTTAGTCGCCGAGGTTGGACGCGTACGCACTCAAGTCACGGACATGAGCTTCAAGGATGCCAGAATGAAGGTGGCGACCTTCCTCCTGTCACTGGTTGATTCTGACCCAACTCCCCATAACGGACGTGTCACGCTCACCCTGCCACTCTCCCGGCAAGAGATTAGCGAGGTTCTCGAGCTATCTCCAGAAACAATAAGCCGTACACTGGCGGCATTCCGACAGCAACAGTTGATTGTCGCCCGCGGGCGGCACCTCACGATCCAAAATTTCGAGGGCCTTCAATCAGCGGCGCGTCGCTGAGCCCCCTGCCTAAAGCGACTTTATGTCAGTATCAATAGAGGTACATAACCCTTCGGCGGAGAGGTCTGCCAAAGCGGTTTTGCTGCCCCCAATGTCCGGCTAAATGCAGGATGCTAAAGCAATTGCATCAATAGTCGAGCGAAAGGAACTAGAGGGTAGGAATAAAAATAGTACTTCTACTAGATTGACTTATGTCGCGTAGAATTCTGATGCCTGCCATCGACATCCCGCAAGCGTGGCTGCTAGCTTGCTCTCACTGTGGCGGAAGCTCTTGGTTCCCAGAATTTTGCTATGGAAATCATCGGGACCTGTTTCACTCTCTCGCAAAACCGGCTCAATGGAGCAAGACCTGCCCAATTCGTCGCCACCGCTTTGCCTAAGCCGCCCCCAAAAGCCATGACACACTTCAGGAATGGGGCGTTCCTCATTGCCGCAGTGCTTATCTTGCCGCCTGCCGCTCTGCCTCAAGGCGTCCGGCCTTCCCCATCGGCGAAGAATACGAATCATCCTGAAATCCTCTTCGTGCAGGCAGCGTCCGTGAAGGGGGGCAGGTTGTCAGAGAGATTCCCCTCGGGCAGCAGGATCGTTCGTCTTTCGAGGGGCAGCAACAAACCCACGAATCTCACACCGAATTTCTTCGCCGGGGCAGATCCACGCATCTCCTTCGATGGCTCAAAGGTGCTCTTCGCCGGTAAGAAGGATGCCGCAGCAAACTGGCAAATCTGGGAAATGAACACAGATGGAACGGGGCAGCGCCAAGTGACCCACTGCGATGGGGATTGCCTAATCCCAGCCTACCTGCCACGCGATGCCATCACCTTTTCCGACGAAGTCCAGAATGCAAACGGAAGCCGGGCTTACCAAATCTACTTCTGCAAGCTGGACGGGAGTGATGTGCACCCCATCACGTTCGGCCCGGGTGACTTTGAGCTCGAAACGGTGCTTCAGAACGGGTTAATCCTGGTTTCCGCGCGTTCACCGCTGCAACCGAAGAGGGAGTTCGAGAGCTCTCGCAACCTCTACACGCTGCGGCCGGATGGCAGCGGGCTGGCGGCGTTCCGTTGCGATCACGGGGCGCCGGCAATTCGCAGCCAGGCTGAAGAGTTGGATGACGGGTCGGTAGTTTTTGTAAAGAACAAGGTGCTTGGCTCCGAGGCAGGGGGCGATCTGGCTGCGATCAGACGTGGCGCCACCCACAATTCAATTCTGGGACCTGAGAGCGCATTGATCTGGTCGCCCCGACAGCTTGAAGCCACGCGATTAATCGTGGCACGGCGAGTGTCTGCGCCCCAAACGGGGGCGAAATTCGACCTGTATTCCTTTGATCTTGACCATCGGAAGTTTCTTGATCCGATCTACAAGGATTCCGAACTTTCCGGTATTGAGGCCGTTCTGGCTGCCGCACATCCCGCTCCTCGCTGGTATTGGAGCACGCTAAACCCGGAAGCTAAGGTCGGCTATTTCATTTGCCTGGACGCCTCGTTGTCCGATAACGCTCCCAAAGGCCGCCTGTCGCCTCTCCCAACTGCGGTTCGCGTGCTTGCTCTTGACCCGGCCACTGGTAAGGAAAACAGATTGGGGGAGGTGCCTGTCGAGCAGGACGGCTCCTTTTATATCGCCGTGCCTGCGGACCACGCTGTACGTTTCGAGTTGCTGGATGGCGATGGCAAGGTCGTCCGAGCGCAGCAAAGTTGGATTTGGGCGCGCCCTGGGGAAGGGCATGGCTGCGTGGGCTGCCACGAAGATCGTGCGCTAGCTCCAGAGAACCGCTGGCCGCTCGCTCTGCGGCGCTTTGACACGCCCACCCGGCTGGGTCTTCAGTCGCCGCTCGAAGCAGCGCACTGAGTCATCGCGTAGTGCCGGCCTTCAGGCCGGCACTTGCCGACCCCGCAGGTCGGGGTCGGCGCTACCAATGAGGAAATAAGAATGGAAGTTCCGGCGCGACAAATCGCAAGCATGTTGGCGGCTTCGCTCCTGCTGGTCGTGGGGTTGAGAGTGGCGGCTCAAAACCCAGCGCGCGCAACGCAGGCCCGCGCGTCGAGCCCACAGCACACTACTGCCGGCAGTTCAGCGCGCGATGCCTCGAAGCAGACGCCCTTTCCTTCTTCCCTGCCCACCTTCGAAGATGTCACCGAGAAATCCGGTGTCAATTTCCGGCACTCGTTCGGCGAGCAGAAGTTGAGCTCGATCATGGAGGCCACCGGTTCCGGCTGCGCCTGGATCGATTACAACAATGACGGCCTCCTGGATCTCTATGTATTGAGCGGGCGCTACGTTGACGGGGCAACCAAATTCTCGAAACCTGACGGCGTAGATGCTACGAACCACCTTTATCGCAATAACGGCGATGGCACTTTTACGGACGTCACCGAGCAGGCGGGTGTGGGCGGCAAGGGCTTCGGCATGGGCGTGACGGTCGGCGACTATGACAACGACGGCTACGAGGACATCTACGTCACCAACTGGAATTCCTCCATTCTCTACCACAACAACGGCAACGGAACGTTTACCGACGTAACGGCGAAAGCGGGAGTCGAGAATCCCCACTTCGGAACCGGCGCCACCTGGCTCGATTACGACCGCGACGGCAAACTCGATCTCTACGTGGGGAACTACCTGAAGTTCGATCCCAACGCCAAGCGGGAGTATTTCACTGCCGACGCGTTCCCTGGCCCCCTCGACTACGAAGGCGACGCCGATCGCCTCTTCCACAACAACGGCGACGGCACGTTTGCCGATGTATCCCACAAGGCCGGCATCGACAACCCCTTGGGACGGGCCATGGGTTTGACGGCGGGTGATTTCGACAATGACGGCTGGCCGGACATCTACGTCGCCAACGACACCATGGACAGCTACCTCTACCACAACAACCATGATGGAACGTTCACAAACGTCGCTCAGGATGTGAACGTTGCATTTGGGGCCAACGGCGAGGCTACCTCCGCTATGAACCCCATCTTCGGCGATTACGACAACGACGGCTGGCAGGACATCTTCGTCTCCGACATGCGTTACCACCGCCTCTTCCACAACCCGGGCGCCAAACGCTTCTGGCTCGACACCACGGTCGAGACCGGTGTGGCCCAGGTTTCAGGCCAGTACGTGGCCTGGGGCGACGGTTTCTTCGATTTCGACAACGACGGCTGGAAGGACCTTTTTATCGTCAATGGCGGCCTGCATTGGCTGATTCCCATGGAAGACTCCGTTCTGCGCAACAACGGGGATTCAACATTCGCCGATGTGTCCTCGCAGTTGGGCAGCTACTTCAAGTTCAAGAAAGTCGGGCGCGGCGCCTGCTTCGCCGATTACGACAACGATGGGTACATGGACGCCTTCATCGTGGTTCTGGGCGGCAAAGGCATCCTGCTGCACAACAACCCCCCGCCCGTGGGAATGCGCAATCACTGGCTGACAGTCAAGCTGATCGGGACGAAGAGCAACCATGACGGTTTCGGGGCCCGCCTGGAGGCCATCGCCGGTGATCTCCACCAGTACGTCGAAGCTGCCGCAGAGAACGGGTATCTCTCCCAGGGTGACCCCCGTCCGCACTTCGGCCTGGGTAAACGCACGGAAGTTGATAAGTTGATCATCCACTGGCCAAGCGGTGTCGAGCAGGAGATTGACCACGTCACGGCGGATCAGTTCCTGACCGTCAAAGAACCCTCCGGAACACCCGGAGGCGCGCGAGGGAATGGGCGATGAACGACGCTCGACCAAATCGTCAAGGTCGCGTCAAAGCCGGGGTCGAGGCGGCTTTGCTGCCTTCTCTTCAGAAACCTCATGCAACGGTGTGTCATTCCGAGCGCGCTGAAGCCCGTCGCCTGGTCGTTTTTGGGTTTGGCGCTTTCTTGGCGCTGTTTGTTTTCAGTCGCCTTCCCTGCCCCTATGCTGCGACCGCTCCCGCGCAGCAAGCAGCCGCCGCCGAGCCGGAATACCTCACGCCCGTGGAGCTCAAATTCTCCCCGGATGGTCAGCGGATTTACGTCGTGTGTGAGGGCAACGGGTCGGTGCTGGCAATTGATACGCGCACGCGGCAAGTCGGAGCGCGTGTGAAGGTTGGGAGCAAACCGAGAGGCCTTGCGGTTTCTCCCGACAGCCAGAGTCTTTACGTATCGAACTCGTGGAGCGACACGGTCAGCGAAATCGATGCCCAGTCTTTCCAGGTCCGGCGCACACTCAAAGCCGGCTGGGGGCCGGTTGGGCTCACTGCGGACCGGAGCGGCAAGTTCTTGTACGTTGCCAACAGCGTTGGCAACGACGTTTCGCTTATCGACCTCATTACGGGCCGAGAGATCAAGCGCTTCATGACCGAGCGGTATCCCGAACAGACCCTCCTGTCACGAGACGGTCACCGCGTTTACGTGTCGAACGTCCTGCCGCGCTTCGGTCCCTACGATCAGCCTCCTGTCTCCGAACTGCTGGTCATCGACGCGGTGAAGCAGATCATCGAAGAGCGCATTCTCATTCCCGGGGCAATCGAGCTGCGACACATTGCGGAGGCCCCGAAACCCCTGGGCGGTTACCTTCTCGTTCCGGAAGTGAGGCCCAAGAACCTCGCCCCACTTATCGGCGTATCACAAGGTTGGGTAATGACCCATGGGATGGCAATAGTTCAACCCCGCACAGGGGCGATTCGCGAGCCGCCCCTACGGGTTACCCAAGTGGTGCTCGACGACACTGACTACTTTTTCGCCGGCCAAAATGGCACCGCCTTCACTCTGGACGGCCGCTACGCACTGCTGACCGCGTCGGAAGCCAACACGCTTACCATTATCGACACCACGAAGTTGGCGCGGCGACTTCACGAGGTTCCCAGCGATAAACTCCCCAATCGCCTCGACTCTGCTGGGACGTTCGTGGTGCGGCGACTCGAGAGCGGAAGCAATCCGCAGGCGGTAGTGGTTTCGCCGGATGGACGGCTGGCCTTCATTGCCAACCGGTTGGAAGACACCCTGACCGTGGTCGATCTTGTAAAGCTTCAAATTGCCTCGAAGGTGGACCTCGGAGGGCCCAAGGAGCTGACCGCTCTGCGCCGAGGCGAGCGGCTTTTCAATGCTGCGAAGTACTGCTTCCAAGGGCAGTTTGCCTGCGCCACCTGCCACCCCAATAGCCATCTCGATGGCCTTGCCTGGAATCTTGAAACTCCCCAACTGGGGCGCGACCGCGTGGCCAATCGCACTCTGCGCGGGATTAAAGAGACCGCGCCGTATAAATGGAACGGGAAGAACCCGGACTTGGCCACCCAGTGCGGCCCTCGTATCGCCAAGTTCCTGTTCCGTTCCGAAGGCTTCAACGCGCAGGAGCTTGCAGACCTGGTCACCTATATAAATCAGATTCCTCTCCCGCCCAATCGGCATCTGGCGGCGGACGGTCAGCTTACGGAGGCGCAGGAGCGCGGCAAGGCCATTTTCTACCGGACACAGAAGAACGACGGCTCGCCGATCCCGGATTATAACCAGTGCGCCACCTGCCATCCGGCGGATTCTCACTATACCGCCCGCAGCAGCGCCGACGTCGGCTCGGCGACCAAGTACGACACGATTACTTACTTCGATATTCCTCAGTTGGAACGTGTCAGCGAAGATGGCCCCTATTTGCATAACGGAGAGGCACTGACGCTGGAAGAGATTTGGACCGTGTTCAACAACAACGACACGCACGGCGTGACCTCGGATATGGCCAAAG
>Ga0326728_10025510_pt1 | contig 10572 bp, 6 predicted proteins | sample MB3enrmetagenome_FD_207602 | JGI IMG/M metagenome (GOLD analysis project Ga0326728, IMG submission 207602) | Lab enriched peat soil microbial communities from McLean, Ithaca, NY, United States - MB31MN | ecosystem: Environmental > Terrestrial > Soil > Wetlands > Peat | place: USA: New York...
TGGGAAGCTTGGGGGATTGGAAACCGGGGAGGGGGGAAAGTTCCCGGAGGGATGCGTAGGCGGTGGGAACTGGCCGTTCTTACGGCACGCCGCTGCAGATATGGCCCCAGGTCCAGTGCGGTTCATTTGAAGCGCGGGCAGAAATCCCGGCACGCTTCACACAACGGCGCATGGTGGACCCAGAGGCGACCCATCGCCACCCGAACCGCTCGACCGCAATTCCTTATACAATTGAATTCTATTGCCGGAGGAAGTATGGGAATAGCAAACGGCATGCGGATTCTAAGTCTACTATCCGTTGTGCTGGCTCCCTTGTCCCAGGCGTGGGCACAGCAATCCGACGCGGCGAGGATTTATTCGCAGTCTTCAAAGAGCGTGCTGCTGATTTTCGTGAAATCAGCCAACTCCAAGGTCGTCGCCCAAGGGACAGGGTTTTTGGTCGATGGCGGGAAGATCGTTACCAACAAGCACGTGGTCGCAGGCGGGACCGCACTGATCGATCTCGGTGGCGCGAGAATTCCAGCCGTAGTGGAATCGACCGATGACCTAAACGATATTGCTGTATTGACAGTGGGGGCGGAAATCTCCGCCGAGCCACTCGTTCTTACCGACGAGATCCCCCCTCCGGGAAGTAATGTCTTTGCGATCGGAAATCCTCACGGGCTTGAGAAAAGCATCAGTACCGGTGTTCTTTCGGGTATCCGCGCCGTAGGCAAGCGAGAACTCATTCAGATCACGACTCCAATTTCCCCAGGTTCTTCCGGTGGCCCGGTATTTGACTCGTCGGGCAAAGTCATCGGAGTCACTGTAGGCAGCATCGAAGAGGGGCAGAATCTGAACTTCGCTGTACCAGCATCGGCGGTCATCAAGTTACTGCGTGGCCAGTCTATGGAATCAGCCAGTTTCTCCACTCTTTTGGACATCGCGCAATCGCTTGTTGAGAAGCGTAACACTCTACAGTATTCTGACGAGGCCAATTCGGCATTTCAGAGGAATCTGGGCGAGATCAGATCCGCGTTTTCGACTGCCATTGAACGCGCGGGGAAGGATGACGTCCCGGCCCTGCTCCGAGTTTCTGACCAACTCTCGGACTCTTTTTACGCGGGCGACAGGGACGCTGCGGTGCTGGCGGCAGAACGCGCTGTTAAGTTGACGCCCGCGCCGACCGCTCGGCTCGCCTTAGCGAAGGCCCTCGACATGAAGGCGTCGTGGTTAAGCGAGGCTACCGACGCAGATCAGCGGAGGGCTCTTCTTGAGCGTTCCGAAAAGGCGGCGCGCGAGTCTATATCCCTGGCTAGGCAACCCAGCGCCGCGATGTATTCTTGGCTGGGCGATGCCCTCGAAATGCTAGGCTCCCACCAGGACGCAGATACTGCCCTACGGCGCGCCTTGGAATTGAACGGCGCGACTCCGGACGCAGAGGAGCGGGCGCGCATACTTCGGGACCTAATCAGCGTCGCTGAGGGACTGAAGCAGCCCTGGGATGTCGACGAATGGTTCTCTTCTCTTGCTCAGACCGGCCGGGCAAGCATGTGGGACTGGACGCAGCAGGCCGGGCGTCTCGATGCCGCGAAGCGGTTTGCGGAGGCGGGCGAGAGCTGGCAGAGAGCCGCTGAATTCAATCTTGATTGGACCGACTGGTGCGAAGCCGCCGGTTCCTTTGATCTGGCCCCTGGCAAGGAAGATTCGGCTCTCTATGCCGCGCGAAGGTGCATAGCCTTGGGTGCTGGTAAGCAGAAGTCTGAAGATCGGTTAGCGAATGCCCACGGAACGATCGCCGGAGTGCTGAACGACCGCGGAGTCTACGAGGAAGCACTGAGCCATGCGAAGGAGGCCACATCCCTCAATTCTGAATACGCCTTCGCGTACGACCAGCAGGCCGTTGCTCTCCTAGGGTTGCATTGGTATCAGGAAGCTATCAACGCAGCGAAACAGGCCATTCGACTGTCAGACGGAAAGTATGGGATTATGCACTTCCACTTGGGGTCTGGGTATTTCGAGACGGAGAATTGGCAGTTCGCACAGCAGAGTTATGAAAAGGCTGCGGAACTTATGCCGACCTCGGATGCGTCTGCCTACAATGTCGCGCTCTGCTTCCAGCGCTTGGGTCTGCGTTTGGATGCTGCTCACTGGTATGAGGAGGTGCTTAGGCGCAATCCCAACCGCACAGACAAACAGGACATCCTCAGATTCATTTCGGCCCTGCGGCAATAGTGACGAGCCCCCGGACACTAGAGACCCGTTATGCAGAAGGCACCGGCGCTTTCCAGAAGGTAAAGTCTTAGTTCGACGTTCCCCTTGCAGCATAGGCAATGCCGAATTCGCGCTTTGGCCGGGCTGTGGTGGGCTGGTGCCGTCGGCCGCGTAGACGTATACTGGTTCGAAGATGCTGTTGCACATAAAGAGCAACCCCGCCGGTGCTGGGGCTGGACCGACGTCTGTCCGCTGCCCGGGGTGCAAGCAGATTGGCACTTTTCAGCCCATTGGCCAGGACCTCCAATTTGTCAGCGATTCCGGAGTGGTTCAGGTGGGCCATAGGATGTGTCCTAACCCGCCTTGCAAGGCCCATATGTTCGTGGTTTTTCAGGGGAACAGCCTCTCCGTTTCATATCCCCCTGAACGAATCGATTTCGACCCAATGAACGTGCCAGGGCCAATCATTGAAAGCCTCGGAGAGGCCATTACATGCCACGCTAACCAATGCTTCATTTCCGCGGCGATGATGGTGAGAAAGACGCTCGAACTTCTCTGTTCGGCGCAGAACGCGTCCGGCGCGAATTTGAAGGACAAAATCAAGGCGCTGGGTTCAAATGTAGTAATTCCCCCCGACCTGTTCCGTGGGCTAGACGATCTCCGGCTCCTCGGAAACGACGCCGCGCACATCGAATCCCAGGCGTACGCAAAGGTGAGCCAAGAGGAAACGGAAGTCGCAATCGAGTTCACCAAGGAAGTGTTGAAGGCGATCTACCAGTATGCCGCGTTGCTGGCCCGGTTGCGCGGGTTAAAGAGGCAACAGTGATGTTGAAGGTGGGTGCGAACCACCTGTGAGCCGCAGTCACCGGCCCGCGATGGGCGATTGGGCGAGCGGTAAGAGATGACGGCTGGGGCGTGCGGGCCCGCACGGGGCCAGCTTTGGGCAGTTATGGGTAATCTGAAGTGGGAGTTACAGCATCGGGTCGTCGGCAAACGAGTCGTTCATAACCTACAGACTGTCAAGACCCTACAGGCTTCGAGTCCCACCCTCATCGCCCCAAGAGGATTGCTCCCTGCGGGCCGTCAGCCTGCAATCGGAGACCCAGGCGTCACACCTTTTTGCTGAACGACGGTGCGGGGGATTGAACCAAGCGTGCCGAGCCGGAGAGGATGGTGGTCCGGGATCGCGAGCCGCTGGTGAGCCGGATCGGAGGTTCCCAGAATGAATGTGACTGCCGACTTGGTGCATCTTCGTGTCGCGCCATCAGCGGCACAAAACATCGGCGAGGTGCAGGCCCGAGGCATCGCGAGGGATCTTCATGCCACGAACAGAATTTCGTCGCGGACAAGGTGAAGGCGTATTCGCTCAGGCTGTGGCCGATCGAAAAAGAACGCGGCGGTCGCCTCAATCACGTTTCTGCGCAACTCCTCCCACGTAGCCCCCTCGGTGAAGATGTTTTCGGTAAGGCATTCGGAGCAATAGCCACCGTCGGATTCCTGGACAACCCCGAACAGCAATTCGGGCATACGTTTATGATACTGCATGGGTTCTCAGGTGCGAGGCAGGTCACTCCCCGCCAGTCGGCTGGCGACTGGAGATCCTGGCGGACCGCACTATCCGGCGCCACCGGCCAACCGCTCGTAGCTACAACCGCAATCTAGCCGGGACTTCTCCCAGGGGAATTAGCGGAGTTTCCCGGACGGGGCGAAAACCACGGGGACAGACGGAACTGCCCGCGCGGCGTTGGGGAACGCAGGGTTCCTTCGAACGTTGCTGTGCGCCTTGGAACGGTTTCGTCAGTCCCCAGGTTATCGCGGGTTTTCGCAACGACGTAGCGCCGCGCCCGTGAGAATTCCGGACTACCGCCCGATTTGTGCTGAAAGGACCTGCCCTGATAGGGCATACTCGTGGCAGGAGGTATCCGTGCGTATCCTTGCCTTGCTGGCCGCAGTTGCCGCCGCGGCGTCCGGTCAAACGGCGCCCGAAATCCTGAAGAAAGCCGCGGAAACGTATCAATCGCTCAAGAGCTATCAGTTCGAAGCCGAGGTGGTAACGGAATCTGTGAGTGAGAGCAACGAGTCGCGCAGCCGCTCCACCAAAATCTTCGCGGCTATCCTGCCAGACCGGCGCCGGCTGGAATCCAAGGGCGGGCAAATGAGCAGTCTTCGCGTATATGACGGCCACACGGTTTGGGAGTTTCGCCTGGGGGTCAATCAGTTCGCCCGCCAGGATCAGGCCACTTACAATCCGCCCAAGATGAACCTATTGAGCGATCCGGTGGATCAGTATCAGACCCTCGACAAGGCGGAAGGGGCGAAGCTGCTACGGGAGGAGAGCATCGAGGCGGCGGGTGGCGCGCGGGCGTGCTGGGTAGTGGAAGTTCCCCCCAAGTTGCGCGCGGGCGGGGCTATGCTCGAAAGGTCGCCCACCACCTATTGGGTGGACAAGTCCACCAACCTGGTGCTGAAGGAAACGGTGTCCACCAAGATGAAGATGCCTATGATGGACAAGCCTCAGACAAGTACCACGACCACCACCTACACGGTGGCGCGCATCAACGAACCCGTGCCGGACGAACTATTCCATTTCCAGCCGCCGGCAACCGCGGCGGAAGTTGGGGAGTTTACCACTCCGTTCGGCGGCGGCTCGGTGCTGGTGGGCCGGCGCATGCCGGAATTCACGCTTCAGGATCTCGCCGGAAAGGAGGTCGCCGCAAGCTCGCTCGCGGGCAAACCGGTCCTGGTGAGTTTCTGGGCTACCTGGTGCGGGCCGTGCCGAGAGCAAATGCCGAAGATCCAGGAAGCGCAGCGGGTGTTTGCCGACAAAGGACTGGTGGTGCTGGCGATCAACAGCGGCGAGCCGGACGATGTGGCCCGGAAGTACATCGAGGAACACAAGTACGGGTTTCGAGTGCTGCTCGACCGCGACAAAACGGTTTCCGGAAAGTTTTCCGTTTCCGGAATTCCAGCCCTGTTTCTGATCGACCGCGATGGCAGCGTACGCGCCCAGTATAACGGCTACAACAGCGCGCTGGATCTGAGGGAAGAGTTGAAAAAGATTGGGCTGTAACCCCATGCAGGAGGACGGCAAGGAGGGGTTACTTGGTACAAATTCGGGCGCAGCGACATGATCGGCCGGATGATCGCCGCTGCAAGGTAGTACGCCTGGACCTCCGAAAACGGCGATTTCAGCGGTCCGGCGCGCACGCGCGGGAGCGGTACAATGTTTTCAGGGAGGCTTGTCTCATGCGCGCTGTCGGCGGCCTTGGCTTCGCACTCTTTGCGCTCCTGTTTGCGGGAGGACTTTCCGCGCAATCTCGCGCCAACAATCCATCGATGCCGCGATTCACTCCCCACCCGGTCTATCCGGGCGGAGGCGGTTCGCGAGGGGCCGCTCCCACGCCGCGTCTGCCGCGGCAAGGGTTCACCGGCGCTTCCTATGTGTACGTTTATCCCGTCTACGTGCCGGTGACCGGTCCGTCGCCGTACGTCGATGCCACTCAAGCCGATTCCGGTCAAGACGCGGGTTCCGCGGAGCCGTCGCCCGACACCATCGTTATCTACACGTCGCAACCGGCGCAGGAGGCGCCTACCGAAACGGCGCATCCTGCGATGCACGTCTACCAAAGCGAGACGCCGCAGGCGTCCGAGGAGACTCCCGCCGCCGATCATTTCCTGTTCGCGTTCAAGGACCACTCCATCTACTCGGCGGTGGCCTACTGGGTGGATGGCGACACGCTGCACTATTTCACCAACGGAAACACGCACAACCAAGTGTCGCTCTCGCTGCTGGATCGCGATCTGACGGAACGGCTGAACCAGGAGTCCGGGGCGGACCTGAAGCTGCCGCCCGCGAAAAATCAGTAGGGCCTCACTCCCACTCGATGGTGCCGGGCGGTTTGTGGGTGAGATCGTAAAACACCCCGGCCACGCCCTCCAAAGCCATCAGTTCCGCGCACATGGAGCGCAGCAGTTCTGGCTCCATGGTGACCGATTGCGCGGTCATGCCGTCCACCGAATCCACCGGCCGGAGGACCACGGAATCGGGGGCTTCGCCGGTCCCCAGGGGGATCAGAATGACGGGAAACTGCCACACCTTGCGGTCGTAGCCGCTGTGGTGGGAGATGCGCCGCACGATGGCGTCGGCTCGCCGCAGCCGCGCCAGGCGCGCGGGAGAAAGCGTAGCGGCGTGGACCCGCATTTGGGCGATGGGAACGCGCGTCTCCACCGGGGCGATCACGCGGTTGACGCCGCGGATGCGGTTGGTCAGGGCCGTGGCGCGGGCGTGATCCATGGCGTCGATGGCCAGAACCGGGGCGTAAGAGCGGGAATCGCCTTGCACGCCCACCGAACGCACGGGGACGATCAGGCCATCGGCGGCGGGTTCCACGGGGGCATCGGAATCGGCGCACAGGCAGCGAATGGCCAAGCCGGGGCCGGGAAACGGATGGCGGTCCAGGAGCTCTTCGGGCAGACCGAGCTCGCGGCCCACCTCGCGCACTTCGTCCTTGTAGAAGGATTTCAAGGGCTCGACGATGCGTCCGGCTTGGATGAGCTTCTGAATGCCGGCCACGCGGTTGTGGTGGGTCTTGATCACGGCCGCTTTGGCGGCGCCGCCGCTCTCGCCGCCCCGCTCGCCGCCGCTTTCGATGGTGTCGGGATAGATGGTGCCCTGGCCCAGAATCCAGCGCTCGTCGGCCAGGCTGCGCGATTCGATGATGCGCTCCTGTACGCGCACGAACTCTTCCCCGATGATGTGGCGTTTCTTCTCGGGGCCGGTCACGCCGGCGAGCGCGCCCAGAAACTGCGCTTCGGCGTGCTCCACGGTCAAGCCGCCGAGGCCGCGCACGAACTCGGTTTCGCCCTCGCGCATCAGGCCGGTATCGACGTAGACGCCGCGCACGCTTTCGCCGCCCAGCGCGCGCCGGCAGAGGGCGAAGGCCACGCTGGAATCCACGCCGCCGCTGACGAAAAAGAAGACGCTGCGGCCGGCGGCGGCCTGGCGAATTTCGCCCTCGATGAGCGGCACGCGGTGGCGCGGGTCCCAGTCGCGTTCGCAGCCGCAAACGCGGAAGACGAAGTTGGACAGGTATTCCATGCCGCGGACGGTGTGGACCACCTCGGGGTGAAACTGCACGCCGTAGAGGCGCCGCGCGGGATCGGCGATGGCGGCTACGGCGCAGGTATCGGTGCGGCCGACCACCGAGAAGCCGGGCGGGGGCGTCTCCACCACGTCGCGATGGCTCATCCAGATCTGCTGCCGGCCGGAGAGGCTGGCGAACATGGGGTCGGAGGTGGCGACGAGATCGAGCATGGCCAGGCCGTATTCGCCGCGGTCGCCGGGGCGCACGTGGCCGCCCAGGAGGTGGGCCATGAGCTGCTGGCCGTAGCAGATGCCCAGCACCGGCTGGCCGGTGGCGAAGATCGCCGGGTCGGCGGTGGGACTGCCGGGATCGTAGACGCTGCTGGGACCGCCCGAGATGATGATGCCGCGGGCGCTGGCAATCTCCGCAGCCGGGGTTTCGCTGGGGCGAACTTCGGCGTAGACGCCCAGGTCGCGGACCTTGCGGGCTTCCAGGTGGCAATACTGGCCGCCTGCGTCCAGCACGACAATCTGTGGAGTGGGGGTCAAATAGAAATGGTAGCAGGCCCGGCTCGGGAGGTGACGAATACCGCGAGAGACGCGAGCGCAGTGCCGGCCGGCCCGCGGCGACCGGCGCCGGATTGGGCAAAATCGGATATTCTGGCCTGCTATCCTGAATCGAAAGGAACCGCAGTCATGACGCGCTCGCTCGCCATCCTGGCGGCAACTGCGATTCTTGCCGGGCGCCTGGCCGCGCAAGACTCGCGCGGCGAAATCACGGGACGAGTGTCCGACCCTTCCGGCCTGGTGATCGCCGGGGCGAAAGTCACGGCCGTCAACATCGCCACTACTCAAAGCACCAAAGCCACCACCAATTCCGCCGGCGAGTACCTTCTTCCGTTCCTCAATGCGGGTGAATATGTCGTGTCGGTGGAAAGCGCCGGTTTCCGGCTGTACCGGGAAACCGACGTGATGGTGAGAGCCGGCGAAAGCGTTGTCGTCGACGTGAAACTCGCGGTGATGAACACCAGCCATAGCGTCCAGGTGGCCGCCGGCGCTCCCAGTCTCGACAGCCCCATATCCGGATCGGGCTTGGTGGCGGATTCCGAAACCATCGAGGTGCTCCCGTCCCGCGACGGAAACCCCATCCTGCTGGCGATGCTATCGGCGGGCGTGTCGAACCTCATCGACGGCGGGACCAGCCGGCCGTATGAAAACGAGAACGCCTCGGCCATCGCGGTCAACGGCAGCAGCTCCGGAACCCAGGAGTACAAGATGGATGGCGCGGCGAATACCGGCGGCGCCAGCGGCAACGTGGCTTACGTGCCTCCGTCCGGCGTGGTATCCGAAGTCAAGGTGGAGACTTCCCTGGTGGACGCGCGCATCGGATTCTCGTCGGGCGCCACCGTGAACCTCAGCCTGAAACCGGGCACGAATCTGCTGCACGGGCAGGTCTACACCTACCTGGAAAACCCGGCGACCAACGCCAATTCCTTCTTCTCCAACAAGGCGTCGACCCACGACGACTTCCGCGAGGTCCGCTATGGCGTCAACGCCAACGGTCCGGTCGAGATCCCGCACATTTACGACGGCCGGACGCGCACCTTCTGGATGTACGGATTTGAAGGCATCCGCGCTGCCCAGCCCTACGGCTATACCAATCTGAGCTACACCGTGCCGACCCCGGCCGAGCGCCTGGGCAACTTCGCCGATCTGCTGGCGTACGGTTCCTCGTACCAGATTTACGACCCCGCTACTACCAAGCCGTCCACCACGGCGGGACGTTACACCCGCAGTACGTTCCCGGGCAACGTGATTCCCGCGTCGCGCCTCAGTCAGACGGCCTTGAACATCATCGAAGCGTACTATCCGCTGCCCAACCTGCCGGGCGCCAAACCCACCGGGGTGAACTACGCCATGCCGTCCATCCAGGCCAACGACTTCGACAATCACGCCTTTCGCCTGGACCACGCCATCGGCCAGAAACACCGCCTGTTCCTTCGCGCCACCGTGAACCAGCGCGCCCAGGCGCAGCAACTGCGCTTCGGCGGCGGCGCCGGAAGCGACGGCGAACGGGATAATCTGGGCCTCGGCATTGACGACGCTTACACCATCGGCACGAATTTCCTGGCGGACGTTCGCTACAACTACACCCGCTACGTGGACAATTACCAGCCTCCCAGCGCCGGGCTGAACCTGACTACTTTGGGCTTCTCTCAAACCTACGTGAACGAAATCCGCGCCATCGACCCGCGCAACCTCATGCTGCCGGATATCCTGCCCACGGGCTACCCGGAGCTAAACGGCATGGCGATGAGCCGCCTGGCCAGCGACATACACGCCTGGGCCGCGGATTTCACGCGCACCGCGCTCAACCACACGGTGCGCTTTGGCAGCGAATACCGCATCTATCGCGACTCCAGCGGCAACACCGGCTACTCCTCCGGCAAGCTCGATTTCAACACCACGTGGACGCTCGGACCTCTGGACAACTCGGCGGCCTCGCCCATGGGCCAGGGCCTGGCGAGTTTCCTGCTCGGTCTGCCCACCGATGGCAGCTTCAACGTGAACCCCAGCCTGGCCCAACAGTACGAGATTTCCGGCTGGTATGCGCAGGATACCTGGAAGGTGAAGCCTCGCCTGACGGTGAGCGCGGGCGTGCGGTGGGAATACGAAATCCCGCTGACCGAACGCTACAACCGCTCGGTGCGTGGCTTCGATCCGGACGCGGTATTGCCGATCGCGAGCGCCGTCCAGACGGCCTACGCCAAGAGCCCCATCGCGCAAATCCCCAAGAACAGCTTCCCGGTGAGCGGCGGCCTGACATTCGCCGGAGTGAACGGCCAGCCGCGCACGCTGTGGAGCAGCGATTCGCACAACCTGGCGCCGCGGCTCGGTATGGCGTGGCTGATCCAACCCAAGCTGGTGCTGCGCGGGTCGTACGGAATGTTCTACGACGTGGCCCGGCAAAACGCCATCCAAACCGGTTTCAGCAGCACCACCTCGCTGGTAGCCTCGACCAACAGCGGACAGACGTATGTGGACAGCCTGGACAATCCGTTCCCCGCGGGGATTTCTCTGCCCACCGGATCCTCGCTGGGCGCTATGACCAACGTGGGACAGTCCATTAGCGTGTTTCCGAGCCGGTTGCGGAACCCGTGCGCCGAGCGCTGGGAGGTGGGCCTGCAACGCGAGCTCGGCGGCTCGCAAGCGTTGTTGCAGATCGCTTATGTGGGCAGCCGCGGAACGCACCTGCGGGTGAGCCGGCAACTCGACCCTATTCCCGCCCGCTACCT
>Ga0326728_10025516_pt1 | contig 10571 bp, 13 predicted proteins | sample MB3enrmetagenome_FD_207602 | JGI IMG/M metagenome (GOLD analysis project Ga0326728, IMG submission 207602) | Lab enriched peat soil microbial communities from McLean, Ithaca, NY, United States - MB31MN | ecosystem: Environmental > Terrestrial > Soil > Wetlands > Peat | place: USA: New York...
CCGTTGACCCGGTGGGCGCCCGGCTCCCATCTTTCGCAGAGGCCCGCATACTCCCGGTGGGATTCCCGGGTGACCGCCACGTCCCACTCGTTCCAGAGTTGCTCGGTGACGACCCCCGCCGCTCGGCCGCTCGCCCCCGCCGCGACCGTGCGAGGGTCCACGACCACGACCGGGCCGACCCCGAGCCCGGTGAGATGGTAGGCCAGCGCGCAGCCCGCGATGCCCGCCCCGAGGACGAGAGTATCGCACTCCGTCGATTCCACGGCGGGGGATGTCCCTCGGGGAGATAGGCTAGTACTCGGGCCGAGCGCGCGCGTAGGCGTCGCGCAGCGCTTGGGTGTCGACGTGCGTGTAGATCTGCGTGGTCGCCACCGAGGCGTGGCCGAGCAACTTCTGGATGTACCGGATGTCGCAGCCCCGGCGGAGGAGCGTCGTCGCGAGCGTGTGTCGGAGCACGTGGGGGGTCACGTGCTGGGAGATGCCCGCCTCGTGGGCTCGCTTGCGGACCATCCGCTCGACGGTGACCGGGGTGACGGGGAACAACCGTCGGCTCTCGACGCCGGCCACGCCGCGGTCGGAGAGGTACCGCTCGAGCGCCGAGCGCGTGTTGTCCTCGAGGACGACCTCCCGGTCCTTGTCCCCTTTCCCGGAGCGCACGTGGAGGAGGTTACGTTCGAACTCCATGTCCTCGACCTCCAGGTTGCAGAGCTCGCTCACCCGGAGGCCTCCGTAACCCAGGACGTGGAGGAGCGCGTAGTCGCGGGGAGACTCCCGCGCGGCCTCGAACAGGCGGTGGACCTCCTCTTCGGAGAGGTAGTGCGGCAGCCGTTCGGGCCGTCGAGGCGGCTCGAGCCCGCGGTCGACCTCGACGCCGAAGGAACGGAACAGGCAGGAGAGACCTCGGACCGTGGTATAGAGCGAGTTCTTGCTGTAATGGCGCTTGAGGACGAGGTACTCTCGGAACCCTTCGACGTCGCGGGCCCGCACCTCGTCGAGGGGCTTGCCGACGTAGCCGAGGAACGTCCGGGCGATGTGGCCGTACTGCTTCACGGTGCATGGACTGCGCTCTTGGGACTGCAGCATGCGCTGAAACCTGTCCACCACCTCCAGCACGGAGAAATCCGGCGCGGCGATGGCGCCGGCCCGTCGTTCGGGGCTTTTCGGGCGGGGCGCCACCTCAATGGCCATCGCCCCTTCGTTGGTCGGTGCTGCCCTAATTAAGCATAGCGCGCAGTGGAAGCACCGGCCCCTCGAACCGCTATGAAGCCGACCGCCCCTACGAGCTCCGTGCCGTGCGACCGATGCGAGCGCGAGGCGGTGATCGACCAGCCGTACTGCGGGGGCCACCTGTGCGCGACGCACTTTCGGGGCCACCTCGTCGAGCGGGTCCGGCGCGAGATGCACCGCCAAGTGCCCCGGTTCCGCGAAGGGACGATCGCGGTCGCGCTCTCCGGAGGGAAAGACTCGGCGGTGGCGCTCACGCTCACCCAGCAGTACTTCGCCCGGCGCCCGAACGTCCGCCTCCTCGCCCTCACCGTCGACGAAGGGATCGCCGGCTACCGTGCCGGCACGATCGCCAAGGCGGAGGAGCTCACCCGCCGCCTCGGCGTGGAACATCGCGTGCTCCGGGCCGAAGAGGAGCTCGGGGTCACGACCGACGGATGCGCCGTCCAGATGCCGGAGGTCGCTCCCTGCTCCTTCTGCGGGGTGTGGCGGAGGAGCTTGCTCAACCGAGCCGCCCGGGAAGCGAACGCGGAGCTGCTGGTCCTCGGCTTCAACCTCGATGACCTCGCGCAGACCGTGCTCATGAACCTCGCCCGCGCCGACGTGGACCGGCTGGAGCGCATGGCCCCGCACCGGAGCCGACAACCCGGGCTCGTCCCCCGCATCGCGCCCTTGGCCCAGGTCCCCGAGCGCGAGGTGTTCCTGTACGCCCGGCTCGCCGGGCTCCCGTTCGACCATGGCGAATGCCCGCACGCGGGGTGGGCGGCGCGCAACGTCTTCCGCGAGGTGGTCTGGCAGCTCGAGGAGGCGCTCCCGGGGACCCGACAAGCGTTGCTCCGCACGCAAGCCACCCTCGCACCGCTGCTGGCGGCCCGCCCGGCCTCGTCGGCCCCCGGGCGATGCTCGGAGTGCGGCGAGCCCGCGAGCGGCGAGCGGTGCCGCTCCTGCGAGTACCTCCACCGCTCTCGGAACGCCTATATGGCGGCGACCGAGTCCGGGCGGGGATGAGCGGGACGGAGGTTCCCCCCTCGGACCCTCGTCGACTGACGCACCCCCGGGTGTTCGTGGCCGGCAGCGGCCTCATGGGAAGCGGCATCGCCGCCCAGGCCGCGATCGCCGGCTACTTCGTGACCTTGGAGGACCTCAACGAGGAGCTCGTTGCCCGGGGCCTCGCCCTCGTGAAGCGCGCGCTCGATGGCGCCGTCGCCAAGGGTCGCCTTCCCCCGACGGCCCGGGAGGAGGCGCTCGGGCGGATCGAGACGGCCATCGGCCTCCGACGGGCGGCGAACGCCCAGATCGTGGTGGAAGCGGTCCCGGAGGTCCTCGAGTTCAAGCATCGCCTCTTCCGCGACCTCGACGAGCTCCTCTCGCCGACCGCGCTCGTGGCCACCAACACCTCCTCGCTCCCGATCACCTCGATCGCGCGGGTCCTCCGGGACCCGGGCCGGGTCGTGGGGATCCACTTCTTCAACCCCGTCCTTCAGATGGAGCTCGTCGAGGTCATCCCCGGCCATCACACCCGCCCCGAGGTCCTCGCAGCGGCCACGGAGTTCGCTCGGTCCCTCGGCAAGACGGTCGTCACGAGCCGCGACACGCCAGGGTTCGTGACGAGCCGCGCCCTCGCGGTGCTCGTGAACGAGGCGGTCTGGATGCTGTACGAGGGCGTGGCGACGAAGGAGGACATCGATGCCTCCTACCGGCTCGGCTTCCACCACCCCATGGGCCCGCTGGAGCTCCTGGACCTCGTCGGGCTCGACACCTCGCTCTCCATCCTGGACATCCTTTGGGAAGGGTTCCATGACCCGAAGTACCGGGCCTGCCCGCTGCTCCGGACGATGGTCGAGGCCGGCAAGCTCGGCCGGAAGACGGGGGAAGGGTTCTACGTATACCCCCCGCGCCGTGAGACCCCCGCGGGCCGCTCATGAGCACGGTCGTAGAGCTCGAGAACATCCTCCTCTTGGTGCTCGCCGCCGTCATCCCGGCGGTCATCTACCTCACCTGGGTCCGTACCACCGAGCAAGGTCAGCGCGAGGGATGGGGCGTCATCCTGAACGCCTTCCTTTGGGGCGCCTTCTTCGCCACGGTCATCGCCGCCCTCATCGAGGCGGTGCTCGTGGCCGCGGGAGCCTCGATCTCCCAGGCGACGCCCGCCCCGGAGTTCTTCTTCCTGAACCCGAACAGCTCGGCGGGCACCCTGTTCCTCATCCTCGTCATCGCACCGTTCGTCGAGGAGGGGCTGAAGGCCGCCGGCGTCATCAATTACCGGGAGGCGATCCGCACGGTCGCCGACGGCCCCGTGGTGGGGGCGAGCGTCGGGCTCGGCTTCGGCTTCTTCGAGACGTTCCTGTACGGGTTCGCCGCGTTCCTCACGGGGGGGCTCGCCGCCGGTATCACGCTCATCGTGGTCCGGAGCGTCTCCAGCGTGCTCCTCCACGGGAGCAGCGCGGCGTTCTTCGGCTACGGCTACGCCTCCGAGCGGACCGGCGCCGCCGGCCCCGGAGCGGGGGCGCATTACCTCGGGGCCGTCGGGCTCCACGCGGGGTTCAACGCAGTGGTCTCCCTCGGGACCTTCGGAATGATGTTCGGGCTCACCGGCGACCTCGTCACCGCGCTCGACTGGGTCGGTCTCGCCGGTGGGATCCTTCTCGCGTTCGCGGCGATCGAATACGTCCGGTCGCTGATCGTCCAGAGCTCCTTCCCGGGGGCGCTTGCCGCCCACCCGAAATACCGCCCCCCGGTCCCCAAGGCCCCCGCGCCCGCTCGCTCGCCGCCCCGACGCTAGGTCGGCGGCCCCCGGTTCAGCGACGGTGGCTACCGGAGTCCGGGGCCCCACCGGCGCTGCGGTTCCACATCGTGTCGTCGGCGGCCCGGTAGACCGAGCCGGCATCGGGGTCGGTCGAGCCCCCCCCGGCTTGACCGGCCTCCCGGACGCGGGCCTTCTTGAGCAACCAGTAATGGATGCGCCAGGTCTTGCCCCGGGAGACGGTCGCATCCTCCTCCTCGCTGGTCAGGAGCCCCTCCTCCTCGAGCCGGTAGAACCGGTCCCGGTCCTCGCTCGTGAGCTTGTTGTCGAGCACGGTGTCCCCCGGCCCGAAGTAGTCGAGCACCATGCGGGCCGTCGACCGGGCCTCGGTCGGTAGGATCTTCCCTCGGGCGACGAGGGTCCGCTCGATGGCGCGGGTCAACTCCTCCTCGGTAAGCGGAGCCACGGCGAATTTTCCCATACCGGTGAAGCTAAGAAGGATTCCGCCCCGCCGAGCCGTCTCTCGCCGCGCCAAACCTAAGAGAGGCGCCCGTCTCCTCGCGGAGCGCTTTCGGGGAGCGGTCGATGTCGGAGGAGGTGCGTTTCGAGGTCACCCCCGAGCTCAAGGGGGTCGCCGAGCGCCTCCGAGGTCGTGGGCTCTGCCCGGAGTGCTTCGGGCGGGTCGCCGGCCGCGCGGGCCATGGGCTCACCAACCCGGACCGCGCCGAGGCGCTCGCCGCCGCCATCGGGGGGGTCCCTTTCCCGGCTGCCTCCCTCTGCCGCCTCTGCGAGGGCGCCTTCGACCGGTGGGAGACCTGGCTCCAACGGGTCGAGGAGGCCGCGCGGGGGTACGAATGGCACCGGTTCACGGTCGGCTCCCGATGGGACCCGGAGCTCCTCGCCCGCGAGGAAGCGATCTGGACGGAGGTCGGGAGCGCCGTGGGCGAGAGCGCTCGCGCGGCGTTCAACCGGGAGCTGGGCAAGCGGGTGGCCGCGGCGACCGGAGCTGAGGGGGGCCCCGCTCCGGCGGACCTGACGTTCCTCGTCGACCTTCCGGCGGGACGGGTGGAGCTCACCGTCGGGTCGCTCTACCTCGAGGGACGATACCGCAAGCTCGACCGGACCCTCCCCCAGACGCGCTGGCCGTGCCGGCGATGCCGGGGACGCGGCTGCGATGCGTGCGCCGGGACCGGCAAGACCTACTCCGAGAGCGTGGAGGAGCTGGTGGCCGCCCCGGTGCTCCTGGCGACCGAGGGCGCCGGGACCCGGTTCCACGGGATGGGACGCGAGGACATCGATGCGCGGATGCTGGGGAACGGCCGACCGTTCGTCCTGGAGATCCTCCGGCCCCATCGGCGCGTGGTGGATGCGGAGGGGCTTCGGACGGCGATCAACGGCGCCTCGAGCGGTCGGGTCGAGGTGACCGAGCTCACCTCGGCGGGGCCCGAAGCGGTGCTGCGGGTGAAGGAAGCCTCCCCGCTCAAGAGCTACCGCGTGGTCGTGAGCGGCGAGGTCCCGGAGGCAAAGATTAATGAAGCCCTGGAGCTGGTTCCGCGACGAGCCATCGCCCAGCGCACCCCGACGCGGGTCGTGCACCGGCGGGCCGACCGGGTGCGAACCCGTCGGATCGTTGCGGTGAGACTGGTCGCCAGGGAAGCCGGACGATTCACGCTCGAACTGCGGGCCGAAGCGGGCACGTACATCAAGGAGTGGGTGGAAGGGGATGGCGGACGGACGGACCCTAGCCTCACCCAGCTCCTCGGAGTACCGCTGAGCGTCGAGACGCTGGATGTGCTCGAGATCCACGATCGGGAGTGAAGTCAGATGGTGAAGAGTTCGAAGGGGTTCCGTTCCCGCACCCGCGGCGTCCTGACCAAGGAGCCCCGGGAGCGCGGGCTGAGACCGGTGACCCAGTACCTCAAGTCGTTCGAGGTCGGGGAGAAGGTGACGATCAAGCTGGAGGCCTCCGACCCGCACGGTCAACCCCACCCTCGCTACCAGGGGCGCACCTGCACGGTCCTCGGCCGGATCGGTCGGGCCTATCGCCTCGAGTTCGTCGATGGCGGCAAGCGCAAGCAGCTCATCGCCACCCCGATCCATCTCCAACGCACGAGCGCGTCGGCCCCGAAGGAGTCGAAGGATGCCTGAACCGGTCCCGCTCGCCCACGTGAAGCAGATGCTCAACGAGGAGGCCACCCGCCGGGTGCTCCCCCGCGAAGCGCTGCTCGCCCAGGCGCACGCTGAGGCGTTCGCCCGTCTCACGCCCGAGGCGACGGACAAGCTCATCGCGGAGCTGCGCACCCTCCCGTACGTCGACGCGGCGATGGCCGTCAAGCTCGCCGACCTCCTGCCGCAGTTCCCGGAGGAGATCCGTCTGCTCTACTCGAAGGAGCGGGTCCTGCTCGACGAGGCCCAGTTGGCCCGACTGTTGGAGATCCTCGACCACCACCGATGAACGGGGGGTGCGGTCCGTGGAGAATTACGCGTACATCCTCGATTACCTGCCCACCGGTCGGTCCACCGAGCACGGCTTCCACCGCGAGGCGGTAGCGCTCGGGATCGGCGCGACCGAGCTCAAGCTTCTCGAGATCCTCCCGAAGCCCGGGGTCGCCCTCACCGTGGGCGGACGGATCCCGCTCGTTCCGCTCGCCGGGGTCCCACCGCCCATCGACCACGTTCGACGACGTCTCGCCTACACCGAGCTGAGCTCCACCGCGCGCAACGAGCTCACCGCCGCGCTCGAGAGGATCGTCCGGGACGACGAGCCCCGGTTCCTGAGGTTCATCAACGAGGCGCCCTCGGTCTCCCGACGGTTCCACCTCCTCGAGCTCCTCCCCGGGATCGGGAAGAAGACGATGCTCGCCCTCGTGGAGGAGCGGCGTCGGGCGCCGTTCACGAGCTTCAAGGAGCTCGGCGAGCGCATGCACTTGACCCACCCCGAGCACCTCATCGTGGCGCGCATCGAGCAGGAGCTCTCCGGTGCCCCGGACAAGTACCGGCTCTTCGTCGCTCCGTGACGGGAGCCCCCCCACGGGCGGTGTCCCGCACCGTCCGACGGAGATCGCCGACCGGCTCGCCCTCCTCGGGGTCGTCCCGTCGCGGGCGCTCGGCCAATCGTTCCTGTGCGACGAGTTCACCGCCGACGCGGAAGCCGCGCTCGTCGAGCTGCCCCGGGGGGCCCCGGTAGTCGAGGTCGGCGGAGGGCTCGGGTTGCTCACCGAGGCGCTCCTGCGCCGGGGCCTGGGGCCGATCACCGTGATCGAGCGGGACCGCCGGCTCGCCGCGCATCTCCGTCGCGTCTTCGGCGAGCGGGTCCGGGTCACCCTGGGGGATGCGCTCCGCGTGGAGCTGGGAGAACCCGCGGCGGTGGTCGGGAACCTCCCGTTCTCCGTCGCGACGCCGATCCTCACCCGCCTGTTCGAAGCCCGGGTCCCGCGCGTCGTCGCTCTCCTCCAGAAGGAGGTGGGCGAGCGCTACGTCGCCCGCCCGGGAGGGCGTAGCTACGGCCGACCGGCCATCCAGGCATCGCTCTACGGCGAAATGGAGCGGTTCGCGGTCGTCCCCGCCCAGAAGTTCTACCCGGAGCCGGCCGTCGACGGGCTCATCGTGCGGTTCACGGCCCGCCCCGGTCCGCTGCCCGTGAGCTCCCCGGCTCGGTGCGAGGCCCTGGTACGGCAGGTGTTCGGTCGACGACGTAAGCAGCTCGGGAACATCCTGCCGGCCGTCGTCGGCGGGCGCGCCCGGGCGGAGCTCCTCGCCTCAAAGGCCGCCTGGCCGGTCGGTTGGCCCCGTCAGCGGCCCGAGGAGCTTCCCCCCGAGGCGTACTTCGCGCTCGCAAACCTGATCGAGGAGCGGCCCCGGTAGCCCATGTTCCGAGCCCGGGCCGGCTCGCCCGCCCCCGGAACGGGTCGAAAAAAGATAGGTACATATAGCTAGGAACGACGTTTCCAGCCGTAATGCGCCTGCGAGCCCTTCGAACGCGACCCGGCCAACGTCGGGGGGTCTCCAACATCATCGCGGCGCTCCTGCTCGTCGCCATGACCGTCATCGCCGGCACGACGCTCTGGACCCTCGCCTTCCACTACCCGAGCCAGGGCATGAACCTCAGCTACATCGCCCGGGCCGGCCTCAAGGGCCCCGTCTGGGGCGACCCGACGGATTGCGTCCCCGCGGGCTACCCGGTCTCCCCCGGGAGCACCTGGGGGGTCGCCGAGCAGAACGCCTGGTGGACGGAGTGCTACGACAATCAGGTCGGGAACTACTCGCTCATGAACCTGAGCGAGATCGTCTTCACCGCGGTCTCCCCCTCGAACATCCCGCTCGCGTCGATCGACCTCGAGTTCCTTTGCCACAACTTCTCCGCCGGGCCGGCCACCACCGTCCTCCTCAGCGGTTCGCTCGCCTCCATGACCTGGTTCCCCGGAGCGACCACGAGCCCCGCTCCGAACGCGCCGACGCTCGGCTACTGCGGGTCCTTCGACGCCCGGGATTACGGGGGAGGCGCCTTCGGCACCTTGTACAATCGTCTCGGGATCTTCGTACCGATCCAGGCGGGGGTGAACGTCCTTCAGGCCGGCGACACGTTCATCCTGTACGTCCACACGCCGGACTCGGTGTACGACCCGGGACCCCCGGCGTACGGCGGGTCGATCCCCGCGGGGCCGGATTCCGACGACTATCACGGCGCCCCCACCTGGTGCTTCATCACCCCCGGCGCGTGCGAGATCAAGGTACTGTACGTGGGGAGCTCGACCCAGCTCCTCGCCGACATTCCGATCTACTCCATCTCCGGCGCCGGAGAGTGAGCCCGCCACTCCTCGCACCGCGGGGGGAGGAAGGACGCTCCGGAAGGACGGAACCTGGTCCCGAGAGAGGGTTCTGTCCCCGATTCGTCGGATTAGGCGACCTCCTCGACGCCCGTAACATTCCGTCGGACGGCCATCTCGATTAGCTCCCGCCACCGGAATCCCTGAAGGGGCGCAAACCCCGCCGCGACTCCGGGCGTCGTCCCGAGCGCGAGGTGGTCCCGAATCAGGTTGTAGTGAACCTGCCAGCCCACCGAAAGGGCGGACGCCCCGCCTTCGTTGTCATAGGCTCGCATCGTTTTGGTCCTGTCCTTCGAGGTCCCGTTCAACCTTTCGAGGATGTTGTTCGACTCGGCCGCCCGGATGCTCGGCACGACCCGGTGAGGGCTCCATCGGTTGCCGGTGTGGACCTTCTTGGTCCATCGGGCTTCCCCGGGGACAGCAGGCCGACCGAACTCTCTCTTGATAGCCACTGGGTAGGAGGGAAGGCCATCCGAGCGTAGTTCGGTCGGACGAACCTCGGTGGCGGACTTGGCCTGCTTGAACGCGGCCCGAGCCTCCGGGACTCCACGGCCCTTGCTGATCCGAGAAGCCAAGAGAAATCGCGTCTGAGCGTCCATCACATTCCAGAGGTAGAAGTGTTCCCCATCTACGTTAACGACCCGCTCATCAACGTGCCAAGTCTCCCCGACCTTCGCGCCCTGGGAGTTCATCCACTCCGCCGCGAGCGCCGAGTAGTGCGCCACCCACCTGTACACCGTCATCGGCGAGAGGTGGAGGTCGTAGGCTTGAGCGAAATGCTCGGCGACCTGACGGAAGGACACTCCCCGGAAGTAGAGGTCGAGCGCCTTGGCGATCATCTCGGGATCCGACCGCCGGTTATGGAAGCCCTCCTTTCCGGAGAAGCACGCGCCGCACGCCCGGCACCGGAACTTGGGGACCGCGCCGCTCTTGTTCAACCGCTTGCCGTCGCCGACGACGTTCCCGGAGTGACAGACCTCACACGACGGGCCGGGCTCGGGGAGGGCCTTTGCCGTCTCCGCGAACCCCTCCCGGAACTTCACCGCGAGGATGTGGATGCACGCCGAGCCCTCGGTTTCCAGGTGGAACCGACATTCGCAAATCCACCGGCCCCGCTCGCACCTGACCTTGTAGACGACTTCCGGGTTACTCTGGGAGCGAACGGAATACTCGGCAGGGGCACGGGCTTCAATCTGGTCTCCTCGGGCGACAATCGCCAGGGCGGGGGTTCGAGTGTCCTTCCACGGCTTCATCATCTTAGGATATCTCCACTACCTAACATGGCACCTATGTATATAAATCAAGGGTAGCAAAATCGACCCGATGATAGGTAGGATAGACTATATATAGGGGTGTGACTATTCATAGGTAGCGACAGGTTCGATGGAGAAGACCAAGGTCGTCATCGCGCAGTCGAAAAGCCGCTCGCTTCGCACAACCATCCCGGTAGGAATCGCTCGTCAGTTCGACATCACAGATGAGTCGGAACTCACGTGGGAAATCGAGGCCAAGGACAACGAGCTACGGATCGTCGTTCGACCCCTCAATCCTAGTTCGAAGACGAGCGGCAAACGCATGGAGAACCATGGCTAGCGCTGAGGATGCCAAGGGGCGGGCTCGGTCCATGGAAGTCAGCATCCTACACAATCTGGAGAGCCACCTCGGGAGCGACCCCCGCGCTCAGTGTCACCGGGTGGAAGGCCCTGGCGGGAATGTTATCGAGTTGTTCAACGTTGACTGCGAGATTGGACTGCGCAATGTTGAGGCCGAGTCAGTAG
>Ga0326728_10025518_pt1 | contig 10570 bp, 10 predicted proteins | sample MB3enrmetagenome_FD_207602 | JGI IMG/M metagenome (GOLD analysis project Ga0326728, IMG submission 207602) | Lab enriched peat soil microbial communities from McLean, Ithaca, NY, United States - MB31MN | ecosystem: Environmental > Terrestrial > Soil > Wetlands > Peat | place: USA: New York...
GCCCGTCACGTCCGACGCCCCCATATGTTCCGAGTGCGGCTCCATCATGACGCGCAACGGAAGCTGCTACAAGTGCGGCAACTGCGGCGGCACCAGCGGCTGCAGCTAGGCTCGTGACCAACTGTCGGACCCCCGCCTGGGAGGGGCAGGAAGAGACTGTCGCAAGGCCTCGATCAGCAGCCGGGTATCTGATCCACGCTCTTCATCGTCCCCAACCAGTCCAAGTCGTCCAAGCCCGCGCACTACTGAAAGAATGACCGAAGTCCGCGCAACAACTCGTCTCTCTTCTCGCCCTTCAAGCGGCACAACCGCTTCACGACCAAGCTCGAATGCAGCGTGAAGAGTTTCGCCAGCCGCGCGACCGAATCTTTTGGCAGCGCACCCTCCACCACATCGCGCGGCCCCACGGGGACTGTTGCCACGTCGCGCGTGATCTGCGACGTAACCGCAAGCAGCACGACATCCTCGTTGCGGGCGTTGAACGCGTCTGGCGAAACCACCACCGCCGGTCTTCGCTTTGTCGAGGTCAGGTCGGTAAACGGAAACGAAACGAGGACAACATCGCCCTGCCTATAAGTTGTCGTAGACGGCATCCTCCTCGTTGTCCCAGAACTCAAAGCTGCGCTCGGCTGCTTTCAGCCACGCCAGCTCGTCTTTCAGGCCGTGCAGTTCCTCTTCCGAGAACACGCGGTAGACCTCGCCATTGGCCGCGCCCTTCACTTCCTCCAGCGGCCTGAAAACCCCGTTCTCAAAACGTGCAGGGATGCTCATATCTCAATAGTAGTCTCAGGGCGCCGCCTCCGGTAGCGCCTTCCCCAAGCTTCGCCCCACCGAGGCCAACCCGCGGCAGGAACCTGCAGCTTCTGGCCGTCACGCACGACGCCCCGCCCGGCCTGACCTAACGCCCGGCGGGGCGCAGCTCGCCCCGCTTTAGCCAGTTGGCCAGAAACAATCCGGCGATGATAAAGGTCGGGCCGGCGATGGTAAGAATCCAAATCAGCCTCATTGCCGGGGACACTGGGCGCGACATGGATACGACCCACGCGACATATAGCAAGCCGGCGGCCCCATAAATCGCCGCCCCGATCCACTCCCAGCGCCAAGCCAGCACCAGGGCCGCGATCAGCACGAACGACGGAATCAGGTGCATCGTCAGCGCCAGCACCGTCTGCCAGAACCCAAGATGTTCATCGAAGACATCCATGGCAAAAAGGCTCAAAAAAGCGATGAACGCGATCGACAGAATGCGCGGCGTCCAAAACAACGCCCGCTTCGAGAATTGAGTCATATTGCCTCCTCTTGAGAGACTACCCCTGCGCCCTGCGAAAAGTCCTTCCGGATCGCTTACAAAACGCTGACGGAATTCTCATTCGTGCGGGAAATATCAAGCCGGATCTTTGTCGGCCGTAGCGGCGCCGCAGGAGTGTAGAGAATTCCGGCACTGCCCTGCGGCCGTTCGCGATTTCATCGCCGCGGGGCAGGACGGCATCGGCAGCGTGATCGGCATTAAGGTGGATCCGCGCACCAACACGCTCTGGGCCAACAGCCTCAGCAACACCGAAGGCTCGGGCGTGTTCCACTACGACCTGGCCACCGGCCGCCTGATCCGGAAGTACGTGTTCCCCGACGGTGTGACGGCGGCGAAGCTCATTGGTCGGCTGCCAGAAGAGGCAATGGAGAGGCTGATGGAACTATGCCGCACGTTTCGTGAGTTGCAGGATACTTGTTGTCGCGCTCATGTCCTTTCCATCGCGGCACTGTATTCGCCACAGCGCGCCGCCCGGTTACATAGGGCTCGATGATACAGGGCTTGCTGTGCCGCCGCCACATGGGCCTCATCGCCCCGCCAAATTTCCAAAGCCGGTTGCTGGATGGCGCGGGCAAATGAAAACGCCAACGCCCACGGCAGTCGCGATTTGAATCGGACATTCATCGCATTCAAACGGGCCGAGGCCAGTTCACTGGATTGGCCGCCCGACAAGAACGCAATCCCCGGAACGGCAGCGGGGACGGCCCGCAAGAGACACCTCACCGTGGCGCCGGCGACCTCGTCCACCGTATCTTGTTGGGGGCAGGCCAGTCCCGGAAGCACCATGTTGGGCTTCAGGATCATTCCCTCCAATATCACCCGTTGTAGGTATAGTTGATGGAAAACCCTTCGCAGGACTTCCTCCGTTACCTCCGAGCACCGTTCCAGAGGGTGGTCGCCATCCATGAGCACTTCCGGCTCGACGATGGGGACCAGTCCCGCTTCCTGGCACAACGCGGCATAGCGGGCCAATGCCTGCGCGTTGGCCTCGATCGCAGCCCGGCTGGGAATGCCATCGCCCACGGCAATCACCGCGCGCCACTTGGCAAAACGGGCGCCCATTTGCGAGTATTCGGCAAAGCGGTCGCGTAATCCGTCCAGACCTTCGGTTATTGTCTCTCCCGGAAAACCTGCCAGGTCCTTTGCACCGGCGTCTACTTTGATACCGGGAATGATTCCGGCATCCTTGATGACTTTGATAAAGGGACTGCCGTCTTTCTTCTCCTGACGGATCGTCTCGTCATAGAGAATCACGCCGCTAATGCACTCACCCAGATGGGGCGTGGTCAGAATCAACTCCCGATAAGCGTGCCGGGCCGCCACGGTCTGGGGAATCCCCAGCTTGGCAAATCGTTTGTTGCAGGTGGGATTACTTTCATCCATCGCCAGCAGGCCCTTGTCGCCGGCGACCAGCATTCTCGCAATGTCGGTAAGCTCTTGCGCATTCATTTGGGGATGCTCCATTTCCAGTTGCGAATCTCCGGCAGGTCCTCCCCGTATTTGTCGATGTATTGTTTGTGCTCGATGAGCTTGTCCTTGAGCTGCTGCTTCAGGTAGATGCCCCTGTCGCCGGTCTGCGGGAGGCGGTCGATGGCGTCCATTACGAGGTGAAAGCGGTCCAGCTCGTTCAGCACCGTCATATCGAAGGGTGTGGTGATGGTGCCTTCTTCCTTATAGCCGCGGACGTGGATATTGTCGTGGTTGGTGCGGCGGTAGGTCAGCCGGTGGATCAACCACGGGTAGGCGTGGAAGGCGAAGATGACCGGCTTGTTCTTGGTGAAGAGCTCATCGAAATCCATGTCGCTCAACCCGTGCGGGTGCTCGCTTTGCGGCTGTAGCTTCATGAGGTCGACGACGTTGACCACCCGGATTTTCAGCTCGGGCAGATGCTCACGCATCAAGGAGACGGCGGCCAGCGTCTCCAGTGTGGGCACGTCGCCACAGCAGGCCATGACCACGTCGGGTGCAACGCCCTGGTCGTTGCTGGCCCACGGCCAGATGCTGATGCCTCGGGTGCAGTGCTTGACGGCGGCGTCCATCGTCAGCCACTGCGGCGCCGGATGCTTACCCGCGACCACCACATTGACGTAATGGCGGCTGCGCAGGCAGTGGTCCATCACCGACAGCAGGCAGTTGGCGTCCGGCGGAAGGTAAACGCGCACAACCTCGGCTTTCTTGTTGACCACGTGGTCGATGAAACCGGGATCCTGGTGGGTGAAGCCGTTGTGATCCTGCCGCCAGACATGCGAGGCCAACAGATAATTCAGCGAGGAAATCTTCCGCCGCCACGGCAGGCCGGATGTGACCTTCAGCCACTTGGCGTGCTGGTTGAACATCGAATCGACGATGTGGATGAACGCTTCGTAGCAATTGAAGAGCCCATGCCGCCCGGTGAGCAGGTAGCCCTCCAGCCAGCCCTCGCATTGGTGCTCGCTGAGCATCTCCATCACACGGCCCGCAGGGGCGAGAAACTCGTCGTTGGGCACGGTGGCGGCATCCCATTGGCGTTTGGTCACTTGAAAGAGGGCTTCCAGGCCGTTGGAGAGTGTCTCGTCCGGGCCAAAGACCCGGAAATTCCGCTGCTCGCTGTTCAGCTTCGTCACATCGCGCAGGAAAGGCCCGAGCACATGCGTGTCGCCGATGCCGGGCGCTCCCGGCGAGGGCACATCGGCCGCGTAGTCGCGGAAGTCCGGCATCCGCAGGTCGCGCAGCAGAATGCCGCCGTTGGCGTGTGGATTCGCGCCCATGCGCCGTTCGCCCTTGGGCGCGAGTTCGGCCAGTTCCGGTTTCAGGCGGCCCTGATCGTCGAAGAGTTCCTCCGGCCGATAGCTCCTCAGCCAGTCTTCCAACTGCTTGAGGTGTTCGGGATGCGTGGCCGGGTCGGAAAGCGGCACCTGGTGCGCCCGGAAGGTGCCTTCTACGGGCAAACCATCGACTACTTTCGGCCCCGTCCAGCCCTTGGGAGAGTTGAGGACGATCATCGGCCAGCGCGGGCGCTTGAGGTCGCCGTGGACTCGGGCGTCCTGCTGGATTTTCTGGATCTGCTCCACCACCGTGTCGAGCGTCGCGGCCATGGCCTCATGCATCGGCGCGGGCTCGTGCCCCTCGACGAAGTAGGGCGTCCACCCGTAGCCGCGGAGCAACTGTTCCAATTCCTCGTGGGTGATCCGCGCCAGGACGGTGGGGTTGGAAATCTTGTAGCCGTTGAGATGCAGGATCGGCAGCACCGCTCCGTCGGTGGCCGGATCGAGAAACTTGTTGGAATGCCACGCTGTAGCCAGCGGTCCGGTTTCCGACTCGCCGTCGCCCACAACGCAGGCGACGATCAGATCGGGATTGTCGAACACTGCACCGAACGAATGGCTCAGCGAATAGCCCAGCTCGCCGCCCTCGTGGATCGAGCCCGGGCACTCCGGCGATGCATGGCTGGGAATTCCTCCGGGAAACGAAAACTGAATGAAAAGCTTCCGCAGCCCGGCCTCGTCCTGGCTGATGTTGGGATAGATCTCGCTGTAAGTGCCCTCGAGATAGGTGTTGCCCACGACAGCAGGGCCGCCGTGGCCGGGGCCGGAGACGTAGATCATGTCGAGGTCGTATTTCTTGATGACCCGGTTCAAGTGCGCGTAAATGAAGTTCTGCCCAGGGGTCGTGCCCCAGTGCCCGAGCAGCATGTGCTTCACATCCGCGAGCGTTAGCGGCCGCTTCAGCAGCGGATTGTCATAGAGATAAATCTGGCCTACCGACAGATAGTTGGCGGCGCGCCAGTAGGCATCCATCTTGTGAAGCAGCTCCGGGGAAAGAGTTCCTGTCTTCATGGTTCAATTCTCCTTTTCTCCTCATTCTGCAATCCCAACGAAGCCAGTTTCGCGCGCGTGGACGCGTAATCCGTGTGAAGAATGCTCCGAATCCCCAAGCTTTCCGCGATCTGGACGAACATCGGCGTGTTTTCGATATAGACGACCTGCCGGGCTGGGACCTGGGCGATGTCCAGCGCCAGCCGATAGATCTCCGCGTCGGGTTTGCGGACGTGGACGAAGCAGGAGGAAATAAAAGAATCCACAAACCCGTCCAGCTTGAACTTTCGAATCCGATACGCATTCAGTTCGCGCGCTTCGTTGCTGACCACGACGGTCCTCAGCCCGTGCCGGACCTTGAGCTGAGCGACCAACTCGATCATCTCGGGGAAGGGTTTCGATTGCGCGAACATGAAGCGCCGAAACCGACCCCGGGTGAACGCTCGCTTTTGGTAGAAGACCACTCGACTCAGATATTCTTCCAGCGTGAGCCTTCCCTCCTCGTAAGTGTCGAAAATCAGGTGGTGCCGATCCTCCATCTCGGCCAACTCCAGCTTGAAGAAGGCAGCCGCCCGTTGGCGGGCAAGATGATCCCACCCGTTGCTGAGCAGAACACCACCTGCATCCAGAAACAAGCAGGTGATGGCCCTCCCTTTTTTCATGGTCTCTCCTTCCCTCAACCGGATCATCGCTGCCACAGGATTCGTGCGTTTTCCAGTGGGATTGCAACACCATCGCAGCGCGGTACCACTCGCGCCGTATAGTCGGTGACCGGACGCGTCGCGGGCACCTGGGCGACATAAGCATGGCCGCTGTCGGTGCCTGCCAATTGGCGGACGCGGGTCATCTCCTCTCGGATTGGACTTCCGCCATTGGTCCCCTCGGCATACAGCTCGACACGCACAGCGTTCGGATCGAGGCCATTGAGAAACACCTCAGCCTCAAAGATGTGCTGGACCGCATTGGTCTGTACCTTCACATCGCCAAAGCGAAGGGTGGCCCATTTCTCTTGCAGAGCATGTTCCCAATTGGCGATGTTCTTGCCGGCTGCGCCTTTGTCGGCAGCGCGCTTACGGTAGGCGGCGGCAGCCGGCAGATAGTGTTGCTCGGTGTATTCGCCCACGGCGCGGTTTGCGGAAAAGCGCGGCGTCAAGCTCGCCATGCTATTCCGCATCCGCGCTACCCAAGCTGTAGGGATACCTTGTGCGTCGCGGGCATAAAACTCGGGAATCACTTCCCGTTCGAGCAGGTCGTAGAGTGCTTCGGCTTCAGCCCCATCCCAGGCCGGATCGTCGCCATGCTCCCGGCCGTCCCCCAACGCCCAGCCGGCTTCCGGCGTGTAGGCCTCCGCCCACCAGCCATCCAGCTCCGAGAGATTGATGCCGCCATTGACCAGCACCTTCATGCCGCTCGTCCCGCAGGCTTCCCAAGGCCGCCGTGGCGTGTTGATCCAGACGTCCACGCCCTGCACCAACTGCCCGGTCAAGAGCATGTCGTAGTCGCTGAGGAAAATCGCATGGGGACGCGCCTCGGGCTGCCAGATGAAATGCATCCATTCCCGAATCATGGCCTGTCCCGCCTGGTCCGCAGGATGCGCCTTGCCGGCGATGATGAGTTGCACGGGGCGCTGCGGATGGGTCAAGAGACGGAGCAGTCGCGCCGGATCGTGCAGCAGCAAGTTCGGCCGCTTGTAGGTCGCAAAGCGGCGTGCAAAGCCCAGCGTAAGAGCGTTGGGATCGAAGAGATGCTTCGCCGCTTCGACCTCCTCGGGCGGCGCGTGCCTTATCTCCATGTCCAGCGACAATCGATCTCGAACGTACTCCACAAAAGACTTGGTGGCGGCGGTCCGAAATTGCCAGAGCCTGGCGTCGGAAATCTGGCGAATATCCTGTTCCAGGTTTTTCGTCGTCCCCAGCCAGCGTTTCTTTCCACAGGCTTCTGTCCAAAGATCGTCGGCCGGGGCCGAGTCCCAGGTGGGCACGTGAATTCCGTTGGTCACATGTCCGATGGGGATTTCGTCCTCCGGCCAGCGCGGAAACAGAGGCAGAAAGAGGCGCCGGCTGACTTCCCCGTGCAAGCGGCTTACACCATTCACCGCACCGCTCCCGCGGATGGCCAGATACGCCATATTGAAAGGCTCCGACGAGTCGGCCGGGTTCTGGCGGCCCAGAGCCAGCAAATCGTGGAATGCAATGCCAAGCTCCCTTTCGGCATACCCCCTCAGGTGTCGCTCAATGAGGGAAGCGTCGAAACGGTCAAGACCGGCGGCCACGGCCGTGTGGGTGGTGAAGAGATTACCTGCACGAGTAACCGCCAATGCCACTTCGAAGGGCTGCCCGGTCTCTTCCATGAAGCTGCGGGCACGTTCCAGGACGGCGAACGCCGCGTGGCCTTCATTCAGGTGGCAGACCTCCGGTTGGATGCCGAGGGCGCGGAGCAGCCGCCATCCGCCGATCCCCAGGAGTAGTTCCTGCTCGAGGCGCAAATCCGGCCCGCCCCCGTAGAGCTCGCTGGTAACCCCCCGATCGATAGGAAGGTTCGCCGCATCGTTGCTGTCCAAAAGGTAAAGCTTCGCCCTGCCGACCTGGACCTGCCAGGCGCGCAGCCAGACCGAGTATCCCGGCAACGTAATCTCCAGCCGTAACCACTCCCCGTTCGGTTGCCGCAACGGTGTGATGGGCAGTTGTCCGGGATCGTTATAGGGATAGAGGGCCTGTTGCGCTCCGTCCTTGTCGATCTCCTGGCGAAAATAACCCTGCTGGTAGAGCAGGCCCACCCCCACCACCGGCAGACCGAGATCGCTAGCGGCTTTGAGTTGATCGCCGGCCACATTACCCAGCCCGCCCGAGTAGATGGGCAAAGCTTCGCTCACCATGAATTCCATGCTGAAATACGCGGCGCAGGTCAGGGAACTCTGCGCATGATTCTCCTGAAACCACGCGGGCGCCGCCAGCGCGTTCCGCCTGGCCTGCACCCAGCCATCGAGGTTTTTGCGAAAAGCGGAATCGGCCAAGACGCGCTCGATCCGGTCGCGCGAGACCGTTTGCAGGACCACCCAGGGGTTATGTGCGATCGCCCACAGTTGCGGATCAAGCTGCCGCCACACTTCGTCGGTGGCGTGATTCCACGACCAGCGCAGATTCAGGGCAAGCTCCGCCAGGGAATCGAACCCCTCGATTTCCGTGGGTAGAAGGTTGTACATCGGGTGGCTGACGCGAGTCTGTTCGCTCATGGTTTCTCCTGCCTCAATGGTAGTCTCACCGCGCCGCGTCCGGCAGCGCTTCCACCGATGCCACCAGTTCGCCCGTCAGCCTCAGCACGTTCCATTTGGCTCTCTCCAGGGCGTACTGCGCATCGTAGAAGGCAATCCACTTGTGGTTCTCGACGATGCGCGCCTCCTCTACCTGGCGCAGCATGGCGCGGCCTTCCTGCATCTGGGTCAGGTTCATGGAAAGCTGCTCGCGCGCGACATCCAGATCCAACGCCGCCACTTCCGCCGCGGTCTCGGCTTTCTTCACATCCCGGAACGATTGCTGAAGGTCCGAAGCCAGGCGGTTGCGCGAATTCCCCAGCTCGATTCTCAAGTGGGAAATTTCGGTCTGCGCCTGCGCGATCTGCGCGCTCACTCCCGACCCGCTGAATACCGGCAATTGGAATGAAACGCCAAGCTGCACGTTGTTGCGCTGGAACTTCTGGAAAAACTCGGCGTAGTTATTGAACTTGGCGAGCATGCCGTACTGCGCCACCAGGTCCATCTTCGGCCACCGTTCCGCCCTCTCGCCGCGCATCTCCAGGCCCTTGGAGACGATCTGCGATTGCAGCTTGCGCAGCTCCTGGTTGGATTCGAGCGCGGCCTGGATGGCCTGCTCTTCGGATGCCGGCAACGCCGGCGCGCGGCGTTCCTCTTCCACCGCCCGCACGCGCTCGTCGGCGGAGAGGCCGATGGCTATCGCCAGCGCCGTCTCGGCCGTGGCCTGGTCGGCCTCCAGGCTCTCGGCGGTCTGGCGCGCGCGCGCCACATCCAGGGCCGCCTGCTTCTCCGCCAGCGGCAGGGCGCGGCCTTCCCGCACCAGCGCCCGGACGGTTTCGAGAACCTTCTCCAGGCTTTCGGCGTCCTTTCGCGCCAGGGCGCCGATGCGCGCGGCGCGTTCCGCATCCAGGTACAGTGACGCCGTGCGATACGCCACCTCGTCCCGCTTGCTCGCCACGCCTAAGGCAGCCCCGCGCGCATCCTCTTTCGCCTGGGCCACCGCGAAACTCTGTGGCCGGTTGAAAAGATCCTGGGTGGCGCGCCCTTGCACGATACTGGGCGCCGAGCCTTCGATGCTCATGGGAAAACCGTTGCTATACGCCAGCCCGCTGCCCACGGTGAGGCGGGGCGTGAAGGGATCCTTGGCCACGCGAACCGCCTGCCGGGCGCTCTCTTCTTCGAGGCGGCTCAGAGCGATGTCGGGATTCTGCTTGAGCGCCGTCTCGACCGCCTGCCGCAACGTCATGGGGCGCACTTCGGCGCGCAGCAGGCATGCCAATCCCAGGAAGGAGGCTGCTATTTTACGCATACCTCATTGTAAAAAAAACCCGGCGGCGGGCCCGCCAGGCCCGGCGCCGGGTGATGGTTTCCAGTTCCTGTTCAGCTCAGTTGTAGTGGGCCGCGTTGACCTCGGCGAACCGGGCATGCTCGGCTGGCAGCTCGTCCAGCGCGAACATGGAATTCGTCGGGCAGACCGGAACGCACGCGCCGCAATCGATGCAGTCAACCGGATTTACGTAAAGCTGGGGGGCCTCTTCAAAGCCGGCCTCGTCCTTCTTGGGGTGGATGCAGTCCACCGGGCAAGCTTCCACGCACAATTCGTCCTTGGTGCAGGTGTCCGTAATTACGTATGCCATGCCTTCCAGGGGTGCAATTCCCGGGCCAGCCGTCCATCAGCCTAAGTGGCAGAAAACAAGACGTATAACTCCGCACTCCCGGACTCATGGGTGGGTGAATCCACGCAGATCTGGCGCGGGGGTTGGTCTAATCACCCGAAATGGGAAACAGCGGCCGGCCCGCCAGCGAAGTGCGGAATCCGTAAATCGCGATCAAAGCCACCGCCAGCAGCGGGATCGGCGCCAGCCCGATATACCACGCGGAAACGTCCAGCGTGGGCGGACACAATTCCAGCAAGCCATAGCACGTGAACCCCACGATGGCCGCCAGCAGTCCGAACCGCAGCAGCACAAACGTCAGCGCGCCGAAGAAGAGCGCGTTTTCGAGCATCGCCACCCGCGGAGTGGCTGACCCGATGGCGGGAATGATCGACATGATGGCCACGAAAACCGTCGCGGCGATCCATTGCTTCCGCAGCAGCACCCGCAAAAGAAACAGCATGAGAAAGAAAATCATGCTGGATGAGAGGGCGTCGGGAACCGCGTTCAGCATTTGGGCGACTTCGTAGCGCACCCCCAGGAACGGGTTCAGATACGGGAG
>Ga0326728_10025519_pt1 | contig 10569 bp, 10 predicted proteins | sample MB3enrmetagenome_FD_207602 | JGI IMG/M metagenome (GOLD analysis project Ga0326728, IMG submission 207602) | Lab enriched peat soil microbial communities from McLean, Ithaca, NY, United States - MB31MN | ecosystem: Environmental > Terrestrial > Soil > Wetlands > Peat | place: USA: New York...
GCGCCATTTATCAGTGGTTGGCAACCTGGAACAACCAACCCAAACCCTTCGTCTGGCGAGCCCCCGCGGACGTGATCCTCGACAAGGTGCGCCGTTGTAAAGAATTAACTGGGACACCACACTAGCGTTAACTGCGCTTTGCGCCAGGCTCCGCGACCTGATCCGGAATTTGTTCCTGCTTGACCCCCCACCCCCACAACCTGCAAAACGTTGGGCCTCCTTCCCGCCACGGCTGGAAAACGATGTTGGAGGGAACACCAAATTATGGTTTTCCTCAGACTATCTTTCTGATAATAAATGAGTTATTTAAATTTACCATAACCCGATCAAAGCACCAACTTATTGAAAATAAACAAGTTGACATTTTAGAGTGAGTCAAAGCCTATCAAAAAGAGGCCAAAAATCCGGGGTATGTCTTACGATGTTATTGAAAACAAACGAAGAAGAAATTTTTGCTTTTGGGCTTGAAACGATTTTAATGAAAACACACAAGTTAAATTCGTCTTGAAACGATGCTGATGAAAAAACAGGGAGTTATGAAATTCCCGGGACTACTCAGAAGGTCAGTGGTTCCCCGCGGGCCGGGGGTTTCGCCGCCACGGCCTCGCTCGCGGGGCCATCGAGATCTTCTCGAAGAGGGCTCCAGCAATTGTTGGCGTTTTCAGTTGGGAAGCCTGCGGGGGGCTAGGTGGACGCACGCCGAGTGCTCGTCGCGTGGGGGTGAAATAAGCTCGCGCGGCGGACCCAAAGGCCCGCCGCGCGTTAACCATGAGGTGTGGCCTACCTACGGAAGAGCCTGCCGCGTGCCCGGCGGTCAGACGCGCCCTGACAACCTCATGGTCGGCCGGGTCTCGAAATGCACCCCCACTGTGAGCCTGCCGGTGCCCACAGCCGGGAGCAAGACGAGAACCACAGCCGAACTCGACCGAGGTCAAATCAAGAGCTGTACGGTCAATTCCTCCTTCGGCGTTTCGGGTTGGTAATGGGGCCTCCAAGGCTCCTCGTAAACCACCTGATAGCCCCGCACATGACTGTCTATGTCGTGGTAATAGTGCACATGCAGGATGCTGGAAGGTTTAGTCTCCTCCGACCAATGATTAAAGGCTTCTTCCAACACCAGTCGATTTGCTACTTCCGGGATGACAATCGTTGTAGCCTTGAATGATTTTTCCTGCATGGCGACTTCCCCTCCCTCAAGATTTCCCCCGAGGCGCTCCGTGAGATACTTCGCCCAAATCCTTCATTCCGGATCCACGCGCTCAGGCAAGCTCCGCTCCAGTCTATGTATCGGCAGAGCGGGGTAGAACTTGAATTAAATGTCTCTCACGCTGGGAGAAAAATGCGATGCTTTATAACGCCCCGCAACCGGGTAGCCGCGGCCTTGTGGTATTCTTAGTTGATGAACGAGCTGATCCAAATCGAGTTGTCGCCTGTCGCCACGCGCCGGCCGGAGTGGTTAAAGGTTCGCATTCCAGGCGGCGACAACTATTTTGACCTGAAGCGGCTGATGCGTAGCCTCTCGCTGCACACGGTGTGTGAAAGTGCGCGTTGCCCGAACATCGGCGAGTGCTGGCAGCATCGCACGGCGACGTTCATGATCCTGGGCGAGCTCTGCACGCGGCGCTGCGGATTCTGCGCGGTTCCCAAGGGCAAACCCGCAGGCGAAGTCGATGCGGCCGAGCCGGAGCGCGTCGCCGAGGCCGCCGCGGGCATGGGACTGAAATACGTGGTGGTGACGTCGGTCGACCGCGACGACCTGGAGGACGGGGGCTCGACGATCTTCGCCCACACCATCGAAGCGCTGCGGCGGCGCATCCCTTCCTGCAAGGTGGAAGTGCTGATTCCCGATTTCCGCGGCTCCGACCCGGCGCTCGCAACGGTGCTCGGCGCCCGGCCCGACATCCTGAATCACAACACGGAGACCGTGCCGCGCCTGTATCCGGTGGCGCGGCGCGGGTCGCGTTACCAGCGCTCGCTCCGGCTGCTGCGGCGCTCGCGCGCAATTGCTCCGGCCATTCCTACCAAGTCCGGGCTGATGGTCGGCTTGGGCGAAACCCTGGACGAAATCCGCGCCGTGCTTGCGGATTTGGCCGACGCGGGCGTCGATATCGTGACCATCGGCCAGTACCTGCGCCCTTCGCGCGAACAGTTGCCCGTCGCACGCTTTTACTCGCCGGAGGAATTCGCCTCGCTTAAACAGGAGGGCGAGCGTTTGGGAATTCGCCACGTTGAATCCGGCCCGCTCGTCCGCAGCTCCTACCACGCACATGAACAGATAGAGAAACTGAGTCAGTGAATCGTTGCGCTCTCGGCTGATCTGGCCATCGGGTCATCTGGCCATGTGGTGATCGGTTCATTCAACGACCTCATCGGATCGTTGTCAAAACGCATGCCCCTGACCTGAGCACTCGATCGCCCGATGGCCCGATGAACAGATGGCCCGATCTCTTCACGGGAATTTCTGCCCGGGGTGGAGGCGCTCCAGGGCCTGGCTTGCCGCCTGATGAACGGCCGCATCAACTTCGGAAGTCTTCCCCGCCGTTCGCCGATAGACCTCTTGGTAAATCGCCTCCCCCTGTTGGGGTTTTTGCAAGCGGAAATTCAAGCTGCCGATGAGCATCGGCCACAGCGGGTTGCGTGGGAACTCCTGCTCCAGCTCCTCAAAGAGGCGCTGGGATTTTTCGTATTGCCTTTCGTTCGAGCGCGAGTAGTCCTTGGCGAGGTAGAACTTGGCTTCCGCCCGCGCCATCTCGCCTTTCTCGGCGCAGAGCTGGAGCTGGCGGAGACCTTCTTCGCGGCTGCCTCCGGGGAGGCCGATGAATACACTCAGAAGTTTGACGATGGTGGAGAGAGTGTCCACAAAGTAGTTGTAAATGCCCACTCCCAGGTAGGCGTCGGTAAGGCTGGGGTCAATTTCAAGCGCCCGAAGGAGAAGCGAGCGCATCCTCTTGCCGGCGCGGGCGGTGGGCAGGTCGCGGTCGTGGAGCCCTTCCAGCCGGGCGCGCAAGGCATAAGCAAATCCCGCGTAGAGATAGCTGCGCGCCAAATACTCGTGGGCGTGGATACGGACTTCGGCCTTTTGAATGGCCACCCTATCGAGGTCCAGGAAGTGTGAGTCGTAGGGCGTGGCTTCCATGTTGCTGACGTCGAAGACGTCCGGATCGATCAGGTTGGCCGAAGCATAGTAGATCTTCCACCAGGTGGCGTTGGCTTCGAGCACATAGCCCAGAGGTGACTCGGGATCTTTATGCTGAATCTGCTGGAAGACTTCCGTGGCGCCATTGAGGTCGCCATCCATCATCATGTCGAGTCCGTGCAGGGCGTATTGGCGGTCTTCCTCGTCACCCGGCCGGGCGGACCATGCCAACGCCGGGAGGGTGGCCGCAAGACTCGCTCCCACGATCGTCACCATCAGCGCCAGGCACTTCATCATCGAACTTAATCTTCGCATCAATGCGCCTGTCCAGGAATGGGGCATATTTGCATTATATCTTTCGAAGCCCTGCGGGCTTCTCAGCAGCATAGTCGAGCCGTTCGGAAATGGCAATGCCTCCCGCCGGGGATAGTGGTGTCATTTGGAAGTGGCACGGGCGTCCCGCTCGTGAACGGTCACGGCCAAGATGGCCGTGCCACAGCAAATGACACCACTACCCGCCGGGGGTAGATGGGGAGAGAGGTGTTTCGCCATGTTTACTACATAGCGTATACTGAAAAGCCTGGAAAATTCATAGAGATCATCACGGTCAACGGCGCCACGAAGAGGAAGTGCTCAAGGAGCGACGTCGATCTGTACGCCGCAGGAGAGCATCTTCAGGCAAAATAGGCTCAGGCATTGCACCACGGGCAGCTAGTCAAATTGCGGTTATCGGTCAGCATCTTTCGCGGCTTCGGTGGGTTGGTCAGGAGGACGAATGATTCGCCGAGTGATTTCACTTTTAGCAGCGGCCGTTTTGAGTCTGCCGGCGTTCGCGCCAACCCCGCCTGCCGATCGCGGCTGGATCGCCATCAGCAACAACTACGCGAACATGCTGATGCAGGTCGCGTTTAAGCATAATCCCGAATACGGGTCGACGGAAGGCCTCGCCCAGTTCGACACGAAGATCGCACAGCCCACCTTGGCGGATGAAGATCAGGAGCGGGAGGAGACGGCGGCGGTGCTCGCCAAGCTGAAGCGCGCGTCGGCGGAAAAGCCGCAGAAAGAGGTGGCGGAAGACCTCGAGATCATGATCCGCCAGGTCGAGCTCAGCTTCCGGCAGCAGGATTTCGAACGCGCGCACCGGGTGCCGTTCATCAACGCGTGTGGCATGGTTTTCAGCGGGCTGCGTATCTTGCTGGATGAGCAAACGCCCGCGGATCGCCGTCCCGCCGCCGTGGTCCGCATCCGTGAATATGCCGGCCTGGAGCCTGGCTACACGTCGATTACAGCGATATTGAAGCAACGGATCACGGAGCAGATGGCGAAGCCCGGCGTCGTCTATCCCGCGCGCGTGGAGATTGAAACCGAACTGGCGCGCGACTCAAACTACCTGGAGGGCATAGCCGCGCTCCTGGAGAAATACCATTTGACCGGCTGGCAGGAGCCTTACGGTCACCTGAAGACGCAGCTCACGGATTATGACGCGTGGGTGCGGGCCACCGTGCTGCCCAAGGCGCGCGCCGATTTCCGCCTGCCGCCGGAGGAGTATGGGCTTGACCTGGAAAACTACGGCATCGACATTCCGCCGGACCAGCTTGCCCGCCTGGCGCACCAGGCCTTCTCCGAGCTCCAGGAAGAGATGAAGCCGATTGCGCTCAAGATTGCGGAAGAACGCCACCTGAAGTCGAGCGACTATCGCGACGTGATGCGCGAGCTGAAGAAACAGCAGCTTGTGGGCGACGCCATTCTGCCGTTTTACGAAGAGCGGCTGAAACAGATCGAGAAGATCATCGTGGATCACCAGATCGTGTCGCTTCCCGCCAGGCCGGCCCGCATCCGCATCGCCACGGCGGCTGAGACGGCGCAGCAACCGGCGCCGCACATGCAGCCTCCACCGTTCCTGCACAACACGGGGCAGAAGGGCGTGTTCATTCTGCCGCTGAATATTCCGGCCGGGCCGGGGCAGACGGAGGCGGAGAAATACGACGACTTCGCCTTCGACGCGGCGGCATGGACGCTGACGGCGCATGAGGCGCGCCCGGGTCACGAGTTGCAATATGACTCGATGCTGGAGCAGGGGGTATCGCTGGCGCGAGTACGCTATGCCTTCAACAGCACCAACGTCGAGGGCTGGGGGTTGTACTCGGAATATCTCATCAAGCCCTACATGCCGCTCGAAGGGCAACTGGTGTCGCTCGACTACCGGCTCTTGCGGGCGGCACGGGCCTTCCTCGATCCGGAGTTGCAGGCCGGCAAAGTCACTCCGGCGGATGCCTATCGCGTGCTGGAGCAGGATGTGGTGTCTTCGCACGCCTTCGCGCAGGAGGAAGTGGAGCGCTTCACTTATCGCCTGCCGGGGCAGGCGAATAGCTATTTCTACGGGTACACTAAGCTGCTCGAGTTGCGCGAGGATACGGAGAAGGCACTGGGGGCGAACTTCAACCAGAAGAAGTTCCACGACTTCATCCTCGCGCAGGGCCTGTTGCCGCCAGACTTGATGCGCAAGACGGTGATGGACGAGTTCGTTCCCACCCAACAGAAGCAAAGTTCGCATCAGTAGTTGCCCCCAGGCCGGGCTCGCAGGCAGCCGCTGTCGACGTTTTCACCAGCCGGAGTAGGTTGGAGGGGCGTCACCTGGGAATAATGATGGGCAAGTGGTCCCATGCGGTTCGTAGCCGCACACTTTGATTCCTCCAGTCAGGGAAAACGTTGATTAAGTCCGGTTTTTGGGTGTGAATTTGCTCATCTTGTCGCGTACGTGAAGGGAGAAACGCATGGACACGCTAATAATTGTGTTCATTTTGTCACTTTCGCTGCTCGCTTTGGGCTTAGTGACCTACTTGGCGGTCAGGGGCATTCGTGCCTACTTCAAGGCGCGGGGCAAGCGTTTGATAACGTGTCCTGAGAACCAATGCGCGGCGGCGGTTGAGTTGGATGCCAAAGGCGCTGGCTGGAAGGCGCTCCGGGGCGAAAGCTATATGCGCCTGCACGATTGTTCCCGCTGGCCGGAGAAGGCGGGTTGCGCCCAGGATTGTTTGCAGCAGATTGAGACGCTCGGGCAGGGGTGCTTGGTCGGCAGCATCGTGGCATCATGGTATCACGGCAAGACGTGTTTCTATTGCCACAAGCCGGTAGATAAAGTTGAGGAATGGACCGGCCACATACCCGCCTTGCTGGGACCGGACATGAAGACCGTCACTTGGGGTGACATTCCGCCTGAGAAACTGCCCAAGGTCTTCGAGAATTACAAGCCGGTTTGCTGGTCATGCCACATTGCGGAGACCTTCCGCCGCGAGCACGCCGACTTGGTCACTGACCGTCCCGCGCGCTGGTAACTTCGGGCGACGCGGCAAGGCCAAAAGGCGCCGGAGGGGGTCTCCTGGCGCAGGAAGCATGTGGGTGTTAAGAGGATGGTCTCCAATCGTCCTATTATCGTGAGACCCCTAAAGTAAGTGGACAAATAAGTAGCCCCGTCCCTGGTTGTTACCAAGGGCGGGGCCAAATCCAGATGCGGAGCCAACCGCTTCTGAATTACCCAGGTATTCTGGTCCTTCCTAGACAAAAAATCAAGCCAAAGTCTAAATTAATTGCATGGGGCGCACAAAAGCCTGCCTGGGCGAGCGTCGTAATGCGGACCACTATGCAATGCCGGGGGAAACTGTACCACTGCTGGAAAAGGGAATCGCTTCACAATTCCACGGCGGTAGCAAGGTTCTGGGCAAGAAAGCTGGAGGGGTCTTTTTGAAGCTCCTCAAATTCGTTCTCAGAATACACCAGCGAGTGGGTGGGAACGGCGCGCGTGAAGATCTGGTAGGGGCTACGGCTGAACAGGTCAGGAAAATTCTTGCGGACGACGACGATCAGTTCGCCACCCGCGTCAGGCTTTCCCTTTTCTTGTGCCAGCGAACCAAACAGGAAGACCTTGAGAATTTCCGGGCGCGCGGCTTTAGCTTCGCCCACAGCCCGCCGCAAAGCCCGGATATTCTGGTCACGGTGGAGGTCTTCGGTTTCGGCGGCACTCAAGAGTTGGCCCTCCCCAAGGGATTTCGTTGCGGGAGCTTTGCTCCCTAAAGGAATCCACGTGACGCTGCGGGGCAAATCCGAAAGCGAAGCGCGCGTCACGCTCGCCACAACGGCCTAATCCGACATCCATAACACGTTTTTGCCCGGCCTGCTAAAGTTTTTTTAGGGGATTGCCGTAGTTTCGCTGTACCCCGGCCTGGTCCGGACGGCGGCCGTGATGGAGGCAGCTAAGGGTGGATGCCTCGACGTCTCTAACAGTAAAAGCCCGGAATTTATCGGGCGGGTGATTGTTGCCCTCGCTCACGATACAACCGTGTTGGAACGGAGCGGTAGAGTGCTTGTCGCAGCCACCGTGGCTTCCGAATTTCGTATTAAGGACATCGATGGCAAGCAGCCCATGCCGCTGACGCTCGAAAACGCGTGATTTCCTGGAAACCAACCGTACGAGCAACGGGATGGGCCCCCATCGCGGGTTTGTATTCGCTGAAACTTAAACGCGCAGCCACATGTACGTATTTCGGCTTCTCGAGACTGTTGGCGCGAAGTGTGGGGGCTACGAGCCAAAAGCACGAGTTGGACGTTATAGGTCCAAGTGAAGGGTTTCAGGGTGCGGTGTCCAGGCATGCTCGCCATCGGACGAAAGCTGTTTTTCAGTAGACTACTGTAGTATCAAACGGCCATCGCTTGCCCAAATTTGTCGCTTGATATGCCCAGGTAATTTCTGGACGTTGAACAGCAGTCAATTTAGAGTAAGCCGACGGAGGCGAGACATGCCTAAGAAAGGGCACGGCAGGAAGAGTCGAGGCAGAGCCAGCGTTGCGTGCTGAACCAGCTCGTGCGGCTTTCCGGCACGTAGAGGAAGCCGTGGCCGTTGGGGCACATGAGCCCCGTACAGTTCAACTCCAGGAAATACCTTGAGCGTTCGCCCACCCAGATAGGGTGAGTCAGCAGCCGGAAGCAAACCGGGCACCGCCGCCGCTGATCATTCAATGCCCATCGGAGTGCAAAGGTGTAACCCCATAACAAGCCCTCGAACTGAAGAACCGCCGGAATGAACGGTACGCCGTTGTAACCCAAAATAAGCAACCCGCAAAACGCCGTCAGCATGATTAACACGACTTTGCCGGAGAGAAATGTCCACCGGCGAAGCCACCCTTTCCAAGTGCGCAATCCGCTACGCGCCGGAAACTCGCCAAGCGATAGGGATGTGATCGCAGGCAAGACCGGAAAGGGAAAAATGAAGACGAAGAGGGAAGCGATGAGAGATTGATAAAAGAGGTCGGCTGATGATACCGATTCCCGATTCCCCAGCCACAGAAAAAACGCGATCACCATGCTGGAGGCTACGAGAGCCGCCAGAAACGCGATGCACTGCCTCGGAGATTCCAAGTGGAGCGTCGCCCGTTCCTTCCAGCGGGGCGTATTTCGCCTAAACCACAACGCGTCTTTGAACGATCCGAGACAAAAGGCTGTCACATGCCACCGGCCACCCGCCAGAGTGACATGCTCATGACTACATTTCTTGGAAGCGTACCAAAGCTCCGATCTCCATTCTGCCAGCCATTCCGTGCGTCTTTCACTGGGCACTAGTAATGCGGCAGCCCAGAGGATGGCAAGGTGCACGGTGTTCGAAGGGACAATCTCGGCGCTTCTCATGCCGTTTCAACCTCCTTCGCCGGAGCGAGTTTCGTCAGGAGCGGATAGCGTCGGCGGGATGCCTCGATGGTATTCCTGCCCACACCCGTAAGCTTGTAATATTTTCGCGGGGGGCGCCCCTCGGCATCCGCAATGGACTGTTTTTCCCATTGAGAAAGGATCAAGCGGTCCCGCTCCAAGCGCCGCATCGCGGGGTAAACCGTCCCGCTGGGAAGGCCGGTTACTTCCATCACGCTGAAGCCATAGATGTGACCAGCGCTGATGGCCTGAAGGATCATTGCCGCCGTGTGGGAGAGTTTGACCTCGCCTGCCATGAGGGGATTGTACCTAAGTAGAATACTACTTGACAAGTAGGTGGCTAAGAAGAATACTACATAGGCGCTGGAGGCCGGATCATATGCTTGAGCTGCGAAGCGTTTGCAAACGATTTCCCGCCGTCACCGCCGTAGACAACGTCAGCTTTTCTGCGCGGCCTGGCGAGGTCACCGGGTATCTGGGGCCGAACGGTTCCGGCAAGTCCACCACCCTAAAAATGATTACCGGGCTCATTGGGATGACGTCCGGGGAGATCCTGTTCGATGGCGGCCGTATCCATCGTGATCTCTTGAACTTTAAACGGCGCTTTGGGTACGTGCCGGAAGAGCCGCACCTGTATTCGCATTTGACCGGCCTGGAATACCTGGTCATGGTGGGTCAATTGCGCGGCTTGCCCTCGAAGCGTACGGCCGAACGGATCGACGGCCTGCTCCAGTTGCTCGGGCTCCACGGCAGCCGCCACTCGCCCCTTTCAGCTTATTCGAAGGGCATGCGCCAAAAAGTGCTGCTATCGGCCGCACTGCTGCACAATCCCGATCTGATCCTTCTGGACGAGCCGTTTTCCGGGCTCGACGTTACCTCGGCGCTCGTCATCCGCAATCTACTGAAGGAAATGGCGAGGCGCGGCAAGGTGGTGTTGCTGAGCTCCCACGAACTTGAGACGGTCGAACGCGTCTGCACGCGCGTTGTCATTTTGCATCGCGCCAAGGTCGTAGCGGACGATTCGATCGAGCGTCTAAGGACGCTGATGGCACTGCCCACTCTGGAAGACATTTTTTCTCAACTCGCGGTCGAGCAGGATCCGGTCAGCATCTCGCGCCAGATCGTGGACCTAGTATTTGCGTAAGGTGTCCCCGTGGTCAAAACGCAATTCCGCATCCTCTATCGCCAGTTTCTCTTCCGCATCGTTGATGTCGAACTCCTTTCAGCGCAGGGGGAGACCAGCAAGCTGCTCGGGCAGTTTGCCTCGCTGCTTGTCTTTCTCGGCATGATCTTTTCATTTCCCCTCTGGGCGCTCACGGGCGACGACCTGCCTGCCCGGGCACGCTTGCTTGCCTCTTGGGAGCTAGAACACTTCCTGATTGCGACTACGATGCTGATCGTAGGCCTGTTCGCGGTGCTGAGTTGGGATTCGACGTTGCCGGACCAGCGCGACGTCCTGGTGCTCGCACCGTTGCCAGTGCGGGCGAGCACCATGTTCCTCGCAAAAGTAGCCGCTATCGCCACAGGGCTCGCCGTCACTGTGGCTATCCTTAATGTGTTGCCGGGTATCCCCGCCCCGCTGGCATTTGCACCTTTGAATTCTGGTCTTATCGGTCTGCCTCGGTCGTTCGCTGCTTACTGGATCACCATATTCGCTGCTGGCGCATTCATCCTCTGTTGCGTATTAGGGCTGCAAGGACTGGCCGCCCAGGTGCTGCCGAGACGGCAGTTCCTGC
>Ga0326728_10025520_pt1 | contig 10569 bp, 11 predicted proteins | sample MB3enrmetagenome_FD_207602 | JGI IMG/M metagenome (GOLD analysis project Ga0326728, IMG submission 207602) | Lab enriched peat soil microbial communities from McLean, Ithaca, NY, United States - MB31MN | ecosystem: Environmental > Terrestrial > Soil > Wetlands > Peat | place: USA: New York...
TGTACTGGTTTTGATTGCACGCAACTATTATCGGTTTGTTCTGGCTCGCGGTAAGGGGCGATGGAGGCCTTGTTTGATTTTGAGGAGCGCATTTTCATTGGGGCCTTCGTTTGCCTTGTTGTGCTTTTTTACGCCGGGATAAGTGATTTGATTATGGGCCGTTGGCGTCGCGGGTGCTTTAATCTTTGCTTGGCAGTTCTTAGTTGGGTGCTTCTTAATTTGAGAACTTATGCCAGCTCGTGAGCTTGAGCCTGCTCGTCTGGCAGATGCAAAGAGCCGTTCGGGTCAGTCCTCGGAATCGCGTAAACGGGTCGTGGTATTGTAATATATTGGTCCGTGAATTCCGCCACTCCAATACTCCATTCCTGCAGCGCCTTCGATGCGGCCTCGTGCGTTCATCACCGTCTCTTTTGGCACGAATTCGGGAAGGAAATGTCACGGCTCGAGGCCCACCGCCGCCGAGGGTGCGGCGGACTAGCGCTTTCGCCGTGCGGATGAAGGCATCGGAATGCGACGGTCATAGACCGCCGCTACACTGGCCATCGAGGCGGCGCGGCAGCGCCGCCCTGGCATTCGGCACCATTCCTGCCGACGCTGGTGGCGTGAGACAGAATGCTTGGAGCCGTTTGCGTCTGCTCGCAAGGGCGTCCGAATGGTCTATAGGTTCCCAGATGAAACGGCGGGGGCCTCTGGATAAGCGGCGGCAAGCCGCCGCACTCCAAAACCTGCCGGCGCCTCGGTTGCGTCCTGTGAACGCGAAGCGTCGTGGAGTGCGGAACGCCAGTTCCGCTTTGACCGTCAAGCAAGCGCTTTCGCCCAATTGAAGAGTTTTGTCTTACGCCCCGGCTCAGGATCGGGCGGAGATTTGCTTTGATATTGCGCAAGCCTTGCTGTTAAACTCCGGAGAATTTCATTTTCGAAGGCACGATATGGATGATGAAAACAGGCTCTTGTTGAGCGGAGACGAAGCCATTGCCCTCGCCGCCCGGCACGCGGGCGTCGCCCTCGGCGCGGGCTATCCGGGCACGCCCTCGACCGAAATCCTGGAGCATTTTGCCAGGCTGGGCGGCCGCGCCCAATGGTCCCCCAACGAGAAGGTGGCGCTGGAGGTCGCCATCGGCGCGGCGTTTGGCGGGGCCCGGGCCATGGCCACCATGAAACATGTCGGCCTGAACGTGGCCTCCGATCCGCTCTTCACGGTGGCCTACACCGGAGTGGCCGGGGCGCTGGTGATCGTTTCCGCCGATGATCCTGGAATGCACTCCAGCCAGAACGAACAGGACAACCGCCGCTACGCCGTCGCCGCCGGTGTGCCCATGCTGGAGCCGTCCGACTCCCAGGAGGCCTACGATTTCATGCGCGCCGCCATCGAAATTTCCGAACGCTGGAAGACGCCCGTCCTGCTTCGCGCCACGACGCGGGTTTGTCACAGTTACAGTGTGGTGCGGCCGGGTCCGCGGCGCGACACGCCGAACGCCGCGAGCTTCGTCCGCGATTTGCCGGGGCGCGTGATGGTTCCCGGCCATGCGCGGCCCGCGCACCGGCGGTTGCGCCAAAAGCTTGCGGAAATGGCGGAATGGAACGAGGATTGCGCGCTGAACCGGGTGGTGCCGGGCGGCCCATCCCTGGGCATCATCGCCTCCGGGATTTCCTTCATGCACGCGCGCGAAGCCGCGCCGGAAGCCAGCCTGCTCAAACTGGGCTTCACCCATCCTCTGCCCATGCGCAAGATCGCCGCCTTCGCCGCCGGCGTCCAATCCTGCGTGGTGATTGAAGAAGGCGATCCGTATCTGGCCGACGCCATCCGCGCGGCGGGAATTGCCGTCGGGGCCAAGCCGGAGATGTACCGCTTTGGCGAATTGGACGTGGCGCGCGTGCGGCGGATCCTTCGCGGCGACATCAGTCCCGAATCCGCTCCGCCGCCGGGCAAGCCGCCGCAACTCTGCGAGGCATGTTCTTACCGGGTCGTGTTCGAGTCGTTGCGCCGCCAGAACTGCATCGTGGCCGGCGACATTGGCTGCTACACCCTGGGGGCGCTGAAGCCATTCGAAGCGATGGATTCGTGCGTCTGCATGGGAGCGAGCCTGGGGGTCGGATTGGGTTTGCGCCATGTGCTCCCGCCTGATCAAGCCTGCCGGGTGGTCAGCGTTATCGGGGACAGCACCTTCGTTCACAGCGGCATCAGCGGGTTGGTGGAAATGGCCTACAATCCCCCGCCCAACGGCCATGTCGTGATTATTCTGGACAACGCAACCACCGCCATGACCGGCCACCAGGAACACCCGGGCACCGGCCGCAATCTCAGCCATGAACCCGCGGCCAAGCTCGTGCTCGAGGACATGGCGCGCGCGTGCGGGATTCGCCGCGTCCAGGTCATTGAACCCCGCTCGGGATCGGACGCCTTTGACCACGCTCTGGCCGAAGCGCTCAAGAGCCGCCAACTGGCCGTCATCATCGCGCGCCGGCCTTGCATTTTGATCGCGCGCCAACTCAAGGAATATGAACAGCGGGATTCGGAACAACCCCGCCCATGCCATGAAAACGGAGAACCCTGCCCGGCCGCCGTGTAACATTGTCGTGGCCGGCCTGGGCGGCCAGGGCGTCCTGGCCGCCACGGACATCATTGCGGAGGTGGCGCTGCGGGCCGGCTTCGATGTCAAGAAGAGCGAAATCAAGGGCATGAGCCAGCGCGGCGGATCGGTTTCCTGCGACATCCGCTTTGGCGCTCACATCCTCAGCCCCATGGTGCCGGCGGGCGAAGCGGACTTTCTCCTGGCGCTCGAAGCGGCGCAACTGGAGCCGAACCGGCATCTGTTGCGCCCGGGCGGCGTGACCATTGAACCGTCGGCGATTGACGCGGGCCGGTTGCCGCAGAAGAAGATGTTGAACGTGGCGCTTCTGGGCGCGTTGAGCGCGCGCCTGCCGCTGGCGGAACCGGATTGGCTCGAGGCGGTCGGCGCGGCCTTTGCTCCGAAGTTCTTCGAGGAAAACCGGCGGGCCTTCCTGCTGGGCCGCGCCAGCCAGGAAAACCATGATTGACGAAACAGCCCCATCCCCATGAGCAAACACACCATCACCAAGGCGGCGCCCTTCGATCCCATCAGCGCGCCGGATTTTCTTCCACCTGGCCAGTTGCGGGAACTGCAGTTGGCGCGCCTGCAAAACATGGTCGCGCACGCCTTCCACCACGTCGCCCCCTTCCGGGGCCGCATGAGCCAGCGCGGCCTCAAACCGGACGACATCCAGTCCCTGGACGACATCGCGCGCCTGCCGTTCTGCGACAAAACGGACCTGCGCGACGGCTATCCGTTCGGATTGTTCGCCACCCCGATGAGCGAGATTGTCCGGCTGCACGCCTCGACGGGCACCACCGGCAAGCCGATTGTCGTCGCCTACACCCGGCAGGACGTGGAGGTGTGGACCAACGTGATGTGCCGCAGTTTCGCGGCCTGCGGGCTGCATCGCGGGGACATCGTTCAGAATGCCTACGGCTACGGCCTGTTCACGGGCGGGCTGGGCGCGCATTACGGCGCGGAAGCCCTGGGCGCGACCGTCATTCCCATTTCCGGGGGCAACACCCAGCGCCAGATCATGGTGCTCAAGGATTTCAATGTCACCGCGATCTGCTGCACGCCCAGTTATTTCCTGCACATCATTGACCAGGCGGCCGAACTGGGCGTCAACTTCAAGGATTTGCCTCTGCGCGCCGGCGTTTTCGGCGCCGAGCCGTGGAGCGAATCCATGCGCCAGCGCATTCAACAGGACAGCGGCATCAAGGCCTACGACATCTACGGGCTGTCGGAAATCGTCGGCCCCGGCGTGGCCATGGAATGCCTTTGCCAGGCCGGGCCGCACATCTTCGAGGATTTCTTCTACCCGGAGGTGATAGACGCGGCAACCGGCCAGCCGTGCGCGGAAGGCGTGGAAGGCGAACTGGTTCTCACCACCTTGAGCAAGCACGCCATGCCCATGATCCGCTACCGCACGCGCGACATCACCGCCCTGACCTCCGAACCTTGCGCGTGCGGACGGACCTTGCGCCGCATCAAACGCATCAGCCGCCGGAGCGACGACATGATCATCATCCGCGGCGTCAATGTGTACCCGTCCCAAATCGAAACCGCCCTGTTAAAGGTCGAGGGCGCGCTGCCGCATTACCAGATCATTCTCACGCGGGAAAAGGGACTCGATGAAATGGAAGTGCAGGTGGAAGTGACCCAGGATGTGTTCAGCGACACGGTGGGCGGACTGGAACAATTGCAGGCCCGCCTGACCAAATCCATCGAAACGACGACCGGATTGCGGCCGCGCGTCCGTCTCATCCAGCCGCGCTCCATTCAGCGCAGCGAGGGCAAGGCCAAACGCGTGATTGATCAGCGCAAAATGTAATCTCCCCACCCGCTATGAAACTCAAACAACTCTCCCTGTTCCTGGAAAACAAACCGGGTGCGCTCATCGCCCCGGTGAAACTCCTGGCCGGCGCCAACATCAACATCCTCACCCTCACCATCGCCGAGGCCCGGCAATTCGGCATCCTTCGCCTGATCGTGCGCGACTGGCAGGCGGCCAAACGCCTTCTGGCGAAAAACGGTTTGCTGGTCAAGGCCACCGATGTGCTGGCCATCGAAGTGGCCGACCGCCCGGGCGCTTTGGCGGAGGTCCTGGGAGTCCTTGAACAAGCCGGCATCAACCTGGAATACATGTACGCCTTCACGCTCAAGCGCGAGAGCAAGGGCCTGCTCCTGTTCGGCTTGGACGACCCGGACAAAGCCATTCGCGCGCTGCGCAAGAACCAGATCAACGTGGTCGGAAACATCGAACTTCTCAAGCGGCTCGAAGGCTGAAGCAGCCGGCCGCTCTTCACAGTTCGGAGCCATTATCCATTTTACAACAGGACTCGGATGGAAAAAGTCAAACAGCGGCTTCAAAACGACAAGTTTGCCGGGCGATGCAATATCGAATTGCTTTCCATTTCACCCGGCCGCGCCTCGGCCCGCATGACCCTCCAGCCGCACCATCTCAACGGCATCGGCACCGTGCAGGGCGGCGCCATTTTTACCCTGGCCGACTTCGCCTTCGCCGCGGCGGCCAACTCGCACGGCACGGTGTCCGTGGCCGTCAACGCCAGCATCACGTTCATGAAAGCCGCGCAGACGGGCACCCTCTGGGCCGAGGCGCGGGAACTGGCCAAGAACTTCAAAATCGGCACCTATTCGGTGGAGATCAAGGACGACCAGGGCGATCTGGTGGCGCAGTTCCAGGGCCTGGCCTATCGGAAGAAGGACCAGGTCTGAGGTCGGTGTCGCGCGCAACCTCACGGGCCGTCGGGCGCGTCATCGAAATTTGTTCCCATGAATTTTTGCGCCATGCTCATGGACATTCTGCTCAGAAAATCCTGAAACTGGGCATAGCCGCTGTCGCCGAGCAACAAGCGCATCTGGTCCTGCATAACTTTTTGCGAGCCGGCCGCGGCGCTCGCGGCGACGGGGTTGTTGGTGCCGCTCAACATCGCCAGGCCTTGAGCCAGGGCGTTGGTCGCGTTGTCTGAAAGCAGCTTGTAGAAGGCGTCGCGCTGTTCGGGCGGCAAGTTGAGTTGTTTGACCAGCGGGGCGTATTGTGTTTTGAGCATTTGGGCCTGTTGCTCGGCGATCATTTTCATGAAATCCGGGTCCTTCATCAAGTTTTCCATCATGCTGCCGAGGCCTCTCCCTCGGGGCCCGGCGCCGGAAGGTTTTTCGGCCGCAGGCGGCGGCGAACCGTCGGCGCGCACCAAAGCGAGGGCTTTTTCCATGGGGCCAAGCTGGCCCAGGCCGTCGGGTCCCAGCGGGGCAAAAGCAAAGGACAGAAACATCTGCCTGGCTCTGCCGCGCAAGGACCACCAAATCAGGTAAGTCTCCCCATCCTTGAGGGAATCCCCGTCGAGACTTTGGATGATCAGCCGCCTCAGGGGCGCCGGCAGCAACTTGCTCGTGCTGCGATAAGTGGTCTTGGCGATGTAGCGATAATTCTCAAAGCCATGCATCGTTCCCTTTTCCGGGAGAATGTACCAGCCAATAAGAAACTGCGGTTGCAGAGTGGCCCAGACGAAATCCTCCGCCTGGGTCCGTGGCGGCACTTGAAATCGGAAACCGTAATAATCGGCGCCATCAATGACCACCGGACTCTCGGCGGGGAGTTTTTGGAATTCGGGCTGGCCGTCGCTGTTGGTGGCCGGCGTCAAGAGCGGAAAGTGAAGGAACGCCGCCTGTAGTTGTTTGTCACGGTTCGCCCAGTCCGTTTCCTCATCCTGGGCGGGGAGCCAGCTCACTTGGGCGCAAACGCAAAGCGCCAGCAAAGACAGTTTTTTTCTTGTTTTCATGGGTGGAGATAAAAGCATGGATTTAGAAATTCACCGGCCTGGCATGACCTCACTTTCCGCCGATCTTTGGCAGCAGCCGCTCGGCCAGTTCGCCGGCGCCGTTTTGCAGCGCGGCCTTGGCGGCGATGTGCTCGGCCAAATCCACCGCCACGCTGGTTTGGCGATCCACCGTGATGATGTCTCCGCTCATCCGGTTGCGCGCCTTGATTTCAATCCGCGCGCGGCAGCTTGCCAGATTGCCTTTGCGCATCCCTAATTCACTGAACGCCTGGCCCGTGATTTCGATGTCCGGCTTGCGGTCGGAATTATCGTCCACCAGTGTGAAGCCGCATTGTTGCAGAAGCAGCGACAGTTCGGTCTGCGCGGCCGGATCAATGACAAGCTGGCCAAAATGCATCTCGGGAATTTTCACCGAGACGGAGGGAAGTTTGTTGCCGTACAACTTCTCCTTGATTTTTGCCACCCGGTCTTCATGCGTCTCGACTTTGGCGATGAGCGTGTCGCCTTTTTGCGTCACGTCGGCGGCAATTTTCCTGGCCAGTTCCGCCGACAAATCGGCGAGGCTCGCGCCGGACTTGCCGGTGATGATCTCGCCATAGACCCGGCTGGTTTCCGTGCCGATGATCTTGGCGACCAGGGTCAGATCGCTGTCAATCTTCATGACGCGCCCGGTGACGAGGACTTTGGCGCCGGTCAAATTGCCCACCTTGGCCGCGCTCTCGGCGCTGACCGTGCCGGAAAGGCCCAGTTCCTGTTCGCCAAGGATCTTCTCCAGTTCCGCGCGCTCCACGGTGATGATTTGCGGCTCGGCGGACAGATGGGCGCTGACCAGCCCGGCCACTCTTGGGCCGAAGTCGCGCACGCCTTCGTCTTTGGATTCGAAATCGAACACGGCGACGGTGTAAATGGGATCGGCGGCCAGGATTTTTCCCGCGGTCAACATCAGCGCGGCCAGCAAGGTGAATTTTGGGAATGTTTTCATAATTTGTTTTGCATTGGATTGATTGGATTATTTTGCGAGCAAAGGAAGAACTCTTTCGGCCAGCGCGTCCACGGCTTTGACCTGCGCGGCTGCGTCAGCGCCCATCCTGGCGGCGTCGCTGGCGGCGCTTTCCTGGCGGTCAAAGGCCAGGATGTTGCCCGAGCGCCGTTCCTGAATTTTCAACTCGATGACGGCGCGGCAAGCAAACAGGCCGCTCTGGCTGGGCGCGGCGCTGATGTCATCCACGCCGGTGATTTCGATGTCGGGTTTGCGATCCGATTTTTCGTCCACAACCTGGAAGCCGGCCTTCAACAGGACGATTCCGAATTCCGATTCCGCCGTGGCGCTGTGCCCGGTTCCCGCCGGCAGAAGGATGTTGACCGAGACGCTCGGACGATTGGCGCCGGGGATGCTTTTGATGATTCGCGCCAGCCGTTGCGCGCTGGTCTCCGGCGCCGGCGCGATGAGATTGGTTGTCTGGTCGCTGATGGTCCGCGCAATTTTACCGCTCAACTCGTCGGTCAAATCCATCATGTTCTCCGCCCCGCCTTCCACCTTGTCGGCAAAAAGCCGTCCTGTTTCCGTGCCGATGATGTTCGCCATGATGACCAGGTGATTGTCCCCGGTTTTCATCACTTGGCCGGCCACCAGGACTTTCGCGCCGGTGAGGTGTCCGATTTGGGCCGCCGCATCCGCACTGACGATGCCCGAAACGCCAAAGGCCTGTTCGCGGAGAGCCTTGCTCAACTCCACACGCTCGACCAGGGCGAGATTGGTCTCGGTCGCCAAATCGGCGGTCACGAGTGTCGTCACGTTTTTGCCGTAACTGGCCGCGCCCGCCTCGCCGGTGAAATCATAGACCGCCACCGTGAGGGGGGATTTCGGCGCGTCCGCCGCGTGGGCCATCATGGCCAGCGCCGCCAACAAAAGGAGGATTGGATTCCTTTTCATGTTTTTATTTTGCGAGGAGCGGAAAGATTCTTTCGGCCAGGGCGTCCACGGCATTGATCTTGGCGGCTGACCGGGCGGCCATATCCCCGTCCTCGGTCGCGGAGCCTACCTGATGCTCCACCGCGAGGATGGTGCCTGTCCGCCGTGCCTGGACTTTCAAATCAACCACGTCGTGGTATGAAAACAAGCCGCTCTGGCGCGGCCCGGCGCTGACGGCTTCGTAGCCGGTGATTTCCATGTCGGGTTTCCGATCCGAGTTGGCGTCCACCACAGCGAACCCGGCTTTCAACAGGATGATTCCAAATTCCGCTTCCACCGTGGGGCTGTGTTTGGAATGATCGGTGGCCCAAAAAATGTTGACCGACACGCTCGGACGATTGGTGCCGGTGATGCCTTTGATGATTCGCGCCAGATGTTCCGCGCTGGTTTCCTGCGCCGCCGCGATGAGATTGGCTGTGTGATCGCTGATGGTCTGGGCGATTTTGCGGCTCAACTCGTCTGTCAGACCCAGCAAATTGTCCGCCGCCCCTTCCACTTTGGCGGCAAAAAGCCGGCCCGTTTCCGTGCCAATGATGTCCGCCACGACGATCAGATGGTTGTCGCCGATTTTCATCACTTGTCCGGACACCAAGACTTTCGCGCCGGTGATCTGGCCGATTTGCGCCGCCGCCTCCGGGTTGACCATGCCCGAAATGCCAAAGGCCTGCTCTCCCAGGGCCTTGGTCAACTCCGCCCGTTCCACCAGAACCAGATTGGTCTCGGTCGTCAGGTTGACGGTGACGAGCGTGGTCACTTTCTTGACGTAACTGGCGGCGTCGGCTTCCCCGGTGAAATCATACACCGCCACCGTGAGGGCGGATTTGGGCGCGTCCGCCGCGCTGGCGATCAAGGCCAGCGCCGCCGACAGCAGGATCGTGAGTGCGCTTCTAGGGGTCATAATTTATTCGGGTTCATATTTTTGCTTTGCCAGCGCCGGGAGAACTTTTTCCGCCAGCGCGTCCACGGTATTGACTTCTGCGGCTCGCATGCCGGGTCCCCTGGCGGAATCGGCTCCTTTGGCCGCCTCATGCTCAAAGGCAAGGAGGGCGCCCGTCCGCCGGTCCTGAACTTTCAGAACGATATCGCCGCCGTATGTGAACAGGTTGCCCTCGCGCGGCCCGGGAAAGACGGTCTCAACGCCGGTGATTTCTATGTCGGGTTTCCGGTCCGATTTTTCGTCCAAAACCTTGAAGCCGGCCTTTAACAGGTCGAGTCCGAATTCCGTTTCGGCGGCGACGCTGTGCCCGGTTCCCGATTTGTACTGAATATCAACCGAGACGCTCGGACGATTTGTGCCCAGCCCTTTGATGATTCGGTCGAGGCGTTGCACGCTGGTTTCCGTCGCAGGCGCAATGAGATTGGTGCCTTGGTCGCTGATGGTTTGCGCGATTTTGCGGCTCAGTTGGGACGTCAAATCCAGCAAATTATCCCCAGCGCCTTCCACCATGTCGGCAAAAAGCCGGCCTGTTTCCGTGCCAACGATGTTCGCCACGACGACCAAATGATTGTCGCCGACTTTCATCACATGTCCCGACACCAGAACTTTCGCGCCGGTGATCTGCCCGATTTTCGCCGCCGCATCCGGATTGACCAGGCCCGAAACGCCAAAGGCCTGTTCCTTCAAAGCCGCGGTCAACTCCGCCCGTTCCACCAGAACCAGATTGGTCGCGCTGGCCAGGTTGACGGTGACGAGCGTGGTAACGGTGCTGCGGTAACTGTCCACGTCCGCGTTGCCGGTGAACTCATACACCGCCACGGTGAGGGCGGGTTTCGGCGGGTCCGCCGCGTGGGCCATCATCGCCAGCGCCGTAAACAACAGGAGGGTTGGATTCTTCCACTTCATAATTGGGTCAGGGTTGAGGGGGCAAGTCAGGCAGACGACACGGTTCCGGCTGCATTGCCAGCTTGCAAAAATAAATCAAGTTCAGTTGCGACTGCGGATGGTCCGGCAAATCGGCCACCATTTCCGGCTGAACCATCACCACCGCATTGGTGTTTTCCGGCACCATAAAATAGCTCGGCCAGATTTTGTCCCGCTTTGGAGGCGGCAATTGAATCCAAACCACCGGCGTGCCGTTTTTGGCCAGCCTGGCGATTCGTTCCGCCAATCCGCGCCATTCCGGGTCATCGGGGCCGCAAGAGCCTACCATCGCCAGTTTTCCGTGGAAGGAATCCATCTCGGTTTGCTCCAAATCCACAAAATGGATCGCGGAATGTTTCAAGGCCGGCTTGAGTTGGT